>Ga0116143_10003104_pt1 | contig 17076 bp, 18 predicted proteins | sample AD_UKC034_MetaG_FD_89745 | JGI IMG/M metagenome (GOLD analysis project Ga0116143, IMG submission 89745) | Active sludge microbial communities of municipal wastewater-treating anaerobic digesters from USA - AD_UKC034_MetaG | ecosystem: Engineered > Bioreactor > Anaerobic > Digestate | place: USA...
CGAGGCCACGTTCTCGGTGCCCGGCCGGAGGCCGCGCTCGTGCCCGGCGCCGCGCAGCACAGGCTCCAGGGCGACGCCCTCGCGGACGTACAGCGCCCCGACCCCCTTCGGGGCGTAGAGCTTGTGGCCGGCGATGGACAGAAGGTCCACGCCCAGCTCGTCCACCCGCGTGTCGACCTTGCCCACCGACTGGGCCGCGTCGGCGTGCAGCAGGGCCCCCGCGCGGTGGACCGCGGGCGCCACCTCCGCGATGGGCTGGAGGGTGCCAGTCTCGTTGTTGGCGTGCATCAGGGTCACGAGCGCGGTCCCCCCGGTCAGCGCCTGGCGCACGTCCTCCGCGCGGATCCGCCCGTGCGCGTCGACCCCCAGCCAGGTGATCTTGGAGCTCCGCTGCTCGAGCAGCCGGCAGGGGTTCGCGGTCGCCGGGTGCTCGATGACCGAGGTGACCAGGTGCTCCCTGTCGGGGCGGGCCGCCGTCGCACCGCGGATGGCGAGGTTGTTGGCCTCGGTGCCGCCGGAGGTGAACACGATCTCCCCGGGCGCGGCGCCGAGGAGCGCGGCGACCCGGGCCCGCGCGGTCTCGACGGCCTCTCGCGCACGACGTCCGAGGGCGTGGCCGCTCGACGGGTTGCCGAAGTGCTCCCGCAGGTAGGGCAGCATCGCGTCCACCACCTCGGGCAGGAGCGGCGTGGTCGCGTTGTGGTCGAGGTAGATGGGCTCGTCCATGCGAAGGGCCTCCCGGCCCGTGGTCCGCTCACGGCCTCGGGGTGTCCAGCGCCTTCAGGGCTTCGTCCGAGATCTTGCCGTAGTAGATCTGGCCATCGATCACGAAGGCGGGGGTGCCCCGCAGGTTGAGCGCCGCGGCGGCCTGGAGATCCGCCTCGATGGGGCGCATCGATTGGGGATCGTCCATGCAGCACTGGAACCTGCCCAGATCCAGCGCCAGCGTGCTGGCGATGTCCGTCGCAGACAGTCTCTGCGCACGGATGGTCTGAGCGTTGTGAAACAGGTAGTCGCCCATCTCCCAGAAGCGGCCCTGCTGGCCTGCGCAGACCGCGATCCTCGACAGCTCGCAGGCCCGTGGATGAAAGGGCCTGTCCAGCTTGGCGTTGCAGTGATGATCCAGGGGGAGGTGGCGGTGGTAGACCCGGAGCCGACCCGGGTAGCGAGACACCAGCTGGCTGACCATCATGTGGGCGTTGCGGCAGTGAGGGCACTCGAAGTCGGTGAACTCGTGGATCTCGAGCGTGGGATGCTCGGCTCCCTTCCAGTGGTATCCCTCCTCGCTGGTGCCCGCCTGGACCGACGGCTTGGGGCGGGCGGCGGCGGCAGACTCCTTCTCGAGGCAGGCCTGGTCCCTGGGGGTGTCCCGGGTCTTCTTGGACCAGTTGTCCTGGCCCAGGCGTTCATCTCTTCGAGAGACGTACAGCACCTGCGGCGACTCCGAATCCGCTCCGGCCTGCTTCGGGGCCTGCCGGGCCGCCCGCGCCTCCGCGATCCAGGCCTGGAGGTACTGCCCGCCGGACCAGGCCGCGGCCAACAGGCCCGCGCCCACCACGGCGAGCCCCGCCGCCTGCAGGGGCGAGGTCAGGAGGGACTTGAAGTCCGCGATGACCGCCTCGGCCAGGGTCCTCTGCGAGATTCGGATGGCGGCGATGCTGAGCCCGAAGAGGAACAGGTTGATGGCATCGATGGCGAGGCAGACGATGCACCATGAGCCGATCTCGAAGTGCATCACATACACGAGCCACAGGGAGACCGCGACGAACAACACCCCGGACAGAAACAGGAAGCCCTGCCCGAAGCGCGCCCGGCTTCGCAGCATGGCCAGCAGGGAGAGCAGGGCGACGAGCGCATAGCCAGCGATGGCCCACACGGCCACCGGCGTCCCCAGCACGACCGAGAACTCGTCCTGAAGGGCCACCTTGTCGCAGTTCATGCTCTCGCTGATGTTGCAGAAGCTCTCGTGCTCCTCCGGGGCCAGGTGGGTCAGGCGGAAGACCTCGACCAGGTGCCAGGAGCTGATGATCCCGATCACGCACAGCAGCACGATCGTCACGAGGACGACCCGCAGTCCCTTGGGGGCCGGTTCCATGGATGACTCCACCTGGGTCATGGTGTTTCCCTTTTCGCTGGCGATGGAGAGGGCCCCCGCGCGGCGCCCCCGCCTAGTGATCGCAGATGTTGGCGCCTGTCTCCAGCCGGCCCTCGAGGAAGCTCTGCACGATGGCGTCGGGCTCTCCGCCGCTCGCGCCCACGACGACCTGGATGTCGCTCTGCCCGAAGAGGCTCTGCGCGCGCGAGCCCATGCCGCCGGCGATGATGATCGTCGCGCCCTGCTCGTGCAGCCACCTGGGGAACGTGCCGGGCTCGTGTGGCGGGGGCGCGATCTCCTGGCGGTTGCCGACCGTCTTGCCGTCTCCACCCACGTCGAAGAGCACGAACTTCTCGCAGTGACCGAAGTGAGAAGACAGCACCCCCCCGGTGACCGGGACGGCGATCCTCATCGGCCTGGAGCTCTTCGCCGCGAGGCCCTTCGCCGCCGCGTCCGCCAGCTCCGCCTCGAGCAGGACGCGGACGATCCGGCCGAAGGCCTTCGCGGTCTCGGAGTGGGGATGCGCCTGGACCATGGGGACGCCGCTGTCGCCGGACGCGACCACCTCCGGCTCGATGGGGATGGCGCCGAGGTACGGTACCCCCATCTCGGCGGCCATGGCGCGCCCGCCGTCGGCGCCGAAGATGTGGACGCGCTCGCCGCACTTGGGGCAGGTGAACCCGCTCATGTTCTCGACCACGCCGAGCACCGGCAGGTCCACCTGGCGGCAGAACACCACGCACCTGCGCACGTCCTGCACGGCCACCTCCTGCGGGGTGGTGACCACCACGGCCCCGTCCGCCTTCTCGACGAGCTGGGCCACGGCCAGCGGCTCGTCCCCGGTCCCGGGAGGCGAGTCCACGACGAGGTAGTCGAGCTCGCCCCACTCGACGTCCTCGAGGAACTGCTTGATCACGCCGTACTTGCGGGGACCGCGCCAGATGACCGCGTCGTCCCGCTCCCGCAGCAAGAAGCCGATCGACATCACGCTGAGCTTGCCCTCGCCGCAGGGCAGCTCCACCGGCAGCATCGCGTCCTCGGTGGCCTCCACCTGGCGTCCCTCGAGGTGGAGGAGCTTGGGCACGCTGGGGCCGTGGAGGTCGACGTCGAGCAGGCCGACCCGCTTGCCGGCCAGCGCGGGGGCGGTCGCGAGGTTGACCGCGACGGTGCTCTTGCCCACGCCGCCCTTGCCGGAGAGCACCAGGAGCTTGTGCTTGATCTTGCACATCCGCGACTGCAGCGCCTGGCGGTCGCGGAAGTCCTCCTCGCGCTCACCCGGGCGCCTCGTCTGGGCCGAGCACGATGCGTCGCCACAGGTCTTGCAGGTCTCTTTCGTGGTCATGGCGTGGTCCTTTCCAGGGAGGCCGAAGTGACTTCGTCGCCGCCGGGCGGCGCCGGCGGTCGAGTCGAGAGGAGCTTACCTCACACCCATGGCGACCGGGACGGGAGACCGCAGCCTCCGGCCGTCCCGGCGCCAGCCACTCCGAGGTTCTATCAGATCATGTCGTCTTCGAGCCATCCCCGGTCGACTCGGCCTCTTGGATCCGGCCGCGCAGGTCTTCCAGGGCCTGTTCGAGGTGCTTGGCCTGGTTCTTCAGCGCCGTGAGCTCCTGCTCCCTGGTCATCACCGGACCGGAGGGTCCAGGCGCCGCGGGCGCATGGGCCGGGCCCGCCATCGGGGCGCGCTGCCAGCCGGGCATCCCGGTGGCGCGGTACCCGTGGCGGTGTCGCCATCCCCGGCCTCCGCCACCGCCTCCGCCGCGTCCCCAGCCGCGACCGCCGCCGCATCCCCACGCGGGGTTTGCGAACCCGGGGGTGGGGTATCCGGCGCAGAACCCTGCGCCACGCCCTGTCATCGGGCCCATTCCGGCTGGACCGGTCCTGTCTCCACCTGGCATGTCCAAGCTCCTTTCTCTGTGGTTCTTTTTCTCGTCACCACCCACCCCGACATCTCCGTCCGTGACGGTGGCGGTGTCTGTGCCGCCGGCCCGGACAGCCCGGCAGCAGGAAGGCACGCTCGGTCAGATCACCCGCGAAATAGGCTGCCGCCACCTCGTCCAGCGGACCGCAGGTGTTGGGGATCACCCGCAGGCCCGCGGTCGTGAGCATCGCCTCGAGCGGCCATGAAAGCGCCCCGCAGATGAGCACCTCTGCGCCCAGCTCGGCGATGCGCTTGGCCTTCAGGACCAGGTCCGCGTCGGCGATGAGCACCTCCTTGCGAGCGAGCCTGCCATCCGCGCCCGCGGTCACCAGGGCGAAGCTCCTCGCGGTGTCGAGCACCGGCGAGATTCGGTCTCCGTGGATCGGGAGCACGATCATCATGCTGGTGAAGATAAGCAAATATCATGCCCCGCAATGACTCGCAGATAACGTTCAGATTCTTATGGGTAATGTTTTATTTTTGAGAGATCTGATTGTTCTCTGCAGTCGTGCAATGTGCAAGCTTCAGTTGCATTTGGCAAATTAGCTGCTACCCTAATGAGGCAGGAGGTCGCGGCCGGCCATGGGCACCCGCAGCCCGGATACGACGGGCCCCCAGAGGCGCGTCGCGCTGGATGTGGCGCGCTTCCGGGATCCGATCCTGGACTCCATCAACGAGGGCGTCTTCACGGTGGACCTCGCCGGGCGCATCACCTCGTTCAATCGCGCCGCCGAGAGGATCACCGGCATCCGCCGCCAGGACGCCATCGGGCATCGCTGCAGCGAGGTGCTGCGGGCGAACATCTGCGCGGACGCCTGCCTGATGCGCAGCGTCCTCGAGACCGGGGAGCCGGCCGTCAACGCGTCTGTCTTCGTCGTGGACGCCTGGGGGGAGCGCATCCCCATCAAGGTCTCCGCCGCCGTCCTGCGCGACGTCGAGGGTCGGGTCATCGGCGGCGTCGAGACCTTTCAGGACCAGAGGCAGGTCGAGGAGCTGCGCAAGAAGCTCATGGACAGGCACTCCTTCGCCGACATCGTCGGCAAGAGCGCGTCCATCACCCGGCTCTTCGACATCCTGCCGCACGTCTCCGACAGCGACACGACCGTGCTCATCCACGGCGAGAGCGGGACCGGCAAGGAGCTGGTGGCCCGCGCCGTCCACGCGCTCTCCCCCCGGCGGAAGAAGCGCTTCGTGGCCGTCAACTGCGGCGCGCTCCCGGATACGCTGCTCGAGTCGGAGCTGTTCGGCTACAAGGCCGGGGCCTTCACCGACGCCAGGAAGGACAAGCCCGGGCGGTTCGCCTCGGCCGAGGGCGGGACCCTCTTCCTCGACGAGATCGGGGACATCTCGCCCGCGATGCAGGTGCGCCTGCTGCGGGTGCTCCAGGAGAAGGTCTACGAGCCGCTCGGCGCGGTGGAGCCCGTGCGGGCGAACGTGCGGATCATCGCCGCCACCCACAAGGACCTCGGCGCGCTCGTCCGTGAGGGGATCTTCCGAGAGGACCTCTACTATCGAATTCACGTCGTCCAGATCGATGTCCCGCCCCTGCGGGAGCGGCAGGAGGACATCCCGCTCCTCATCGATCACTTCATCGCGGCCCACAACCGCCTGCACGACCGCGAGATCTCCGGCCTCTCGCGGGAGGCCCTCTCCCTGGTCGTCCACCACGACTTTCCCGGCAACGTGCGGGAGCTCCAGAACATCCTGGAGCACGCCTTCGTGCTCTGCCGCGGCGGGCTGATCGAGGTCCAGCATCTCCCGCCGGACCTCTTGCCCGACTCCGCCGGCGCGCGGGTGGAGCCTGGGAGCAAGATGAGCCTGAAGGCCGTCGAGCGGACCCTGATCCAGCGGGCGCTCGCCAGGCACCAGGGGAACCGGGCGCGCGCGGCCCGCGAGCTCGGCATCGACCCGAGCACGCTGTACCGGAAGCTCCGGCGGCTCGGCATCGAGCCCACCGAGAGGGACGGCCGCGGCAGGCGGTCCTGAGCGCGCCGGGCCGCGGCGCTCACCAGCCCCGCTGGAGTGCCACCCAGTCCGGCAGGCGAGGTCGATCACGACGCGGGTCCCTCGCGGGTTGCAGGGCGGGTTGACGAGGAGGCCCTCGCAGACGACCGGCGACCGTGAGGCCAGCCAGCGCCAGGATGAGGCGCTCCTTCACCTGGTCCTCCGTGTGGCTCGAGTCGATGATCGATCCAGCGCGGCGTTCGATCGAATCGCACGCGCGAAGCGATTGGTGCTTGACGGACCGTGTCGGCCCTTGCGGACGGCGACGCAGGATGTTACGCCTGCAGAGATGCACGACTTCGGAATCCTGCTGACCTTCGCCGGCGGCCTGGCGGGGGCTCTGGTGCTCGGCTTCCTCGCCCACCGGCTGAAGCTAGCACCCATCGTCGGCTACCTGCTGGCCGGCGTTCTGGTCGGGCCCTTCACGCCCGGCTTCGTGGCCGACCACGCCGTCGCGGAGCAGTTCGCGGAGATCGGCGTCATCCTGCTGCTCTTCGGAATCGGCCTGCGCTTCCATCTCCGCGAGCTCATCGCGGTCTGGAAGGTGGCGCTTCCCGGTGCGCTCATCCAGAGCACCATCTCGACGACCATGCTCGCGGCGCTGTTGTACCTGATGGGTTGGAGCTGGTTATCCGGGCTCATCCTGGGCATGGCGATCTCGGTCGCCAGCACCGTGGTCATGGCCCTGGTGCTCGCCGAGCGCCATGACCTGCACGCGCCCATCGGCCACATCGCGATCGGCTGGACCGTGGTGGAGGACCTGCTGACGGTCGGCTTGTTGCTCATCCTGCCGATACTGTTCGGCCCGGGGGGCGGCACCGGCGATGGCGCGGGTGCCGCGCTCGGGCTTGCCGCGGTCAAGGTCGTCGGGCTCGTCGTGGTGGTCGTGGTCCTCGGGCGCTGGGTGATCCCCTGGGCACTCAACCAGATCGAGAAGACCCGCTCGCGCGAGCTCTTCACCCTGGCGGTGTTGGTCCTCGCGGTGGGCATCGCGGTCGGTTCGGCCAGGCTCTTTGGAGTGTCGATGGCGCTCGGCGCGTTCCTTGCCGGGTTGGCCGTCGGCCGCTCCGAGTTCGCGGCCCGCGCCGCTGGCGACGCAGTGCCCATGCGGGACGCCTTCGCCGTGCTCTTCTTCGTCTCGGTCGGCATGCTCTTCGACCCGCGGAGCCTCGTTCAAGCGCCGCTGGTGATAGGTGTGGTGCTGTTCGTCGTGATGATCGGAAAGCCCGTGGCGGCCACGATGACGGTTCGGCTCCTCGGACGACCGTTCGCGACCGCGATTCCTGTCGGCGCGGCGTTCTCGCAGGTGGGCGAGTTCAGCTTCATCCTCGGGACCGTGGCGCGGCAGCTCGGGCTCCTCGACGACACCGGTTGGAACGCTCTGGTCGCAGCGTCGATCATCTCGATCGCCCTCAACCCGACGCTTTACCGCCTGGCGCGCAGGCTCTCGTCCTCGGCGTCGAGGCTCGCACCCGTGGCCCGCGGCGAGCGGCCCGTGGTCGATCCGAAGCGCTGCATCCTGGTGGGCTTCGGTCCTGTGGGCAGAATCGTCCATCGACTTCTCACCGACCGCGGCGCTTCGGTCACCGTCATCGACCTCAACCTGGACACCGTGCGGAAGATGAAGGCCGATGGGGTGACCGCCCTGTACGGCGACGTGCTGCGCTCGGGTACCCTTGAGGAGGCTGGCATCGCGACCGCCGGGAGCCTCATCCTGAGCGCCGACGTCGAGGACGCGGGCGAGATCATCAGGCAGGCTCGGTTGCACAATCCAGAGCTGCGCGTCCTGGCGCGGTGCACCCACCTCCGTGACGCCCCTGCCCTCAAGCGCGCGGGAGCCAGTGTCGTTGCCGCGGGCGAGGCCGAGGTCGGCGTGGCGCTCGCCGAGGCGGTGACCGCCGACGACCAGGGCGCCGCTGATGCGGCAGGAGAGCAGCGAGCCGCGGTCCGTGCGCGGCTCTACGGCACAGGCCCATCCGTCCCGCCGTCCACCGAGGCGTGAGCATCGGCTCGGTTCAGCGCGAATCAGAGACGAGGACATCCGCGCGAGCGGCGCGGACGATCTTCTTCGTGACACTGCCCAGGAAGAACTCCTCGAGGACCGACTGGTTCTTGCCCGCGACGATGATGTCGGCGGCGTAGCGCACGGCGGCGCCCAGCACCACGGTCGAAGGAGCACCGTACCACCCCCCGTAACGTACGTGACACTCGAGGTGCCTTTCGCCCGGCACGGGACAGCGCTCGAGCATCTCGGCCAGACCCCGGACGGCCTCGTCCTTGGCCGCCGCCCGGTGCTTCGCGATCGTTTCGCCGTTCGTCCCATGAGCGAGGAGCTTCACCTCGAACGGCGGGTCGTAGGCGTGCAGGACATGCAGGCGCGCCTGCCTGGACAGTGCGACCGCGGACATGACGACCGAGCAAGACACCGGCCCGAGCGCCACGCATGCCAGGATCGTTCCGTAGGTCTCCTTCGGGGCGTTCTTCACGATGAGGGTGTCCCCGGTCCAGCGCTCGATCATCCGCTCGGCCGTCGTGCCGATCAGCGCGTCCTTGAGCGAGCGTTCTCCGCGGTGTCCGAGCACGACGAGATCGGCGGTCACGCGAGCTGCCTCGCGCGTCAGCATCGCGGGGGCGCTTCCGCTCAGAAGCTTCACGCTTACGACGACGCCCTGCGAGTTGGCGAGGTCCCGCGCTCTGTCGAGGTGCACCTTGTACGGCGCGTCGGAGTCGCCCGCTGCCGAGCCCCCGAAGCCGAGCCGCCTCAGGTGCGCGCGGGTTGGCCGCGGCGGGGCGACGTGGACGATCTCGAGGCTCGCCGAGTGCTCGGCCGCGAGCATTGCCGCACGCAGCACAGCGTTCGCCGCCGGGCGGGAGAAGTCGGTCCCCGCCAGGATGCGCTTGATGGCCTTCTGCTTTGCCTTCATCGGGGTCACGTCTCCACGCGGAAGGGAGTTCACGAAGGCTGTGCGCGGCGCTCTTCGGTTCGATCTGGGGTCCACCCTCGGGGAGCCTTCCTCGAGTAGAGTATCCCGATCGGCTCACGGAGGGTCAACCCGGGTAAGCTGCGCGGTTGCCTGACCTCGGCTTCCCGGCTACACCCTCGCGTATCGGCGGCCCCCACCCAGGGTGAAGACCGAGTTGTCGAGGAGCAGCTCCCGGTGCGAGGCGACGAGCACCAAGGCGAGGCTGGGCCACCGTCGCAGTCAGACTGGCCCGAGCAAGGAGCACTGCCGGGTGGCGAAACCGGAGCCCGATCGAGCAGGAACGAGACGACCCGGCCGTTGAACGCCTCGGTCTGCGAGATGGTGAGATCGTGGCTCGCGTTCTGGATCACCGCCGTCGTGATCGACGGGGCCACGGCGTGGATGCGCTGGACCGCTCTGGCTGCATGGAGAGTACCATGGGGTCGTGGGGCGTTTCGCCGATCCTGGTGCAGCTTGGCGTCACGAAGCGGGCGGCGTCCCGGGCGCCCGGCGGCCGTCGAGCAGGTGCCACAGCGCCAGCACGGGGTGGCGCGCGAGCATGCGCGGGCCGGCGTAGCGCATCACCTCGCGGATGCGCTCGCGCTCGTCCTTCCGGAAGCAGTGCACCGGGCACCCGGCGCAGGCGGGCTTGCCGGCGCCGAAGCGGCAGCGGCGCACCCGGGCCTCGGCGTAGTCCAGGAGCTCTTGGCAGGCGGGGCACAGGTCTCGTCCCGCGCCGTGGTGCCGGCGGCAGAACATGCCGATCATCACCCGGAGGGTCTTCAGCTCCCGTCGGATGCGGGCCGGGGTGGGGGAGGGAGCCTGCGTCATCCGCTGGATCCTATGTCGCCGAGGTGGGGTTGTCGATCATCGCGCGGCAGGGGAGTGCCGAGCGAGGTGGGCCGGGTGCCTGCCGATCGAGCGGGAATGGGTGTCGGGCAAGAAGGACCTGGGGGAGTTGGAGGTCCGCGCTCAGACCGCGCCAAGCCCCAACAGCAGCGCGATGAGCAGCAGCAGGCCGCCCGTGATCCGTTGGACCGTGGTCATGGTGAGCCTGTGCAGAACCCGCTTGCCGAGGATCACCCCGGCGAAGGCGGCCAGGGCGCCGGCGGCGATCAGCGCGCCCTCGCGGCTCCTCGCCAGGTCGGTGAGGCGCGCGCCGAACAACATCCCCGCGTAGGCCGAGATGCGCGCCAGATCCACCAGGAGCCCGATGACCGCGTTGGTGCCCACGAAGGCCTGCGGTGAGATGCCGACCTTGGCCAGGAACGCGGAGCGCAGCGCGCCCTGGTGCCCCGACAGGCCGCCGAAGAAGCCCGAGAGCACCCCGCCGAGGGGCAGCCAGCGGCGGTCGATGGTGAGCTTTGCGAAGCGGGGGTGCAGCTCGAGCACGGCGAAGACGGTCATCAAGCTCGCCATGGCCAGCTTGAGCGGGGTGACGACGGCCTGCCGTCCGAGGAGCGAGTAGGTCCAGAGCTCCGGCATGCCCGAGAGTAGCTTGAGCACGTACACGCCACCGAAGGCGGCGAGGATCGCCGGCACGCCGAAGTGCACCACGAGCTTGAAGTCGGCCAGCTTGCCGAGCAGCCCCACCTTGAGCACGTTGTTGGCGCCGTGCACCAGCGCCGTGGCCGCCACCGCGAGCTCGACCGGCAGGAACAGGGCGAAGACCGGCAAGAGCAGCGTGCCCAGCCCGAAGCCCGAGAACATGGTCAGGCCCGAGGCGAAGAGCGCACAGATGGCGACGACGACGAACTCCATCTCGAGCGTCATCCCGTCTTGGTCTTGGCCTTGGCCTTGGTCTTGGTCTTGGGCCTCGGCGCTGGCAAGGCGTTGGCCGTGCGCCGGATGAGCTCGCACAGCCGCTCGCTGTCGTCGAGCTCCTCGGCGCCGATCCGCATCGACGGCTTCGCCCCCGGATAGGCCTCGCCTTCCTCGTAGTGCTCACCGACCAGCGCCTTTCCTGGCGGCGTGATCTTGACGAAGAGCTGATCGTCGCACACCAGGCCGACGACCTTCTCGTCGCAGTAGAGCGCATACTCGCCGAACATCTTGCGCACGCGAACGTTCGGCAGGTCCGAGAGCTGATCGAGAAGGTAGTCGACGGTGCTCTGGCTGGTGCTCATGGGTGACTCCAGACCTCCTGACAGGAGCCAGCGTAACATGCCGGGGTTGCGGGAGCCCCCCCCCGCCGCCAACCGGCTGGCACCTCAGAGGGGGAGGGAGGGCCTCTCGCACCTGGCGCAGCCCGCTCCCGGCACCTCGCGTCCATCTCCGACACCTCAACGCAACGCCGCGATGCGCGTCCGAAGCTCGTCCCGCACCTGGCGGAACGCAGCCAATCTAGCGGCCTCGGGACCCGTGACGGCCGCCGGATCGGGCAGCCCCCAGTGAAGCCTCTCGGCCTTCCCGTAAAACAGCGGGCACTCCTCCTCGCCGCAGAGCGTGATGACGGTGTCCACCTCGGCGGCCGGTATCTCGGCCACGGCCTTCGAGCGGTGTGCGGAGATGTCGATGCCGATCTCTCTCAAGACCGCGACGGCCTCGGGGCGGACCCTGGTCGGCCGGGAGCCCGCCGACCAGACCTTCACCTCGGCGGGCAGCAGCTCGCGGGCGATGCCCTCGGCCATCTGGCTGCGCGCCGAGTTGCCGACGCAGAGGAAGAGGATGCCTGTCATGTCAGCTTTCCCTGCTGTCGGTGTGGAGGTTCGCCTGACACCATCCGAATGCCCCGAAATGGAAGCGAAGCGGACCCGGCTCCTCGGGCAGCAGAGCCGTCTCGACGTGCAGAACGAACCCGTCCCCCTCGAACTCCTCGAACTCGCCCGCTCGCTCCGGAGAACCCAGGGACCCGACCGGGCCCCGATACGCCCTTCATCACCCCTCCATGATCGCCTGGGTCGAGACTGTCAGAGCTCCTTCGCGCTGCACGAGTCGCAGCACCTTCTCATGGTCCAGCGAGGCCCTACGCATTCTTCACCTCCCCGGGCTTGCGGCCGACCACGCGGATGCTCGCCACCCTGCCGTCGAGCGCCTTGGTGATGCGCTCGAGCTGCTCCGTGGGCAGGGACCGGGAGCCGCAGCAGCAGGCCCCGGCCGCTTCCGTGTCGAGCAGGGCACGGAGCTGCTCGGCGTCGTAGGTCAGCCGGTCGCGGACGGCGACGTCGGCGAGGCCGGCCCTCCGCAGCCCGTCGAGGTAGGCGGGCTCGGGGATCGCGCCGGCGATGCACGCCGCGTAGAGCAGCCCCTCGGCCTTGATCCAGTCCGGCATCGGCTCGGCCACGATGTCCGAGATGGAGAAGCGCCCGCCCGCCTTGAGCACCCGGTGGAGCTCGGCGAAGACCCGCTCCTTCTCCGGGGACAGGTTGATGACGCAGTTGGAGAGCGCGAGGTCGATGGAGTCCGACTCGACCGGCAGAGCCTCGATGATGCCCTCGAGCACCTCGACGTTCGTCAGGCCCGCGGCGGCCGCGTTCGCCCGGGCGCGCTCGATCATCGCCGAGGTCATGTCGATGCCGATCACCCTGCCCGCGGGCCCGGTCAGCTTGGCCGCGAGCAGCAGATCGATGCCCGCGCCCGAGCCGAGGTCGAGCACGGTGTCGCCCTCGCGGATCTCGGCGAGGGCCACGGGGTTGCCGCAGCCGAAGGAGTTGGCAACCGCGTTGGCAGGCAGCGCGGCGAGGGCTTCGCGGCTGTAGCCCGCGAGGATGGGGAGCACTCCCGGGGTCGCGGCGCTCGAGCAACACGAGCTCCCGGTCTTCGGGCGCTGCTCGACCGCGCGGGCGTACGAGCTGGAGACGTCCTTGCGGATGTCCTCCGGACGGTTCATGCCTTCGCCTCCTGGGCGCGGAAGTACTTGCGCCCGAGCCAGAGCGCGACGTGGACCAGCCCGATCATCACCGGCACCTCGACGAGCGGCCCGATGACCGCCGCGAATGCCGCTCCGTGGCTGATGGTGAAGGTCGCGACCGCTACCGCGATGGCCAGCTCGAAGTTGTTGGACGCCGCGGTGAACGACAGCGTGGTCGCCTGGCCGTAGGTCGCGCCGACCTTCTTCGACATGAAGAAGGACACCAGGAACATGACCACGAAGTAGATGAGCAACGGGATGGCGATGCGGACCACGTCGAGCGGCAGCTCCACGATGGTCTCTCCCTTGAGCGAGAACATCACGACGATGGTGAAGAGCAGCGCGACGAGCGTGATCGGGCTGATCTTCGGGATGAACCTGGCGTGGTACCAGCTCTTGCTCTTGAGCTTGATGAGCGAGAAGCGGGTGATGACGCCGGCCAGGAACGGGACGCCGAGGTAGATGAAAACGCTCTTGGCGATCTCGCCGATGGTGATGTGGACCGCCACGCCCTGCAGGCCGAACCAGGTCGGCACCACGGTGATGAAGACGTAGGCGTAGACCGAGAAGAAGAGCACCTGGAAGATCGAGTTGAAGGCCACGAGCCCGGCGCAGTACTCGGTGTCGCCCTTGGCGAGGTCGTTCCAGACGATGACCATGGCGATGCAGCGGGCGAGGCCGATCATGATGAGGCCGACCATGTACTCGGGCTTGTCGTGCAGGAAGACGACGGCCAGGCCGAACATCAGGATCGGGCCGATGACCCAGTTCTGGACGAGCGACAGCCCCAGGACCCTCGTGTTGCGGAACACCGGCCCCATCTCTTCGTAGCGGACCTTCGCCAGCGGCGGGTACATCATCAGGATGAGTCCGATGGCGATGGGGATGTTCGTCGTGCCGACGTTGAACTGGTTGATGAACGGCACGACGCCGGGGACCAGGTAGCCCGCGCCGACCCCGAGCGCCATGGCGGCGAAGATCCACAGGGTCAAGTACCGATCCAGGAAGGACAGCTTCCCGGCCACAGCCTCGCTCATCGGCGGCCCCCTCGTGGGCGGGTGCGCTTCGCGGGCGTCTTGCAGCCGAGACCCTCGCGGGCCTTGCTCTTGCGCCAGGCCTCGAGGGCCCCGCGCAGCTCGCTCGGAACCTGGTCGGGGAGCATCCCGCGCAGGCCCGACAGGACCGCGGCCTGGATGACCCCCGGGTCCTCGGCGATGCGGAAGTAGACCCACACGGCCTCCCGGCGGTCCTGCAGGAGCCCCGCGTGGACGAGGTGGCGCAGGTGCCGAGACGCCTTCGACTGCGTCACCCCGAGCACCGCGACGAAGTCGCAGACGCACAGCTCACCCTCGCGGAGCAGGAGCCCGAGCATGGAGAGACGCGTCTCGTCGGAGAGCGCCTTGAAGACAGCGGCCAGCGTGCGCATGGGTCACCTCGTGTTCCTCTCATCATATACCCGGGTAAGCGGTTATGTGCAAGAATCCCAGGGTTGAATTGACGCGCGTCAACGATCGCGCCAAAGAACGGGTGGCGCCTCGGGAGGGGGGCATCTGCGCTTCTTCAGCAGTGACACCGGCGACCGCCATTTTACAAGATAGCAAGCGCGGGATAGCGGCCGGCCTCCCGATCGCGGTACTCATGCCGGCGAGGAGCGCGAATGCCGTCCAGGGACACGACGACCCGGGACTGTCGAGAGCGGATCAACCGGGTCATCTTCCACATCGAGGCCCACCTCGGCGAGCCCCTGAGCCTGGAGGCGCTCGCCAAGGTGGCGAGCTTCTCGCCCTACCATTTCCACCGCATCTTCGCCGCCTTCACCGGGGAGCCGCTGGCCGCCTTCATCCGGCGGTTGCGTCTCGAGCGGGCGGCCCAACACCTCCTGCACCTCGACGCCCCGGTCACGGAGATCGCGCTCGACGCAGGCTACGAGACCCCCTCGGCATTCACGCGTGCCTTCGCTGGCCATTTCGGTGTCACTCCTACGGAATACCGCCAGCGGCACGAGCCCATGTCCCTTCTCGGCGCACGATTGCTGGCGCTGACCAACCTCGTGGAGGATGTGGCCATGACCCCGGAGATCCGGACCGTCGACCCCGTGCCCGTGCTCTTCGTCCGCCGGACGGGCCCTTACTACCAGGCCGCGGGCGAGGCCTTCGGCGTGCTGTGCCGGTTCGCAGGATCGCGCGGGCTGCTCGGCCCGGCCGCGCGCATGATCGGCATCTCCCACGACGATCCGCACGTCACCGAGGAGTCGAAGTTCCGCTACGACGCCTGCGTGACCCTCGACCGGGAGGTGACGCCGGAGGGAGAGGTCGGGCTGAAGCGCCTCGCCGGCGGCAAGTACGCCGTGTTCCTGCACGCGGGCGCCTACGAGGGACTCCAGCGGACCTACGATCAGATCTTCAAGGCCTGGCTCCCCGCGAGCGGCGAGAAGCTCCGCGAGGAGCCCTGCTTCGAGGTCTACCTGAACAGCCCCGACCAGGTGAGGCCCGACGCGCTGCGAACGGAGATCTGGCTGCCCATCCAGTGATGGCCGGCTCACCCGCGGCGGACCACGAAGAACTCGTAGGCGTAGCAGTCCGCGTGCCGTCGGTGCATCTCGGGCTCCTGGGCGAGCTGGTCGAGGACGACTAGCGCCTCGGCGTCGCCGGCGTACTCGCCTCGCAGCACCTCGATGCGGCGCTCCATGGGCGTGTAGAAGTCGTCCCACCAGGCCTCGTCCGGCAGGCTGAAGTGGCCGACGAGCGAGAAGCCGGTCCGGTCGATGGCCGCGAGGACGTCGGGGACCCGGCCCATGGTCGGGTAGTCGAGGTCGAAGCTCGCCTTGACCTCGGGCGGCGGGTTCTCCTTGCGCCAGACCGCCTCGGTGAAGGCGAGGTAGCCGCCGGGTCGCAGCAGCCCGCGGCAGATCCTCAAGGCGTCCTCGATGCCGAGGTTGTAGAGCGCTCCTTCCGACCAGATGAGGTCGAAGCTCTCGGGCGGCATCTCGGGTTTGGCCATGTCGCCGACCCTCGGCCGGACCCGGTCCGAGAGCCCGCGCTCGACGACCACCGCCCGCAACCTCTCGATGCTGAGCGCGTGGTTGTCGAGGGCGGTGATGACCGCGCCGGGGAGAAGCTCGACGAGGTGGAGCGTCTGCCCGCCGACGCCGCAGCCGAGGTCGAGCACGGCAGGACCCGACGGCAGGTCGCGGCACAGGCCAAGAGCCTTCTCGGCGCAGGCGCGGTTGCCGGGGCCCTGCCTGGGCAAGCCTTCGTAGAGCTCGAAGAAGATCTCCCAGAAGCGCGGCGTCGGCTCGGTCATGTCATGTTCCCGCGGCACCGTCTGGTCGCAGCCCGAGGAACACCTCGTGCCCGTTGTTGCTGTACGAGCTGTGCTCGAAGGGGACCGCGAGGGGCTCGAAGCCGGCGGCACCGATCAGCGCCAGCCAGACGGCCCTGGGGAACAGCCCCATCACGTGGCGGTCGTGGAAGATCTCGGCGGTGCCGCGCTCGTCGCGGAGCAGGTACGCCATGCCGGTCACGTAGGTCTCGTGGCTCGACTCGGGGACCCAGCGCCACTCGAGGTAGCGCAAGCCTCGCGGCCCCGCGAGGTGGGCGGCGTTGTGACCGCCGCCGCTGCCGAGGTCGAGTAGGGTGCGAGGCTGCCTCTGGCAGTGGGCCTCGAAGAGGCGCCGATAGAAAGCGGCCTCCTCGACGTAGTCGGCACCCGGGGTCAGCAGGGGATACCAGTCCGCCAGGTCGCGGTAGAGCCGGGGTCCCTGGTCGGGCTCCTTGCCTTTCCTCGACACCTTCTTCCTTCTCCTGCGACCATCCCTCCATGCAGAGCGAGTTGCTGTCAACCGGAGATCCAAACGTAGATACACAGAAACCAGCTCTCGGCGGCGGCTCTCAACCCCTGCCCGCAAGACCGCGGGCAAATGCGCGAGAGCCCCGCCGAGGTCATCGGCAGGGCCTTCAGTAAGAGTGAGTTGCGTTCTTCGGAAGTAGGCTCTGACAGGGGGCTGCCGCGATAGGGATCTGGGCCTGCCTACCAGGCACTGCCTACTGGGCTTGGGGTTTCGTATTCATCCGAGTGACCATACGCGGATTTCCTACCAGGCAGTTGGCGTGCAGATCCTGGTCGGGCCCGACCCCTCCCCCCGCCGGATCGCGTCCACCCGCGGTCAGTCGTGCGGCGTGGGGGAGGCTGGGAGGGGGGCGATCTCAAGCGCATCCGCGATTGCCTGGAGAACCGCGTCGAG
>Ga0116143_10003111_pt1 | contig 17031 bp, 16 predicted proteins | sample AD_UKC034_MetaG_FD_89745 | JGI IMG/M metagenome (GOLD analysis project Ga0116143, IMG submission 89745) | Active sludge microbial communities of municipal wastewater-treating anaerobic digesters from USA - AD_UKC034_MetaG | ecosystem: Engineered > Bioreactor > Anaerobic > Digestate | place: USA...
GGTTATTTGCCATAGTCCCAGCCTGAGACTCTTTGAGCGGGAGTCTGAAGACTTCGGCGAAGATCCCTTTTCTGATAGTTCAACGCTGCTCAGGGCTTCCTATCAGTACTATTGATCGTTCGCGCCTCTACCTCACTTTGGATAAAAAGTGAGGTATACCATATTCAATTGTTATTTAATAACAATTTTAATGATTAATTTAGAAAAGTCAAATATAATACAATATTTTTCGAAATTTCAAATAAAATATACGCTGAATTATCAGATAATAATAATTAATTACTCTTTTCTATCCTGATTTTAGCACCCTGTCTTACTTTCTTTAAAGCTTTAGCATCACCTGTAATCTTACCAAAGATATTTACCGCACTTGCTGCCCTTACCTCATCACCGTAACTGGCCGGTGTTACTCCAAAGAAAATGCAAAATGCCTCACCTGGTGGCCAGAAAGTGTCCTTTACAGCACCGGACTCAATATCAATAGTTTGTAACAAATGATTTATTCTATTTTTACATTCCCAGATATGCTTTTTTCACTTCATCAGAGTTGAGCAGTTCCTGAGAGCTACCTGCCTGAACAATTTTCCCGGTTTGTATTACGTATCCGCGGTTAGCAATCTCCAAAGCTTCTTGTACTTTCTGTTCTACCATCAATATAGTTGTCCCCTGCTGCTTTATTCTGACAATGGTCTCCATAACACTTTCTACCAAAGATGGCATCAGTCCTAAAGAAAGTTCATCCAGCATTAATAACTCAGGCTTGGACATCAAACCTCTGGCAATGGAAAGCATCTGCTGTTCGCCACCACTTAAGGTTTCAGCAATCTGTTTCCTTCTCTCTTCCAATATGGGAAAGAGTTTCAAAATTTCCTTTTTTCTCTTTTCAATTTCTCCCCGGTCATTTTCAATATATGCTCCCAATTCAAGATTTTCTACTACGGTTAATTTGGCAAATAATCTTCGCCCCTCAGGTATATAACTGATACCTCTACGAAGAATCATATTAGCCGGTAAATGAGATATATCTTTACCTTTATATTTAATGGCACCTTTTTTGGGATGTACTAAACCGGCAATAGTCTTCATAATGGTACTTTTTCCAGCACCGTTAGCCCCCACAATAGCAACCAGCTCTTTTTCTTTAACTTCAAAAGATACACCAAATATAACCGGTACATTATCATAGGCACAATTAATATTATCAACTTCTAATATAGTTTCAGACATACTTTATATATTCCTCCCCTTGGCAGCAAGCTGAAATTTTTTACTATATTTTTGACCCAAATAAGCTTCGATAACACTCTCCTGATGTACCACTACTTCTGGATGATCTTCTGCTATCTTTAATCCTCCATTAAGTACCACCACCTTGTCAGCAATAGGCATAATCGCCTCCATAATATGTTCAACTATCAGAAAAGTAATCCCTTTTTTCTTTAAACTCTTTATTAAACTCACAGATTCATTCACTTCGGTAGAAGTAAGACCTGCCATACACTCATCTAACATTAATAATTTTGGACTGGTAGCCAGGGCTCTGGCCAGCTCCAGTCTTTTTTTATGCCCTATAGCTAAATCGCCCGCTCTGGTATTTTTTATTTTAGTCAAATAACAAATATCTATACACTGATTGGCCATTTCTCTTGCTTTTTCTGTATTTCTTTCCCTCAGATATGCCCCGATTAACACATTATCAAAGACAGACATCTCTTTAAGGGAATGGACAATCTGAAATGTACGCACCGCACCAAGGCGAGCTACTTTATAGGGGGGTAAATTAGTAATATCTGAACCGTCAAAAAACACTTTCCCCTCGCTGGGCTTATATATACCGGTGATGCAGTTAAACAGCGTGGTCTTACCTGCTCCATTCGGACCAATCAAACCTACAATATTTCCCTCTTCTACCTTGAAAGATATCTTGCTATTTGCTACCAGAGAGCCAAATTTTTTACTTATTTCACAAACTTCTAATAAGGGCAATATATATTACCTCCCTAAGAATTAATCTCTGGTTGAGCAGAAATGATTTTTCTAGTCTTTCTATAATTTAAATATTCATTAATAAGCCCCATAATGCCCTTTGGTTGCCTCACCATAATCAAAACGATTAGAAAACCAAATAACATAAGATCGGTTCCTCTTCCCAGACCTCCCCATAATACCCGCGTATATTCTTGAAGAGGAATCAAAATCAGGGCACCCAATAGAGGTCCAAACAAAGTACCAGCACCGCCCAGGATGGTAACCAGGACAAAAACCATTGACACCTGAAGTGACATCACCATTGGTGGGTCTACCCGAAAATTATATTGTACAAAAAAGGCTCCACAAAAGGATGCTAAAAAGGCTGAGAGTGCCATGGCAGATAATTTTATAAAGGTACTGTTGATGCCTGTTGCCTCGGCTGTCTCCTGGTCTTCTCTCACCGCTCTCAAATAATATCCAAAGCGATTCCTTTCAATAAAACGTACAATACTAAAAATAGTTGTAAAGAGTATTAAGGCCCCATAATAATAAGGAATTTTTGTTCTATACCATACAAAATTTGTCCATCCAGTCTTTACCATAGGATAATCCAAACCCAGAGCACCGTTAACCCAATACCAGACCATAAAAAGTCGGTTAAAAATCTCTACAATTGCAAAGGTAGCAATAGCAAAATAATGGCCTTTCAATTTAAAACAGGGATAACTGATAAGAACTGCTACAACCATCGCTAATAACGAACCGATGATAATTCCAGGCCAGGGAGTAATTCCAAATTTAACCACGGCCATTCCCGCCCCATATGCCCCTATGCCAAAAAAGACGGAATGCCCGAAGGAAACCTGTCCACAATAGCCACCAATAATATTCCAGGCCTGTGACATGCTGGCATATAATAGAATCAGAATAAAAACATGTTGAGTAAAGCTATTAGCAGCAACCTGCGGAATAAAGGGCACTAGAAGTAGTACCACAATCAAAACATACCATAACAAATCCTGTTTTTTAGTATTCTCTTTTATCATTTTCTACCACCCAAATAATCCTTTTGGTTTTAACATCACTACCAGGAGATATAGTCCAAAAACTACTACATATTTAAATACCGGTGCAATATAAAATCCCCCTAATGCTTCTACCAAACCTATCAAAAGAGCAGCCAGTAAAGCACCTGGTATGCTTCCAAATCCCCCCATTGCTACGCAGACAAAAGCAATTAATCCAAACAAACCGCCTACTTCAGGATGAACGGCCAGATAGGATGGCAACAATCCACCAGCAACGCCTACACAAAGCCCACCCAAACCAAAGACCAACAAAAAGATTCTTTCTGTATTTATACCCATTAACTCAGCAGCCTCTTTGTCCATTGCAGTAGCCTGAATAGCCCAACCCAGCCGGGTACGCTTAATTACATAATAGATAATAAAGACTACCACTAAAGCAAAAATGCTGGTTATCAATTGAGGCATTGGTAAAACTATATTGCCTATCAGGGTTCTTTTACCATCAAGAAGAGTACCGGTTAATAAACGATAATTGGGAGAAAATCTGTTTAAAGCAAAATTTTTTAATATCATTGATAACCCAAAGGTTGCCAGTAGTGCAGATAAGGGAGGACCTAAAAGACAGTGATGAATAATTAATTTGTAGGTTAAAATGCCCAGAAGAAAACAGAATACCCCTGAGGCTATCCAGGAGATAAGGGGATCAAAATTTATTAAAAATCCCAGCCAATAGCTAACATACATCCCCAGCATCAGAAACTCTCCATGAGCAAAATTGAGTACATCCATTACCCCCCAGATTAAACTCAACCCGGAGGCAACCAGAGCATAAACCATTCCAGTCAATAATCCATCAATAGCTACTTGAAAAAACATAGTCATAGTATATTCCCTTCTTAACTAATCACATCATGGTAGTAAGTATAAAAATACTTACTACCATGACAATTAGGTTATTTCATATGTTTTTTATTAAATTTCCTGTCTATTGCTATGTTACCGTTTACTCCAAGGAATCATGGGGAATATAACCTCATCAGTAGATAGCTCAGTAGGGAATACCCGTTTGTATTCTCCGCCTTGCAGCTGAGTTATCATACTCATGGCCTTAGCATTCTGTCCACCGGAAACAAAAGCCACTTTGCCACCCATAGACAGAGGAGAATTCCATTCATTGGCATACAGGGTATCACGAACAGTATCATAATTAAGGGTACCAGCCTTCTCAATTGCCTGAGCCAAAATAAAGGTAGCTACTGCCTCTTGAATTGAATCACTATCAAAGGGAACACCAATCTTCTCCTGATAAATCTTTTCTACTGCAGCAACTGCAGGCATCAGCTCGGCAAATTCCGGGGCATAACCTGTTCCGCCCATAAAGTAATTGGCATCATCACCAAGTTGTTCAGTAATAACCGGGTCCTGATATCCGGTACAATAGTTCAAGCACATTTTGGGGAGCCAGTCCATTTGTTTCATCGTTCTTACCCAGAGAGTGTAGTCTCCACCCAGGCAGGCACCGAATACTACATCCGGATTCTTCGCTTTCAGAGTTTGAACTTCACTATTCATATTGGTAGCACCGGGGCTGAAGGGTACATCTACCACTACTTCAAATCCAGCTTCGGCTGCAGCTAATTTACCTTCATCAGCGGCATGTTTGCCAAATTCAGTATTCTCATAGATGATACCAATGGTCTTTAAATTAGCTCCTTTGGTTCCATTCATCCATTCAATAACATCACAGAATTCGATGGATTCAGTCTTGTCAGTTGGTGCCATTCTAAAGAAATATTGTAAACCACGTTCTGTTAAAGCAGCTGAACTGGAGCAACCGCACATAAATATTTTCTCCTGTCTCTCTGCTACCATGCTGGCAGGATTGGTACAGGCACTATTGTAACAACCAACAATAGTATATACACCCTCCTGGTCAAACAACCTTTCAGCCTCAGCTTTTGCAATATCAGGCTTTCCCTGATGATCAGCATGTACTAAAACAATTTTGTATCCACCAAGAAGCCCTTCCTGGGCTGCCAGAGGAACATCACATTCCGGATGTGAATTATTAATCACCTCTACTGCAGTTTCTACAGCAGCTTTACACCGGCTTCCCGCTAAAGCACAGGAACCGGTCAATGGAAAGAGTGTCCCAATTTTAATTATCTTTTCCTGGGCAAAGGCGGCACCGTTTACCAAAGTAAATACTAAAAGAGTTGTTAAAATGATAATTGAGATTTTTTTTATAAAATTCACTTATATTCTCCTCCTTAACTGTTTAAAATATATTTTTAAAATAAATAAGAGTTAATCTTTTTCTTCTTCTTTTCTTAACACCTCCTTATAATCTTATTTACAAGATCAAGTGATATGAGTAATAATTATTGGGTATTATGATGAAAAAAGTAAGATATATGTGTGAGAGATATCTGGCATAATTTTTCCCTTCAGGCAAATCTATAAACATTTTTTCTAAAAAATTGAACATATTAGAAATATATTCTTTATTTACCAATTGCCTTAATAAAGAGAAACTAGTTACGCAGAGCAGGTTTTAAAAAAGTTCACATTTTTATCTCAACAGAAAAATAAAATTTCATTTTCTAATATATTTAATGCAGATTAAAACCATATTCCAAGGCTTTTTCGTTTAACCTGGCAATTTTACCGTTGGCATACTCACTTTGTACAGCCTTTACCAGAGATGTTTTGTCTATGAATTTTGTGACGTTCACAATAAAAGCCAAAGCAATGGTGTTAGTAACTTGTAAAGAGCCTATTTTCATAGCTATATCAGAAAGGGGTAAAGAAAAATGTTTTCCCAGATCCATATCTACATCTTTTACTTCATTTTGATTAATAACTACTATGGTATCTTTAAATATTTTTCCTTTTATTTTTGGATATGCCTTATCATGTAATATTAATATTACATCGGGTCTTTGACATTCATAAAAATCAATAAATTGGTTTCCAACCAACACATCAGTCCTGGCAAAGGTACCTCTAGCCTCAGTACCATAAGAATAGGTCATGGTAACAAATTTATCTTCATAACAACTGGCTGCTTCTCCAATAAGAATACCACAGGAGACATTTCCCTGTCCACCAACTCCGCCAATAATTATTTCAAATCTATCTTTTTCTTGGTATATCATAATAGTGCTCCTTATTCTTAACAGGTTCTTCACTATTCGGGTTAAAAATAAACTTATGCATTATTTCTTATTTTTCCCCAATAACGTTCTAAAAACCCTTCAACTTTTTTATCAATATATTCACCAACCACTATTTTTCCATCCAAATCTTCCTGGCCTTCTCTCTCAATATCTTTTATATTAACTGTTCGTTCTTTTATGTCTTTAATCATTTCAACAGCATTATTAAACTTGTTATATCTTCCGAAATAGGTTGGGCAGATATTTATTACTTCAATAAAACGAAACCCTCTCTCTTTTTTGATAGCTTTACTGATAAAGCGCTGAATCATTCGCGGGTTATCTATAGTACATCTGGCAACATACCCAGCACCTGCACTTTTAACTAAGTTGGATATATCAAAAGCATCTTCTGCATGTCCCCTTCTGGAGGTGGAGGTGATTGAATCAAATGGTGTGGTTCCAGAATACTGTCCTCCGGTCATGCCATAATTCAGATTATTAGACATAATTGTTATAATATCAATATTTCGACGGGCTGCATGTATTAAATGGTTGCCTCCTATGGTAGCACCATCACCATCTCCCACCAACGCAAATATATGTAATAGGGGATTGGCCAATTTGATTCCTGTTGCTACCGCAATTGCTCTTCCATGTGTTCCGTGAAAGGCATGTGTCTTTAAATAATCGTCAGCTTTCCCCCAACAGCCAATTCCGGTAACGGCTACTATATCTTTTTTTTCTAAATTATTCTCTTCCATGGCTCTAATCAGAGCAGCAAAGATAATACCGTTCCCACAGCCTGAGCACCAAAAAAAAGGTAACAACTCTTCTTTGACATATTTTTTACCACTGTATTTCATAACTCTATCTCCTTGGAAAGAAAAGCCAGTATATCATCTGGTTGGATAGTTGTTCCTCCCAGCTTATTAATACCAATGACTGTTTTTTTTGGACAGTATTTGGTTATTTCTGATTTTAATTGACCCAGAGATAATTCTGGTACCAGAATAAGTTTTGCCTGAGAAACAGCTGATTTGACTATTGCCTCCGGAAAGGGCCACAAGGTCTGTAATTGTAAAACTCCTGCTTTTATACCTTTTTTTCTGGCTTTTTTCATGGCAGCAAGAGCAGGACGGGTACTGCAGCCATAAGAAATAATAAGGATTTCCACATCACTGATGTTAAATTCTTTAAAAAGAGCTATTTCTTCTTTATATCTATCAATCTTATCTATTAAACGACGTACCAGCCTATCATGATTTTTATCATCAGCACAGGGATAGCCATCTATCCCGTGACCGGAACTGTTAGCTCTGGTAATCAAAGAACTGCCAAAGGGAACAAAAAGAGGTACTCCATTTTCATCAGGTTTATAGGGAAGATAATCTTTATCAGAGGTTGACGCTATTTTTCTATTTAAGATCTCTATCTCATCTGAACCTGGAATATCAACTGTTTCGTACATTTTGGCAATAATCGCATCAAGGGCAAGAAAAACGGGACAGCGGAAACGTTCTGAAAAATTAAAAGCTTTGATAGTCAAATCAAAACATTCCTGGACAGAAGCCGGGGAAAGGGCAATTATCATATGGTCACCATGTGTTCCATAACGAAACTGATAAAAATCTCCCTGGGCTGGTTTAGTTGCCAGACCGGTACTTGGACCTGCCCTCTGAACACTAACAATAACACAGGGGGCTTCCACCATACAGGCTAACCCAATATTTTCATTCATCAATGACAAGCCAGGTCCACTGGTAGCAGTATATGCTTTAACTCCAGCCATACTGGCACCAATAACCGCCGCCAGACTGCCAATTTCATCCTCCATTTGAATAAAGGTTCCTCCAGCTATTGGCAGATTTAGAGAGGCATGTTCTGCAATCTCAGAAGAAGGGGTAATAGGATAACCGGCAAAAAATCTTGCTCCAGAGATTATAGCTGCTTCTCCCACTGCAATATTACCCTGCATAAAATGGCGGCCTTTTTTATTACAAATCATTTCTTGCTTTCACTCCTTTGTCTTTGTCTTATTTTCTAAAATTATTCTGGCTAATAATGTTGAATAATATCTTCTCTCTGCTGAATCTGAACGTGAATTAATCATTACAGGAACATCTGCCCCAAATACAATTGCCGCAGATTTGGCATAACTATTGATTTTCAAACTTTTTCCCAAAATATTTCCGGTTTCTAAATTGGGGACAAGGAGCATATCCGGATCACCAGCAACTAATGAATTGCTAATACCTTTACCTCCGGCGGATTCCGGGTCCATTGCTGTATCATAGGATAGAGGGCCATCTATTATAAAATGCTCTATCTGATTGCGATTAGACATTTTTGCCAGACAGGCCGCATCAACAGTGGCCTGCATAACAGGATTAACCACCTCAACTGCTGCTAAAACAGCTACTTTGGGTTGACTTATTCCCAGGGCTTGCCATAGGGGATAGGTATTTTTAATAATCTCTATCTTCTCTTTTAATCCGGGAAAAGGAATTATTGCTATATCAGTAATTCCGATGAACTTATGGTATGAGCTCATCTCAAAGAGGGTGAGATTGGATAGTAGCGGGGATTTTTTAATACCGTTTTCTTTATTTAAAATTGCCTTTAGAAAATCATCGGTCTTTATTTTACCCTTGGCCAGGATTCGAGCCTGACCATCCTTGATCAATTTTATTGCTTTTTGAGCTGCTTCAAAATGGTTTGACATATTTTCAATTCTGTAATTTTTACTATCTTCTTTTAAATTTACGAGTATCTTTTCAATTTGTTGCCCATTACCCACCAGTATCGGTTCACAGATAATCCCCTTGTCTAAAGCTAATTTTACTCCTTTTAAAACCTGTTCATCTTCGGCAGAAACCACAACCATTCTTACCGGTTGCAATCTCTGCGCAGCTTTTTCTAATTCAAAATAATTTTTTATCATTATCTTACCTTTCTAACTAGCTAACCCTGACTGGCCAATCTATATAACTTTCCTTACCAGCTAATACTCTGGCAACTGTTTCTGCCAGGGCTTCATTCTCATTGCTACCGGGATATAAATAAATATCTCCCAATTTTTTTATCTTCTTTTTCAATTCCTTAATTAGAAATTGATCGTGAGCCAGACCACCGGTAATAATAATACCATCAATTTCAAAATTTAAAACAGAAGCCATGGCTGCTATCTCCTTGGCAATCTGGTAAGCCATAGCATAATATATTCTTCTTACTTCTTTATCCCCTTTTTCAGCCCTTTTTTCTAATTCAACCATATTCTTACTTCCCAGATAGGCGTAAACCCCTCCCTCACCATATAATTTACGCACTAATTCTTCTTTTTTATATCTTCCAGAAAAACAGGCTTCAATCAAAGGAATAGGTGGGATTCCTCCAGCTCTCTCCGGTGTAAAGGGGGCTGACTCCATCCTATTGTCATTGTCTACAATCTTACCGTGATCTATAGCAGCAATAGAGAAACCTCCCCCCAGATGGGCAGCAACACAACAAGTATCACTGAAATCTTTGCCAATTTGTTCAGCAAACTTTCGTACCGTTGCTCTTATATTCAAGGCATGAACAAAACTAAACCTGGGAAAATCAGGATGTCCGGAAATCCGGGCCACAGCAGAAAATTCGTCAACACTGACCGGGTCTACTATAAAGGCAGGAATTCCATAGCGTTGAGCAATTCGAAAGGCTAAGGGAGCACCTAAATTGGAAGCATGCTGGTAGACTGGTGTATATAAAGAAAATTTAACCAGTTCTTCATTAATTTTTATGGCTCCACTGGGCACCGGAGTTAACATTCCTCCCCGCCCGGCACAGGCAATAATATTTGCATTCTCAGGTAAATATTTATCAATAAAATTGTAGGCAATAGTTTCCCGGTAATTAATTTGATCAGAAATTGCAGGAAATTGAGCTATTTCTTTTTCGGGATGTTCAATTTGCTCTTCAATCACTTTCGTAACCCTTTGTTCAGTTAGATTGAATAGAGCACATTTGGTAGTAGTGGAACCAGGATTCACCGTAAAAATTATTTCATTCATAGATTATCTTTCTTATTTGTTTTAATATATAAAACTTTATGTATGCGTTTTTTATTTCAGGCTGCACGAAATTCAATTATGAATATATACGTAGTTTATACTGTATAACAATATAATCAATCTAAAATTTATTGAAAAAAAATTTTTTTAATAAATTTGCTATTCATGCCTTCCGGGTTAGGAAATAATAGTTGTAATATTTTTATAGATTATTTACTGTTATATAAATAACATCTCACAAAATGTCCTGGTTCAATTTCTAACAATTCTGGTTCAACAAATTTGCATACATCCTTGCATTCCTTGCACCTAGATTGGAATCTACACCCTGGAGGCAAATCAATTGAGCTGGGAACATCTCCCATCGCAGCTTCCTGTTCCTTCTTCTTATCTGGGTCAGGAACAGGAATTGATTTTAACAATACCTTGGTATAAGGGTGTTTAGGGGTTTCAAATAGTTTATCTTTTTCAGCCAATTCTACCAATTTTCCTAAATACATAACAGCAACCCTGTCACACATATGTTTAACAACACTCATATCGTGAGAAATAAACAAATAAGTTAATTGAAATTTTTCTTGTAAATCCTGCATAAGATTAATAATTTGAGCCTGAATAGAAACATCCAGTGCTGAAACTGGTTCATCACATACAATAAGTGTAGGATCAAGGGCTAAAGCCCGAGCAACTCCTATCCTTTGACGTTGTCCCCCGCTAAATTCATGGGGATATCTGTTGTAAAACTCCTCTAGTAAACCAACTTCTTTCATCAATGTCTTTACTTTTTTATCTATATCCCCTTTTACTTTATTTACTTTTAATGGTTCTCCTATAGTCTTTCCTATAGTTTGTCTGGGATCTAAAGAAGAATAAGGGTCTTGAAAAATCATCTGAATTTCTCTTCTATATTTTCTAAACTGTTTCCTGGTTAAACTTAATATATCTGTACCTTTATAAAATATTTTTCCTTCAGTAGGTTCTAATAATCTTACTATTAATTTACCAGTAGTTGTTTTCCCACAACCTGATTCACCAACCAAACCCAATACTTCCCCCTCATAAATAGTAAAACTTATCCCATCAACAGCTCTAAGGTATTTTCTTTCCGATAAGAATCCTTCTCCTCTAACTACAAAATGCATTTTTAAATTATCTACGACTAATAATTCCCTTTTTTTATCCAACATTTTCTTCGGCTCCAGAATATTTCCAGCATCTAACTTTTCTATTATCTTTTAAAGATTGGTACTCCGGCTCTTTTTCCCGACATACCTTCATAATATATTTACATCGGGTGGAGAATTTGCACCCTTTAGGCAAATCAAAAGGGCTAGGAACTGTCCCCTCAATAATTTTTAATCTTTTTAGATTTTCATCTATTTTGGGAATAGAATTAAGCAATCCTTCAGTATAGGGGTGTAAGGGGATTTTAAAAATTGACCGAGCATCACCAAATTCAACCGCTCTACCCGCATACATAATCATAATATTCTCAGCTAGCTGTGCTACTACTCCTAAGTCATGGGTAATTATGATGATAGCAGTATCAAGCTTATTTTTTAAATCTAACATTAATTTCAATATTTGTGACTGTATTGTCACATCTAAAGCAGTGGTAGGTTCATCGGCAATCAATATTTTGGGTTTGCAGGCAAGTGCAATAGCAATCATAATTCTTTGTCTCATTCCTCCAGAAAGCTGATGAGGATAATTTTTCATACACTTTTCCGGATTGGGAATTCCAACCAGTTTAATTAATTCTATTGCTCTTGCTTCAGCTTCTTTTTTACTAATTTTCTCATGAACAATCATTACTTCACTAATTTGTCTACCTACAGTAAAGACAGGATTCAATGAAGACATTGGTTCTTGAAATATCATAGATATTTCATTCCCTCTAATTCTCCTCATGGCATTATTTGTTAATTTTAAAAGATCTTTGCCTTGATATAATATTTCACCTGAGGATATTTTCCCAGGTGGTTCTTGTATAAGCCTTAAAATTGATAAAGCTGTTACGCTCTTCCCTGATCCTGATTCACCTACTATAGCTAGAGTTTCTTTCACAGAAAGATCAAAATCAACCCCATCTACTGCAACGACTAAGCCTTCCTCTACCTGGAAAAATGTTTTTAAATCCCTTACTTTTAGTATTGTATCTGTCATTGAATAGTTCTAATTTTCCTTAAGCTATTTTAGTTATTTTTTAGTCTTGGATCTAGAGCGTCTCTAAGTCCATCTCCTACCAGACTAAAACTTAAAACTACTAAAGTTATTGCGACCCCTGGAATTAAAGCTGCTATGGGGGTTGTCCGCATCACATCCCGAGCAGTGGATAACATAGCTCCCCATTCAGGATGAGGAGGTTGAACACCAAGGCCAAGAAATGATAGGGCAGAAGAAGTTAATATAGCTGTTCCTAAATTTAAGGTGGTATTTACAATAACCTGTGACATTGAATTTGGAATAATATGGTTAATAATGGTAATGAAATTTGAACAACCAATGACTTCACAGGCTTGAATATATTCTAATCCTTTAATAGAGATAACAACTCCTCTAACTATTCTGGCAATATACGGGATTGAATAAAATGCTATTGCCAGCATAGTATTCATAATACCACTTCCAAGAATTGCCACAATTGCAATGGCTAGCAATAATCCAGGAAAGGCTAACAAAATATCTGTTGTTCTCATCAATATGTTATCAATTAATCCGCCATAATAACCGGCAATTACTCCCAGGATCAATCCAACTAAGGTCCCCAAAAATACACTTGTAAAACTTATTATTAAAGTGATTCTGGCACCATAAATTAATCTGGTTAAAGTATCTCTACCAAGATTGTCTGTACCTAACCAATTATCACGATTTGGTTTTTGATAAGTATTACGCAAGTCAATATCTAAAGGATTTCGGCTTGTTAAATAAGGTCCAAAAATAGCTACCAATATAAAAATAATAATTATAATTCCGCCAACTAAAGAAGATTTTCGTTTTAAAAATCTTTTTAATACTTTTGATTTTATAAGCATACTAAACCTTTGTTAATATTTTATTCTTGGATCAACTATTTTGTACAAAAGATCTACAATCAAATTAATAATAATGAATGTTGTGGCAATAAGTAAAACTGTTGCCTGTACCACTGGATAATCTCTTGTTAAAACTCCATCTACCATAAAACGGCCTATCCCTCGTATTCCAAAAACACTCTCGATTAAGGCTGACCCTGCTAATAAACCACCAAATCTCAAGCCTATTACAGTCAATACAGGGATAAGGGCATTTTTTAAAGCATGAGAATATATTATTAATTTTTCTGACATCCCTTTAGCCCGAGAAGTGCGGATATAATCCTGGTTTAAAACATCTAACATAGCTGATCTGGTCATTCTGGCCATTATTCCTACTGATTGGGCACCTAAGTCAAAATGGGTAGTATATAGTGTTTTGTTGATTGGATTCCAATACTGGGGAAAAATCCTAAATAAAGTGAGAAAACTAAAATGGCTAGCAATGCCAGAAAAAATGAAGGTGTTGAAACGGATAATAAGGATAACACCATTAATATATTATCCCATAATTTGTTCTGATTAACCGCTGAAATAATCCCCAAGATTACCCCTACTATAGTCGCAAAAAAAGTACCACCAATGGCTAATTTAATCGTATAAGGATACCTATCTTTTATCTCTTTTATAACTGGTTGTTTAGTCCGAATAGAAGTTCCGAAATCCCCCTTAATAGCTTTTTTTAAAAAATCAAGATATTGGATATGCAATGGCTTATCTAATCCTAGCCTTTTGGTCATTTCTTCCACTGCTTCAGGAGGTGCATGTAATCCTAGCATATTTTTAACGGGATCTCCTGGAATAAGATGAAGCATCAAAAATACCAGAAAAGATACTATTAATAGTACAGGGATTATCGATATTAATCTACCAATAATATACCTACTCATTCTATACACCTAGAAATAACTGTCTATTCCTTAAAGGTATTATTTTTAAATAATACCTTTAAGGAATAACCGTTACATTTGTTTATTCGAAATAAATCCTTTCAAAGTAGGTCATACCTACACCGTTAGTTTCAACTCCCTGAAGACTACTAACTGAAGCTGTTCTATTGTAAGTATCAAATAACATTATTCCCATCGGGTCTTCTAAATATAAGATCTCCAGTGCTCTTTTGTATAACTCTAATCTTTTGTCAGGATTGGTTTCCTGCATTGCAGCAAAAATTAATTTATCTACTTCCGCATTTGAATAAAACCCATAATTTCTCTCATTGGTACCTGTGTCAGTAGTAGTATATAATCCTCTAAGTCCCCCATCGGCATCCATCATTGATGTACCTGCTCCCATAATAAAGATAGGCTGGTCAAAAACTTCAGGAGTTACCCCCATCCAAAGAGGTAGTAAAACGCTCCACTCAAGTACCTCTATTTCTGCATCTATACCTACCATCGATAATTGAGCAGATAATACCTCTGCAAGTTCAACTCCTTTTTCATACCTAGGAGTTGTGACTATTTTTGTCTTAAATCCATTGGGGTAACCTGCTTCAGCAAGGAGACTTTTTGATTTTTCTAAATCCTGGTCAATGACGCCTAGATTGGTATAACCCCAAACCACCGGAGTTAAACTACATGTGCTTGGATATGCCATTCCCGGGAACATACCGTCAATTATCGCTTGCCTATCAATTGCATATATAATAGCTCTTCTCACTAGTGTGTTACTAATGATGGGATTATTGCAACCAAACCTGAATAATCTAGCCCCAACTGATGGAGTCATTCTCACTGTAATATTCGGATTGTTTTTTAATCTTTGTAAATCTTCAGCCGGAAACTGATTAGTCATATCTATCTCACCTGTTTCTAAAGCTATTACTCTGGAGGCAGCTTCAGGTATTGTTCTAATGATTACTTTTTGTAATTTTGCTTTTTCATCAAAATAATCTTCAAATCTCTCAACCACAATTTCTTCATCTTTTTTCCATTCCACAATTTTAAATGCCCCAGTTCCTATTGATGATTCAACAAAATCACCCGTTGATGCCCCATATTTCGCTATTACATCTGGATCCATAATTGCTAAAGTTCTGTTGCTTAGTAAAGAAAGCATTGGACCATAAGGACTTTTTGTAGTTATAGATACCGTATAATCATCAATGACATCAACAGATTTAAACATTTGAGTAAGATTTTTGGCCAGAAGTCTAGTGGCATCCGCATCTTCAGCTAAAAACCTATCATATGTTCCTTTTACATCATTAGCAGTCATTTCCTTGCCATTGTGGAATTTAACACCTTTTTTTAATTTGAATGTCCAGGTAAGATTATCCTCACTAACACTCCAATTTTCAGCAAGATCCGGAACTATCTTCCCATCCGGTTCGAATTTAACCAATGTGTTATACAACATCGCAACTATCTGTTCTGAATGAGAGTCATTTTGAACATGTGGATCCAGTGTTGCCGCATCTGTACTGGTTCCATATACTAAAACATCTTTAGATTTTGCTGATTGAGCTAAAGAACTAACTGATATCAAAAAAAATACTGAAAGTATTAATAATGTTAAATAAATATATCTATTTCCTTTTACCATTTGAAATCCTTTCTTATATTTTTAAAATTTATATCACTAATATCACTTCAGAGCTATTTAATCTATCAAGATTATAAAATTATTTTGCCACCTCCTTTTTATTCATTAGCAATTCATTTAGTCCCAATAATTATTAAGATCTGGCTAATTGCTTTTTATTCTATTCTTTGGGCTTTTCTGTAAATAAATATCTTCCTTCTTAACCCATCTACTTCTACCATTTTCCATATTGGCAATACCAAAAGCCCAACCTCCTGGTCTAGACATATAATTTCTACAGGTATAAAAAAGAACACCATCTCCTGGAGATTTTAACTGTTCAATAATTTCAAAAGTTTCTGGATCAATTATATCGGCTAAATGCTCATCTTTTTTAATTGAAGTAAACTGTCTATCTAAACCAATTTTCGTTTCGATATATCCTGCATTCTTTGGTGATGTTCTCCAGTAATCTGTAATAAAAAGATACTCAGAACATAAGTCCGGAGTACCTTCTAGCATATTAAGATACTTTAAATTACCTATGATACCTTTAATATTCTGATTAAGCCAATCTTTTTCTATCTCTTCTCCAAATCCTAAACCACCTATTTCAGGTACTATGCCAGGGATTCCATATTTTGTTCCGGCACAACCCATTGATGTCCTATCACTATGAGTACCTTGAAACATTTTCATGGCATGTATTATGGGAAAACCATAAGAAACTGCCATTCCTTTGCTTATTTCAACCAGATCTTTATCAGCATAGTCAGAACCATACCCGATATCTGCCATACTTGAACCCCATGAACCCACATGATAATCGATTAAATAATCTGAAACGGCAAAGAGTTCATTTTCAATAACTCTGGTGATTTGATTGCTAATCCATAGGTATTTTCCATTAAAAGACCTATTAGCATCAGGTTCATCAGAGTTATCTATTATACATCTAGTACCGGTATTAAAAGCTGAGGTATTAGTCACAGGAACGGCAATTATATTTCCTCTCAATTGGTCAGTGTTAAGTATTTTAATCAGCTCTCGAATGATTAACACAGAGAACCATTCTTCTCCATGAAGCATTGAGAGGATAAGCAGAGTAGGACCATCATGCTTGCCTGCCAAAATATGTGCTTTTATTCTTATATCTATCCCTAAATCTTTCGTTACTGGTATAGTGACAATCAACTTATTTCCTGGTAGTACTTCTGTA
>Ga0116143_10003114_pt1 | contig 17020 bp, 33 predicted proteins | sample AD_UKC034_MetaG_FD_89745 | JGI IMG/M metagenome (GOLD analysis project Ga0116143, IMG submission 89745) | Active sludge microbial communities of municipal wastewater-treating anaerobic digesters from USA - AD_UKC034_MetaG | ecosystem: Engineered > Bioreactor > Anaerobic > Digestate | place: USA...
TACTTGGCATTGTGATAGATGTCAATATACAGAACGTGAAGGAGAAATTAAAATTGAAATGAACGTGGATGCCATTAGTAAATTCTCTTCATCCTCTATTGACGAACGGAAGATTAAGAAGTCAATAGTAGATGTGTTTAAGGTAAAGATGGGAGTAGATGAAACATCTGGAGAGGTAGATAGTCATTTCTATCCCATTACCAAAGCGGGGAACACCACTGGCTATAAGGTTAGGAAGCTCCCTAAAGAGTTTTATAGTGTTGGAGATACTAAGGGAGCTATTGAGCTTTTTGGACAAGCTGTTATTCCTAAAGGTGGGAAGAAGCTTCTCATTACAGGAGGTGAACTTGATGCGTTGGCTGCGTACCAAATGCTTTTGGATAAGTATCCGAATTTCACACCCTCAGTTGTATCATTACCTAAAGGCGAGAATGCTTCAGCAGTAAAGGAAAACTTGGAGTATGTGTTGTCCTTTCAAGAAGTACTCATCTACACAGATATGGATGAGCCTGGAAGGAAAGCTGCTGAAGTTATTGCTGCTCTTGTAGGCCCCGCTAAAGCTCGTATTGTAAGCACTTCTGAGAAGGATGCTTGTGATATGCTTAAAGCTGGGAAGCAAGCTGAGTTTATCAATGCTTTCTTTAATGCGGAAAAACATAAGCCCAAGGGTATTATCAATGGGAAAGATATTGACCTGGAATCTGTAAAAAGGGCTACTGTCAAGGGGTATGATTTGCCCTACCCCATCCTCAATAGGATGATTGGTGGGTTGCGGAAGGGAGAACTTACTACCCTTACGGCAGGTAGTGGTATTGGTAAGAGTACAATGGCGAAAGAGGTCGGTCATCATCTGCGCTCTGCTCATGATCTCACCGTTGGTAACCTCTTCCTAGAGGAAACTTTAGAGAAAACTATTCAAAGCTATATTGCCATTGATAATAATGTTCCTCTTGCCATGCTCAGGAAGAATCCTGCTCTTTTAACAGATGAGCAATGGCAAAAATCCTTTGAAAGGATAATGGGAAATGACAAATGGTATGCTCTCCAACATTTTGGGTCGTTACCGACAGATGAACTCCTTGCGAAAATGCGCTATCTGGCGTATGGTGCTGGGTGCGACTTTATTATTCTGGATCACCTCTCTCTCGTATTTAGTGGTCAAGCTAACGATAATGAGCGTATTGCTATAGATAATGCAATGACTGAGCTTGCCGCATTCTGTAATGAGAGTGGAGTGGGTATTATTACAGTTGTTCATCTTAGTAGAAACAAGGCTAAGGGTAGTTTCAATGAAGGTGCGGAAATTAGTTTGAATGATCTTAGGGGTAGTGCTGCATTAGAGCAGCTATCCTGGAATGTTCTTGGACTTGAACGTAGTCAACAAGCGGAGGATGAAGAGGCTAAAAATACATCTCGTATTCGCATTCTAAAGGCCAGGGAAACAGGTTTCACAGGTATGGCTGATGAATGTATCTATGACTTCACTACAGGGAGACTTCTTCCTAAAACTGGTATTTCCCTTTCTTACTGAGGATTGTTATGAAAACTCTTATTGCTGCAATGATGTTGTCCGGTAGCGTACAAGCTAGTGATTATGACTATATGAGTATGTATAGCCATACCAATAGCTCTGCTCAAAGCACAGCAGTAGCCGTTAGCGGAGGGAATAGTCAAACTGTTACAATGAAAGATAGTGGTAAGATGCACTATTCCGGTGGATATGAACTGGAAAATGTACCTGATGTCATGGCCCCTAATGTCTATCCTACCAGTCCTTGTATGGGTAGTAGTAGTATTGGTGGTGCTGGTGTTGGATTTGGTATCAGCTTTGGTACTAGTTGGGAAAGTGAAGAATGCCAACTTAGGGAAACTTCCCGCTCTTTTGCAAGTATGGGAATGAAAGAGGATGCTATTGCCATTCTTTGTACTTCAGAATATGCAAAAAATGCACCATCTTGTAAAGGAAAATAAATGAATGCAAGCAGTAGGGCCGATAAATTGATGCTGACACCAATGAAGGATGTGCCAGCACCAGCAATAGCCTACGCTAAGTACCTAGGAAAGAAATACGGCATGTGTGGGGAGGTATACATGACGGCCTTCGCGCACTACGCGGAGTGTTATGAGGGTGCTGAAAAGAGCGTTGATAACCTCTACGTTGCTGACAACGAAGCCCGTGCATTTTTCTCCGGCTACCGGGCCGCTATTATGGTCGAATGTGATAAACTGAACAAGAGGGAAGCATGAACCGAGACGACATTATCCGTGTGGCGCGTGAAGCAGGGTTTGCCGAATGGTACGGCACAGATGACCCACAATTTTTAATCGTAATCGAACGCTTCGCCACTCTGATTGCTGCATATGAGCGCGAGGAATGTGCAAAGGCGTGTGAACAGGTTGCTGCGAATCCATCGAGTTTATGGGAGGAAGCAGGATGCTGGGCGCATTCTTCCGAAAATTGCATTGCAGCTATCCGTGTAAGGAGTGAGAAATGAAGCACTTACCGGCACTTGGTTATACGATCCCACTCTACCGCTACCCCGCACCAATCCCTGAAGGCTGGCAGCTTGTGCCGAAAGAGCCGACAAAAGATATGTCGGATGTATTTTGGTCTGCATATATCCCAGCCCCAGATGGTATAGCACAGTCATGCTCCTTTGAGGACTTTCATGACTTTTGCTATATGTATAAAGCCATGCTCGCCGCAGCACCTAAATATGGGGAGTAATCGAAATGACTGGATATAAAATTGGGATGGCTGAAGAAGCTGTAATCGCAAACCTGACTGCAAAGCTGGCCGAGAGCCAAGCAAGGGAAGCGAAGTTGCGGGAGGCACTTGAATATATGATTGCTGAAGCAAAACTGACAGGTTTTCAGTATGAAGTATGCCGCCAAGCTGTAAACGAACCCCAAGACGACACAGCCTTAAAAGAATACCGCAAAAAGGTGTTGCTTGAGGCGGCTGATGGATTCGGTGACTCGGAAGTAATTGGGATATTGCGCAGAATGGCGGAGGAATAATTATGAACAAACATCCACTTAGTAATGTTTTTCATGTGTATGATGAAAACAAAAGAGTGCTAGGAGAAGCTCTAAAAATGGCTGGCGGCGATCCAACATTTATCTTTCAATTACCAGAATGGAAACAAGTAATGTATGTCTTAGCAAGTAACAAAATTCTAATTAATGCAATTAATTATAGGGAGTTTTAGACTATGGCTGGATGTTATGGTAATAGTCCTGAAGATCGGTACTTTGAAGCTAGGTTGTTTGAATATCTGGCTGAACAGGAAGAGGAGGAAGAAGTAGACCTTTTTAATGAGGAGATGACAGATGCTTATTGGGAAAATGTGTTTGATAATCTTCCTCTTGATACCAACCCATCAACCCCAGAAAAATAATCCACCACAGGGCTTCCTAGACTGTGCATTTACTACTGGAGGAGTCTATGTTTGCCGACCGTAAACAGCAAGAAACACTCTTAACGAGTACTGCTCGTAGGAAATGGGTACAATTGAAAGGAGAAGGAGCTATTTTACAAAATATTACCTATAAATTCTATCATCCTACTAAAGGTGTAGGTACAATAGACGATTGGGGAAAGATAGTGTGGCAACATGACTACGTTAATCTTTGATATTGAGGCAGATGGTTTCCTCTATGAAGTATCAACTATCTGGTGTTTGGTAGCTTATGAAGTTGAAACACAAACTTACCACATTTACCATGTTGACACAGAGGGGGGAGTATGCTACCCTAAAAAACATATACTACATACTATAGATAGTATACTTTCTCTTCTTTCTACCTCTACTATAGTAGGTCATAATGTTTATAGTTATGATCTACCAGTATTAAGTAAATTATACAATTTTCAGTATACTCCTTCAGTTGAGCGATACCAGGATACCATTATCATGTCTAGGCTTTTCTACCCGGATAGGGATGGACATTCCCTGGAGGATTGGGGAGAGAGGCTAAAATACCCTAAGGGGGGTCATACAGACTTTTCCAGGTTTTCTAAAGAGATGCTCACCTATTGTATACGAGATGTAGATATCACCTATCGAACTTGGTTGCATCTTAAAGAAGAAGCTGGAGATTGGGATTGGAGTAGGTCACTTCTCCTTGAGTATAGTATGCAGCACATTCAAACTAAACAGGAAACCAATGGTGTACTATTTGACAAAGATAAAGCTGAAACTCTTCTTGCTAAAATTCAACTTGAAATTGCTGACATTGAGGCTAAGGTTATTCCCGCCGTTCCCCAAAAAGTAGTAGATATGGGGGAGGTGAGAAAGCCTTTCTTGAAGAGCGGAGAGTATAGTGAAATTACAAAGAGGTGGCTTAATGTTTAGAGCATGGCCGAAAATCCCTCGTTTAGAAAACGAGATTTATTATATTACTGAGAAGATTGATGGTACTAACGGGGCTATTATTATTCAAGATTCTGCTGTAGAAGATGGAAAAATATTGGCTAGGGCTAATAGCTTCTACATCTGGGCACAATCCCGTACCCGTCTAATTACTCCAGAAGACGATAACTTTAGCTTTGCTAAATGGGTAAAAGATAATGCAGAACAGCTTATCTCTGACCTTGGAGTAGGATATCATTATGGAGAATGGTGGGGTAAAGGTATTAACCGGGGTTATGGGCTAGAAGAACGTAGGTTTAGTCTGTTTAATCCAACTAAACATTCTGATGTTTGTTATCATGTTCCACATCTAGTTACCGTAGGAAATCATCGAGAACTACATGATTGGATTAATGTAGAGTGTGAAAGACTTGTTGAGGAAGGCTCCCTTGCTTCTCCAGGTTATATGCGACCAGAAGGTTTGGTTATATATGCTGAGAAAGCTAAAACTTATTGGAAAGTGATTATTGACAAATGACTCTCGTAGGTGGACCATTCTGTAGACTGAAGTATGAAGCTATAAATTTAAATAGTAGTCAGGCTGTCAAAGAATATCTCTTATCTAAAGGGTGGATACCTACAACTTACAATTATCGTAAGGATAAATCTGGCTACTTGGTTAAGGATGAAGATGGTAATCCAATTCCTACAAGTCCTAAACTTACAGAAGATAGCTTCGATAGTGTCAAAGGTGATATTCCTAAGTTGGTAGCACGGAGGAATATTCTTATTCATCGTCAGCGTATGCTGAAGAATACGAGAAGGGATGGTGAAGAGAAAGGTTTGTTGAATGCAGTGAGAGAGGATGGAAGGGTTGAGGCTAGACTGATACCACAGTCAACGAACACTGCCAGGGCTACTCACTCTATTGTTGTAAATATACCAAGCATCGAAGCTACTTATGGTGCAGAGATTAGAGAGTTATTTACTGTACCAGAAGATAGTTTCTTGCTTGGTATTGATGCCCAAGCGTTGGAAGCAAGGTGTATCTCTCATTATCTTTTAGGGTATAAAGGTGGTGATGAAATTGCTGACTTACTTTTGCATGGAGATATTCATCAGGAGAATGCTAACTTATGGAATTGTTCCAGAAAACATGCAAAAAGTCCATTCTATGCGCTCCTCTTCGGAAGTCAAATACCTAAGTTTAGTAGCACTTTAGGTGTAGATATTATCACAGGAGCTAGGTATTTTAATGCTTTCTGGGATAGGTATAAACCACTTGAGCTTTTTAAAGACGATTTGATTAAAGCTTGGGAAGCCCGAGGAGGGAAGAAAGGGGGTTTCCTACGGGGTTTAGATGGCAGAAAGCTTTTTGCTAGAAGTCAACATTCTCTAGTAAATCTTATGATCCAGTCTACAGGCAGTATTTATGTAAAGACTGCTCTTGCTTTCATAGATAAACGTATTACACAATATAATATTCCTGCTAAACGTGTAATCTGGATGCACGATGAGGCTCAAATAGAATGTAAAAAAGGTTATGAAAATGAGTTAAAGGAACTTTGTGAGAAGAGTTTCTTGGATGCAGGTAAGTACTGGAAACTTCGTGTCCCTATGACAGGAGAAGCTAAGATAGGGAGGGACTGGAAAGAAACACATTGATGCTTGACACAATCTGTTGTTGCTGTATAATCTTATGTAGGAAGCAAGCTTCCTGTACAACCACTGAGGAACTAAACAAATGGCACTGAACTTCTCTGAGACTAAAAAGCGTGTTGATTATGGCCGTGTTGAAGACGGCACCTACCCAGCACGGGTAGTACGTATTATCGACTTTGGTTTGCAGTATGCTACTGACTTCAAAACTGGTGAGGTCAAGAAGTATGATGATGGTAATGATGTAATCCAACATAAGGTGTGGATTGACTTTGAACTTCCCACCGAGACTATCGACATTGATGGGGTTAAGAAGCCCCGTTGGTACGGGAAGGAATATACGGTGAGTAGTCATGAGAAGGCAGCTATCCAGGCTCTCCTGAAGGCTGCTGATCCCGATGGGAAGGCTACTATGAAGGGTAAGAATGTAGTGGGGCTTCTTGGACTCCCTGTAATGCTCACTATTGGTAGTACTTCCACAGGTAAGGCTAAGGTAGCTGGTATCACTCGCCTTATCAAGGGTATGAGTGTTGATCCCCTAGCTAATCCTACCCTCTTCTTTGACTTGGATGAAGCCACCTATAAGGACTTTGAACTTCTCCCGGAGTGGATGCAGAAACGTATTAAGGATGGTGTAGATTTTGAATCCACGGGCTTGTATAAGAAGTTTAATAGTATGTCGGATATTGAAGAGGATAGTCCTTACTAAAGATTAATGGGCACTGAGTGTGGATTAAGCATAGACGTGGCTGCTGGGCTTCTGGTGGCTTACTTTGCAAAGACGTACTAGCTCCAACAGTGCCCACCCTGCCACTCTAGCTCAATGGTAGAGCCGTTGATTTGTAATCAACAGGTTATCAGTTCAAGTCTGATGGGTGGCTCCAAACCCTTGTAGTTAAATGGATATAACAGAGGTCTTCTAAACCTCTATTCCAGGTTCGATTCCTGGCGAGGGTGCCACTTTTAGGAGAAGAGATGAATAAAGATGAAGCGTATGAAGTAATTGATGAAAGTCTCGGTGGGTATTTGTGTGAGGATTGTCCTTACTACATTGTAGGTATTGACCCTCCTGAGTACGGAGATGTGTTCCCCAAGCAATGGAAAGATTGTTGTGTAGATAATCCTTTTCATTGTCCTTACGTCGATATGGAGGTAAATAGTGGCTAAGGTTACAGTGTTTCTTGATTGCCCTTCTATAGCTCATTACTACTCTGGAGATGAAGATATCCCTGGTGTATTTGTAGGAACTTTTGAGGAAGGTCGTAAGAAAATCATTGACAAACTCCATGCTTACATTAAGCAGTTGGAGTCTGTTACCTATAGCGATTGGAAAAAGAATCATGGTGTGCTATGATTAATTATGATTTGGCTAGGAGGAGGGGTCTCTCTCCTGAAACTATTGCCGAGATTGAAAAGCTACAGGAATATAGAGAAGACCTAGGTAAACTCTACCTAAATAAGAGTATCTCTGTTGTCCAGTATAGGGAGCTATGGACAGAGAATGAGTACGACTTGCAAGACCTTTGGGGTTTTGCTCTCAATAGTAACTATCATATGTTCTGGAGAATGGCAGGTTGTACTTGTCCTAAGATGGACAATGAAGATGCTTGGGGTACGGGATATCAGGTATACGCTAATGATTGCCCTATACATGGAGGTTTCGTATGACAGATATCTATACTCCTCGTCTTCATGGTAAGACTATCTACGAATGGACTCAGCTAGGGCTCTTCACTATGAAGGATATTAAAGCTTATGCTGAGAAAGAGAAGGCTCAACTTGAGTTGCCTTTTGATGAGGATCGAATTGACATTATAGGAGCCAATGGGAATACGGGAGATCATTATGGAAAAGTATGAACAACCTGGAGAACGTCTTCATAGTAAAGTACCTACAGACAAGTATAAAGAAGCATATGATCGTATCTTTGGCAAGAAGCAATATTGGTATGAGAAGGTTCTAGAGAGAGAAAAAGATGAACATCATACGGAAACTCAAGAAGACAAATGAAGAAATCTATGAAGGAAACATTCGATCTGACTTCTCTACAACTCGAACAGTAGTTGTAGCTACTATCATTGAAGGTTGCTTTTGTATCCTTTGGCCTTCTTTCTGGAGTAAGAAATGACAATCAAAGAACTGAGGGTCTTCTTACAGGAACTTGAGAACAATTGGACAGATCATGATGAAGAATATTTTGGAAAGTTTGAGGATCAAGGAGTTTTTGTAGATGGTTTCAAAAAGGATGGAACCTACGGTGGATTCGCTTATGCGAAATTTTGGTATTGCGGAGAGTTTGGGGTAATGATTACTGCAGATGAGAGATATTATGAAACGCCAAAGACTCCAGTACAAACCGATTGAGGGTACAGTAGCTTTATTGGATGGAGATATAATTGTTTGGAGGATTGGGGCGACTACTCAAGATGTTGATGAAAAGATTGCTCTCTCTCGTATTAATTCCTATCTGGATAATATATTATTTTACAGTGGTGCTAGTGATTATGTTATCTATCTTACTGGAAACAATAATTACAGAAAAGTAATTTATCCTGAATACAAAGCCAATCGTACTCAAGAGAAACCTAAACATTATGAACTGATTCGTGAATACCTCATGAATCATGAAGCTGCTGTAATGTGTGAGGAGGAAGAGGCTGATGATGTTATTGGGTATTCCCAAACAGAGAGTACTATCATCTGCACGATAGATAAGGACCTCGACCAGATTCCTGGAAGACACTTTAACTTCGTAAAGAATAAGCATTATGAAGTGACAGAAGATGAAGGTCTTGCTTTCTTCTATTCTCAATTGTTGACAGGGGATAGGGTAGATAATATCCCTGGTCTTCCTAAAGTAGGCCCAGCTAAAGCTAAGAAAATTCTAGGAGAGTGGACTGATGAACAAGATGCTAAAACAAAAACTCTTGAAGCCTACAAAGAATTCTTGGGATTGGACGAAGAGAAAGCAAGAGAGAGAATTAACCTCATCGGGAGATTGTTATGGATCAGGAAAGTTCCCGAAGAAGTTTGGACATTCTAAGTGAATTGGACTGAGGGCCGGAAGAAAGGCTACATCACTTCTACCCTTCGTAAGGGGTTTACTCGATGGCCTGCCAAGTATGAAGCTCTTAAGCAAGCTATGGTTGGTAGGAAGCTCAATAAGAAGACAGGAAGGATGGCTGCACATTATACCTGTGCTATATGCCATAAACACTTTATCTCTACTGAGATACAAATAGATCATATAGCCCCTGTTGTAGATGTTAAGAAAGGGTTTGTCTCTTGGGATGTTTATATTGAGCGTCTCTTCTGTGAAGCATCTAACCTCCAAGTAGTATGTATCCCTTGTCACAAGAAGAAGTCCGCTGTAGAAAATAAGGAAAGGAAGAAGAAATGAAGACCTTTCTTATTAGCGATACCCACTTCGGGCATGCTAATATCTTAACATTTAAGAATGAGGATGGTTCTCCAGTTCGTTCATTTGCATCCCTGGAAGAGATGAACGAAACAATGATTGACAACTGGAACAAAACTGTGGGAAAAGAGGATAAGGTTTATCACCTAGGTGATATATTATTCACTAAGAAGTGGCTTGACCTCATCCTACCTCGTCTTAATGGAACTAAAGTGTTAATTAAGGGTAACCATGATACGTTAAAACTTAGTCAATATCAGCAGTATTTCAAGGATGTTAGGGCATACTGGATACTAGATAAATTTATTCTTTCTCATATCCCTATTCACCCCGAAAGTCTTTCCCGTTGGAAAGCTAACATTCACGGGCATTTACATGGCAAATCTTTGGAGGATTTCCGATATAAGAATGTTTCTGTGGAAGTGATTAATTATACCCCTGTTGATTTTGAAGAAATTAGGAGCAGTTATGAAATGGTATGAAGACCTCTTTGCTTGGGCTGCCATATTCCTAGTAGGTGCAGCCGCTTCTCTTGGTATGTATTTTGTAGGGAAGTATGAGGTAGTTGAGAGTTGTAAACATTATGGAGCCTATGTTATCTCTGACAAGGAGAGTATTCTTTGTGTAGTTAAACCTATGATTAAAGAGAATCAGGGAGAGCTACAATATCTCCGTCCTAATGGAAAGAAAGTAATTCAAGTGAAAGGTCTCTAATGAAGGTTCATGCTGTTATTCCTGACGTTCAAGCCAAACCTGGGAACAACTTTAAGTTCCTAGAGCGGGTCGGTCATTATCTAGCTGACAAGAAGCCAGATGTTATTGTCCAAATTGGAGACTTTGCTGATATGGAGTCTCTAAGCTCTTATGACAAAGGTAAGAAGAGCTTTGAGGGTAGGAGCTACACTCGGGACATTCAAGCTGCTACAGAGGCTATGAGGTGCCTTCTTGGGCCTATTGTGGAGGAGCAAGCTAGGCTGAAGAGGAACAAGGAGAAGCAGTGGAATCCTCGTCTTGTTCTTACCCTTGGTAACCATGAGGAGCGTATTAATCGAGCCATTGAAGAAGATAGGAAACTAGATGGCCTTATTTCTGTTTCTGATTTGCCTTATGCTGGTTGGGAAGTGTATCCCTTTCTTGAGCCAGTAGAAATTGATGGTGTTTTCTATTGCCACTATTTCCCAACGGGTGTTCTAGGTAGGCCTGCTGTTACTGCTAGTGCTATGGTTAGTAAGCTACATGCAAGTTGTATTGCAGGACACCAACAAGGTAAACAAGTGGCTTATGGAAAACGTCCAGATGGTTCTATGATAACCTGTATCATAGCTGGCTCTTGCTATGAGCATACAGAGGCTTATTTAGACCACCAGAGTAATAAACATTGGAGAGGTATTATTATGCTACATGAGGTAAATAATGGAACTTTTGATGAGATGTTTGTTTCTCTTGGTTATCTGGAGAAGAAATATGGGTGACTGTTCAGATATTCTTAAAGAAGATGAAGCTACTTCCTGGGACTATGTTTTAGAAGACATTGCTAAAAGGGAAAGGATGGGTTATAATAAGTATGGTAAGTACCTTACAGCAAGTACAAATGAGGACATGCTGAATCATGCTTATAACGAAGCTCTAGACCTTGTAGTCTATCTTCGTACGCTTCTGCTTCAGAAAGAAACAGACTATAACCCCCATCTCTAAGGAAACTTAATGAAATTTGAACGAGTATCTATCCACATTACCAATCATGATGAAAATAATGCAACTGTTAAACTAGAATTCTTTCCTCCCCTTCCCGAAGATGAAAACGATATTGAAGAGCAACCTTGTTTGAATGTCCTTGACATGCTTCTGGATACGCTCACTGAGCTGGGGGAGGCTGATCCACAGGTGGAATACTTGCAATGACTTTTCTAGAGTTGTGTGAGAAGCTTTCTATGGAGGAGGAGACTATTCTCCTTGAGTTGTTGGAGATTACCAGTGAAGAGATTGTCGAAAGATTCCTCGACCGGATCGAAGAAAAACAAGAGACCCTCCGATGGAAAGAAGGATTTGAAGACTCCACCTCCGAGGAAGATGAGGGAACTTCTGAATAATCGGGAATGGGATTGTGAATTGAAAGAAATGTATAAAGGGATTAATAGTGGAACTACCTAGTCTTTACCAGCAAATTATTCATCTATCTCGTTATTCGAGATTTATTCCTGAAAAGAATCGAAGGGAGACTTGGGAAGAAACAGTTGATAGGCTAATCACTTATCTTGAAACTAAATCACAGGATCAAGCAAACAACCCAGCTTTCTATAAAGCGATGGATGCTATTAAGTCTGCTATCCTCAACCTAGAGATTATGCCCTCAATGCGTCTCCTGATGACAGCAGGAGAGGCTTGTGAAAGAGACAATATCTCTGCTTACAATTGCTCCTATCTTGCTGTAAACAATAAGAGAGCATTCTCTGAAGCTCTTTACATTCTCATGAATGGTACAGGTGTTGGGTTTAGCTGTGAAAGGCAAGAGGTTGCAAAACTTCCTCCTATTCCTTTTGAACTTAAAAATGTTGATGATGTCATTGTCGTAGGAGATAGTAAACTTGGATGGGCTAAGTCCTTTAAAAAGCTCTTGTCCTCATTGTGGGAAGGAGACATACCATCTATTGACTATAGTAAGGTACGTCCAGCAGGGGAACGACTTGTTACCTTCGGTGGACGGGCTTCTGGACCTGAACCTCTGCGGAGATTGTTCGACTTTACTGTGGAAACTTTTAAGCGAGCAAAGGGTAGAAAACTTAATAGCCTTGAAGTCCACGACATGATGTGTATGGTTGGAGAGATTGTCGTAGTAGGCGGGGTAAGGCGTAGTGCCCTCATCTCTCTTTCTAATCTCTCTGATAGGCGTATTGCTGAAGCTAAGAGTGGTGCATGGTGGGAAGCCAACCCTCAACGATCCTTGGCTAACAATAGTGTGGCTTATACGGAGAAGCCTGATGCTACGACTTTCATGGAAGAATGGCTCACTCTGGTTAAATCTAAAAGTGGAGAGCGTGGAATCTTTAACCGAGAGGCTTCACAGAAGCAGGCAAGTAAATGGGGTAGACGTAGCCCCCTACTCTCGTATGGAACTAACCCGTGTAGTGAAATAATCCTACGAGACAAGCAGTTTTGCAATTTAACCGAGGTAGTAGTACGTGCTTCCGATACCTTTGAAGACCTAAAGCGAAAGGTAGAGTTAGCTACCATCCTCGGAACTATTCAATCTACCCTCACAAACTTCCAATTCCTGAGTGAAGAGTGGAAAAAGAACACCGAAGAAGAAAGACTTCTTGGGGTGAGTCTTACTGGTATTATGGATCATCCTATTCTTAACTTTACTTATAAGACAGATGCTTATGGTAATGCTATTGAGTTGGATAAACAACTAGAAGAACTTAGAGATATTGCAAGGGGTGTAAATGAAGAGTGGGCGGGTAAACTTGGTATTCCTGCCAGTGCTTCAATTACTTGTGTAAAGCCTTCTGGTACTGTTAGCCAACTTGTTGATAGTGCCAGTGGCATTCATGCTCGTCATAATCCGTATTATATTCGCCGCATCCGAATGGATAAGAAAGACCCTATCTACTCATTTCTAAAGGATCGTGGGGTTCCCGTAGAGGATGAAGCTTTCCGTCCGGAGAGCACAGCAGTATTTAGTTTTCCCATGAAGGCCCCCGAAGGTGCTGTGTGTCGTATGGATAAAACTGCTATTGAGCAGCTTGAGCTATGGCTGACTTACCAACGTCATTGGTGTGAGCATAAACCATCAGTCACCATCTCCGTAAAAGATGATGAATGGATGGAAGTAGGAGCTTGGGTATGGAAGCATTTTGATGAGATGTCTGGAGTATCCTTCCTTCCTTTCTCTGACCATACTTACCAACAAGCACCCTATGAAGATTGTACTAAGGAGCAATATGAAACACTTCTTGCTCAAATGCCTACAATTAGTTGGGAGGAGTTTATTGAAGAGGAGGATAACACAGAGGGTATGCAACAACTAGCTTGTACTTCTGGAGCTTGTGAAATATGAGTTGCATAAAACAGTGTAAACTCTCTCCCTGTGGCACCTATTGTTTAGGTTGCAAACGAACTATGAAAGAGATTAGAGATGCGGGTAGCAGTCGTCGGAAGCAGGAGTATAAGTGATTCTTCTCATGTTTTTTCTCATATCGCTCGGTTTATCAAAGACCATACTTTTGGCTCTGTGGTACTTATTTCAGGAGGTGCTTCCGGGCCAGATAGTCTAGCTAAAGCTTATGCTAAAACTCATGGCTTAGACTTTATTGAGTTCCTACCTTACTTTAGGTTGGAGAAAGGAGGGAAGTTTGACGCTAGAGACTTCTATATCCGCAATATGCAAATTATTGATAATTGCGATAAGGTCTTAGCTTTTTGGGATGGTGTAAGTAGTGGAACTGAGCACGCAATTAAGTATGCTCAGAAACACAATAAACCAGTAATGATTATTAAACAATAAAGGAAATTATATGAATTTTGGACAAGCATTAGAGGCAATGGAATCCGGTGATAAAGTTTGTAGAGAAGGTTGGAATGGCAAAGGTATGTTTCTTTTTCTCGTTCCCGGAAGTCGATTTATTGTAAATCGTCCTCCTCTCTTAGGTATCTATCCTCCCGGCACAGAGGTAACTTATCATGCACACGTAGACATGAAAACCGCTCAGGGGGACGTAGTTCCTTGGCTCTGTTCCCAAACAGATATGCTAGCTAAAGATTGGATGATTATTAAGTAAGCTTCTTGGGGGAGGGCATCTTGCCTTTCCCCTTTTTCTTTTTACAGGCCATCACTGGTTATCTCCACTAGTTCTTTCCTTAAAAGCTTCTGTGATATGTCCCATAAAGAGTGTCTCTATCTTATCTAGTTTTAACAAGACTGTTTTATACATATCCTTAAAATCTGCTTTACCTACATACTCCTTCGGTAGGTTAACTTCAAGTTGTTTCAAGTCTTCTCTCAATTTAGTTTGTGCATCCCATAGAGTTTTGACAAACCATCCAATAACACCAGTGATGACATAAGCCCCCCATTGCACTAGTTCTTCCATAACACTCCCTTTATTTTTCTATAAGTCGCAACAGCACGGTGCATCATTCTTACTCTTAATGTAGGCATCCCTATGCTCTCCATTGCCTCCCTAAAGAGATTGTCTGCATCTTCTCTTGGGATGGATTGGGTGTCACAATAATAGTCATGTAGTACGGCTGGACGATGGGCGGTATTACCTGTAAACCAATAGGCAAAGGGTAGGCGAGGTACAGAGGCAAAGTCACAAGAATAACCGGTAGGTACAACATGCATATTTCCCTTCTTATCTTCATAAATAAGTTTATCCCAAAGTCGCCATTCTCCCTGACCATTATTAGCTAGGTCATCTACCAACTCTACTCTTAGAGGTGTTAAAAATCCATTCATTTCATTCCCTCATGGCTCAAACTAAAATGGTTAAAGTCTTTGAATCTTCCACCCCAGGTGCCTCCTTGAAGCTCCCACCATTCTCCTAGCTCTTTATAACCTTTCTCTCCCCGAAGGTATACACCCTCTCTAAAGAGATTAAGGTCGATAGCTAGTCTAATCTTATGGCAGGACTTCGGATGTCCATAACCTTTAGACTCTCCTACCTCTCCATATACTCTAGGGTCTCTATATGCATCCCCTAGTGTCACTTCATATCCAAGCTCAAAAGCCCTTGCAATGAGGGTGGCAACCATCTGAGCAAACTTCACTTGTTTCTGTCTAAGCGTCATAACCAACCCATTAGCATAAAGAGAGCTTCTTCATCATCTTCCTCGCTTACAATAAGAGGTGAAGACGATTGAATCTTCTTAACAGCAGATGCAAGAACTTCTGCAATCTCTCTTGGGGAGACATTCTCTGTAGGTGGAAGGAATACTTTTTCAAGTACTTCTACCTTTTGTTCTTCTTTAGGTTTATATTGATAGAACTCAGGAAGATTCTTCCAAAGTTCCTCTTCTCTCTTTCTCTGTCCAGCACCAAACTGTTGGCAGCATGGGTTCCCGCAACTGATCGACAAAGCCTCGATCTGGTCGATCTTGGCGAGATATGCCTGTCCCTGCGGGTGCGCCCAACAAGCGGCGACGATTGCGGCAATGGTGACGGCGTTCATGGCCATGTCAGCAGGTGATGCGGGCGATGATCTCGTCGAGCTTGGCGTGGGCGGCCACGGCGGCGGGGTCGGCCCACACGGCGGCGGCGATGGCGTCGAGATCGGCAGGGGTGAGCGTCATAGCCCCACCATAGACACCTTCCGCATCCGAGCCAGATAGCGTAATGCTTCCAGCTTCGGCAACAGCCAGCCAAGTGCGAATCCCTACGGCAGCCGAGCCAGTGAGGACGATGCTGCCCGCTTCAGCCGTTGCCGGGATATTGCGAATACCCGAAGCATCCGAGCCGGTAAGGGTGATGATTCCAGCGCCAGCAGCCGCCAAGCGGTCATAAGTGCCAACTGCGGCAGAGCCGGACAGTGTGATGCTTCCAGCATCGGCGGCGGAGGTGTAAGCACCCGAGCCAGCCTTTACGCCTGCGGCATCCGATCCCGTAAGGGTAATCGAGCCAGCACCGGCAACGCCAAGCCATGTACGCAGGGCGGCAGCATTGGAGCCGGTAAGGGTTATGGAACCAGAAGCGGCAACACCAGCCAAAGCTCGTACTGCATTGGCGGCGCTTCCTGTCAGGGTGATGCTGCCGGATGCGGCTACTCCGGCCAGGGCGCGAACACCGTTTGCTGCTGATCCGGTTAGAGTGATGCTTCCGCTATCGGCGGCGGAAGGATAGTTGGTTGGTGTACCACCCCCGAAATACAACAAATTATTATTTCTAGTTAAGCAAAAAATGTCTTTGCTTATTTCTTTTGCTAACCCCCCTGGAATTGTTTTTTCAAAAATTGCGATAGCATTAAACCCGCCAGCACCGGATGCGAATCCGCTAATTGAGTTTATATATTCTGACGTTCCTACGATAGTCGCCGGAGATCCCGTGTCTGTCGATGCAGCCGGCGTTAGCTCCGTTCCATTAAACCAAGCTTGAAACCCGTATGGTGCAGTCCAATTTACAACAAAAGTGCCTAATGACGTGTCCTCGACTGTGTAATCTCTGACAGTAAACGCGCCGAAACCGTTAGTCCTTACTTGTACCCTGAAGTTAGTTCTTGACGTTGTTTTTACTTCAAAATAACCTTTACTAGCAGCAACCGTCGCGTAAAGCAATGTCTCGACGGTTGATCCTGCGGTGTTTACAGCGACAGCTATATTTGTAAGGCTTCTACCGGTAATTGAACTGCGTAATTCCCAAGTACCGGGGGCTGAACTACTATTAGCGTACATACCGTATTTTTTACGGTATGCTCTTAATTCGCAGTTTGTAACTTTCTTGGATACGGAATCGCCACGAAGCGAAAACAAGCATCCTGTAGGGCTAAGATAGTGGAACCCTACAAGTGAATTAGGCGCTAATGCCGATAGCCGAGAGGGGCTAACGGAAGTAATGCTGGTAAACATCACTGGCCCTGGTAGTAGATCGGGGTCA
>Ga0116143_10003118_pt1 | contig 17008 bp, 9 predicted proteins | sample AD_UKC034_MetaG_FD_89745 | JGI IMG/M metagenome (GOLD analysis project Ga0116143, IMG submission 89745) | Active sludge microbial communities of municipal wastewater-treating anaerobic digesters from USA - AD_UKC034_MetaG | ecosystem: Engineered > Bioreactor > Anaerobic > Digestate | place: USA...
GACTTCGTTCACCAAGGCTTTCTTTCCGGCTTTTGCCAAAGATCCCTGGCCGCTGGTTTTTGAGGTCGGCACACTTACTGACCGGGTTCAGAACAGTCTGACGATTTTCCGCCAGACGATCAAGATGTATCCTTTGCGGCTCAATCATGAGCAGGCCGAAAGCGTTTTGCGGGCCGGCATTCAACAGTCGCTGGTCGACCGCAGCCGCGATTATTACCATGTAATCGGCAACAATTGTGTAGTCTGGGCCTATCGCATCCTGATGCAGGGTCTGGGCAACCAGTTATTCAAGGACTTCTGGGTGCTTCCTGATAAACTCGTCAGCCATAACGTATCACTTCCGAAATTCTCTCCCGGCTATCTTTCACGGAAAGGACTCAATACCGGTGAGAGTGTGGTTCTCGATGCCAGTCAGCGGGTAGTAAAAATCCCCACCGCCATGGGCATGCAGACCATTGACCTGAGCAGACTGCCCGGCTATCAGCGAGCGCCGTCACATCTGGTTCCACTCGTCATACAGCTGGAGAACTACATTCAGCTGAGACAGGCAGAAATCGATCTGGCGCGCCTGAATGAGCTGCTGACCCCGGCCGGCGAAGACTTTTTCAGGGTTCTCAACGCCAGACAGAGAGTTACCGATGAGTTGAACGATTCTATAGAAACCATAGTCAGTCTCGTGCAAAAAGCACCTGAAGAATCGCTCGAATTTTACATTCAGGGTCTTGAACGGCATAAGCTTACCCGTGACAATCGCTACGCACCACTCAACAATGCGCTTTTTACGATGGTTCAGTTTGAGCTGAACCATGCCGGCAACAGAAGCAAAGCAACTTATCTGGCTTCTCTGAAATCATTCGAAGCGTTTCCGAGAAGGTAAGAACTGGAGATTAACATGTCATTCAAAAAAGCAGCTTTATTGATATTGATGCTTGCCGTCTGCGGCTCTCTACACGCCGGGCTCTTCGATCAGCTCAGCGCGCAGAATCCTGCCGGCTTCGCCGGATTTTACAAGCCGATCGGGGAATGGGGCGGCCAGATCATTCTGCCGCAACGCGCGAAAAGACTGCCTGGCGGCGCAGTGCCCATGCTGGTCTTTTCGAGCCCGCGCAAAGAGCTGATCGGTCGCATCATAAAGCTCGCCTGGAACCCTTCCAACAAGGATGAAAACTGGTTTGACGAGTTATCGGTCGATGTCAACTTCAACCCATCGACCCAGGCCTTCGGCGAACGCGTTGGCTGCCGTTTCCCCACGGTTCTCAACGGCTGGGAAAAGGTCAGCCCGCTCGAATCCCTGGCGGCAAACCGCAGCGAAGAAACCATCGAAGTCATTCTCAGAAACCCGGTTTATAGTGACGGCACCTTGTACATTTCAGAAGAGCCGGTGCAGGTAAACGGGGCGCTTGTCTGTCTGGCCCGCTTCAAAGGCAAGGCCGAGGGCAACCTGCGCACGATAGTTCATTACAACCCGGAAACCCGCCGATTCGACGGCCCCGAAGAAATCGTCACCATCATGCCACGCAAACCGGCACCCAAGGAAGACGCGCCCAATACTTCCATGGAAAACATCGAGAACACCGGCCTCAATTCAGGCGGCTGGTATCTCTATGGCAAAAGATTGAAACACACTTTTCTGGTAAAGTCTCTGGAACCCAGGCTGCATCTGCTTCTGCAACCGACAACCTGCCTCGACAAGCCAGACGATATCAGGCAGTTCGTCAACAGAGGCGTGTTTGACGGTATCAGACCAGGACTGTTCCGCAAAACCTATTCTGCCGAAAAGCAGACTGCCGGCATCAGCAAAGACTGGCCGGTCGGCAGTCGCCACCTGCTCATCCATCTTTTTGGCTGGCGCAAAACCCCGCAACACAAGCCCGGAGTCATGGACTTTCTCAACCTGGTCACCGGCCATTTTTCATTCGGCTTTGCCGAAGTGGTCAGAGACCGCTTTACCGGCGAAGCGCGCTGGGATATCGAATACAAGCAGGTATACGGACATAATCGCGAAGAGGTTGTCTCTGGTTCGATGAAATGGCACGCCTACATGGGTAACCTGCGGCGCGGCTGGATGTATTCGATACCCGTCGCCGACACCATCATCAAAATACCAGAGCTTGAACCATACAATATCAATGGCAGGGCAATCAGGCCGATGCGTGGCCTCGCCCGCGAACTCGAGAAAATGATGGCCAAGTATCGCGTCGGTTCGGGCTCGGGTTGCTCGATGGTGCGGCCTGATGTTTCCTGCGTTCAGGACTCGCACTGCGCACTTTATGGCGCGCTCGACTGCCTGATCAACAATATTGGCAGACATCCCCAGGTTCTTGCCTGGCGTAAGGCCGGCTCAGCCGATGCGCAGAGATTCGAGGCACTGACCAGCCTCGGCCAGGCGGTTGAAAAAAGAATCGTCAGTTTCGGCACTGCCCAGGGCAACTGGCAGGAATTTGTCAAAGTCCCGTTTGGAACCAGGAACCCGAGCAAGGTCATGGCGCTGGTCAACACCATGCTGTCAATAAAAACAGTTTTCCCGCGAGCCGCATACGATCATCTGCTCGCACTCTCGGCACAGCGGAAATACCCGATGTGGACAATACTGACCTGCCAGATCGGCGGCGAGATACCAGGCCTGATTCCCCAGAAGCCGACGTCTCTGATCGGGCATAAATAGGATTTCGGACAATTGAACCTGGCGGAGGTAGAATATGTTTGAAGCAACAGTCTCCAGAAACTTCAGAACAGGCATCAGACTTCTGCTGATGTTTGCACTGACGTTACTGCCGGCTGTTGTATGTCAGGCCCAGCCTTTCACCGACGACAAGGTCAGCATTCAGAAATCAAGCGTGGCGACACCGGCCACGACAGGCGCCGCAACCAAAGCCGTGCTGCCAAAGGACCAGCAGACAGCACTCGATTTCAACGACCGCGTCGATAAAAAGGCCCTGGAAAAATACTACTACCCCATCGCAGAATGGACCGGCCGGCTGATTCTTCCTGAGCCGCAGAAGCGCCTGCCTGATGGTTCCGTGTATATCAATCTGACCAGCGCTGCCAGGCCCGAAATGATCGGCAAAACCTTCAGGCTCGTCAGAATGGCGCGCGACGCCTACGACGGCTGGCTCGAGAAAATCCGTCCCGATGTCAAAATCAGTGCGAAAGCTCAGGCTGATGCTAAGAAAGTCGGCAACAAGATTCCGCTTCTTCTCAACGGCCTCAAACGCGTAAGCGCGCTTGAATCACTGGCTGCTGCCAGACCGGGCGAAATGGATGTCATCATCCCCGAACCGACGATCGCAGGCACGCTGCTGCTGATCGAAGACGACCCGATTCAGATTTCCGGCTCACGCAAGGCGATGGTGCGTTTTGAAGGTCAGGCTGCCGGTTTCTACCGCAAGGTGCTGCATTACAACCCGAAGTCCCGCAACTTTAGCGGCCCGGCCGAATATGTTCGTATTGACCAGCGCTATTTCCGCAAAAAGGAAGATACGATTCCCATGACCTGCACGACCGGAATCGAAAACTCGGCCGGCAACAAGGAAGGCTGGTACATTTACGGCACCCGCAAACTCGGCATGTTTCATGTCGAAGCACTCGAACCGCGTGCGGCGCTGCGCGTCGGCAATCCTGCCGCCGTCACCGGCAGCAAAGAGATCAAAAATTACCTCGCTAAAAGCGCCTTCGCCGGGCTGAAGCCCGACCTGAGCCGGCAGGTGCAGTGGCTGCCGGATAAAGCGGCAAAGAACCTCTGGCCGGTCGGAAGCCGCGGCATGCTCGTCCACTCTTTCGGCTGGCGTAAATCGCCGTCAGAAAATTTCGGCTGGCGTAAATCGCCGTCAGAAAAAAACAATTCAGGCGTTATCCTCGGGCTGGTCACCGGCCATTTCGCGTTCGGACAGGCCGAGGTGGTCAAATGCCCGATAACTGGCGAACCGCGCTGGGATATTGACTATTTCCAGATTTACGTACACAACCCGAACCATATCGTCTCTTGCACGCAGAAATGGCACGCCTACATGGGTAACCTGCGCCGCGGCTGGATGTACACGGTGCCGGTCTCCGACACAATCGCCAGGCTTCCGGATAACGGACTGGTCAAAACTGCCGGCAAGGAATTCGACATGTATCGCATGTTGCGCCGTGAGTTCGAAAAAATGATGGCGGTCTACCGCACCGGCGGCGGCACCGGCACAACGGCGGTGCGCACCGACATCTCATGCGTCCAGGATTCACACGCAGCCCTTTACGGAACCTTTCGCGAACTCGAAAAATTCATAAAAGGCGCCAACCCGGCCGAAAGCGCAAATAACGCCAATAATTCCCTGAAATCGCGCATCGAAAAGATGGTCAAGGATATCGAGGCGAACATCACTTTTCACGGCATTCCTTCGGGCAAGTGGAAAGCCTTTTACGACAAGCCTGAATCCGAGCGCTACACCAACGTCTTCACGATCATCTTCGATTCGATTCTTTCGGCTGGCACGATTTTCCCACGCAATGCCAACGACAAAATGATCGAGATGCTCGCCGATCACAACCTGCCGATGTACAACATCCTTACCAGCCAGATCGGCGGCAGAATCGAAGGCCTGGTGCCGCTGGCGCCGACATCACCGCGCCGCCGCTGAAGCATTCATAAAAGCCGCACTCACAAAACAAGTTTGGCTGACAAAATACAATAACCCGCAAAAACAGTCAGACACGAGCTTGCCGCCCATCAGTCGTGAACAGCTGAATTTGTCTGAAACATTTTGTCAGAACTGTCTCACAGTCGTCTTCTGAAACGTATAATAAGCTGGATAATGGTCTGACAGTTTTGATCTGCAATAAGAACCTGTTCTGACCCGGTTTCAACGAAATCAGGAGAAAAATGCATGAAAAAACTACAATTCGTGTTGATAATGGCAATAGCGCTGACAGCTCCGTGTTTCGCAGATTCCCCTTTCGCCATCGATACAGAAAGCACCGGCGAAGCACAGGCCCAGGCGCAGACTTCTGTTGACCAGACTGTGGTCGATGAAATGAAGAACTCGGTTGAACCAAGGCCCGACCCGAAAAATCTCGAAGAAGAAGTCGAATCTTACTTGAAAACCCTTGAATTCATGAGCAGACAGACAGAGAACCTGAATTTTTATGTTCAGAGAATGGAAACGCTTGAGAAAGAACTGGCCCGGCTGCTGATGAACGAGGTCAACTTTGGTGTACAGAGCTTCTATCAGAAGAAAATGGAAGGCAGTTCCGACGAAGAACTGCAATTAACAAGTGCCTGGACGAAAGAATGGCTCGACAAACTCAAGGATATAACCCTGGCTTCAGCGCAGTTCAAAAAACTGGCAGTCAGCTTTGAACAGGCTGTCGGTGCCGACCAGAGCGCTGAAGCCGACAAACCTGAAGAACCCAAACCGCAATATGTGATTTCCGACCGCGGCCGCCAGCAGATGGAACGAGTTGTAAAACACGCCATGGCCAACCATCGCGGCGCATCGCGCGGCTATTGCTTCAATGCGGTCTGGGGCTATCTGAGCAAGTCAGGATACGGTAACATCAGGTCGTGGGGCGATCTGCCGAGGATGCAGAGCGGTCTGGCCCGGTATTTTTCCGATTTCATGAATGCCAGTCAGGGCAACCTGAACGAGGCCGGCCTGCAGAGACTCGACAAAATGCTGCAGCCGCCGATCGTCAATCCGCACGACAAAAGAATTCCGGTTGGCGCCGTAATCGTCGTTGCGGCCGGCAGCACCGGCACTTCCAATCCGGTTGCCGGCGACATCGTCATCAAGGGCAACGGCCGCTTCATCAACGACGGCCCCAACATGTGGTATGGCGAGCCAGGCACCTGGCGCGGCAAGCTCCTCGGCGTCTATGTCCCGAAATGAATCTCTGACAATAGAACTCAGTCTAGCTGGCGAGGTTTTGAGAGCAGCAGGCCTTCGGGATGAGCTTCGTTTTCTGCCTGGCGCACCAGTTTTGAGAACGGGTTAACTTTGCCGTTGATGACCGGAATGTCACAGGCCCCATCGGATCTTCTGAACCTGATGGTGAGCGAAGGGTTGCAGGGAATCGGCTTGAGGCCCTCTTCTTCGAGATCGAAGGCTTTGATCAGGTCGTTTCTGCGTGCCAGCATCTTTTCGACGCCAAGTTTCTGCGAAAAATCAGGCCAGCCGCTTTCGGCAAAAACTCTTTCGAGATCGGCACGGCCGAGCGCGCCGATACGACGGGCCATCCAGCGGGCGTCAGACCAGGTGCAATGTTTCCAGGAGCCTGGCAGGAAAATCGGATGCGTTTTGATCAGGCGGACATTGAAAATTTCGCCAACAACGCTTGATGAAAGTGCCGACAGACAACCGGAAGAATATGGCCCGGCAAAGGCGGCTCCCATATCGCTGACGAACTCGACATGCCGGTCGAAGCTGCCGGATTTTTTGTTCCAGAGCAGGCCTGAACGGGTGTTGTCCTCTTTTACATCGGGATTGCAGATCCAGGCTGAAAAGACCAGCAGCGCCCTGGCAACCCGGTCATCGATGGCGCTGCGGTTGAGATCGACGCCGCCAAGCCTTTTGAGTGCAGGATTGTCGATACTGAGCTGGCATTCCTTGAAAGCGATGTAATAGCAACCCAGATATTCACGATCGAGCGACTCGCGTTCGAGCATCGCCTCATCGACCCGGCCGGTACCGGCCAGAACGCCATTCTCAGTCTTGATCGAAGGTGTTTCGACCACGTAACGGTTAAGGTGAAACTTGTAAGTAGACTTTCTCAGCAGTTCGGCCAGCTCGTGCTGGGTTGCCGGCGAATCTTTTTCTCTGGGCAGAATCAGCAGGGTCTCGCGTGGGCCAGAATAAAACTTGAGATCGGCGTAGGTTGCGCCGAGGTCGATGGCCAGCCTGGTAGCAACGACGTCGGAATGGACCTCATCACCCCATTTAACCTTCCATTTCAGGCCATATCTGTCTTTTGCGGTAATTTTCGGCGAAGAGGCGCTTTCTTTGAGCTCATGAAAAAACATGATGCGGCGGGCATAGGAAAAATCGAACTGTTTGCATTTCTTGCCGCCGCTGTCTCTGATGATCTCTGTCATATCCTTGACGAACTTCTGAAAATGATTTCCCGGTCTGACCGGCATGATGGCGCCATGATCGGGCGCCGGTTCGAGCCTGGAGATTTCGACCGGCGTCATCAGCGCAAGTTTATCAGGGCCGACGGGGTCTTTCTGGCCGGGTTTGAACAGGTTCTTTGCTTCAAGCATAGCCTGTTTTATGCCAATCGGCTTGTCGAGCTTCGGCTTGACCGTCTTCAGCTTCAGGGGCCCGAAAAAGTAATTGCTGCCGCATTTTACGGCAAGCACCAGCAGCGAGGGATCAGAATACGGGTCGAGATCGGCCTTAACCGAATAATGCAGTCGCTGCACCCGCGAAAATGCCTGGCTCAATGCTGACAATGGCTCGTTTTTTACGCTGCGCGCCCTGAGGTCGGCAGCTGAGCTGACAATCAGTTCGTAGGCAAGCGTTGCCGGATGTTCGGCAACCTTTTTCGGTGCGTCAACGTATTTCTTTGCCAGCTCAGCCTTAACCTCTTTCTGTTCTTTGACTACCCTGGCGTAAAAGCTGGCAATATTGCCCTGCGTACATGACAAAAAGCGGTAATCCTTGACCGCTTCGAAATCCGCCGAAAGCAGAACCGGCACCAACAGCAGGAATACTACTACAACCGTTAATCTCGATTGCATTTTTCACCTCTCCTCTCGCATCGAAAAACTGCACATGGCGGCATCAGGCACGGCCGCCAGAGAAAGTCGTCAGCGGCCGATCTTCTGAAACTGCTCGAGAAGACCTTTGCATGTTGCCTTGAAGTTGAGGTCGATCATGCCTTCTATCGCCTGGCGAACCGTTGGCGGCGGCGCATTACGGTAAATCACCGTGCCACCCTTGCTCAACAGATCAGCGGTAATGAACGCACCATCGATTTTCTGCAGAACACTGCGGGGAACGCGCGGAATTCTCGAAAGAGATGTCGAAATGCCGCGCTTCACCTGGGTCGTCGGCAGCTGAATGCCGGTTTCCCGCAATGCGCGCCAGACCAGTTCCGTGCAATAAAGCGGCACCGGGGCGGCGCTCATGTCGAAATGCAGCTCACCATTACGGTTGCGCGAAATGGCGAATTCCTTTTCGGTTGAGACAAAGCCCATGTCATAGGTTGTCCGCTTGAGAACGTGATAAGTAAGGTAGCGGGCAACCGTCCTGACACCGGTCTGATTAGTTATAGAAGGCCGGACAATGCGGATATGCTTGGTCGGGAATCCGATCGCCGGGTCGATCAGATAATCTTTGAGGTTGAGGGCCACGACTTTGCTTATGGTAGTATTGATGGTAACTTCAGGAGTCACAACGTAAATGCCTTTCGCATCGATCGGGTATGGCCGCCAGTTGTAGACCTTTTGAACCTTGCCGTCGACGATGCGCGGCAGATTATCACGATAGTAGGCCCTTATGGTTACGGCGCCGGAAGGGCTGATCGACTGTGCCAGTTCCTTGAGCACATGCCCCTTGATGACCATGCCGGCATGCACGAACTGGCAATCAGGAACGAGCGAGCCGATCATGGCATACCACTGCGGAAACGCCCGGTTGTTCTCGATGATGATATCGCCGGTCTCAACGAGATCCCAGATTTCCTTCCAGTTTAGATCGATTTTCGGCGGATTGGGAATCGAGGAAATGTAAAACTCGACGACCTTGTCGAGTGGCGAAGCCGCGCAAACCAGAGCGGGCAGAAATAACAACACAAAAATAGCAGATACCAGACACTTGCGAAACAGCCAAGTCATCGTTCACTCCCCGGATTCAAACTTTTTATGAACAAAACCATCCTGACGCCAGTCACAAAAAGAGAGCAAAACCCCGTCTACAACGCTTTTTCAGCCTAAATAGAGTTTACCAGATTTTTGCTATATGGTAAACTCAAATAAACCGATTTTCGGGAGGGAAATATGCGTATACGTTTTGCTGCTCTTTTGATGATTTTCTGCCACGTGAGCCTGTCTGCGCAGGCCCAGGTCAACTACCGGGTCGGCGGAATTCCGCAGATAATAAGACATTCCAGCGGGAATTACGCGATTCTACGCACAGGCGACGGCCGGCTGTTCAATCTTACCGGCTTTGATCTGCGTGAGATACAGAAATACGAAGGGCAGAACGTGATTGTCGAAGGCGCTGCGCGCCAGGCCGACCAGGTTATCGACCTCAAGGTTAAAAGCATAGTTCCGGCTCCGCTCAATCAGAATTCATTGGTATTGCCGCCATTCAAGGCCCACCAGAGCCCTCCAAAACTGCTGAAGAAAAGCCCGCCGATCTACAACGTGTCTGATGTACGCTGGGGATACATTCCAGGCAAGCCGCGCAACAACAATAATTTCCGCTATCTCAAAACAACCATCGATGCATCGAAGGTAGACCGCGTCTATTTTGTGCTCAAACCCTTTCCACCTGAATGGATCGCGGCCCATTCCCTGCTCTACTTCTCACTCAGGCCAGGTGGTATGGTCAATGAAAAAGGCGAAGAATCAGCAGGCGTTTTTTTAAGCATCGAAGCTTACCAGCGCACCAATCAGAGCTATTCGCTGAAGGATGGCCTGAAAAACACCTTCGGGGTTTCCTGGATTCTCGCGGGCTGGGAAGATTATACGACGCAATCATGCGATGTACAGAAGGAAAAGCTTTATCTCTACCCTCTCAAGCTCACTCAAAGCCAGATGAACAGTCTGCTCGCCGAAACCATACTGCAGGCGACAGTTAACCGCTCGGGCGAGTATTACCACACGGTCACCAACAACTGCACCAATAACCTGATCGTGCTGATCAATCGGGTGTTGCCGCAGAATCAGCGCATCAACCTGTGGTGGATCCCGTCTATGGTCTACAATATGCGCGCAACTACACCGGTCGTGGTTGCCAAGATGCTCACGAAGAAAGGTCTGCTCGGTCAACCGCTGCCAGAAGTCAATGCGTCGAATTTCAACAGAGTCTTTTCGCGCAAGCGCAGTACCTCGGCACCGCCGCCAGTGAGGCCGGTTTTCAGATGAGACGGCATAAATTCGCAGCAGCTGTTTCACTTCTGGTATTGTTGCTTGCAACGGCTCTGCCGGCATTCTGTGCTGAACGCATCGGCCTGTTTCTCGGCACCTTCGATCCGCCGCATCAGGGCATTGCCCGCATGATAGAAGAGGCAACGCGCCGCCTCGACCTTACCACCATTTATGTCATGCCAACACCTGAACCGGTTGACCGCCCGGAAGTCACGCCGGTGCAACATCGGCTGGCCATGCTGCAGGAGATTTTAGCCCTTCACTTCCCCGCTAACTCCCTCGCGCCCCAGGGAAGCGGCTGGCCGCCGTTTTCAGCCCATTCGCGTCTCCCAGAGCCGCTTCAGCTTTTCGACCCGTCCGAAAACCCGCCAGAACTTCCGCAAACAGGCTGCGGCAACCCTGAAACGGCCATGACGCCAGCTAAAAGCCTCTCTTTTAACAACATCCTCTGCAAAGTGCGTTTTTCCACCCATTTGACACCAGTGAGGCAGGGCGACCACAACTGCCGCGTCATCTGGACATTGGGGCCGTGTGCCAAACGGTTCTAAGGGAATTGTATAAAATGGCGCAATCCCTCCACCGGCCCCCAGGGGCCTCCTGAAAAAAGCCCAGAAAACAAATTTGTCACAAACGGCCAGCAGCGCTATGATGTTCAGGTAATAAATTAAAGAGGATAAGAGAATGAAGTCATCAAACTTGAGAGCCCATGCTGTTTTTCTGGCCATTCTGCTGGTGTTTTGTTATCTTGTCGGTCAATCAGCAACAGCTGACACAAACAGTCTCCCTGAGTCCGTTATTGAGCTGTTGTCCGGCAAAACCACAGATGTTGCCGGCGTTGCAAACCAGATTCCAGAACATCAGCTTCCAACCGCACTTGCTGCCGCTAAGCTACTCAAGTTCCGCGCCCTGCACGGTGAAACCAGCCTCAGCAGTAACGAAGCCGAATCTTTTGAAACGATTCTTCTCGACCGAATGTCTACAGCTCGGCAGGTTGCTTTCTCTCAAAACGAAACCTGTCGCAAAAAGGTCGAACAGCACGAAATCATGTTCGATGGCCAAAAGCTGCTTGTTCCGGCGCATTTTGTTGCTGATGCTGCTCTTGCAATTATCGACTGTCGCCCAAAAGGCGAAGCTGGCAGCCTGTTTCCAGATTTCAGCATTGAGGTTTTTTCGCAAAGCCAGCTGACTGAAGTAACATTGGCTATAAACGGCCAGACGGTTAACACCAAAAACATTCTGATAAAGCAGAGCGCAAATGCATTCGAACTCTCTTATCGAACACCCGCCACACCCGACAGTCTCCTGGCGATCGGCACCCATACTGCTGAGATAACTATCAACAACCAGGCTGGCGAGACAACGAAACAAGAGTGGCTTTTTACCGTTGGCGTGCATGACACTTCAACCCTGCCATTAACTGCTGACGCGGTGATAATATCAGAGATAGATTTATCGCTTGAAAAGATTCTACCTGGCGTAAAAGCCTTTGGACAACTAACCGTAGTAGTTTATCAGAATGCTGCCGGCACAAGATTCACCGAATACAGGTTCAAAACAGCAACCGGCCAGACCATTACCAGTCAGAACCTGGCATTTATCGCCAGAAAGATAACTGCAGGTCGTGATGATATTGATAAATTAAGCTTTTCTCCGCAAACTCACTATGCTTTTGCAGGAAACCTGCTGAACTTTTCATATACCTATTCTGGGTCCGGAGATGTAATTTCTGAAAAGTGGCTGGTCAGCTCCGGTGGGCATTCGACCACGGAACCGGTTATCACAATGAATGGTGGTGCCGTTGCCGAATGCACCATCACGGTTCAAAAGAAATCTACTAACAGCGCCGGCGAAGAGGTTGTATACCAATATGATGTTGTTGGCATCAAATACGTCAGCCAGGTAAACATCAGGAAGATAGATATTTACTCTGCCGATCCGCACCTTCAACATGCCGCTTCATGCTCATTCGCTATCGAAAATACCGTGATAAGCAATATCAGCGATGTTGCTCTTGTCGAAGGTGAGCAATACTCCGTCGGCTTTGACAAAACAGAGGGAGGCAGCAACGCGGGGGTATTGACGGTCGATAAACTGAGCTGGCATATTCACGCCTCTGAGGGCTCTCCGAAAATCGAGAATCCAAGCGCCACATCTACGCGGCTTATTTCCAATGTACCAGGATATGCAGAGCTGGTGCTGAATATTAAACTGACATGGCAGGAAGCCGGTGAAACATACACGTCAGACTTCAAACCTTCTGCCGCTGCTCTGTTCGCCAATTATCCCATTACAGCCAAAGCAGAATTCAGCAAATATCCACCGGGCATTATATATCTGACCAGCCGCCATATCGCACTAAAGTCTTTTGAATTCAGCATTAAAAACCAGAAACGACTCATTGCCAATCCCGATGATTGCGAGCTTGCAAACCCGATATTGATCTGTCAATCGTCTCTCTGGCCAGCATCCGCACCTATTACGATCAACAAAGTGCTGCCTATGCTGAGCCATGGCAGCAAAAAAGAATGGCTTGAAGAGGTTTCACCCTTTACTTTCCAGACACCAGAAGCCGAGGAAAATGTAAGTGAAATCCCCCTGTGTCTGGGCGGTCATTTCCAAGCTGCCGGCTACTTCACAGATAAAGTGATTATCTCTGATTTGCCTTCTGTGCCAATATTCAGCTGGGAGGACAATCTTTTAAGCTTGAATTTAGATCCGGCTGGCCCGGTAACGACCTATGAAGGCGCAGTAACTACATTTTCCGCTGAAGTTGAACCTTCACCGGAAATGGGCAGTGGAATCCTTTCTGCGACCGACAATACTCTTGACCTGCTCGATGGTTACAAAGTTGAGTCGGTTGTGGGTATTGGTTGGTATGAGGCTCCACTCGATAGCGGCGACGACTGGAAAACCAAAGCGGTATCCGGGCAGGATTATTCGCATATTTTCAACCCGGAAGACGGCCCGGGCAGTTATACGATGAACTGTACCGCTCTCATGAAAATGCAGGAATCAGATACAGCCGACAGCTTTATGATTTCGGCGCAAAACAATGCGCCTGTCGATTTATTACCTGGCTTGCGAATATTCTCGCCGATTAACGAGTTGGCTTATCCTGTTAATGTCTCTTTGAAAGTTAAAACAAGTTTCGATGAAGACCCAAAAATCTGGAAAGCGATCCAATGGCGCTTGAATGGCAAGGAATACCACCACGGTTTAGAAAAACCTCCATTTTTTATTGAACTCAACCGCCCTGGGAAGTGGTCTCTTGTGGCCAGTTTAACGGTCGAGAATCCACAGGATGGCGAAGACATTTCTTTGCAAGACCGGGTTGATTTTGTCGTAAATCCGGTTGACATCACACTTACACCAACCAGAAAAGTGTTTGATCTCAGCAAACAAAAATCGCAGGAGTTATCTCTCAACATTACTCTCAACGGCAAAAAAGTCGAAAAGCCAGGCAAGCCGGTCGAATGGGGCGATGATGGGCTTAAGGCTGTAGTAGACCCGATAGAATGGTTTTCTGCCACTGCCCCGAATGGCTGCGCAACCGCGAACCATGATGAAGACAGCCTCGCGGCAAGCATTGGTTTTACTGATGCTGGCGCAGCAACAGTATTGGCAACAGTCACGGTTCGCCTGACTGATGGTGAAGAATATTTCCGGCGCCGCCATAAAGGTTTTGAAGATGAATTCGAAGAGCCAATATTTACTTTCCCTGCCGTCAGAGCCGACCTGTGGGCTATTACAGCCGGTCCAATCAAAAACATAGCTGGCAGATTTCCCCAAACCGCTATAGCCGCAGCTTATCGCACCTATCAGCTGGCCTCTTTTTCTTTTGATCTTGCCTGCATTGATCAAAAAAATTATGCATTCAACAAAGACACCGGTTTGCAGCAGATAGCCCTCGACCCAGCCTTGCCAGGCATCGATCCAATTAAAACTTCGAACATCGAATTTAAATGGAAAGCCGAGTCTATCACCTCGTCAATTCAGCAGGAACAAGAATTACCCACAAGGTTTGTAATTAAACCAGCGGAGCCTTGTACATATAACGTAACCCTCGAAGCCTTTCTGAATTTCTCCGGCAGCAGTCCAATAAAACTTGGTGAAGCAAAGACCACCGCTGAAGCCGTGTCGTTGTTTTCGTTGATTGAAACCAGTGTAGAGCCATCCAGCTTCACCATGACTCTCGGCGAAACTAGAAAGTTGAAATATCTGGTCAGAAGCTTGGAAGCGCCCCCACCATCTCCACCTCCCGTAATAACGACTTTGCAATCCGGTTCTGCCGACAAGTCGTTTCTTTACCTGATGAACGAAAATTTTATTCTTGAAATACAAAATGTTGTATGGTCGGATAACGAAAAGCAAGAATCGGCTACAACGTTGAATTCAACAAAGGAAACCATAGAAAGCGAACCCTATGAATTCAAGGCGCAACAAATTGGTCAGGGAAAAGGGCGGGCTGAAGGGCAATTGCTTGTAAAAGAAAACATTCCTGACAGTAAAGATTCCATACTGTCAGCCAATTCAGAATGGTTTTGGAAAATAGAGGCGTTTTTTCTGAAAATAAAGAATCTCAATGCCCAAAATGGCGAAGACCCTTTTGCTGTCAGCTCTCTTGGCGCCACAACAAAATTCCAGGCTGTCGCGGTCAGCGAAGATAATACAGAAATCGGGCCGGTTTCTGTCAAATGGGACTTGGAGGGCGGGGACGTGCTCTCAAATCAACCAATAAGGAATGGAATTCTAAAAGAGCTTGGTTCTGAAACAGCACAAATTGGAAAAATAGGCGTTCTATCGCATGAAAATGCCACAAGTTCAACTGTTTTGGATAGCGACACAGTCAAGCTGATTTCCTTTTTGTCAGGGAATATAGATTTGATAGCTACGCCGCCAGGTGGGTCGCCAAAAAAAGTTTCTATTCGCCTGAAACAACCGGCTATTTCCATAAAGCTGAATCAGATTTCTAGCAGTCCAAACAATACTCTTATATCGGAATGGAAGAATAAGGTCATGCAGGCATGGGGTGTTGAAAATATTTTTCAATTGCTCTTTCTAAATTCTGATGTGGATGTTGTTTCAAATGTTCAGCTAAGTAACCCAACATTTCTGACTGGTAGCAGTGAAAACCAGTTGGTATTCATTGGCAAACTAGCACCCGATCTTGAACAGGTTATTGTTTTCGATCCTATTTTAAATGCTAATTATGGCGGCAGACATACATTTACTCGACAGTTGAGCAGATTGCTAAGTGAAAAAAGAGGTTATGACAAGTCAATTACTATCACAATTACTCAGCGTCTTTTGGACACAACCGTTCCTCTGAGTTTTCCAAATACATCTTTGCAGTATAAAGCGGGGTGGTCTCCTAGTTCTCACTCGGTATATAAAAGGGTTGAGTTTCCAGAGAAAATAAGCGATTCGACAGAATCCGGTGTTGCGCTTGCCATGCCTCACTATAGCGAGAACATGTTTTTCGCTTCTGATCCCCCTGTAATGGCACACGAGATAGGCCATCTGTTGATCAGAGGGAATAATGACCATTATCAGTCAGATGGTAGCGAATGGCCATCTGATAACCTGATGAGAGAAGGTGCCACCGGTATAAAATTGGAGCCAATTCAATGGATTCATGCGCTGGGTCTGCATGGTTCTGTATCTTATTTCGTAACGGAGAAGTAAAATTGTGAAAAAACAAGCAATTAATGTTATTGTCACTCTGTTTTTTCTTTTGTTTGCCTGCTCTACAGGGTCAGCCATAAGCAAGCAAGAACTTATCAATCTGCTTGCAACAACCGATACCCCGGATTCATCTCGACGGGGTTTTGAAATAGCAATGAGGAATTTAGATTTGCTGGAAGATATTTTGCTAATGCCTTCTGGTCACCATATTGCCCGTCTAAATGCAATAACTTGCCTTTTTTATGCCGCTCGTACAAACCAGCTTTCTAAAACAAAATTTTTCAGCATCATTTTTAACCAGCTAAGAAATTTTGACATGCAGTTTAGAGGGTGTTATATAGAAGATGATCGAATACTTCTTGCAAATATGATCATTTATTTTAGTTATTTTCAAACAGGCTATAAAACAAGTGTAAAGGAAAATTTTGGCAATCTGAAATTATTGATTGAAAGTTTTCAGGAAAATCACCTATTCAGCCAAGCGAGAGTAAAAACTGACGCATTTCGTCTTATTGAAGAAGCAGAATCAGCTTTTACCATGCAGGATGAACAAACGACAATCCGTAAGCTAAATACTATGAACATTACACGATTTACTCAACAAAATATAGAAGACGAACAATTCCGGCAAATTCTCAACAATTATGTCTTAAACTTGATCGCCCATATTAGAGATCAATGAATCTGGCAAAACCATTGCTGGTTGTCCACTGACAATGAAGTTTTTGATGCAGCTGATGGCGCAGTCGTTACAGGGCATTACAACGCTTAATGAAGCCGATCTGACGGCGATAGCGTCACGCCGCCCCGAGAATCTGTTCGCAGCCCTGCGCGAAGACGTCTACAACCGCCACCCCGATGCCGAGCTGTTTCAGATCGTTGGCGAAGACGCCATGCCCAAACTCATCGCGCGCCGGCAGCTGCCGGACACAAACAAAAGCCGCAGCCTCGTGGTTTTTCCGCGGCAGGGCGTCACGCTTACGCAACATCCCGATCTGACCAGCCTCGAAAAAGCCGGCCGGCTGATTCGTATAGATGTGACGATTCCTGATCTTGCCGGCCGCGAACTGCGGGCGGCTTATGCACAGGGCAAGGAACCGGCAGACAGCGAACTGTCGCCTGCCATCCGCAACTACATCAGGCGCGAAGGCCTGTATGGCCTGGCGCCGGCTCCGCTCACCCGCGAAATCATCAACAGCTTCGACCCCGGCCCGGCTTATCGCGCACAGCCCGTGCTGCTGCACAGCCCGA
>Ga0116143_10003119_pt1 | contig 17008 bp, 10 predicted proteins | sample AD_UKC034_MetaG_FD_89745 | JGI IMG/M metagenome (GOLD analysis project Ga0116143, IMG submission 89745) | Active sludge microbial communities of municipal wastewater-treating anaerobic digesters from USA - AD_UKC034_MetaG | ecosystem: Engineered > Bioreactor > Anaerobic > Digestate | place: USA...
CGCACCCCATGACAAGTAAGCATCGGCTTCAGGCGCTGCAGAATCTGTTTGAGGTCTTGTCTTAGCTGCCAACTGCACTGCATACTGTAAAACATTATCAGGAATAGGTATACGTCGCACCAGTTCCTGGAAGAACAGGATTTCCTGTGCATCGATGATCTTTTCAAGCTTAGGTTTATAGTCAGAAGTCGTATTCTTTACTACCAAAATTTCCTGTTCAAGATTCGGATATGTGAGCATAACATTGAACATGAATCGGTCAAGCTGTGCTTCAGGCAGTGGATAAGTACCTTCCTGTTCTATTGGATTTTGTGTTGCCAAAACGAAAAAGGGTAAATCAAGAGCATACCTTTTTCCGGCTGCGGTAACGGCATACTCCTGCATCGACTCAAGTAATGCACTTTGGGTCTTTGGAGGTGTCCGGTTTATCTCATCGGCAAGGATGATGTTCGCAAACAATGGTCCTTTGATAAAGCGAAAATGTCGTGACTCATCCAGAATTTCTGTACCAATAATATCAGACGGCATCAGGTCAGGAGTGAACTGGATCCGGTTATAGGTTAATCCTAATGTTTGAGCTATTGTGTTTACAAGAAGTGTTTTTGCAAGACCGGGAACGCCAACCAACAAGCAGTGTCCGCGTGAGAATACAGATATGAGTACATCTCTCACAACCTCATCCTGTCCGATGATCACTTTACCAATTTCATTTCTCAGTTGCTTATACTTTGCAACAAGATCCTGAACTGCTTCTACATCACTCTTATAATTCGTAGACATATATTAGAACTAATATTATTAATTAAAAATTGACAAATTATTTTGCGCTTTCTACAGACTCTGCTTTATACCACCTTTGCAAAATGGCACAGTCATCAAATTTATTATTAAAATGTATATAGGTATTTGTCTTTTTTGTTTCCACCCATTCTTCGAGCAATAAATTCTGTTTTGTTTGCAAAGCCACTTCCTGTATACGTTGATAATCATCTTTGAGATTAGCCTTGTGAGGCGCAGTCCTTGTTTTTACCATAACAAGTCTGTAAGCTTGCTTTCCATCTGATGTTGCCATTCCCAGGGGCAGAGATACTTTATTCAAAGCCATGGTATCAACCTGGAAAAACAGCAACCTATCCATTTTATCGGGAGCAAGTCTGGATGTACCTGTTTCCGGATTGATCAGAAGTCCTCCGTTGTTTTTAGTTTCTTCATCATCGGAAAATTTTTGTGCTGCCTCTTCGAAGGATATTGTGCCAAGATCAATTTGTTTACGGAGGCTGTCAAGAAATGTGAATGATTTATATAAATCCTTCTCATCAGTTTTTGGCTGGAGAAGAATATGCCTGACATTGATCTGATCAGCACGTCTTTCGATGAGTTGCAGAATATGAAATCCAAACTTGGTTTCAATGATAGGAGATACTTCACCGGATCTTAGATTAAAAGCTGCTGCTTCGAACTCAGGAACCATAGTTCCTCTCTCGAACATGCCCAGCTCTCCTCCTTTTTTTGCTGTTGACTTATCCTCTGAATACAATGCTGCATAGACAGCAAAATCTTCACCGGCCATAATTTTATTACGGTACTCTTCGAGCTTCATTTTTACCGCCCGTCTCTCTTCCGAACTTACAGGTGGCTTTCTAACGATCTGCCCGACTTCCAGTTCAGCATCAATATATGGCAGGCTATCCGGGTGAATACTCTCAAAAAACTCCCTTACGTTACTGGGAGTTGCTACAACATCTTTCGTAATAGTACTTTGCATACTTTGAACAACCAGTTGCTCACGGATCATATCCCGAAGTTCTGCCTTCAACTCACGGATGGTAGTATGAAAGTATTCTTCCAACTTTTCCTCAGAACCAATTTGATTAATGTAAAATCGCATCCTTCTGTCTAATTCCCCATCAACCTGATTTTCAGAAACTGTTACACTATCGATCTCCGCCTGATTAAGCATCAGTTTCTGAAGCAGGATCTGATCGAAGATCAGGCACCTGGTTTCTGTACTTGCCTCGGCACCCTGAGCAATGTATTGTACGAATTGTTTTTCAATATCGGAATGCAGAATGATCTTACTACCAACAACGGCCATCACTTCGTCGACAACAACCTGTGCTTTGACCATCGGACCTGTAAACAGCAACGAAAGCAGTATTCCCTTTAAAATTATTTTCCTCGACATAAATTGGTAAAAAGCACTGTTATTTCTCATAATTTTCACAAAGGTACGGTTTTAATATACTTCTACGTCCCCATTTTTTCTGGCATCCTCATAAGCCTCCCGCTCCATCCTTTCGACCAGGGCGAGCTTTCTCTGGTTGATGATCATTGTACGAATATTGTTCCTTTCAAAACTCAATGGAGAAAGGCTGTTTTTCATCATAAAGCCTTTTATGCTCACCAGATAAATATTGACAGAATCTTCGATTTCAATATTTCTGTTATTCTGTAAATATTGTTCTTTATCATATGTTTTGATCGGGATTTCTTTGAGCAGATCGTCAAAGAGCAGCCAGGTGCTATCATCAAGGAAATAATTGAGAGCGTACTGGTGACAATAATCCTGAAGTGATTTTCGGTCCTTCTCAGAGGAGCTCCTGAACCAATCCTTTACCTTGGCAAGTTTAGGCGATTTTTTATTGAGTTTAAGATAATTTACCTTAATGATATTGTCCTTTAGTTCGAAATTATTCTTGTTCTTATCATAAAAACTTTCAATTTCATCTTCAGTGACAACAGTATCCAGATTTTGCCTGACAAGTTCGGTTTCATAAGCATAAGTCAGCAGTGAGTTCCTGTATTCTTCCAGTTTTTTCGCGACATCCTTCTTTTCATCATCCAGATTTTTCTCCGCTTTATGCAAGACAGATTTCTGTCTGATCCAGTTTTCGATAAAGTTCCCTGTGATGCTGATACTGTCGACTTCTGATGCACCTGCGGGAACAATTCCGATGAGATCTTCACTATAAAGAATATAGTCGAAAGCTCTTGCCACCATAACTCTGCCCTCATTATCATCTGCAGTCTTCTTCATAGTGCAGGAAAGTACGATGCTACTGCAAAACGAAAGAAATGCAAATTTATTCAGGCTTGTTCTCAAATTATTATTTCGAATTAACTTAAGAGAAAAAATCAATGACCCTATTAAAAACACAAATCGGCGCCCGATTTTCATGGACGCCGTTTGTAAACTTCCGCTCGTTCAAATCAACGTTTGCTGACTGATTCAACTACATCATCATACACTTTTACGGGATACTTTGCCTGTAATGAGCTTATCCATGCCTTCTCAAGAGCATTTTGGTAATCAGCAGTTACAAGTCCCTTTGCTTCTTCAAGTGTTTTTGGCTGTGCAGGTAACACACTATGTACATCTACAAAAATAACCTGATTGTCCTTTGCGATATCCTTTGTCATTCCTTTTTTCCATTCGATCTGATCTATGACTTCTTCTTCACCTTTGAGGAATTTCTTGTATTTCACCTGAAGATTTAACTGAGATGTTTTATTCAAACGAGCCATCAAGGTATCCGGATCGCTGATTTTTTTCATCAGCTTATGTGCCTCAGATGCTATACCGGCATTTGCACAAGTATAGATCGTTGCTTCAAGGCGCTCCTGCCACATATAATTTTGCTTGTTTTTTTCATAAAATTCCTTCAGTCCGACAGTATCCTTAACTGCCTTCGACCACACCTTTTTATCGGTAAGTTCAAATAACAAGATTCCATCACGGTATTCCTGCATCAGATTGCGGAAATCCGGATATAGTGAATCTAATTTTGACTCTTCATAAGCGAGGCATGATTCTGAAACATATTCATTGTATAAGGCCTCTGCAATGACCAAAGGTGATCCGCCACTCGGCCTTTTTGATTGGTGGTTGGACATATATTCAGAAAAATCCATCTGAGAATATGACTTATTACCCAGCGCAAATAAATTGTTCTTCAAACCTGCAGCCTTCTCGTTTGTCCACTTCCCTTCAACAAGTGAAGAATCGACACGGGCAAAGTATTCTGCCTTTGATCTGGGCATCTCTTTGAATCCGTACTTCTTTTTGATCTTGGAGATCATAGAAGATCTGCTAAGATCGGAGCGGGAATCTTTTCCGACCTTTTGTTTTATATCAGACTGAAGTTCTTCATAAGTGCCAAGAGGCTTTTTCTCAAGTAATCGAATGATGTGCCATCCATAGCTGGTACGAACAGGTTGGGTATAATCATTCAATTCCTTTAAACCGAAAGCCGCACGTTCGAATTCCGGAACCATCCGACCGGTACCAAACATCGGCAAGGCACCGCCGGCTTTTGCTGAGCTTGGATCATCAGAATATTGACGCGCAAGGTCATCAAACCTTTCTCCCGCCTGAAGTTTTGAATATATCTCATTAATTTTCTGATGAGCCTTGGCAGAATCTTCAGCATTGGCACTCGTGGCGATCTTCACCATGATATGACCAACACGAACTTCACCCTGTGCCGGACGCGATTCTGTGACTTTAATGATGTGGTAACCAAAACGGGTACGAACAGGTTGAGAAACCTCCCCTTCCTTTAGAGAATAAGCAGCAGATTCAAATGGATAAACCATTTGCATCGCAGAGAAATAGCCCAAATCACCTGCATTATCTTTAGCAGATGGGTCTTCAGAAGATTTTCTTGCGACTGTATTGAAATCAGCACCCCTTATAATCTCACCACGAATTTTTAATGCTTTGTTATAAGCCTCAAGTGAATCTTTAGGTAAGGCATTAGGATCACACTTGATCAGAATATGACTTGCACGAAGATCTGTCTTCATTCTGTTGTATGCTTCTTTCAAGAGGTTCTCTGTGACTTCCTTATCGACGAGGTAAGGTTGAGCAAGTTGCTTGCGATAACCACCCAGCTCATCCTGAAAAGCCTGAACTGTATCCATTCCTGTCTCAAGGGCTTCTTTAACTTTCAGCTTATAGTTAATATAAAGCTGAAGATATTCCTTTACAGCCTGACTGCTATAGTCAGTGTCTTTGTTATTATTCTTTTTAAATACCCTTTCGAATTCACTCTTAGGGATATTTTCTCCGGCAATTGTCAGTATGATAGGATCTTTGGCATCCTCGGCGAAAAGAAAATTATTCAGGCTAAAAAGGATCAGTAATAAGAGAAAGCGATTTTTATTCATGGTTTTCTTCAATTTATTTAGGAGCGCAAATTTAATAATACCTTGGTTTATAAAAACGTGTCAAATTTCAATCTATTTCAACATTTTTCAATGAAGTAATCATGAACGCAAAGATAATGAAGCAGTTATAAATGTTAAATAAAAGGAAAAACGATCGCGATTAAATAGCCCTGTTTATCAAGCGATTAGCGATGGTAATTTGGTGCTTCTTTAGTAATGGTTACATCATGAGGGTGACTCTCTTTCACACCGGCCGATGTGATGCGAATGAAGGAAGCTTTTTTCAAAGCAGCAATGTTCTTCGTACCACAATAACCCATACTTGCTCTAAGTCCTCCGACGAGCTGATAAATTTCCTCTCCTACCAAACCTTTATAAGGTAGCCGTCCGACAATTCCTTCAGGTACAAGTTTTTTAACATCATCAGTTTGTGCCTGAAAGTATCGATCCTTTGAACCTTCACGCATGGCTTCTATGGAACCCATACCACGATAAAGTTTGAATTTCCTTCCTTCATATATCATTGTTTCTCCCGGCGCTTCTTCAGTTCCTGCGAGCAATGAACCAAGCATCACCGAATCGGCACCGGCGGCTAAAGCTTTGGAGATATCTCCGCTGAATCTAATTCCGCCATCAGCTATGACTTTTACCTCTGTTCCTTTTAATGCATTTGCCACATCATATATTGCGGTGAACTGAGGTACACCTATTCCTGCAATAACGCGCGTCGTACATATTGAGCCGGGGCCAATACCAACTTTCACTGCGTCTGCACCGGCTTTTGCGAGGTACCTGGCCGCATCAGCAGTTGCTATGTTGCCCACGATAATCTGTAATTTTGAATATGACTTTCTGATTTTTTTCAGTGTCTCTGCAACACCTTTAGAATGACCATGAGCTGTATCAATAGTAATAACATCTACTCCGGCATCAACCAATGCCTTTACCCTCTCTAATGTATCCTTGGTAACACCTACTGCAGCCCCTGTGCGCAAACGGCCAAATTCATCTTTACATGCATTTGGTCTTGATTTAACTTTTAAAATATCCTTGTAAGTGATGAGACCAATGAGTCTTCCTTTCTTATCAATCACAGGAAGTTTCTCAATTTTATAATTCTGCAGAATTTGCTCAGCCTCTTTCAGGTTTTTCACCCCTGTCGTAGTGATAAGATTTTCTTTTGTCATCACTTCGGTAATTGATCTATCCATGTCTTTTTCAAAACGAAGATCACGGTTAGTACAAATACCCAGCAGCACACGATCCTTATTCAAAACAGGGATTCCACCTATCCCATATTCCCGCATGATCTGTACTGCTTCTCGCAATTTAGCCGTAGCCGGCAATGTTACGGGGTCATGGATCATTCCACTCTCGCTACGCTTAACTTTTCTAACTTCAGCAGCCTGCTGTTCTATGCTCATATTCTTGTGCAACATACCTATACCACCCTCCTGAGCAATGGCAATGGCCATATCAGCTTCAGTAACGGTATCCATTGCTGCTGCCAGAATAGGAATATTCAGACGAATTCCTGCTGTCAGGTATGTTGAAACATCAACCTCATTCGGCAGAACCTCAGAATAAGCGGGTACAAGTAAAATGTCGTCGTAAGTGAGTGCTTCACCGAGGAAGCGGGTTGTGGCAACTTTCATGTATATGGGTTAAAAAAAAGTTGCACGCAAAAGTAAGAAATTAATTGAACATTTCTTCTAATATTAACAAGCCGGGATGACTTAATATTTCAATAGCCTTTCCTTAACAGACTTAGATGCAAGGAGAAAAGCTATTGATCAAAGATGTGCATGAATCGCCACTCAAATCGACCTAAGACATCTTTACTTTAATTTCCGGTGCTTCAACAAGATGGAATGTAGCAGAGGCGAACCTTACCTCACCATTACTGGCTTCAATTTTTGTTAAAAGTTTTGTAAATAATTCTGTTTTCGTTGCTCTGCGTTTTTTGTAACTCACAACATAACGTAATGTGTACTCAACCCAGTTATCATTTGCAACGATAGAAACCATGGGTTCTGTTTGAGCGTCTTCAAGCCGATATTTACTTTGAAGTGATTTCCACTTTTCCTTCGACAATTTTGTAAGGTCACCTGCGACTTCTTTTCCTGTTTCAAGAATTATCGTTCTTGCCATCTCATAATTACTTCCGTATTGTACAGGAATTTTTATTTCATCCCATAAAAAAGGAAAATCTCCGGAATAATTAAAAACGGGTTCTTTGAAGACAAAACTGTTAGCGACCAAGACAATTCTTCCATTGTACAGGTCGCCGTCAACCCATTGTCCGGTTTCCATGACAGTAGTTCTTAATACACCGATATCCATCACATCGCCTTTTATTCCTCCAAGCTGCACTCTATCACCTGTTTTATAAAAGCCACCAAACATTATGGCCAGCCAACCGGCAAATGAAGTGATCACTTCCTGTAAGGCGAATGCAATACCTGCTCCGGCGACACCTAAGGCTACTGTTAGTCCACCCAGCTTATCACTATACACAATTGTTATCAATAAAAGGGTGATGAAATAGCCTAAGTAACTACTCAACTTTTTAGTCCGATACCTGTTGTCTGTGTCCTTTATCCTGGAAAATAAATTCTTCTGCAATAGTTTGATCAAAATCCAAATGAAGGCAACTCCAATGAATATGGTTACTATTTTACCTACTTTAGGATCAAATAATATGTCCGCTATTTCTTTTTCCATTTTATTCTTTACTTAAATGAACAACCCTTTGAGGGAATGGTATTGTGACATTATTCTCCCTGAACAATTCAAATATCCTCACGCGGATTTCACTTTTTACGTTTTCTACACGAAAAACTTCTTCAGACCAAAAGAACAAAAGGAATTTCAAGGAAGAATCTCCATAATCATCAAACCTGACAGAAGGTTTAGGTTCCCGTAGGACAGACTTATGTTCCACAGCAGCTTGTTTTAGAATTCGCATCACCAATGATACATCTGATGAATAATCAACACCCACAGCAATTTCAAATCTGGATAGAACGTTGCTATGTGTCCAGTTGATCAATTGATTTCTTGTCAGGTCAGAATTAGGAAGGATAATATATTTATCCTCCCGGGTTAACACTGTCGTAGTTCGTAAATTGATGATCTGAACTTTACACACAAGACCATTCACTTCTATGACATCACCTACCTTTACAGAAGATTCAACCAAAATAATTATTCCGGATACAAAATCACTGAACAAATTCTGAAGTCCTAAACCAACACCGACTAAAAGCGCAGCGGAACCGGCAAGTAATACGGATAGATTAAATCCAAGAATCTGCATTCCAAAAATGATCGCAAAAACAAATGTCACATATTTGAACAGACTGTAAATGGCAAACTTTCTGGAGATGTCCATTCTCTTCGGTCTGTAGATAATTTTCTTCGCAAATTGCAGGAAAATAAAGATGGCAATGAGATATGCCAATAATTTAACCAGAGATAAAACCTTAAGCTCAAAACTCCCTATATGTACAATTGAATAATTTAAAATCTCTTCCATGATATCATGTAAATTTTGTACCACAATGTTTGCAATAAGTTGAATTATCTTCCACCATTTTATGGCATTGCAGGCATTCCTTTATTTGAGAACTCACTTTAGCCATAGCAACGGTGACAATTCCGGTTGGTACCGCAATAATTGCATAGCCCATTATCATTGCTATTGATGAGATGAACTTTCCAAGTACAGTATGGGGAACCATGTCCCCGTATCCGACAGTTGTAACCGTTACTACCGCCCAATAAATACTTTGAGGTATACTGGTAAAACCTTCTTTGCCTCCTTCAATTACATACATTATTGTTCCCATAAAAGTTACGATGGAAACAACAGCCAATAAAAAGATACTGATCTTATGCAAACTGGCTTTCAATGCTTCAATCAATACTTGAGCTTCGGAGCTGAACCTTGCCAGCTTCAGGACTCTGAACACTCTCAGCAGTCTGAAAATCCTTACTATCAATAAGTAATGATAGCCAACAATAAATAAACTAAGATAAGTAGGTACTATTGATAAAAAATCGATCAAACCCCAGAAGCTTAGAATATACTTGATGGGTTTTTTGCTGATCCATATCCTTGTAAGGTACTCAATGGTAAATACAATAGTCAGAAACCATTCAATAATAAAAAATTCCCTGGAGTAGGATGCTCCTATCTCAGGAACACTCTCAAGCATTACTATAAAAACACTTATAAGTATTGTCCATAAGAGGAACACATCGAACCTCTTTCCTGCCGGCGTATCGGTTCCAAAAACAATCAGGTAAAGTTTTCTTCTAATTTCATTCATCCTTGGATATCTTTACATTAAAGCTAGGTGCAACATAATCTTTGGCTAAATAATTTGCAGGGATCGTGACCATATTGCCATCCCTTGCAGCCCTGTAATGAGGAGATAGTATTTCAATACCACGTTCGTTGCAAATATCCTGAATATTCTGATGCAATTCTGAATATATGACAGCCTGCAAATTTGCTTCCCGGACATAAGCGTTGATCTGATAAGAAACATAGAAATCATCCAGACTCGTTTGTAAAACGAAAGGCTTTGGATCCTTCAAAATATGATTCGTTTTTTTCGCAGCATCTATCAGAGCACTATGCATTTCCCTCCACGGTACATCATAGCCAATAGTCACCGTAGTATGAATAATCAAGCCCTTTGCCGTAGCATCACTGCTATAATTAATGGTGTGACCGTTCATTACTGAACTATTCGGTATAGATATTATTTCATTTTTAATGGTTCGCACTCTGGTTACAAGCAGAGATTTCTCTATAACATCACCTGTTACGTCTCCGATTTTTACCCTATCTCCGATCTTAAACAAACGCATATACGTCAATACGAGACCCGATACGATATTCGACAAGGAACCGGCTGAACCGAAAGTAAACAGAAATCCCAGAAACACTGATACCCCCTGAAATACCGGAGAATCACTGCCCGGCAGGTATGGAAATATAACTACTATCATAAATGCAAATACCAAAACCCTTACGATCTGGTAAGTAGGATTTGCCCAATCAGGATAAAATCCGGGAAGAGTAAGGCTCCCTTTTTCTATTTCTGTTTTCAAAAAATGTATTCCTCTGAGGACATAGCGAAAGACGAAAACAACAACTATGATGGTTATTAGATTTGGAAGATATCTCCAAAATCCGATCAAGATCTTCTTTACAGGATTGATGATGTATCCAAAGAGTGTATCAGCAAAATTTTTCGTCCATGGGAAAATCCCAAACAAGACAGGCAAGGCAATGTAAATGATGAGAAGGATGAAGAACCACTTTACAATTTTATTGACAGTAAGGATGGCATTGACCTCTCGGCTTGCGTCAAAGAGTGTGTAATTCCTGATTTTGATTCCGTTGATCGTTTTCCCTTCCTGCGAGACGATCTTTTGGGCAGTCCACTTGAAAAATTTTCGCACATAGAAAATTAACGCGATAATAATTCCGAGGACAAGCAGCGCCAGCCCTATTTCCTTGGCAAGAGAACTAACACTTGTTTGTGAACGGTAATATATAATCTCATCACTGATAATTTTATGATACTTACGTGCCAGCTCATCCTTGGTTAAACTAGCCCAGAGTGCATCATTCTCTGAAATACTCATCACTATCCTATCACCCACCATCAAATCAACAGTTGACTCAGAACTGATGATCAACAAAGAATCTGACGTGAAACCAACGGTATTGCGAATGTCCTTAATTCGCATTTGTATGGCAGATGCTCTGTCGCCTGCAGAAAAGCTTCCAAGACGACTGTAAATAGTAAAGAGAGTATCGTCGAAAAAGCCCATCACAGGATAGGACTTTGCCGTAAATCTCATTGAGTCAATTTGTGCTTTCTTTTCTGCTATCCTCTTGGCTTCTTTTGAATTCAACTCCTGCAACTGATTTTGCAGCTCCTCTTTTTTTAAATTATCGGTCGTCTTCAGAGAATTAAGTTCAATCTCCAGTTCTGTCTTCAGCACAGAATCCCTGACCCTTTGCCTTTCAATTTCAGCAATCCTTCGATTAAATTCATTCAGTACGGAGGCATTAGCAGAATCAGTTTTTTTGTTGAGACTATCGGTCTGTGCAATGATTTTTTGCACTGAACAAAGCAGTAAGATGATGATAACTATACGTTTTAACAATTCTTTCATAGAATTTCATTACTTTATTTATAATCATTGGCGGCCCGGTAGCCTCCATGAAAATCCACCACTTACAAAATAATCAAGTCTTTTCTCTTGTTTACCCAAGCCTCGAAACAAATCTAATTGAAGGTGATTATTCATCAGGAAAGTCAATCCTACATCACAATGATCTTCAAAATAGTCCTCCGTGAAGCTAGCATAATTTTCAATAAACACTGCCCAATGTGCTGAAATTGTTTAAGCTAAGATAAGAACAATGCAGCTTCGATTCATTGACTAATTCACAGACTTTTTACTAAAAGAACCGATGAAATTCCTTCGTTCATCTTAAGCGGTTCCGGGAAAGCGGCAAGAATCAAAATACTAATTAAGATGCAAAAGGACAAACCGGCCTATACAATTAAGTTACAAGCCTTTGAAATAACAAACTGAGCATTTCTGAAAAAAATTCTTTTTTCTGAAAGTAGAATTCTGTGCTTTATTTGTTCTATGCAATTTACACATACAAACAATTACAATGAATCGCCGGCGAACTAAACTATTTAATGTGTCTTACTCTGCAATTCATTTTTATGTACAGCTTCGACAAACTTGTCTTTCAAATGATCATAAAAAGATCTCTTGCTTACGAGTGTGGCTATCAGATTAGCTGCAAGAGCAGTTATCATGATGTAGAATATCATTCCATGATCATTCGTCATTTCGATAACCAGTATGGACGAAGTAAAAGGACTGCGAGTGATTCCTGTGAGAGCTGCAACCATTCCGCAAAGGATCAATAAGTTTATCTCGGCATTTGTTACATTGAAAAATTCAGCGACATAAGCGCCGATGCTTGCTCCTAAACTAAGTGAGGGTGCAAAAATACCTCCGGCTGCGCCACTTACAAATGATAGTACCGGCCCCACTATCCTTAGTACCGGAACAAACCATTCCACTGATTTGTTATCGGTAAAAAGTTTTGACTGCATGATATCTTTCCCTGAACCAAAGGCACTTTCATCAACATAAATGGCAAGAATGGCAAGAATAAGACCGCATAAACCGGCATAGATAATTAGTGCAGCTTTTCTCCGAATAAATTTCTTCTTATCCAATATAAAAAGTATCATCTTTCCCATTCCACTTCCTGCTACTCCCGCAATGAGAGCGACCGGGATCACCGCAAGAATTAACCACTTCGAAATATTTGAAGTGTCGGGATAACCGAGATAAAGATATGGTCCAAGTATATTCAGTGCTGTAAGACCTGAAATGATCACGCCTGTCAACAATGCAGATTTAAAATAACTAAAATGTGTCTTTGTAAGTTCTTCGATGGCAAAAACGATCCCTCCCAATGGAGTATTAAAAGCTGATGCAAGTCCTGCAGCCGCACCGGTAACGATCATATTCCTTTTTGATACTTTAGGATACCAATCAGGAAGAAGGTCATTAATTTTTTTAAAGATGGATGCAGAAATTTGGATAGTTGGTCCCTCTCTGCCAATTGCCGCACCTCCGAAAATCATAGTTAAACTTGAAGCTATTTTAATGGCGATCACTCTGAAACTAAGCAATCCTCTCACCTTATGCTTCTGCTTAGGGTTTGTAAGCTCAATAGCAGCCGTAACCTGAGGAATTCCGCTGCCACCTGCGAATGGCGAATACTTTGCCACAAGCCAATAAGCCAGAATGAATGCAAGTGGTGAAATGATAAAGAACAAGTAGTCGGCCTTATCAAATATATAAGCTGCTGCATCTTCTGCAAAGGCAAACAATGTTGCATACAATACTGAAATCAGGCCGGTAATAATAGCACCGATCCAGAATGGAAGTGCATTTAAAAAATTTAACTTTAAGGCAGTATTATCGAATGAGTCAAACTTTGACTTAAGCCTTTCTCTGAATTGCGTAAAAAACTGAATTTTCAAATGGATTTATTTTCAAGTCCGGTAGATGCATATCAACTGATCACCGGAGTTCAGATATCTGTCAAAGGTATTATAAAGTAGATCATTTTAAATATTTCGAAGGATTCAATTATTGTTGCCTTTCCCTTCTTAATTTATTATAAGATTTGAACTCAAGCAATAATTCATTAGTTTTATACTCTATTTTATAGCCTTCCAACAAATTTATTTTTAATACTTTATTCATTTTGAAAAAACTCCTCCTATTCATTTTGCTTTGTATAAACCAGAATCTCCTTGCTCAGTTTTCTCCTGAACCTGATCCGCACAGAGGAATGTACGTTGACAAATTTTATAAGACTTCCCTGAGCAGCAGCTCCATCATCGATACGGCTTTCACCATCATTGGCGTTGACGTAAATTTTGATGGAATTTTCGAGAAAGAAGATTCTATACTCCGGTATGCAGCCGAAAATCATATTACCTACCTGAATCTATATGATCTTCACAGGATCATTGGCAGGAACAAGCTGATGTGGGATGAAAATCTCAATCAAAATGTCGACCTGGAAGAGCACCTGGAAAGGTTTATGCGAAAAGCAAAATCTAAATATGGCATCACTCAAATTGGTGCCATAGGCGGATCAGCAAACTTTTTTGATTCTCTTGCTAATTATATGCAGAGATTCCCCAAGGCCGATTTTGATGTAGTAAATGTTGAGCATGAATTCTGGACTGATTGTGCCAACGAGTACTTCCCATACATCGACATCCAGGAAGCTATGTTTAACATGAAGGAAAATTACAATGCATCTCATCCCGGCAATCCCATCATCACTGAAGCTTACCTCGCTGCATTATATACATGCAATAGTCTTTACACAACACAAAAAGTTGTTGAAGTTATTGATGGTTGTACGTCATGTTCACCCTGTACTTCCTGCAGCAATCCTCATCCACGAAAGTCAGACCGGTCCTTGTACGCATGGTATATTACCGATCCGGGTTCCATGAGTATAGCAGAGCAAAATGTGTTTGAACTGCCAAGCACAGAAGACAGCACTGACTTTCATCCTATTCTTTATTCTGAAAGCTTTAACACCGGTGGCACGGCAGATTTTACCGGTGTATGGTTTCCATTAGCGCCCGAGAATAATATCTTTACTGCGGAAGAAAGATATTACACAACATGGAGAAATAATTCTGCCGTAGCATTCGGTAGTCCGCGGCAGAATGATGTTCAACCGGGCGGTGTGCATTGGTTTACCTCTACCAATATGGTCGGACATCTGGATGCTCCTCAGATCCTTCAGAACACAGGTCCCTATTGCAGTAATGGCCCGGATGTGTCTGTCACTTTTAATTATCATGGGCCTATTGAGAATGGAATAGTATATGAATTTTGGATCACAAAAGATTCAGACAGCAGTATAGTGTATCCTGCTGCCGGAGGAAAAGTTAACGGGATCTCAGGTCAATACATTGCACAGACAAGCGGTAGCAATATTAAAAAGAATATAAATTTTTCCGACACAAGCGCATTTACTCCTTGCAAGCTTCCGCCGGGAGACTATACGGCACATTTGGTACTGCATTATGATTCGGCCAAGGGAAGCAGCTATACATGTACCAATAAGGTGACCATCGATTCCAGACCCAGAATAAACATAAATGGACAAGCAAGTTTTTGTCAGGGTCGTTACACATATTTGAAAGTAAATAATTCAGGAGGCTCGGTCACATGGTACAGAAACGGACTTAGCATCCCGGGCACTACCGCCAATTTGAAAGTTACAGAAGATGGTTACTATTCAGCATCTGTTTCAGGAGGCACCGGATGCACAGGCTTATCTGACACTGTCCATGTTCATGTCCTTGCCAATCCAGCTATTGCCGTCAATGCAGTTTGTAATTTAGACGGGACAGCAACATTGAAAACTAATCTCAACGATCCAAACATCGGATCAACAAATACATCAGGACCGGGTGGAGTTATTTATCGTTGGAATACCGGTGAGACAACAGATCAGATAACTGTGACTCCACCGACAAGCAATACGGGATACAGAGTTAATGTCACTGACCCGTACACAGGTTGTGCAAGAACAGGACAAATCACTCTTCGGTCGCCATTGACAACGCCTTACCCTTCTTCCATTACGATCAATACTCCTCCGGGTTCTTCTTGCTCTGCCAATGGAACATTAACAGCTAATCTGTTTTCTTCAGGAGGGCCTAACAATTACTTATGGTCAACAGGAGAAACAACACGAACAATTACAAATGTCCCTCCGGGAACCTACTCCGTCGCTATGAATGTGTGGGCATTTGGTTGTACTTCTTATTCAACAATTGTAGTAGGGACAGAGCCCACCGATCCACCAGCAATAACAGCTAACATTCAGAATGTGACTTGTAGTGGCGGAAATAATGGAAGCATTGAACTTTTACTCAGCGGCGGTAATCCTCCCTTCACTTTTTATTGGGAGAACTTTCCTGATGACTCAATTCATCAAAGAAATTCACAAGATCAATTCTCATTATTTGAAGGCACCTATTCATTAAGGGTGACTGATGCCAATTCATGCAATTATTTTTTCAGTTTTCAGGTTGAAGCAGACAATGAATCTCCCGGCATACAAAATATCAGCACCACTCCTGTTAGCACATGTGCAAATAATTCGAATGGAACCGCAACTGTAACCCCTATCGGAGGAACTCCCCCATATACCTATTTATGGAATGATGATTTGCAACAGACAGGAATGTCGGCAGCATCCTTAAAGGCAGGATCTGTAAAGGTAGTAGTAAGCGATTCTCAGGGATGCAGCACACAAGGATATGCACTCGTAGCTTCAAATGTAAGACCTGTAACTATTGAAATTCTGGATAGCAGTTCAACGAACATTTCTTGTCCGGGTAATGCGGATGCACAACTTTATCTTGAGATCAAGGGCGGTCTTATGCCTTATGTTATTTCATCTCCATGGATCGCAGACAGTAATTTTGCCATGCTTGGCGGACTTCTCGCGGGCAATCATCTCATTGAAATTACCGATGCTGCAGCTTGTACATTTTTGGACTCAATATATGTCTCAGAGCCTGCTCCTCTTCAAATTTATAGTTCAACTCATTCCACAACATGCATCGGGTGTCCAAATGGGTTTTTTGATGTGTCATTTTCGGGAGGACAAGCTCCTTATCAGATCACCTGGTCAGGCGGACAAGGAACTCAGGCAGGAACAAAAATTTATGATCTTCCGGGAGGCATATATACTCTTTGCGTAAATGACAGAAATAATTGTTCGGTATGCAAGCAGGATACTATTTTTGAAAGTAGCATCGGTATTTCTGAAATGTCAATAGATAATTTCATAATAGTATATCCAAATCCGGGCTATGGAAACAGTACAGTACAATTTTCGAATCAGTTGCTGCAGAATGGAAAAATAATCTTGTATGCCATTGATGGAAAATTGATGAAGGCCTATAATTTTTCCGGATCAACAAGTGAGATCCACATCAGGGATCAAATTCCGGGAGTCTACTTCCTTCGATTGCAAACAGAAGCCGGCGAGATCATTTCCGGAACAAAGAAACTGGTGTTTTTAAGGTAAGCTGTAAAATTTGAAAACTCAGCGATCCGACAAGGCTCTTAAAAAGTTGACAAGATCTTGTTTTTCCTGTACTGTTAAATTCAAAGGCTGAACCAATCTGCTTTTATTCGGATGAGGCTGACCCCCGCTGTTATA
>Ga0116143_10003122_pt1 | contig 16993 bp, 13 predicted proteins | sample AD_UKC034_MetaG_FD_89745 | JGI IMG/M metagenome (GOLD analysis project Ga0116143, IMG submission 89745) | Active sludge microbial communities of municipal wastewater-treating anaerobic digesters from USA - AD_UKC034_MetaG | ecosystem: Engineered > Bioreactor > Anaerobic > Digestate | place: USA...
GCAACTGTTCGAACGAACGCTATGTTTTCGTGCGCTTCCCTATGTTTGGGCTGCCGATATTCTGCTGACAACCGCAGCTGTCAATCATTTTTCCGATATTCATATTGAGCCTCTCGATGCGGCAAAAGCGCGACTGACCTTTCGAGCGGCCGGCAAAATCAGGCGTTCACTCGATATCAACATGCACCATCACCAGCGACTGCTCGCCCGGCTCAAGTATCTCGCCGGCTGTCATTCTCATATCTCTGATTCAGCCCAGGAAGGCGCTTTCAGGCAGGCTGATTTCGATGTCAGACTGTCGACCTTTCCGACCGATCATGGTGAGCGGGCGGCGTTGCGTATCATAACCGCACTCGCTTTTCCTGATGTGGCATCGTTGGGCTGGCAAACCGGGCAGACAGAAGCCTGGCTTGAAAAGCTGCGCAACAACCGCGGTCTGTTCATTATCTCAGGCGCAGTCGGCAGCGGCAAAACGACGGCAATGTATGCGACGCTCTCAGAACTGGCAGCCAGTGACAGAGGATTGCGCGTCGTCACCATCGAAGACCCGGTTGAAGCAAAAATTTCCGGAATCTGCCAGGCTTCTCTCGATGCGACGCGCGAAAAAGATCTGGCAGCAGCATTCAAGCACCTGCTGCGCCAGGATCCCGATGTCATCGCACTGGGTGAGATCAGAGACAGCGCCTGTATCAAAGAAGCTCTGCAGGCAGCGTTGTCAGGGCATCTGATTCTGGCCACCTTTCATGCCGGTTCGCCCGCAGAGGCGATCGACCGCATCAGGCAGATGGGCATCGAAGAATATCTTGTCTTTTCAGGTCTGCGTGGTATCCTTCATCTTGAACTGAAAAATACTGATGCTGGGCCGCAGCCACGGGCAGAACTGGCAATATATTGCGGTGGCAGGTTAATGGAGTCGAAATGACCGCTGTAGGCTTGTTTTTCAATGGAGAAGCTGTGCGTCGAATGCTTTTCAGCAGTTCTGAGAGCTTTATGGAACTCGGGCTGCTTATGCGCAAAGGCGTTTCCATGGCCGAAGCTCTGCACAGCATGTCACGGTCAGCGCGTTCATCCCGCCTGACAAAGGCGGCCAACCTGGCTGCACGCCGCCTGAGCAGCGGTGAAAGCAGTGAGAAGGTTTTTGCCGGAAAAGACATGGCGGTTTTTCCACCGGAAGTGCGCTATATTCTAGCTGCTCCCCTGCAGGACACAACTCGCGGCATGCTTATCGTCGATCTTCAGCTGCGACCGGCAACTGGTTTGAACTTCGAATCCTCACTGACTTATCCTGTTTTCAGCATGTGTTTTGGAACATTGACGATTCTCGCCCTGTATATGTTCGTTTTTCCGCAGATGCGCGAAATCTTTCTTGGTCTGCGCATAGAAGGCGGGCCGTTCATCAGCTGGATTCTCGAAATTTGCGGCAGCAGTTCGCTGATTCATATCATGCTTTTTGTTGCTCTTTTTGTGGGGGTTCTTTGTCTCGCCGTATTTCTGACGCGCCGCCTGACCAGCTTTTCAAAAATGACCGATGAAATGCGTTTACTGCGAATGCTGGCGGCAGTTCCGCCGGAGCAGCGGTTGTCGGTGGCTGATATCATGTCGGTTAAGGTCAATTTTCCTTTGCTGCATGCCAGTTTCAGGCGCATGACCCGAGGTATTGCCGACGGCAAGGATGTTGCTGCAGCTGGTCGTGAAGCCGGTGTAAGCGACGGTCTGACATGGTTTATGGCACTCGGGCTGCAGGACAAAAGTGCCGAGTCGCAGCTTCTGTTGCAGGCCAGCGATTACTATAATGCCAGAATCAACCATGCGAACGAAAAAACGATAACCATGCTCGAAGTCGCCAGCACGCTTTTTCTCTCAAGCACCTTTGGCGCACTGACTTATGCTTTAATGCAGATGATGAATGCCATCTGCCTGGGGACGATGCAATGACCTTACCTGCAGCGAATCACGAAGTCATCGTATTCTGTCAGATGCTTTCGCTGGCACTGAAGAGCGGCAGGCCCCTGCCAGAGTCGCTTTTGAAGCTGTCCGGACAAAAACCCGACAATCGGGCCTCAAAGTGGTGCCGGGAGCTTGGCGAGAAGATGGCCTCCGGCTATTCAGTACAGGAGGTCTGCCGCGATCTGGCCGACTTCGACCCGGTGCTGGCCAGATTGTTGCCGTTGCTTGGCGACGACCGGTTGATCAAGGTTCTTGAGTTTTATACCCGCTGCCTGATCAATTTTGAAATTATCAGAGACAGGCTCAAAACTGCATTGTTTTACCCTCTGATCGTATTGATTGTTCTGCTTGCCAATCTTCTGTTTTTGAACCTGAACCTGTTTCCCCAGGTGATCGAATCGCTTGCATCTGGTGAACGCCCGCTGCCGGTCATGGTGCGCCTGCTGCATTTTACCGAGGCAGGGCTGTGGCCAATATCTCTGATCATACCTGGCCTGATCGTTGTTTCGCTGATCGTTACGGTCAGGGCTGTGTTTGGCATGATTGACCGCAATTCTATCATAACGCGCTTCTATGGCTTCGCTGATGCACTCAGACTCCAGGAAACAGCGAGATTGCAGAGCATGCTCAGTCTGTATCTGCAGGCCGGGCTACCGCTTGAGGAATCTGTCGAAAACTGCGCACAGCTGGCGGGAAAGGATGACGCCGCCGACCTGCTCAGTTCGAGCCGGGTGCTGTCGCAGGGTCGCCCTGCTGAAGAGGCTTTTGCCTATAGTGATGTCTTCGTCGAGATTGCGCATGCCGATCTCACGCCTGAATCATATGCTGAAAAGCTGGAATACGCTTCCGAGAGCAATTATCGTAATTCATGCGCCATCATCAGAAACAGTTCGCAATTCATGGCGATAGCAGCTCTGCTCACCGCCGGTCTCTTTGCTGCCCTGATCACTTCTGGGGTGTTCGATACATATTACTGGCTGATCTGGATGTTTTCATGAAAAAACGACGTGGCCTGACTCTTCTCGAAACCTGTCTGACTGTCACTCTTGCTTCGATTCTGCTGAGCAGCCTGTTTTATCTTTCACGAAATCACAGGAACATGCAGCGCCGCCTGCAGAACAATACTTCTGCCATCTACATGCTCGAGAGCATGCGTAATTTTGCACGCTATCAGCTGGCGAGCGGGATTCCTCTCGGGTCGATCAACAGCCGCGATCTGCTTGAATTCGTCGAATGCGGCAAGGAATGGCGTGTGCTGGTAAAGACTACGGTCGATAATGGTGTCGAAAAGATTGTAATCAGTCTGGCGAGAATCGATGACAACAAAACCCCGGACTGTGTCTATACAACCGAGGTGACCTCGAGATGAAGCGAACAGGCTTTACCCTTATAGAGCTGATGATCGTCGTCGCGATATTGAGTATTCTCACCTCAGGCTTTTTTGTCGCATTTCCGCATCTTTTCAAGGACATGGACATGTCTCAGGCAATGATTGAAGAAAACAGAAGTCTGACGCTGGCTTATGGCAAGATTCGCGACTGCCTCAAAAAATGCCGGCGAATCGCGAATGTCGCCGATGGACGCATTCTATTCGATAACGACCATGTGATTGCCATCGAAGATTTTGGCCAGCAGCTAAGGGTGAACGGCCGCCTGATCAAACTGCAGGGCCGGGCCAGTATTTCTGATATCGAATATGTCAGTGACACCATGTTCATTACCCGCGTAGCAGCGGGTGGCGAAAGTTTGCGAATCCTCTGGAAAACAGGAGCAGCTGATGAACGGTAAAAGACGTTTCAACTCGCCTGCCGGCCGGCGTGGATTCACGGTGTATCTTATTTTCGTTCTGCTGTTCTTCCTTCTTGTCAGCGGTTTTCTGACGCAGAGTATAGAAATGCTCGCACTGGCGAGGATGCAGTCCGATCTGCTCGACAAAGAAAGCCGTGTAAAGCCCGGTTCAAGCTGGTATCTCGAGAATCTGCTTGGTCCGGCTGAGCTTGAGTAATTTTGCCCATTGCGCAAACACTGGTTTTTTATTAGAATTTCAGCGGGTTGCATTGGCCAGTGCAATTTGCGGCGGGCATTCGCAAAGAACGCTACCGTTTATTTAAGCCACAGGAAGCTGTAAATGAACTTCATCTATCTTTCTCCACACTTCCCTCCTAACTTCTGCGACTTTGTAATTGGCCTTGCCAATCGTGGTATCAAGGTTCTCGGAATCGGCGACGAGGATTACCACCACCTGCCGCCGGCATTGCATGGTGCTCTTACCGATTATTTCAAGGTTGATTCTCTCGATGATTACGAACAGGCATACCGGGCCGCTGCCTTTCTGGTCTACCGGCACGGCAGGGTGAGCCGGGTCGAATCGCATAATGAGCATTGGATGATGCATGAAGCACGTCTGCGGGAAGACTTCAACATACCAGGCCCCGGCATTGCTCAGACAGTCAAGATCAAGCGTAAATCTGAGATGAAAAAGATTTTCAGGGCCTGTGGTGCTCCCATAGTTGATGGAGAACTCATCAGCGGGCGAGAATCACTCGATCTTTTTGTAAAGAAGCATGGTTTTCCGGTTTTTGCCAAGCCAGATACCGGGGTAGGCGCAATTGCAGCGTACAAAATCGAGCGCCAGGCAGACATCGACAATTTCTGGCGCACAAAACCACCGGTAGATTACTTTGTCGAGCCATTCATCGATGGTGAGCTGATGACCTTCGACGGCATCTGCGACCAGAACGGTGAAATCGTATTTTATTCTTCGCTGCGTTCAGTTAACGGTGCATTCGACCTGGTCGCTTATAACGAAGATCTCAGTTTCTATCTGGTGCGCGAGATTCCTGCAGAAGCCGAAAAGATCGGCAGAAAAATCGTCAGGGAGTTCGATATCAGGGCCAAGTTCTTTCATCTTGAGTTTTTGCGCCAGAAGAGCGATGGCCGACTTTTTGTTCTTGAGATGAATTGCCGACCGCCAGGCGGCTATACGGTGGATCTGATGAATTTTTCGGCCGACATCAACGTCTACCAGGAATGGGCCAACATCATCGCCGAAAATCGTTTTATCGCCAAAGTCGAACGCAAATATTTCTCAGCCCATATTGCGCGCAAGTTCGGCAAGAATTACCGGCATTCGGTCGAAGACGTTTTCAATCTTTATGGCAGCATGATCGCCATGCATACTCAGGTGCCACTGGTTTTCTCGGAAGTAATGGGCAATGAAGCCTTTATTGTGCGCTCACCCGACGAGAAAGATATTTTTGCGATGATCGAATATATTCAACAGAAAGCCTGACTGGTTTCAGGCTAAAGTTAGAAGCGGCTCAAGACACAGTCTTGAGCCGCTTTTAGCTATGGCTGGTTCAGCTGGCTTCTTTTGCCTTGGGGGATTCCTGGGCGGTAATGGTCTTGTAGAAGTTGAGAACATCTGCTTTGCTGACGGTAAAGTCAGTTGCGAAGATGATGTCTTTTTTGTTGTCGACAATCTTGATGCTCATTTTGTCGCCAGGATTGGCAGCTGCAGTGTTTGATTTGTGCGAGGCGTTGAGTACGAAGTTGATCTGGTTTTCGTTCTCGGGATTGATGTAGCCTGTAGATTCGAGTCCGTTGTTTTCGTTTTTGAGGTAGGCCTTGTAACCACCAGAACCATTGGACGATACGAACTCTGCATGCTTTTTCGATTCAAGGTGAACCAGGAAATACTTGGTCAGATGCTCGACCAGGCCATCGGCTTCCTGGTTGAGGTCAAAGTCGAGGTCGACTTCGCAGCGACCGGCAACGATCTCGTCTTTTTCGAGATAATGAGGCGAAAACCTGATGACATTGCCACTCTTGACTTCGGCAATCTGGAACAGCAGGATATCCTGGGTAGCCAGCAGACCGAGTGGTGACAGGTCGAGCTCAGCGCTTCCGGCTTCGAGCTGGGTCGCATTGAGCGCTTTCTGTATGGTTTTGGCGGCGCCGACATTTTTGATATGCAGAACGGCTTCTTCGGGGAAGCGGGTTTTGTCATCGCCGCTGATGAAGTTTACTACTGCTTTGAGCGAGCGGGTTGAGGCGGTGACATCTGAGGCGTTGCCTTCGAGATGCTGTTTGGCCAGGCGCCAGATCGAATCTTTCTGCAGCGCTTCCAGTTTGATTTTTGCCTCTTTGTAGTTAGGATTGAGAGCCAGAGCTTTTTTGAACTGGGTTATTGCCAGTTCTGATTTGCCGGCAAGGTGATAGAAGTTGGCGAGCTTGGTGTGCAGATCGGGGAATTTCGGGCTGGTGTTGACGAACTTTTCGTGGAGGTCGATGACCGTGTCGAGCTTTCGCAGATAACCAGACAGTTCGAAAAGTTTGGGTCTGAGACCCGGATAGCTCGGATAGAGCGCCGAAGCTTTGTTATAGGCCTTATAAGCTAGATAGAGGCGTCCTGACTGGTAAAAGATTTCGCCGAGTGTGTAGAACAGGCGGGGATTCTTGTTTTCGGCGCCAAGCAGCATTTCGATGGCATCTTCGCTTTTGCCGCCCTTTGACAGACAGATGGCGTGGTTGAGCTTGGCTTCAAGATAGTTCGGGTTTGCTTTGAGAGCTTTCTTGAACTGAATAGCGCCTTCTTCGTAATGCTCGTTGATCATCAGGATCTTACCGTAATCGTTGATCAGGTCGAGGTGATTCGGATTAGCCGCTATTTTTGCTTCAACTGCGGCTATCGCACGATCGAAGCTGTCTTTGCTGCCCGAGAGATGCGAGAGATAACCGAGGGCAACATGCTGCTGCGGATCGAGCGAAACCGCTTTCTGAAAGGCTTCGAGTGCTTCAGAAAGTTTTTCTTCGACCAGAAAGATTTCACCGAGCAGTTCGCACAGAGGTGCCGATGACTGTGAATATTCCATGAATGAGAGCAGATTGCTCTTGGCTTCTTCGATGTAACCGAAAAGCAGGTTATAGCGAACATACTTAACCTGTGAGCGGACATCGCGCGGATTGATGATTGGCGAGAAACTGCTGCCGGGTGGCGGGTTGAGCTGGCTCAGCTGCAGGTTGATGATCTGTTCAGGGTCTTTTTCGCCAAACAGCATGGTGAAAATATTGCCCTTGGTCTGCGGCTTCTTGAGGTTGACTTCTTTGAGTACGTTGCGAACCAGCAGGCGGAGGACTTCACAGTAGGGGCTGGTGGGATTGAGATCGTATGCAGGTTTGCCAAACTGAGGTTCAAAGTCTGGAATGCGCGGCAGGCCACCAATGACCGGGTATGGGAAAACCCTGCTGGTTTTGCTGGTCGAGAAGTCGGGGCCGATGTTGTTGCCCAGCAGAATGAGTCTTTCGCGAGGATAGCTCAGTTTGGATATGCCATGGAAAAATCTGACGTTGTCGGTGATCGTTGACAGGCTGGCAAAGTTGATGATGAAGAAGACAAAGTCAGATGTGTCAAGCACCGTATAGAGATTTTCATCGAAGATCGAGCCGGTATCGGTGACGACATAATCATAATACTTCTTGGCTTCCTTGAGGAGCTTGATGATATCGGTCGCGTGAATCTGCTCGGCTTCGAGAAAGCTGCGCGGAGCCGGTATGGTGAAAAGGTTTTCGCTGAGTCTGATACTTTCACTGAGCAGGTTGAATTTCTGCTCGTCAGCGCGGTAGCGGTTGGTGATATCTACGATCGAACGAGGCGAGTGTACACCGAGAAGATGAGTGCCACCACCGAAATAAAGGTCGAGATCAAGGAACAGAACCTTTTTGTTGAGTTCCATTGAGAGAATGCGCGCCAGGCTGGTGGCAAAGGTTGTTTTGCCGTAACCATCTTTGGCTGAGGCGATCGTGATCATCTGGCATTCTTTTTTTGCTGCCGAGGCGGTTGCAGCCGTGCCAGGGCCGCCGATTATAAGTTTGTTCGTGTCGCGAAGTCTCTGAGAGAGCGTGGCCAGCAGCTTAAGGCTTATGGAAGGATAATTGTGAATGAGCTTTTCAAAGTCAGGGCCCTCGATGACGATAAGTGACGTGGTCTGGAGAGTTCGGGCTGAAGCCGATCTGGTAGCGGCCTTTTCGAAGAAAGCCATCTCACCAAAATAATCTCCATTCTTCATTACTGCCATCGACTGTTCGCCGTTGAGGGGAGTGCGCTTGAATATCTCGACCTGACCGGTTTCGACGATATAGATGTTTTTTTCAAAATCCCCTTCGTTGAACACCGATTCTCCGCGGGTCAGATGGATCCTGCGCGCAATACTGTTGATCTGGGAGATTTCGGTCGGGTTAAGTGAAGAAAAGAGCTCTATTTTTTGTAGATCCATATTTATCCTGTCACTCTCATAGATTTTAGTACCTAAGAATTATATGTCACGATTTTATTGCAAGTCAACTGAAATGCTTGCTATAAGAATTAAAAAAATTGTATGCTGAAAAAAACTTCCGGGGGTACATGATGTCTGAACCAGCAGTCAATTCTCTGAATCAGAAATTTGAACTCAGGTCTTATACCGTATATTTTGATATCGCTGACAGTCTCGCTGCCGAAGAGATGCTCGACAGTCTGGATCGTGCCACTCCAGTCTTCAAGCAGGTGTTCAATTTTCAGGATGACCCGCCTGGAAACTTTTTCATCATGAAGAATGAAACCGAGATGGAGCAGGCGACAGGTTCTCCGGTAAAGGTCGGTGAGGGAATCCGCATCGTTTATCAGAGCAATGCAATCTTTCTGCTGGTTGATAAGCTCGACGCCGGTATCGGTGAAGTTGCCACCCGCGAACTCGGCCATCTGTTTTTCAATGTCCGGGTCAGCGAACGCGAACTGGCATTAAGACAGTGGCGGACACCATCATGGCTACGTGAGGGTTTTGCTCTGCAGGCAGCTTACAAGATCCGACCAGACAGCAGAGAATGGCTTCAGGCCGGCTGGGGCAAGCTTCAGGATGCCCAGAAGAGCGGGCAGCTTATCAAACCCGGCATTCTGTCGAAAGACATCCACCTGATTCCAGACCCTGCCCGTCGTCAACTCGCTCTTTATCAGGCGTTCTATATGGTCAGGCTGTTATTGAGTATTTATTGCGACAGCTTTTTTACCAAATATTCGACTCTAATGGGAGCCCTTGAAGACATGGAATCGGAGACCTGTTTCAGACAGATCACCAGTTTCGATTTTGATAAATTCTTTTCTCTGTTCAGCGACTGGGTTCAGAAGACTAACGCCTGGTCCGCAATGGAATAGACAGGACATTATCTCGTGCAGGAATCCAATGAAGCTACCCGTTTTCTGATCGTTCTTCTGGTAGTGACACTGATGACAGGTGCACTGATACTTGTTGTCAAATCAGATTACCGAATCAGAGACAACATCTTGTCTAATCTTGATTACTACCCACACATCAAGATAGAGAAGGGACTCGACTGACCTTGTTGACATTCATCCTTCTCTCTCTTGCTTTCATTGGCGGTATGGGGCTTGCCGTGCTATCAGGCATAACAGCCAGCGGACTTCTTCTGATACTGGTTGGTGTTTTTTTCCTCTGTGCCATGATTCCAATGTTTTTCAAGTATGGCAATGTTTTCAGTCCGGCATTCATAAAGGCAGTCAGAGAAGACGAAGAAGGCATCCCTGTTCTCAGCATGATTTTTTTCATGCTTACTATGACAATGTTTGGCGCATACAGGTATGTCTCTGAGCTTCGCGATGATGATCCTGCTCATTTCAAGGCGATCTGCGACAAACATGATGAGGCCACGAACTGGCGCATTCGCGGCCGGATCATCGAAGAGCCTAAATTGCGCGGAGATTATCTCGAGGTCCTCATTCAGCCTGAAACCATGCGCAAGGTCGAACGTCGGCGCGTTCTGGTGCAGAATGATACGGGTCCGAAAAAGAGCGGCGGAACCTTTGAAAACGTCGAACACAGCTCCGAAGCATTGACCGTCAGCGGAGGTCTTCTTCTGGCGCAGGTTTTTGAAGACAACGAAGCTTTTCGTGAAGTGACGTTCAACCAGACTGTTGAAATCGAAGGGCAACTGAGCGAGGCGGCTGAGCAGCGCAACCCGGGCTCTATGGACTACCGGCAACATCTGCGCAATCGCGGTATTTTCAGAACTGTCAGAATAACACCACGCCGTGCGGTCTTGAAAGTCGTCGATCAACAGGACTCAGGTGCCATCTGGTACCGATTCTCGCTTTATGTGAAAAATGAGGTGCTCAAGGTCATCAAGCAGACCATGCCGTATCCTGAATCAAGCTTTCTGGGCGGAGTTCTGCTTGGCCTCAAAGGTGGTCTGCCGGCAAAGGTTTCGCAGGAATTCAGAATGACCGGGGTTTCGCATGTTCTGGCGGTTTCAGGTCTGCATGTAACAATTATTGCCGGATTGCTTTACGGAATTTTTGCGATGTTCCGCATACCACTGCGAATTTTTGCACCGCTCATCGTGTTTTCGCTTTTCACTTTCGCCATGATCGTCGGCTGGCCCAGTTCGGCGGTGCGCGCAGCCCTGATGAACAGTCTTTTTATCCTTTCCATGGCTTATCTCAAAGATTTTGGTTTCAAGATGTCAGTGATATTCTCGCTGTGCGTGGCGGCCGACTATATTCTTCTGATGAGCCCGCTGCAGCTGACCGAGCCAAGCTTTGTTCTCTCGTTCATGGCAATTTACGCCCTGGCAATTTTCTCTGACCCCTCGACGGTCATGTTGAGGCGCATGTTACGTGGTCCTGGTCTTGCCTTTGCCTTTTTTGCCACGCTCGCATTCTTTCTCGCCGTAATCATCAAAAAAGGTCTGGTGCTGCACCCTTACTTTTTCCCGGCGACCTTTGCCTACGTAGTAGCTGTCTGTTATGTCTCGACCAGGCTCTCAGATCGCTCGACCTTTCAGAGTTTTGCCTTCGAAATGCTGCCTGGCTGGTTGCAGGGCTTTTTGGCAGCACAGATCGCCATTCTTGTTGCAATGATGTTGCCGCTCTCAGCCTTTTACTTTGGTCAGATGTCGCTGGCAGCGCCAATTGCCAACCTTATCGCCATTCCGTTGATCGGTGTGATCGTGCAGATCGGTCTTATTGCCGGCCTGATCGGAGCCTTTATTCCAGGCGTCGGCATTTATCTGGCACTGGTGCTCAATGCCGCCAACTGGCTGGCGGTAAAATTCTTTCTCGGCATGGCCTCTTTCTTTGCCGCGTTGATTCCGTTTCCGCGGATTTCCCAGCCAGGGTTCGGCGAGCTGGTAATCTACTATCTGATTCTGCATGCCTTCTACTTCCGGCAGGAGCTCAAAACCTGGCTGTTTGCCATCTACGGCGCCGTCAGTGAAGTCTGGGACGAGCCCGAGTATCGCAATTCGCTGACGTTGTTCGCCGTTTTTGTCGTCATCGTTACGGTGGCAGGCTCGGTTGCTGTTCTGAGTGGTATCGAACGCCAGCCCGATCTGCGCCTGACCATGCTGGATGTCGGCTATGGCTCATCGCTGATGATAGAGGGTGATGGGCGCGTAGTTCTTATCGATGCTGCGCTCAACGATACTCTCGGCGGTATGGATCGCGGCGAACGCGTCATTCAGCCGGCACTTTCCGGTAAACAGATAAGGGAAATCGACGCGGTGATTCTCAGTTCAGCACTGCCTGAGCGCATTTCAGGCCTGAGTTCTGTGTTCTCGACCTATCGGGTCAATCGTCTTTACGTGCCTTTTCCTCTGGCAACCGACGGAGTCCGGGTCGACTTTGAACAATATGTCAGGCTGTTCGCCTTTGGCGATCTGAAAATGGAACGGCGGTTAAAAGCTGGTCAGAATGCAGGTATTCCGCCAGGTTATTTCTGGGAACTTGCTTATGAATCATATAATCGTCTTATTGAAGATGTCCATCGCTACCAGATTCCTGTTACACATGTCAAAGCCGGCGATAAGCTGACAGAAGCCGGAACCACGATCGAAGTGATGTACCCGGCCCAGACAGATAAAAAATTTCAGCAGTATTACGACGGCCTGATTCTTAAAATCAGTCGGGCTCAGCAGAATTTTGCCTACATCGCCGGCAATGCACATCCGCTCGATGGTGATATCGACTTCAAGGCAGACTTCGTTTTCGTCGCCGATCTGCCGTATCCCTACGAGGCTTTCGAAAATTATGTCAAGAGATCCCACCCGGAAGGAGTAGCTGTCAGCTTTCGCTTTCCGTCGGCCTGGCTGATGGAAAACTATCATCTGGCAGGTGCGATAAGCTCACGCAGTCGTAGTTATACACCAAGATTCAAGCAACTGCAGTTTCCGGTCTATCTGACTTCAGAAAATGGGGCGGTGCAGGTTGACCAGTTCAGGGGCAGCCTGAAAACCCGGGTATTCGTTAAGGATAACTGATATGGTTCTGACCAGACTCGAAAAAATAGCATTCGCAGCACTACTGTTGCTGCTCGGTCTCGGCATTTTTCTGCTGATCAGCAAAGTCAGTGTCGTTCGAGGAAAGAACCGGCAACTGGCTGTACAGATTCAGGATATTGCGGTATTGACCGATCAGACAGTGCTGGTTAAAGGCGACTACTATGATGAAGAGGAAAATGCCGGCAAACTCAATCTCAACCGCACCGACGTTAACAGCATCAAGGCATTGCCAGGTATGACACCTACTCTGGCCAGGCGTATTCATGAATTTGTGCAGAAGCGAGGCCAGGTGAAGGAAATGAATGAGCTGCTGGGAGTTCAGGGCCTGACCAAAAGGCGCCTGCGCGAACTTGAAAAATACGCCACCGTTGTTGGCGGTCATTCAGGCCAGGCGGCCTGGGGCGACAAGCTCAACCTCAATTTCGCCAGTATCGATGAGATTAAAACTCTGCCAGGAGTCGGCAAGCGACTGGCAGAGAAGATCGTCGAGTTTCGCAATAACAACGGCGGCTTCTTCTCTCTCGAAGACCTCAAGGAAGTTCCCGGCCTCACAGAAAAGACGATCAAGAAGTTCATCGACAGGGTAGAGGTAAAATAGGGCATGACTAAATTTGGTTACGAACAGAAGTCGTTTCAGTCGAAAAAGACCAATTTCGTCTTTGCCGCCCTGCTGATACTGGTTGTATTCGTCTGGGCTCTTCTGGTCAGCCCTGACCATGGCGGCCTGGTCTCGATCAATATCAACCCTGAGCTGCGCGTTGAGTTTATCAATGTCGGGCAGGGAGACGCCATTCTGGTTCGAACTCCGATGGGAAAAAACTATCTGATCGATGGCGGCGCCAACGTTCCGGTGACCGATGCGCGTCGTGAAGGTCGCGAGCTGGTACACAATTATCTGCGCAGCATAGGGGTCGGGCGCCTCGATGGCGTGGTGATTACTCACTGGCACAACGATCATCTTGGCGGTTTGTTGCCGGTTCTCAGACTTTATGACGTCGATGTCGTCTACGAACCGCCGGGAAAATTCGAAACCGAGGCTTTCAAGGATTTCGAAGCCATCTGCAGCAAGCAGCATATCAAAAGAATCACCACCAAGGCTGGTGATGTGCTGGAATGGGGCAATGAACTTTTCGTGCAGGTGTTGCATCCTGAAAAGCCGCTTTCCGGCAAGGAATACTCTGATGTCAACAATCTGTCAATAGTTTTGCTGCTTCGCTATGGGCGCGTTCAGCTGTTTCTTGCCGGTGACATCGAAGAAGATGCCGAGCGCGAAATCATGAAATATGGTGAGCCCATCAAAAGCCAGGTTCTCAAGGTGCCACACCATGGGGCTGATACCAGTGATTATTTCAGGTTCCTGCAGATGGTTTCACCCGAAATCGGGATCATCATGGTTGGGGCCAGCAACGCCTTTCGTCACCCGTCATCACGGACTCTCAGCAACTACGAAAGGCTCGGCACCAAGATTTATCGAACTGACCGCCATGGCAACATTCGCCTTTTCGTCGGCGGCAAAAACCCGCAGGATTATCGCTTTAAAATTGATTAGCGCTGATCCGCCACTTCTGGCAGCAGCAGTCATTTGCCCATTCCACACGATTTCATGATCTGCCAAATAAGTCTTTTTAGTTGTTGACCTGAGACTTTAAGCCCAACTATACTGCTTGGGTAAAGAAATAACCGAAAGGATGTATTATGCAAGAAGCGGTCATTTTGCAACAGCAGTTCAACAACGTCGAGGGCTATCAGGCTCAGTGGAATCGCCTCAAAGAAGGCAGCACCGGTCTGCAGAAGATTCTGCAGGTAATGAGTGAGCCGTCTACGGCTCTGGTTTTCAGCCATGACGACCCGGACGGAATTACCAGCGGCCTGATTTTCAAGCGCACCCTCGAGAAAAAGGGCTGGAAAGTCACCTATAAGCTGCCGGAAGGTTTTATGCTGCAGCCTGAGCAACTTGAACAGGCAATGAAAGAATGCCCCGGCGCCAAAGCCATTTTCCTGCTCGACAAGGGCACTCTGGCACCTTATGACAAATATGCCGACAAGCTGCCGGTTTACATTATCGATCATCACCCGGCCCCGGCTCTGCCAGGCAAATGTGTTTATTTCAATCCGAGTGTTCCGGCCTATACCTGGTGCTCGACTTCAATTCTTGCCCATGGTATCGCGACGCTGAGTGGTACCCGCGACACTTTCGATGATTTTCTCTGTCTGATGGGTCTCAAGGGCGACTGGGCGATCGAACCGGTAATTGGCATGCTTTCTGACTTTGCCAAGCCGTTCTTCGTCGAATACGCTCAGAAGTTCAAAAATCTGCTGACGCTGGTCAAAGAGCGCCCTACTCAGTTCGACGCTGAACAGCGTGACTTCACTTCGCTGCTTTCGCGCGTAACGGAATTCGTGCATGCCACCGGTGGTGGCGGTTTCTCGTATTTCTATCACGATCGCGAAGAGTGTCTTAAGAACGTGAATCACGCCGAATGTATCGCGACCGCTCTTGGCGCAATTGCCGATAAAGCCGAACAGCTGACGAAGATAAAGAGCCTCGATGAATTCGTGAACCTGCTGCCACAGCCGCAGAAAGGTCTGCTCGAAAAGATTTTCAATTACTTTCTGCAGGACTGGGAAAGCGCCAGCAGCATGCTCAATTCATCGACTCGCGCGCTGCAGCTTGGCGATACCGCCATCTATCTGTTTGTCGGCCCAAAAGTGCCGCTGCTGCCAATGATCGGCTCGATCAAGCTGTTCGACCTCAGGCAGAAAGCTGGCGACAAACTTGCTCAGATCATCATGGTCAGCTCGGTCAGTCACGATTACACGCACGTTTCGGTGCGCGGATCAGGTGACCGTGTCCATTCCGGCAAGATCTGCGGCGAACTGCAGGATTCGATGCAGGCACGTTATGCTGATTACAAAGATAAGATCAGTGGCGGTGGTCATCCAAAGGCAGCTGAATGCACGGTCAAAACTGACAAGGTTCCGTTTATGAACGTACTGACACGAGTAACCGAAGTGCTGAGCGAAATGCAGTCTCTCGATGCCGCAGCCAGGACCGGAAGTCTCGATGATACCCGGAAGGCTCGTGCTGACAAGCTCGGCCTCGAATATCTGAAAAAGTAAGGAAGAGTTGATGTCATTCAAAGAAACTGATTTTCCTGCCCTGATAAAGTATCTTAAAAAGATCGTCGAAGAAGAAAAAGACCCGATGCTGGTTAAAGAGCTGGTTTCACAGCTCGTCAAGATGTATGAAGATGTTCCGCTCTATCCTGGTATAGTGAACATGTGTATTTTTGGCGTTGCCAAAAATGTTAAGCCGCAGGAAGTGCAGGTCGGTCAGCGCGTTTTTATCAGAAACCGCGAAGACTGCTACTGCGGCACCATCGACAGTAAAGATGGCGACGGCATTGTACTCAAGGGTGTCAAATCTGTAACCAGCGAAGATGAGCTCGACCTCGGCTATCGCGAAATGGAAAAGGTTACCGTAATCAATGACGACGTTCTCAATGAGATGTGGCCGTCACTGGTCTTCGACAAGGGGCAGAAATAATGCAGCTGAATATCAAAAAAAGTGAATTCTATCTGTTGAATGGTTCTGCCGCTGTAAAGGTGGACTCTGGAGCCATCGAAATCATTGGTGCTCCAGTCAGGTCAGGCGAACAGATCAAGGTTCCGGTGGGCAAGAAAATACCTCTGCTGGGCATCGAAGACGCGGTTGTAACGATCGAGGCTCCTGAAGAAGCCCTGACAAAGATGGAAACCAGCTCGATTCCCGCCGAATGGGACGAACTTGCCGCCAGCATCGCTGCCGAAAAGAAACCGGGAAACCTCTACAAGATTCTCGTGCTTGGCGAAGTCGATACCGGCAAAACCTTTTTCAGCACCTATCTCGCTAATCGCCTGCTGGCCAAAGTCGGCAAGACCGCGATTCTCGACTGTGATACCGGTCAGTCAGACATCGGCTGCCCCGGCACCTTTGGTATGCTTCTGCTGGCCAAACCGGCAATATTCCTGACCGAACTCGAACCGACTCACATGTATCTGCTGGGCGCCCATTCGCCAGGTCTGCACTTCGTTCCGGCCCTGACCGGCCTGGTTGAAATGTTGCGCAAGGCAGAAAAAGAAGCCGACGCTCTGATTATCGACACCACTGGCTGGGTTCAGGGCGATGGCGGCCGCGCCATCAAGAAAGCCAAACTCGACATCGTGCAACCGGACAAGGTCATACTGATGCAGCGTGGCACAGAACTCGAACACCTGGTCAGACATCTGCCGGCTGATAAGATCGTTCGGCTGCCGGTTTCCAAAAAGGCTTCTTCGACCAGCCAGATGGATCGCAAAGAACTGCGTGAACTCGTCAGCCGCAGATACTTTGCCGATGCCAGAGTGTTCGAAATTCCTTTTCGCCAGGTATACACCGATCGCTGTTACTTCATGACCGGAACCAAAGTCGAACTCGAAGGCACTCTGCATGCTGAAAAACTTTCCGGCTGGGAGGGTACACTCGTCGTTACCTCTGGTCCGCTCATGCCAGAACTCATGAAAAACTGGCCGAAAGATACCGGCATGATCCGCAACTTCATCGCCGGCAATGAAAAAGGTCTGATGGTCGCTCTGCTCGATGCAGACCAGAATATGCTGGCAGTTGCCCGTCTCGAAGAGATGGACTTTCTCAACAACAACTTCCGGTTGCGCTCGAATTACAAGGGCGATACCGGCA
>Ga0116143_10003123_pt1 | contig 16992 bp, 13 predicted proteins | sample AD_UKC034_MetaG_FD_89745 | JGI IMG/M metagenome (GOLD analysis project Ga0116143, IMG submission 89745) | Active sludge microbial communities of municipal wastewater-treating anaerobic digesters from USA - AD_UKC034_MetaG | ecosystem: Engineered > Bioreactor > Anaerobic > Digestate | place: USA...
CCAGGAGCAGCACGGTGGCGTCACCCGTGGCCACGCGCTCGAGCAGGGCGAAGATCTCGCGCATGCGCAGGGAGCGCCCGAGCAGCCCGCCGAAGGACTCCCGGGACGAGGGCTGGACGCGGACCGCCTCCGCCTCGGTCTGGAAACGGAACACGACCTCCCCGGCCTGGACGAGGGCGCCCGGGCGGAGGAAGGCCTCGCGCACCCGCGCGCCGTCCAGGCTGGTCCCGTTGGTGCTGCCCAGATCGCGCAGCAGGTACCGCCCGCCCTCCGCCACGACCTCGAAGTGGCTGCGGCTCACGGTCACGTCGGCCACGACCAGGTCGGCCTCGGGGCTCTTGCCCACGACCACCCGGCGGCCGGTCAGGGGGAAGACCCGCCCGGGCAGCGGGCCGCGCACCTCGACCAGGCTGCAGCGCTGCTCGGTCAGCCCGGGGCCCGGCTCGAGGAGCAGCGCCTGGGTGGCCTGCGGGGCGGGCGCGGAGGGGTCGCTCATGGTGGGCGAGTATACCCCGCGCGCGGCCGCTTTGCCATTTCGGCGCCGGGCGGGGTAGAAGGGTGCAGGAGGTCACGCGTGGCCAGGGCGAAGACCGTCTTCCGCTGCGCCGGCTGCGGCCGGCAGGAGCCCAAGTGGCTCGGCCAGTGCCCGGGTTGCGGCGCGTGGAACAGCCTGCTCGAGGAGGCGCCAGCGCCCCCTGGCCGACCCACGCAGCGCGCGGGGGCGCGCCCGGTGCCGGCCAGCGAGATCGCGCCCCCGCGCGAGGCGCGCTGCGCGACCGGCCTGGCCGAGCTCGACCGCGTGCTGGGCAGCGGCCTGGTGCCGGGCTCGAGCGTGCTGCTGGGCGGCGACCCGGGGATCGGCAAGTCCACCCTCATGCTGCAGCTCTGCGCGGGCATGGCGGGGCCCGCCGGACCGGCGCTGTACGCCACCGGCGAGGAGAGCCTGGAGCAGGTGCGCGCCCGCGCGGTGCGCCTCGGCCTGCCGCTCGGCGGCCTGCACCTGCTCGCCGAGACGGACGTGGAGGCGCTGGCGGGCGCGCTCGGCGAGGGCGCCTGGCGGGTGGTGGTGGTGGACTCGGTGCAGACGCTGCGCTGCCCGGACATCCCCTCGGCGCCCGGCAGCGTGGCGCAGGTGCGCGAGTCGGCCGCCAGGCTGGCCGAGGTCGCCCGGGCCCGCGGTCAGCCGATCTTCCTCATCGGCCAGGTGACCAAGGAGGGCACGCTGGCGGGGCCGCGCATGCTCGAGCACATGGTGGACACGGTGCTCTACTTCGAGGCCGACCCGGGCCGCAGCCTGCGGGTCGTCCGGGCCCACAAGAACCGCTTCGGTCCGGTGTCCGAGATCGGCGTGTTCGAGATGACCGGCCAGGGGCTGGCGGGGGTCGAGAACCCCTCCCGGGCGTTCCTGCAGGACCGGCCCGAGCGGGCCAGCGGCTCGGCCGTCCTGGCCATGCTGCGCGGCACCCGGCCGCTGCTGGTGGAGGTGCAGGCCCTGGTCTCCTCCTCGGTCTACGCCCAGCCGCGGCGCACGGCCTGGGGCTGCGATCCGAACCGGGTGGCGCTGCTCGCGGCGGTGCTCGAGCGCCGCGCGGGCCTGCAGCTGGCGGGCTGCGATCTGTTCCTGAACGTGGCCGGGGGCCTGGAGCTCGACGAGCCGGCGGCGGACCTGGCCATCTGCGCCGCCATCCTCAGCTCGCAGGCCGACCGGCCCATCCAGCCCAGGCTGGCCGTGTTCGGCGAGGTCGGCCTGGCCGGCGAGGTGCGCGCGGTGCCCGCCGCCGAGGCGCGCGCGCAGGAGGCGCTGCGGCTCGGCTACCGCGCGGTGCTCATGCCCGCCGGCTGCCGGGAGCAGCTCCGCGAACCCCTCGACCTCGAGCTCCGGGCCATCGCCAGCCTGGACGCCCTGGCCGAGCTGACCCTGGAGGCGCGATGACGAGGAACCCGACGCGCATGCTGCCCGCGCCCCTGGCCTGCGGGCTGGCCCTGCTCGTGCTCGCCTGCGCGGGGGCGGCCCCGCCCGCCCCGCCGCCCGCCCCGCCCGCCGGGTCGCCGGACGGCCCCTCCCTCGTGCTGGCCTACCAGGCCAACGTGCAGGGCGAGATCGAGCCCTGCGGGTGAGCCTCCGGCCGGCTTGGCGGTCTGGCCAGGCGCGTCCGCTTCGTGGCCGAGCTCCGCAGGGGCCCGGCCCCGGTCCTGTGGCTGGACTCCGGGGACCTGCTCCATCCGCGGATGCGCAGCCCCTTCGACGACCTGGCCCGACAGCGCTCCCGGGCCGACTTCGTCCTGCGCGCCCACGCCCGCCAGGGCCTGGACGCGTGGACCCCCTCGGCCGCCGATCTCCGCGAGGGCGCCGCCGAGGCGCTCGAGGCCGCCCGCGCCCTCGGGCTCGTCGTGCTGGCCTCGAACCTGAGCGGGGCCGGGGGCGCCGAGCTGCCCGTCCACCGGCACCTGGTGCGCGAGCTGGGCGCGGTGCGCGTGGGGCTCATCGGCCTGGTGGGCGGTCGGGTGCCGGGGGCGCAGGTGGAGGAGCCCGTGGCCGCCGCCCGGCGCGAGCTGGCGGCGCTCGCGGGCCGGGTGGACCTGGTGGTCTGCCTGAGCAACCTGGGGATCGAGGCCGACGTCGCGCTGGCCGGTGAGGTGGAGGGCCTCGACTTCATCCTGGGGGCCGGCGACGATCGCATGGTCCTGCGCCCCCGCCGGGTCGGCGCCACCCACGTGCTGCAGCCCTACAAGAAGGGCGAGTACCTGGGCCTGGTCCGGGTCCACCTCCGCGGGGGGCCGCGCGACCGCGCCCGCGGCCTGGTCGACGAGCTCGACCTGGAGGATCTGGAGCGCCGCCAGCGGGCGTCCGGCGGAGGGGACGCGGCCGAGCGCGCCCGGCTGGAGACGCTCCGCGGCCTGGCCGGGTTCCGGGCGGTCCTCCGGCCGCTGCCCGAGGACGAGCCGGAGGACGAGGCGCTCAGGGACGCGGTGGCCGAGCAGCTCGCCCGCGAGCTCACCCGCTGAAGGCGCCAGGCCCCGCGCGCGGCTGTACAACACCGGCCGCGGGGGAGTACACTTCCCGGGCGTCGCCGGGAGGAGGCAGCCATGGCCGACCCGAAGGACAAGAGCGACAGGAGGCGGTACCCGCGGGTCCCCCTGTCGCTGCTCATCCAGTACCGCTTCGACACCCTGGAGGACTTCCTGGCCGAGTACTCGGTGGACATCTCCGAGGGCGGCATGTTCATCCGCACCGAGGAGCCCCGCGAGGAGGGCAGCCTGATCTACCTCCAGTTCTACCTGCGCGACGGGGCCAAGCTGATCGAGGGCCTGGGCAAGGTCGTGCGGGTCAACCCGCCCGGCAGGCCCGGGGAGGCGGCCGGGATGGGCGTCGAGTTCGTCAACTTCGACGAAGAGTCGATGAAGCTGATCCAGCAGATCGTCGCGCGCAACGCCTCGGGCTCGCCCGGCTGAGCGCCTCAGGCGGGCGGCGGGAGGCCCAGCGCCTGCGCCACCACCTGGCGGATGGCGCGCAGCGAGAAGGGCTTGCCCAGGAACTCGGTGCAGCCCGCGGCCAGCGCCCGATCCCGCTCCCCGCGCAGCACGTTGGCGGTCAGGGCGACCACGGGCACCGCGGCCAGGTCCGGCTCGGCGCGCAGCGCGCGGGTGAGCTCGAGCCCGTCCATGCCGGGCAGGTGCAGATCGACCAGCACCAGGTCGGGCGGGGACGCACGCGCCGCGGCCAGCCCCGCGTGGCCGTCCCGGGCGCGCTGCACCTCGATCTCGGGCCACAGGCCGAGGGCCCGCGCCACCAGCAGGAAGTTGGCCTCGTCGTCCTCGACGTACAGCACGCGCCTCGCGGCCAAGGTCCACCCCCTCCGCCTAGAACACGCCCACGTTGAAGTGGAAGCTCCAGGGCTCCTCGGCCCGGGCCTCGTCGGGCACCAGGTTCACGCCCACGTCGAAGGCCACCGGCCCGAGGGGCGTGACCAGGCGGACGCCGAAGCCGGCCGCGGGCCGGAGCAGGTGGGGCCGGAAGCTCGAGAGCTCCTGCCACAGGTTGCCCGCGTCCACGAACACGGCCCCGTCCAGCCGTCCCGGCCAGAGCGGGAAGCGCAGCTCGGCCTTCAGCAGCATGAAGGTGTTCCCGCCCGGAGACACGCACTTGCGGCCGCGGCCCAGCGTGGCGCCCTGGATGCAGGGCACGCCCAGATCCGCCGGGATGAGCTGGTCCTCGGGGAAGCCGCGCACCGTGTTCCGCCCGCCGAGGAAGAACAGCTTGTGGGACGGCGTGCGCGAGTCGCCCAGCAGGTGCACCACCGAACCAGCCCGCAGCATCAGGGCCAGCGTCACCATCCTCCCCAGGGGGAGGTATCCGGCCAGCTGACCGTCCAGCTTGAGGTAGAACACCTCGCCCGCGGCGACCAGGCTCTTGGCCAGCTCGGTGCGCAGGCTGAGGATATAGCCCTCGCGCGGGCTGAACGGGTTGTCCCGGCGATCCCAGGAGATCTCCGGGCGCAGCGCCAGCAGCAGCAACGCGCCCTCGTCGTAGCGCAACCAGGCCTCGCCGGTGGCGCCGCCGCAGGGCGATCCGGCGCCGAAGGGGCAGACCAGGCTGTTGTACTCCAGCTCCAGCGAGAGGTTGATGGACAGGTCCTCCCGCAGCTTGAAGTCCAGGCCCGGGGTGAAGGACACCTTGGTCAGCTCGTAGGAGGGGTTGATCTCGTGCAGGCCCAGGAGGTCCAGCCGGCCGCCCACGTTGCGTCCGATCCACCACATCTTCGGCCAGTGCAGGCCGGAGAGGAGCGACCACTCGAGCCCCTCGAAGAAGCTCAACTCGCGCAGGCGGTCGGCCAGCGCGGAGGTCAGCAGCGGGTAGAACACCTGGTAGTTGACCTTGGCCCGGTTGACCGACTCGATCGCGTAGCCCGCCACGTTGCGGTGGGTGTACTCCAGCGCCAGGCGCACGCCCTCGCCCGAGGACAAACCCGGGCTCAGGGCCATCGCGTTGGACAGGCGCTCGCGCACCTCGACGGCCACGTCCTTGACCGCGGCCGGCTCCTCGGGATCCAGCAGCTTGACCTCGACGCTCGAGAACACGTTCAGGTCGAGGAGGTTCTCCCGGCTGGCCACCACGCGCCCCGGGGTGAAGGGCTTGCCGGCCTCCACCGACAGCAGCCGCTCGAAGACCACCCGGTCGGTGGCCAGGTTGCCCTGCACCAGCACCCGCCCCACGCTCACCCTGGGCCCCTCGCGGAACCGGTAGCGCACCTCGGCGAGGCTGCGGTCCTCCGAGAAGGAGAGCTGGGGCTCCACCTGGCAGAAGGCGTGGCCGCGCCTGGCGTAGTGCTGCTGCAGGGCGCGGCGCAGCTCCTCGATGGCCAGCCCGTCCAGGGGCATGCCCGGACGGACGGGGCGCGGCGCGGTCTCGGTCAGCGCCAGCAGGGCCGCGCTGGCCACCTCCTGGTTGCCCTCGAAGGTGACCGACTCGACCCGGGTCTGGGGCCCCTCGCGCACCGGCACGTCCACGAACAGGCGGCCGTCCACGGGGTCGTAGGACAGCACCGGCGGGCCCACCGCGGCCTCCAGGAACCCCCGGCTGAGGTACAGATCGGCGATGGCGCGCAGGCCGGCCTCGTAGGGCTCCTGCAGGTAGATCGTCTCGGGCTTGAGGTCGAACAGGAAGCCCTGCGGTCGCGCCGCTCGCCGCGGGCGCGCGCCCGGCGGGTGACCGCCCCCCAGGTTGTCCAGGTCGCCGGGGTCGACGAACTGGGCCACCGCCGGCTGCGGGATGGCCTCCAGCATCGCGTCCTCGAGGTAGGCCCGCAGCTCCGCGTCGGAGAAGGCGCCGTTGCCCTCGAAGGTGACCTGGGCGACCTCCACCCGGGGACCCTCCTCCACCCGGAAGGACACACGCACCTCACGCCCGTGCTCGTCCCGCGCGAGCCGCGGCACCACCCGGACGCGGGCGTGGCCCTGCCGCCGGCAGAACTCCGCGATGCGCTCGGCCTGGTCGCGGAGCTGGAAGTCGGCCAGCCCGAACCCCTCCTCGAGGTCCAGCTCCTCGAGCAGCCGCCTGGCGCGGAAGGCCTCGGCGCCCTCGACGTCCAGCCTGATCCGCGGGCCGGCCCGCACCTCCAGCGTCACGACCTCCGCGGCCGCCGGCCGGTCGCTGTCGATGCGCGGCACCGTCACCCGGGCGGTGAGGTAGCCCGCGGCCCGCAGGCCGGCGAGCAGGCGCTCCTCGACCCCCTCGAGCACCTCCAGGTCCAGCACGTCCCCCGCCTCCAGGCCCACCTTCCGCTGCAGCCGGGCGGCCGGCACGCCGGTCTCGCCGCCGATCTCCACGCGCGCCACGCGGGTCGGCGCGCCCTCCTGGACGAAGAAGCTCACGCGCAGATCCCGCCTGCCGTCCGGCTCGGCCGAGGCGACGATGCGCGCCGCGCGGTAGCCGCGCCGGTGCGCCAGCGTCAGCATGTCCGCCGCGGAGGCCTCGAGCTTCCAGTGATCGTACTCCTCGCCCCGCTGCAGCCGGCACATGCGCCGCAGGTCGGGCTCCGGGATGGCCTCGGCGCCGACGATCTCCAGCCGGCGCACCCTGGACTTGAGCTCGAGCTGGAAGGTCAGCGCGATCCCCTCCCCGCCCGGGACCTGCAGGGCGGTCACGCGCACCTGGCCGAACAGCCCCAGCAGGTAGAGCCGCTTGACCGAGCGGCGCACGGCCGCCAGGCTCAAGCGCTCCCCGGGCCGCACGTCCACGTAGCCGAGCGCCTCCGCCTCGGGCAGCTCGCCGCCCACCACGCGCACGGCCACCACGGGCCGGCCGACGAAACCGGCGGGCTCCTCGGCCCTCGCGGGCGCCGCCCAGGCGTGGAGCGCCGCCAGCAGCGAGAGCGCCGCCAGCCTCGCGCACGCCCGGGATCCAGCTCGCCTCGCCATCGCCTCACCACTCCCAGCTGAAGCGCAGATCGAGGCCCAGGTCGCCGATGTTGGCGTCCTCCGAGTCCTCCCAGCCCAGGCGCGTGGTGACGCCCCGGGAGAGCCGGTAGGACAGCTCGAGGCTCTGATCGGTGCCGTCGTACAGCGAGCGGCTGTAGTCCAGATCCAGCTCGTCGCTGAGCACCTTGAGCTTCACGCCGGCCTCCAGGCGCGGGGTGGTGGAGGCCGTCTTCTTCGACAGGCGGCTGCGGAGGCGGACGTACTTGGGCTGGATCAGATCGGGCGGGAAGGGAAACAGCTGCCCCAGCCGCTCGTCGAGCCTGAACGAGCGCAGCATGATCTCTCCGCCCAGGCCCACGAGATCCTGCCCCCGGAAGGTCTCGAGATCCCGGCTGGTCACCCCGAGCGAGAGCAAGGTGATGATGTCGTGCTCGCCCAGGGGCGGGTTGCTGCGCAGGCTCACGCGGAAGTCGTCCCCCTCGCCGAGCAGCCCGAGCTCCACCTGGTAGGCCATCTTGCCCTCGTCCCCGCGATCCACGGTCTCCTGGCGGCCGGCGTGGATCTCGATCCGGGAGCGGATGGAGAAGGGATCGACGAACTGGATGCGGGTGGAGCTGACCTCGAAGTCCTTGCTCAGGTAGGAGACGCGGCCCTCCAGCGAGTCCAGCTCCCCGAGCAACCCGAGCCGCTCGTTGGTCCCCACGAGCTGCAGGTTGCCTGCCAGCTCCGCCCGGAACGACACCAGATCGAGGTTGTAGTCGACCCGCAGGCGGTCCGGGATGCGCAGGCCCACGTCGAAGGAGACGATCTCCCGGGTCGGGTCGTAGGTCCGCAGGGCCGCCGGCCGGCGGCGGAAGGCGCCCTGGGTGAGGGGCACCAGCGCGATGTGCTCGCGGAACGCGGCCTCGTGCAGGCGCGCCTGGCCGGACAGCTCCAGCTTCCCTTCGGCGTTGCGGCGCAGGCTCAGGCCGCCGGTGCCCACGCCCCACAGATCCCGCGACAGCTCGAAGCGCACCCGCTCGAACTCGAGGTTCAGGGCCAGCTCGCGCAGGCCCGCGGGCCCCAACCCGAGGGCCCCGGCCAGGGTGAACTCGCCCCCCCCCCAGGCGTCCCGTCACGCGTGGGACCGTGAGGTTCCCCGCGCGCAGCAGCGCGTGGCCGCGGGTGGCCTCCAGGTCCTGGGACAGGAAGGCCAGGCGCAGGCGCTCGAGCTCGAAGTCGAGCCGGCCCGTGAGCTGCGGCGCCGCCCAGGCGCCGCCCAGGGCGAGCTGCAGACGAGCCTTGCCCACGGCGCTCTCGGCCCACGGGAAGAGCAGGCTGGCCAGCCCCGCGTCCAGGTCCCCCACCAGGCGCAGGCGCGGCCCGCTGCCGGCCTCCAGGTGGCCCTCCAGGGCGAGGTCGGTGCCGCTGCCGACCAGCTCCAGGTGCCGCACCTGGAGCCGCCCCTGACGCAGCGTGGCCAGCAGCGCATCCCTGTTGCGCAGGCTGAGGCCGCCCCAGCTCAGCGCGAGTTGCTCGACGGCCAGCTCGGCCTCGACGCTCGCGGGCCGCAGCAGCAGGCCGCGCGCCTGGGCCTGCCCCGCGAGCTTCAGGCTCCTCGCCCTGCCGTCGATCGCCCGGGGCAAGAAGAGGCCGGCGAGGTCGCTCTCGAGGCGCAGCTCCGCGCGGAAGGGCAGATCGGTCTCCAGCTCGGCGAAGCCCTCGAGCTGGGCCGCGTCACCCAGGAAGCGCCCGGCGATCTCCACCCGCTCGGTGGTGGCCCGCGCGGAGACGAACGAGGAAGGCAGGTCGACGCCGGCCAGGCGCGTGTCGTACAGCTTGGCCCAGCCCTCGAAGGCGGGCGAGCGCAGGGGGCCCTTCAGGCTGGCGTTGAGATCGAGGCGGAAGGCGACCGGGGGGGCCGCGCCGAGCAGCGGGCCGAAGGCGTCGGCCTTCAGGCCGGTCGAGTACCCCACGAGGTCCACGCCGCTGTCCTGGCCCAGGCTGCCCTGGGCGAACAGCCAGCCGCTGCCCATGCGGGCCTCGAACGACTCGAGCCGCCAGACGCCGCGCTCGAGCCGGCCCAGGGCGCCGCCCTCCTCGAAGACCAGGCCACCGGCGTGCAGATCGGCGAAGGCCACCTGGAAGTCGAGCAGCGGCTGGAGCAGGGAGCCCCGGGCCTGCACCTGCCCGCCCACCTTGCCGCGCAGCCCCTCGGGCACCCGGCCACCGCGGGCGGCGGCGACCAGCACCTCGAGCGGCACCGCCACCAGCTCCAGGCCGCCGTCCACCGGGTGGGGAGCGAGCAGGCCCAGGCGCCCCTCGGCCCGCAGCGTGCCCTCCCGGTTGGTCACCGTCAGCGGCTCGAGCTGCATCTCGGCGCCGTCCAGGACGAGGTGGCCGCTCACCTGGCCGACGGCGCGCTCCTCGGCGCTCACCTCCTGGAAGCCGAGCCGCGCGTCGATGTGCGGCCTGGGGAAGGCGCCCCCCACCTGGACCTGCAGGTTCCCCTCCCCGGCCATGCGCTGCCCCGCGATGGGGGCCAGATCGGCCAGGCTCAGGCGATCGGCGTGCAGCGCGGCCTGCACGGCGCCGTCGAGGAACCCGATGCGACCCTGGCCCTCGAGCTGGCTGGCGCCCTTCTCCAGGCGGATCGCGGGGAAGCGCACCTGCCGCCCGTCGAAGACCGCCTCGGTCCGCAGCCGTCCGCCGGAGAAGTCCACCGCGGTCAGGTCCGCGCCGGCCAGGACCACCAGGCGCTCGGCGGCGAGGTCCACCTGGACCCTCACCCAGGCGCCCTGCCGGGCGACGAACTGACCCTTGAACTCGAGCCCGCCCTCCCCGCGGAGGTCGATCACCCGGAAGTCGAGCCCGCCCATGCCCAGCGAGGGGATGAGCTCGGCGTGCTCGAGGGTCAGCTCCCCCCCGAAGCCGAGCTTCTCGTCGAAGTCGAGGTGCGCCTCGCCGGCCACCCGACCCCCCGGGCAGGAGGCCCGCAGGCCCTGCAGCCGGAGCCCGCGCGGGCTCACCTCGAAGCGGGTGGTCGCGTCGATCTGGGTCGCGGTCATCACCCCGTAGCCCTTGGCGTCCAGCGCCCCGCGCGCCTCCAGGCCGTCCGGACCCAGGTCCGTGTCGGCGCTGACCACGACCTGGCCCCGCATGGGCGGGATGTCGGGCAGCAGGAGGTGCAGCAGCGCCATGGAGCCGCGGACGGCCAGGCCGAGGCGCGGCCGCACCTCCTGCCCGGACCAGTCCACGCGGCCCTGGGCCGCGAGGTGCAGCTCGTGGACCTGGATGGAGAGCCGCGCCAGATCGAGCCCGCGGGAGTCCAGCGCGGCCTTGGCCAGGCACCGGCCCACGGGCAGGGAGGTGCCGCGACCGCCCTCCAGATCGAGGCTACCGCCGCCCACCTCCAGGCTCACCTCCCGGGTCGGCTGGCCGGCGTCGTCCTCGTCCCCCTCCTCCACGACCGCGGCCACCTCCTGGAGGTGCAGCATGCCGAAGCCCTCGAGCAGCAGGTCGAGCTGTCCGCGCTCGACCTCGATGCGCTCGAGGGCCAGGCTGGGGGCCGGGCCCCCGTCCGCGCCGGTCGCGGGAGGCGCGGGCAGGTTGGCCAGGCGGCCGTCCCGCAGGACGAGCACCAGGCGCGGCTCGTGAAGCGCGACCCGATCGATGTCCAGTCGGCCCACCAGCAGCGAGAGCGCGTCCAGCTCCACGCGGATCGAGGACGCCTGCAGCAGGCGCCCGCCGCGGCCGTCGCCCAGCTCGACGTCGCCGGCCTCGAGGCCGGGCGGCAGCAGCTCGATGGCGCAGCGGGCGATCGACACCTCGGCGCCGAGCTGCTCCCCGAGGCGCGCGCGCAGCAGGTCGCGGGCCTGCTCCGCGGCGTAGTCGCTCTTGAGGAAGATCACCGCCGCGGCCAGGAACAGCACGAGCAGCAGCACCGGCAGAGACACGAAGATGCGGAGCTTGCTTCGCACCTGCCACCCGACAAAAAAGCCTCAATCACCCGGAGGGCGATCGAGGCTTGTGCGGACCATGGAAGCGGGTGATGGGGCTCGAACCCACGACGTCAAGCTTGGGAAGCTTGCATTCTACCACTGAATTACACCCGCGTTTTGCACTCGTCCGGGCACCACCTCCTGGCTCGTCTCCGCTCCGACCCACCGACGCCTGCCAGTACTACACCTTCCCGAACCTGTCAAGGAAGCTGTCCACCTCGTGCATGGTCACCGGGCGGCGCCCGCGGCCCGCGCCGACGATCTGCCCGGCGGTCGATTCCCCCGGGGCCAGGACGCCGGCCTCGCGCCGGGCGCGGATGGCCGCGGACACCGACGCGTCCTCGAACAGGCCGAGGTTGCGGGCGGCCAGCTCGACCAGGGTGCGGTCGACCACGTGCTTCTGGGCCAGCGCCGCCTCGAACAGGCAGTTGTCGCACAGCGTGTTGATCAACCGCGGCGTGCCCCGGCTGGCCTGGTGGACGGCCTCCACGGCCTGGTTGGTGAACAGCATCTTCTTGGAGCCGGCCATGCGCAGGCGGTGCTTGATGTACGCCTCGGTGGACTCCAGGTTGAAGGGCTCGAGCCTGTAGCGCAGCGCCACGCGCTGCGCGAGCGGAGGATCGAGCTGCAGGTTCTGGTCCAGCTCCGGCAGGCCGAAGAAGACGAAGGACAGCAGCTTGCGCTCGGGCACCTCGAGGTTGAGCAGCCCGCGGAACTCCTCCATGATCTCCCGCGTCTGCAGCATCTGGGCCTCGTCGATCAGCACCACGGCGCGCTTGCCCTGCTCGTACACCTCCACCAGCCGCTGGTAGAGCTGGCTGAGCAGGGCCAGCTTGTCCTCCGCGGGGCTGGACACGCCGAGCTGCAGCGCGATCCGGCGCAGAAGCCAGCTGGCCGTGATGCCCGAGTGGATGATGACCAGCAGCGCGGCCTCGTACTGCGCCTCGGGCATGTGATCGAGCATGCGCCGGGCGAGCGTGGTCTTGCCCGCGCCGATGTCGCCGACGCACAGGGCCAACCCGCGCATGTTGTCCACCGCGTACATCAGGCGGATCATGGCCTGGGAGTGCTGCGCGCTGTTGTAGTAGAAACGCGTGACCGGCGCGTTGGAGAACGGCTCCTGGCTCAGCTGGAAGTGTTGCAGGTAGTTCATGGGCCTCACGCGCCGCCCGCGCTACATGTACGAGATCTTGTCCTTCTTCCCCGCGGGCCCGGCGGCGGACGCCGGCCCCTGCTCCAGACCCGACGCCTCCGCCTCCTCGGGTTCCTCCACCCCGTTGCCCCCGGAGCCCGCGCCCCCCTTGACCAGCGCCTTCAGCCGCTGGGCGACGTCGCGGAACCGGGGATCCCTCTTGAAGACCTTCTTGTAGTAGTAGAGCGCCTCCCCGGGCTCGGACAGTTTCTCGTACACCAGGCCCATCTCGTAGTACAGCCCCGTGGCCTTGTCCTCGACCAGGCCGGGGGTGTGCAGCGCGTCCTTGAAGCGGTTGATGGCGTCGCTGAACTGGCCCTTCTCGACGAAGCACAGCCCGACCATGGTGAGCGCCTCGGCCTGCCTGTGGGCGTCCTGCGCGGCCAACGAGAACTCCCCGATGGCGTCGTCGACGAGCCCCATCTCCTTGTAGGCGATGCCCAGGTCGAAGTGGGTGGCCGAGTCCTCCTTGGCCACCACCTTGGCCACGCCCTTCTTGAACTCGCTCAGCACGTCGTCCACGGAGTACTGGAACTCATCGGTCATCGGCGCGCTGAAGGTGTCCCCGCCGACCTCGTCGGAGATGGCCTGCGCAAGGTCGAAGCCACCCGACAGGTCCTCCGGGTTGACGGCCGGCGCCTGCGGCTCGCCCGCCAGCAGCCGGTCCAGCCTGGCCTGGCGTTCGAGCACGCCGGGGTGCTCCGGGTGCTCGGCGCGCAGGGCGGCCAGGCCGTCGCGGGCCTCGTCGATCAGGTTCTGCTCGAGGAAGAAGTCGATCTCCTCGAGGGTGTCCGCCAGCGGCTCCGCGGCGGCCTCGTCCTCGTCGGGCCCGGCGGGGACCGCCGCCAGGTCCTCCCGGGGCTTGGCGGGCAGCAGCGGCGGGCGTTCCCCGGCCCGACCCGGCCCGGTGATCTCGTCCTCGAGCGAGGTGAGCGGCGCAGCTTGCTCGGGGGTCTCTGCCGGTCTCTCCAGGGCCAGCTGGGTAGACGGCTCGTCGTCGTCCACCAGCTCGACGTCGTCCTCCAGGGCCGCGGGGAGCTCCTCCACCTCGGGGTCCCCGGCCACGCCGAGCTCGGCCTCCTCGGCGGTCGGCGGCTCCGAGAGGTCCTCCGGCTCGGCCCCGCCGTCCTCGGAGATGTCGGACACGGGCTGCGCCTCGCGGAAGAACTCGTTCTCCTGCTCCTCCGCGTCGAAGGGCAGGAGCTCGGGCTCCGGCGCGGCGGCGGGGGCCGGGTCCAGGGTCAAGGCCAGCGCCTCGGCCTCCATGGTGTCCTCGCCCACGGCGTAGTCGTCCAGGGTGGAGGGGGGCTCCTCGGACGGGAACTCCTCGGACGGAAACTCCTCGAGGAGCGACTCCGAGGGCACCGGGGGAAGGACCTCCGGCGGGCTCTTGAGCGAGGCCATGTCGAGCTCCGACATGCTCGCCACGCGGGTCGTCAGCTCCCCCTCGTCCTCCTCCTCGACATCCTCGACCGAGGCGATGAGCGCGAGATCCTCGGCGCTGGCGTCGGCCAGATCCGCGATCCCGACCTCCGCCGCGATCTCCAGCCCGCCGTCCAGCTCCTCGAGCGCCACGGCCTCGCCTTCCGCCGGCTCCAGCTCGAGGCCCGCCTCGAGGGCGTCGTCGAGGTCGTCGAGGTCCGGCAGCGCGGCCGGATCCTCGACCACCTGGGCCCCGTCATCCATCAGGATCACCTCGGGGGCGGGCTCGCCCGGCGCCTCGACCTCGGCGGGCCCGGCGGCCTCGAACAGGCCGCTGTCCTCCTCGATGCCGGCGGGCAGATCGATCTCGATCTCGGCGTCGATGGGCACGTCGAACGACTCGGGCTCCTCCCCGAGCTGGACCGTGCCGTCGCCGTCCGCGACCAGGATGTCGGCGCCGCCCGGATCGACGGCCACGAACTCGCCGCCCGCCTCGTCCGCCGCGCCCACCGGCGCCTGCGCGTCGAGCTGGGCGACGAGCTGCAGGCCGATGGGGTGGTTGGGCGCGATGCTCAGCAGGGCGCGCAGGTGGTTGCGCGCGGCGTCGTGCCGGCCGCGGCGCAGGTTGAGGTGGGCGAGCGTGGCCAGCTCCTGGGCCGCGTGCTCCATCTGGCCGGCCGTCACGTACAGGTCCTTCAGCTTCTCGTGGGCCTCGACGTTGTTGGGATCGAGCTCGAAGACCCGCTGCAGGTGCTCGTACGCCTTGTTGGTCAGCCCGTACTTGATGTACACGTCGGTCTCGGTCAGCAGCCGCGAGATGGTCTCGCGCTCGGCCTCCGAGAGGTGGCCCGCCTCGGCAGGGGCGGCCTGCGCCGCGGGGCCGGGCGCGGTGGGCCGGGTCATCGCGCTCACGTCGACCGGCTCCAGCTCGGCCTCCAGCGAGACATCGGGCTCGTACTCCGCCGCGGTGGCCGCCTCCGCGGCCAGGCCGTCGTCCAGCTCGACGACCTCCGCGGGCGCGCCCGCCTCCAGGCCCAGCGCCTGCCGGGCCTCCGGATCGTCCGGGCTCACCTCCAGCACCCGGCGGTAGACCTGGTCGACCTCGTCGGTCGCGCCCATGTCCTGGTAGATCTTCGCCATCTCCTTGTACACGGAGATGGTCTTGGAGAGCTGGTTGAGCTCCTGGAAGGCCATGGCCAGCATGCCGAGCGTGTCGAGATCGCGGGGCTCGGCCTTGAAGCACACCTGCAGCTTCCCGAGCGCGCGCTTCGTGTCCCCGCGCTGCAGGTAGATGCCCGCGAGCTCCTTCATCACCGCGGTGTTGCCCTGGTCGTGGTAGATGAGGCGCTCGGCGACCTTGATGTAGTCCTCGATGCGGTTCGCGTTCTTGAGGTACTCGGCCGCCTGGCCGAACTCGGCCACGGCCTCGGCGACCATCTGCTCCCGGGAGTACATCTCCGCCAGCTTGATGCGGCTGGCCACGTTCTCGGGATCGATCTCGACCATGCGGCGCAGGATGTCGAGCGACTCGCGCACCATGCCCTGCTGGTCGTAGTAGCTGGCCATGGTCTGCAGGTGCGACATGGCGTCGCCGGTGATGCCGAGGTTCTGGTACTCCTCGGCCAGGCGCAGGTTCACGTCGATGCGGCTCTCGTCGATCTTGAGGATCTGCTTGAAGACCGCCACCGCCTTGAGGTGGAAGCCCTGCTGGGAGTAGGCGTTGGCCACCAGCAGGTAGGTCTCCACCGCCTCCGGCCGCTCCCCGGCCCGGACCAGCAGATCGCCCTTCTTCAGCAGGGTGCGGACGTCGCCCGGATCCTCGGCCAGGATCTTGTCGTACTCCCGGATGGCCTTCTTGAGCTGCCCCTTCTGGACGAACTTCAGGGCGGCGTCGTTGATCTTGTTTCTGTTGATGGCCACCGTCAGCCCTCGGGCGGCGTCGCCGCCCCGCCTGTACACGCTTCACGTCGTCCGGACCCAGGTGTCCACACCGGGGCCCAGGACGGTCGCGCGCCAGACGCTCAAGCCCTTGGAAAGAAAGGGCTTTCTGGCACACGAACCCAACACATCATGTTAGCCGGATCCACCCGGGCAGTCAAATTCTTTTTCAGTCCCGGGGGGCGGGCGGGGCGGGAGGCTACTTCACGCGCTCCATGTACAGGCCGGTGCGGGTGTCCACACGGATGCGCTCGCCCTCGTTGATGAACAGCGGCACCGCGATGATGGCCCCGGTGTTCATGGTGGCGGGCTTCGTGCCGCCCGTGGCGGTGTCGCCGCGCAGCCCGGGATCGGTCTTGGCGACCACCAGCTCGACGAAGGTCGGCACCTCGAGGGTGATCGGCTTGGCGTTGTGGAACAGCACCTTGCACAGCGTGTTCTCGACCATGTAGATCTCGTTGCCCTGCAGCTGGGGGAGATCGAGCGCCTGCTGCTCGTAGGTCTTGTTGTCCATGAAGTGGAAGGCGTCGCCCTCGCGGTAGAGGTACTGCATCTCCTTCTCCTCGAGGTCCGGGCGCCCGACCTTGTCGCCCGACTTGAAGGTCGGCTCGAGCACGTTGCCGGTGACCAGGCTCTTGATCTTGGTCCGCGTGAAGGCGTTGCCCTTGCCGGGCTTCACGTGCTGGAACTCCACGATGACGAACGGCTCCCCGTTGATCTCGATCTTCAGGCCGCGACGGAATTCAGAGGTCTCGTACATGCCAATGCCTCTCCGCTGGGTCGGATGGAATCCGAGCTAAAGGAAATCGCCGGGGTTCAGCCGAGCTCGCGCGCGAGCTCGACCGCGTGGTGCCTGATCTCGAAGCGCCCGCGGCCCAGCAGGGCCCCGGGCGCGAGGATCAGGGCGACGAAATACTCCTCGTTCAGCATGCGTAGCACCACGACGCCGCGCTCGGTCTGCACCTCGAGGGCGCGCACCAGGCCGGCCTGCGCGAGCTCGAGCCCCCGGCGCAGGTTCTTCAGCGGCGAGCCGAGCTCCACCAGCAGCGCCTCGAGATCGGCCTCGCCGAGCCCGCCCGCCAGGTGCTGCGCCACCGAGATGCCGTCGAGGCTCATGACCCAGGCCGCGCGCGCGCCGGGCACGTCCCGGCAGAGCTTCTCGAGGGTGTCTTGGAAGGACATGCCAGCCTCCTCAGCCGTCGTGGGTCGCGGGCGCGCCGGTCAGCCGGTCCAGCAGGCCGCGAAGGATCTCGAGCCGGCGGTCCCGCGGCGCCGCAGGGGCAGGTGGCTGGGGGGCCGCCAGGGGCGCGGCCGGCCGCGCCGGCGGCGTCTCGCCGCGCAGCCGCGCGAGCAGGCAACGGAGCGCGTACAGCCTGGCGTCAGACATCTTGTGGCCCTCGAGGCACCCGCCGTGCCGTCCTCTCCTTAGCCGAGGCGCGGCCCGCTGTCAAGCCGGGGCGCCCGCGGGGGAGGGGCCGGGCGGGGGCTTCAGGTCCCGGTGTCGCTCGGGCACAGCTCGGGGTCCACGTAGTCCTGGCCGGG
>Ga0116143_10003124_pt1 | contig 16985 bp, 28 predicted proteins | sample AD_UKC034_MetaG_FD_89745 | JGI IMG/M metagenome (GOLD analysis project Ga0116143, IMG submission 89745) | Active sludge microbial communities of municipal wastewater-treating anaerobic digesters from USA - AD_UKC034_MetaG | ecosystem: Engineered > Bioreactor > Anaerobic > Digestate | place: USA...
AAAAAAAGCCAGAAGTAGAGCCCCAAAAGGTAGAGGTTAAAGCACAGACAACCTTACTTGATAACTTTAAGGGCATGAAGCAGAGCCCCGACACTGTTAAAAATTCAGGGGTAAAAAAATAATATGAAACTAATTATTGATACCGACGAGCTAGCCAAGCTCAAAACCAACGCCGAGGCAATCGTACTTGAAACGGACGCCCAAGCAACATTAGTAAAAATCCTAGACCTTGAGAAACAGGTAGCCCAGATTAAAGAAGTGGCAAAAGCAAAACTACTTGAAGAGGGGAAAAAGAAAAACCCCAATTTCAAAAGCTGGGAAGCGGATTTAGTGCGGGTGTCAATGCGGGCGTACGGTGCAAAGTATTTTGTATCAGACGCCGAGTTTAACCTTGCCCCTAAAGACCTGTTTACAACCGAGGCAACGGTTATTGCGCCAAACGCAGAAATAGACGCAATAAAAGATAGTTTAGAAAAGGCGGGTTATGCCGTAAAAACCACCAAAGGCAAAGATGGTGAAAAAATGGCAATCAAGCGCACCGTAAATACTAAAGCGGTTGACAAATGGGTAAAAGAGCACCGAGGTATGCCAACGGGCATAATTGAAATCAAAGAGCGCCCCGTGTCTCTTAACTTTGCCAAAATCGGGGAGGAGGAGGGCGAAGATGAATAACTATAAATTGCGCGCCTCTTACTCTTACCTCAATTTGTGGAGTAGTGGACGATGGGAGGAAGCGATTAAGGCATATTTTAAGCTAGACCGCTTCATATCCCGCGCCATGGCCGAGGGGAGCGATTACCACGATGAATGGCAAAATCATTGTGTCAAAACAAAAACTTTGCCTATTGTTTTTGGGGGCGCAAAGCTCAACAACCCAGTTTGCGAGGATAAAAAGGTAATACCAGTCTATGATTGGCTTGACTTGGTTATTAAAGCAGACTGTATAGATAGCCCGATTATCCACGAGTTTAAGACAGGGACGCTTGATAGCGACGATTACGTGCGGACTTTTCAACCAGCAATCTACGCCGTCGGGTGTGTGTTGCTTAAAATACCCGTAAAGCGTGTACACGTGCACGCATATAATCAATACGCTAAAACGTCTACTTTTTCAGAGATTGTAGTTACCGAAAGCCTGTTAAAAAAAGGTCTTGCATACATTGAGGCCGTAGGTAGCGAAATGCACAATTATTTTGTGGAAAATGGACTATACGAGAGGTATAGCCCAAAAGAGAATTAAGGGGACGACGAGCAAGAAAAGGGGGCGGAAATGTAGCAATACACCGCCCCTTTTTAATTGCCACTTGACAAATGCAATTGTAATAACTATGCTAAAGGTTATTAAGAAAATTGTAAGTTTTAATTGTAAATAAAATGACTGCACTTAAGCCGACTACAACACAGAAAATTTTTAGCCTCCGTACTTTTTTATACGCCATTTCACAAGCAAGCTATACGTTTGCAAACATAAACAAAAACTACCCTTTTGAGAACTTGACCGAGGAAAACGCGCAGAACGTAATTAAAGCCTACGAAAATTTGATATTGGACGTTTACAAACAGGTTAATATAGCAGTTGAAACTATAGAAAAGTAGTATGGACAATGATATAAAAACACCTCAACTTGAAGATGGATACACACCACTAGCAAATAAAATATGGGACGCATTAGCCCGATACCGCATAAGTGGCGAAGAGTGGCAGGTGCTTATCGTAATAATACGTAAAACATGGGGATACCATAAAAAGGATGACAAAATAGCGCTTTCACAGTTTTACGAAGCAACAGGAATTAAAAAGCCATCTATCATACGAGCCATTAAAAAGCTAGAAAGCAAAAACATAATCGTTAGCAAAAAAGCTAACGGCTATATTACAACATACGCATTTAACAAGGTATTTACTACATGGACACCATTAGCAAAAAAGCTAACGTTAGCAAAAAAGCTAACAATCGTTAGCAATAATGCTAATGACGTTAGCAAAAAAGCTAACAAATCGTTAGCAAAAAAGCTACATACAAAATATAAAGAAATAAACTATACAAAAGAAAATATAAATATACAGGGGGCAGAGTTTGAAAAAAAACCTTGCGACCTTTTTATTGAGAAGTTTAATACTCTTTTTAATGCCTCTTACCAGATAACCCAAGGCAGAAAAGACAAACTTAAAAAGCGCATGGAGAAATTTACAATTGAGCAAATACTTAAAGCTACAGAAAATTTATCAACCTCCGAATGGCATAGGGGTAAAAACGATAGAGGATGGAAAGCAGACCCAGACTTTTTGATACGAAACGACGAGCAAATAGACAAATGGCTTAATTACCAGCCTAAAAAATCTTTTGCAAACGAAAATCTAAACAAGTACGATAATTTACCAGTTGAGGTAATTAACAATTAAAAGATAAATATGCAAGACATAGGCAGTATCCTAAAGGATAAAAAAATAAACGCTATGCCGTCCCAGACAACGCAGGAGGCACGCGAAGAGGTAGGGCAGGGGGTAGATAGCCCAAAGGTTAAAAAAGAACAACTAGGGGCTATTTTAGAGGCATTGCCACCCCGCTACCGAAACATTACACCAGATTATGCAATGCTTGAGCGAGTGAAGACCAAAGGCATTTTGCTTTATGGGGGTGTGGGCACTGGCAAAACACACCGCATGTTGCAGGTAATTAGCGCATACCTTGAGGAGCAATACCAAAAAGATGTAGAGCTTTTTGGAGTGCGAAAGGTAAGCCAAGAGCAGATACGGCGTATTTTTCAATCAGTGCCAGACGTATTAAGGCAGATTAAAAACGAGTTTGACAATAACGAAGCGCCAAAAATAGTAGAAAGGCTAATGAAAACACCCATTTTATTTTTAGACGACCTAGGAGCAGAAAAAGCGAGCGAATGGGTCAAGGAGCAACTATACATTGTCATAAACGAGCGCTACAACTGGAATAAGCCAGTTATGATTACAAGTAATCTTGAACTTAAGGAAATTGCCCAGCATTACGGCGATAGGTTTGCGTCCCGACTTTACGAAATGTGCGAGGTTATTAAGTTAAGCGGAAGTGATAGGAGGGCTCAAAGATGAACAGAAAAATTTTATGCAAACCTTGCTACGATAAGCTAAAAGAGATTGCAGGGCGCTACAATGAGCCAATTGTAGGGGTTGAGGGCAGGGCTATTACGGTCTACCATTGCGACGATTGCAATTTAACCATTGAAGACGGCGGGCAATGTGTAGCTACTAGTATTTTTCAAGCAGGGCAAGACCCAAAAACGGGAGCTTGGGAATATGAATACGTCATACCAAACGTCCCACACCGCAATAAACAAATAAAATTTGTACCACAAACAATATGAGTAAACACACAGAAAAATATCAAGTAGACGCCCGCGTATATTACATAGACGTTAAAACAAAACAGGCGAAAATATCAGAAGTAACCGCCGAGCTTGAGGCATACAATAAAGGAAATGCCAGAAAGCGTGCCTACAAAAACCTTAAAAAACTACCAGATGTTACCGAGGTGGTAATAGGCAGAACGCGTAAAGCAAAGATTACCACTTGACAACCATTATAAACATTACTAAACTATAATAATTATGGTAAATAAAAAGGCTACGAAAAGCGAAACGCCCAAGAAACCGCAGGCGGAAAACCGAGGCGAGATACTGGCACGACGCTTAAATGGACGGGTTACACTGGAAAAGTACCCAAAACAAGGCACAATTGTTGCTTTTAGAGGTAATAAAGAGATTTTTTGGGTTGAACTTTCCCAGCTTTCCGAAGTTGTAGCCGACTTTACCGAAATTATTAGTTTGCAGGATAAAAAAACAATATGAAAACCTACTACATAGCGGAATTTGCAAAGATAGTAGGCGTATACAAAGACACTGTACGCAACTATCAAAAACGGGGGTTACTCCCAGACCGCAGGAATAAGGCAAATAATTACCGAATTTTCACCGATGAGGACGTAGTAAAAATGTGCAAGCTCACCAGCGTAAAAGAGGTAGAAGTTAAACAACCCGAAATATGAGCACAAAAAAGCGCTATACCGTGTCAAGCCAGACGTTTAATAGTTTGGCCGAGGCGGAAAGGCAAGTACAAAAATGGAGTGAGGACGGCACTTTACGAGAGGGTACAAAGGTTTTTGAGATAACCGAGAACGTCTATGAGCCCAAAGTAAAGCTAGTCAAATTACCAGTTAAAAAATAAGATAAATATGCACGACCCAGTAGTACCAACACCAGTTTTTGAAATTAACGTACAAACAGACCGTGTAAAACAAGGTATACAAAATGTGCGTAGAGTAGCAGAGGAGCTTAAAAAAAAGCGGGAAATGTATAAAGACACGCTAGAGGGCGACGCGGAATATCACCGCATTAAAGAAGAGATGGACGCCAAACGTAAGGAATTAAACGGGAGGCGCAAAACACTTGAGGCGACGGGCGACCTTTTTACTCTTAAACAGGAAATAAAAAACTTGCAAGGCGAGAAAAAAGAAGAGCAATTAAGTTTAAGCGACTGGCTAGAAGACTATAAGAATGTAACCAAACAAACCACAATTGAGGTACAGGGCGACGTACTTAAAATTGAGAGTAACTACAAGTTAAAGAAAAAACCATGAAAAAACGTACAAGCCCAATAATCGGATTTATTCTTTTTGCATGGTTTTTACTACCAATTCCCCTAGGTCTTTATATCTCAAGCCTTAAAGCAGATATACGAGACAAAAACACCGAAATTAAAATACTACATGATGTTGTGAATAAGCCAATTGTTGTAAATAGCTGTCAAAAAGAAGTAACACCAAAACCAACTGAAACACCCGTAGAGCGTGTAACACCAAAAAAAGCACCCGACGGGAAACAAAGTAATGTTTGGACAGGTAAAGTAAGCCATTACTCACGGGCTGGGTGTTTGGGTTGTAGTGCCAACCTTACAATGGCAAACGGCCAGCCACTAGATGATGAGGCAATGACCATTGCTTTTAACTGGCTCCCAATGAATACGCGGGTTAAGCTCACTAATTTAGATAATGGCAAATCATGTGAGGCAACCGTAACCGATACAGGCGGATTTAATAAACTGGGGCGCATTGCCGACCTAGTGCCAGCCGTGGCAAGGGCATTAGAAACAAAAACGGACATTTCACAAGTTAAAATAGAAGTTATAAACTAAAAATACTATGGCATTTTCAATCAATGAAATTAAACTTTTGGGAAATTTAGCACGGGACATTGAGCTTAAGTACACACCAAACGGGCAGGCAGTAGCCACCCTTGTTATTTGTACAAACCGAAGTATTAAAAAGGGCGACCAGTGGGAAGATGTGCCAAGCTTTCACCGAGTAACAGCATGGGGAAAAACCGCAGAATGGGTAGCAAAACAACTGCAAAAAGGCGATAAGGTCTATTGCGACGGGCGCCTTGATTACCACAACTACGAAAAAAACGGGCAAAAGATTTATGTTACCGATATTGTGGCAGACAACGTAATACCAATGATGAAGCGAGAAGCAGGAGCCAACACGCCAGTTAAAGACGTAGAGCAAGACCCGATGGCTGATTTTCCGAACAAACAAGACGAGCCAAAACAAGAAGACCAGCACAAAGAGGACGTAAACCCAGATGATATACCCTTTTAACAGTTAAAATAAATTTATGGGCACAAATTATTACACCACAAAAAAACAAACACATTGTGAGACTTGCGGGCAAAAATTACCTAAAGTTGATGTTGTGTACGACGTACACCTTGGCAAATCATCTTATGGCTGGGCTTTTACTTGGGGTGTATTTATAGGCTTTGGTAGCTTTTTGGCTATTGGTAATGCAATAGACTTTTTGCTTAAAAGATAAATACCCCTTGACAAACACTAATAAACTATAGTAAAGTATAGTAAGTTAGCAATTAAATAAGATAAATATGCACATACTAGGAAACTGGGAAACGCGAGAAATACGGATAGACGGTAGAAAATTGAACCCAGACTATAGCCAGTCTATCTATAATCATTCACCAGATGGCTTTAATTGGGGTTATGGAGGTAGCGCGCCAGCCCAATTAGCCCTTGCACTTCTTTTAACTACAACAGACCCAGAAACAGCAATACAATTACACCAAGATTTTAAGTGGGCTTTCATTGCGACGCTCCCACAAACTGATTTTGAAAAGGAAATTGATATTGAAAACTACGTAAAAGACAAAAGCGGGAAAATAAATCGTAATGGGTTGCAAAAATCAATAAACAGCCCAAAAGTAAAAACACTTTTTGGTGAGGCAATATGCACAAGGGGGCACGAAGAAAAATGCCAATGCGCCCACGAAACGCATTGTGATTGTACTTGTGGCGGGATAAACCACGGGAAAAAAACACAAAGTTATTTTAGAAAACTACGGGTTAGCGACATTAAAAATATCGCAGAAAAAGGAATAAAAACAGGTTTATATGGGTTTAGGCTAATTAGAAGTAAAAAATAACTATGGATGAATTAGAGGTAAAAATAAAAATAATAGAAAAGTTGATTGAAGCAGACAACGAGGATAAGGTTTGTTTTACACGTACTTTTATTAAAATTACAGGCGCAGAAGACAAACTAGTAAAAACAATTCTAAAACAGCTTAAGAAAATAGAAATGGTAGAGGTAGATTGGTGCATTGATTACGACGGCATGCTTGGGGGTAGAGGCTATGTATTAACCCAAAGAGCTACACAATGGTCTATACGCGAATGGTTACAAGAATTAAAAAAAATAAAACAAGGGGAGGTGAAAAAACAAAATGCGTAAAACAATCAGATATAAAAAAGGCGACATAGTAGGCCGAAAATTAAAAGAGGCCACCATGCTACGCGGATGGCGAATAGTTGAAGAACGCGAAGTAGGCGGATTTAGCGCAGGTAAAGGCTTAATCCTTGGGCTTATTTTCTTACCGCTTGCACTTTTTGGCTTTGGGACATACGTAGAGGTTACATACGAAAAAAAGTAACCCGTTATCAATTTACTTAAAGATAAATATGCACAATCAAGTAGAGAAATGCCCGCATTGCGGGGCAAGTATGAAATTGTTTTGGCACAGGCTTAATGCTGGTATGATTAGCGCGCTTGTGAAATTTAAGCGCTCAATTATTGAAAAAGAGCGAAACAGCCTACATCTTTACAAAGATTTAGTAGGTGATAACAAGCTAACTACTCAAGAGCAAATGAACTGGACAAAATTACGCTTTCATGGATTAGTAGCAAAATGCAAAGAAGATGGGGAACGTAAGCGCGGTTATTGGCTCCTTACCCACCGTGGTAATGAGTTTTTAGCAGGACGTATACAAATACCCCGAAAGGTGCAAACTTTCCGCAATAAAATTACCGCTTACGATGATGTTTACGTAACAATAGGCGATGTTATAAAAGAAGTGCCTTACTGGGATAGTGCCGAGGATTACCGCTACGACTTTGCAGACGTAACGGATGTAACCGACGCCAACAATAACCCAGTGCCTTATACGTTTGATGAAAAAGGTCAAGGAAAATTGTTACCATAATACTATGAATATAGCCCTAGGAATGATAGTAAAAAACGAGCGTGCGATACTTGAAAAGACGCTAAACCATAAGGCTTTTTGGTTTGACACCAAAATAGCCGTGGATTTTATGAGTAATGACTTTACTAACGAGCTTTTGGGCTTATTCTACGGCTTTTATGTGCATAGGCAGGAATGGCAAAATAACTTTGCGCTTGCCCGTAATATCGTAATACAACTGGCAGAAGAGGCAGGCGCCAACTATCTTTTTATGCTTGACGCAGACGAGGCTATGCTTAAAGAGGATTTAGACGCGCTAAAAGAACTTGCGGAAAAACACGACGTACTAGCCGTGCCAAGATATGAATTTGTACAGGATTTTAACCATTACGACCCGACAGTATACCCAGATTGGCAATGCAGATTTTTTAGGTTAAATAAAGGGTATTATTTCAAGAATAAACTACACGAAATGCTACACGACAAAAACGGCAAAGCTGTAATGTCAAACGCAGGATTTTATACTAAAGTACCAAAGCACCACATTTACCATTACTCAAAGATAGTAGACAGAAAGCGAAGCGTGCTTAAATACGTGAATTATGACAGAATGAGTGCGGGTAAACCCATGCTAGATAGCCTCCCGCCAGATTTTGACTATACAGGCGCTAAATTGTGGACAAAGGCCGAGCTATTTACTAATTTGCACCCGCTTAAAAACAATGAGACCTAAAGTAGCTTTGTGCATGCCATATAAAAATGACGAAGACGTACTAGAGTGGACGCTTGATAAAATACCCGCTTACTTTTCCCATTATCTATTTTTAGACACAGGAAGCGTAGATAAAAGCACCAGCCTTATTGCTACCCGCTTTCCATCCTCACGAGTTTTGCAGTCAAACGACAATACTATTGATTTTGGCAAGTGGCGCAACATGCTTATTGCCGAGGCGGAAAGGCAGGGTGCGGAGTGGGTTTTTATGCTGGACAGCGACGAGACCTTATTTATACCAGCCTACGACGCCCTATTTAATTATGTAGAGTACGGTACAAGCGAGGTATACCGACTATCACGCATTGATTTTGTAGGGAATAAAGGACATTACCGCGCAGACTGTTACCCAGATTGGCAGGGGCGACTATTTAAGCTCAATTGCGGGTACTACTTTGCGCCTCAAATACACGCCCAGATACATAAAGACGGGGCGATTGTGCAGGGGCAATACTTACCCCACATAACAATTTATCACTATGGATGGACACGCGACGAGAACAAAAAAAAGCTACACTATCTTAATGCCGAGCGAATAAAGCAGGGTTTACCAATGCTTACCCAACTACCAGAGGGGGCGAGCTTGTCAAGCGCAACAGGCCAGCCACCAAAAGAAGAGTGGAAAATTTATAATTTTTACGGTAAACAGCCATGAATTATTACAGACAAGTACCAACATGCGAAAAGCACCCGCTAAAGCCCGCAAATAAATTGTGCTGGGAGTGCAAAAAGCCACTTTGTAAATTGTGTGGACATGAAGTAAACAAGCATTATTATTGCGACGATTGCACCCCAAAAACAACACGGGGTGTTATAACTGTATGAATTATCTTAAAAACTACTACACAAACGAAAACGGAGAGCTTTTTAGCAGAAGACTAAAAAGACAAATTGGTAAAACCATAAATTATTGGGGTTACTATGTTACGAGTATAAAAACAGACGGGAAAATTCGTACTATAGCAACCCATAGAATAATTTTTGCTTTATTGCATGGAAAAATGCCAAGATTTATTGACCATATAGACGGAAACAAACTAAACAATAAGCCAGAAAATTTAAGAGAAGTTACGCCACAACAAAGCGTAATGAATAGAGGCAAAGCAAAAAACAAAAGCTCAAAATATAAAGGTGTCCATTATTTTAAGAGAGATAGAAAATGGGACGCACAATACAGGATTAACGGTAAGTCATTTCATATAGGTAGGTTTAATACCGAAAAAGAAGCGGCTATAGCATACAATAATAAAGTATTAGAAGTTTTTGGCGAGTATGCCAGATTAAATATAATATGACTTTTACATGCGACTGGTTCAGTGGGAATATAGGAAACTGGCAAAAACTGCTTGCAGAATACATAGGAAAAGAGGACTTGAACTTTTTAGAAATAGGCTGTTTTGAGGGTAAAGCTACATACTGGTTATGTAGCAATGTGCTTACTGGCAAAAACTGCAAAATAAGTGTGGTTGATACGTTTGGCGGTAGTATGGAGCACAAAGACCGCAATTTTAGCTTTGACGGGGTAAAAGCACGCTTTTTGGAAAATACAAAACCCTACGAGGCCATGATAGCTATTTATCAAATGGAAAGCCAGAAAATGCTACGGGAAATAAACGCACCTGTTTTTGACTTTATTTATGTTGATGGCTCACACACCGCCCCAGATGTGTTAGAGGACGCGGTACTTGCATGGCGACTACTCAAGCAAAACGGCATAATGATTTTTGACGATTATCTTTGGAAAGGATACCCAGAAATACCAGAACTTAACCCACAGCTTGCAATTGACAGCTTTTTAGCTGTTATGAAAGGGAAATACGAGCTTTTACATAAGGAATATCAAGTAGCAATACGAAAAGTTGTACGCTAAACTGATAAGGTAAAAAGGGGCGATGAGTAGTAGGAGTAGTGCTATAGGGAGTGGAGCCGTTGATACTAATTGACGATACCTATTTAAGGCGGGACTGAAAATACAGGCGGGCTAGGAAAGGCGCAAGCTAGACTGCAAACCCAAATAGATACTAGGAAACAAATTAAATGTGGGAAAATAGAGACCGTAAGCGGGTACATTACGGGCGACAACCTCCCATACGGCAATTTTGTTAGGGGTCTAGCCCTCCCTAGCTTGGACACATACGTACTATGTGTTGACGCCGACAACAAGGTAAGTAGCAATACAAGCCAAGTTGTGCATTACTCCTACTACTTATTTGTTGTTGAAAGCACCCTAAATTGTGTATTATTAAATTGTGGACAAATTGTAGATAAATATGCAAGATACTATGGAAAACGGACTATATAAAACAAAAGATTTATACCTAGCAAGCTATCTTGTCTTAAGCGGTATAAAAATTACGAAGCTGGAACGGGGAGACCGTAACCGCTTCTTTTTCTTTTTTGAGAGCAATACAAGGCTCCAAGAACTAGCAGACCTTTTTTATGCAAGAAAAGCAACCGTAACGCCACAGGAATACGCGGTAGCAATGAAGCAGGTTAAAAGCATGATGTATAACGAGCTACCCGTAACCTACCGCTAACTTATCCCCATTCAATACACAAAATCACTTTTACCGACCTTTACCACCCTGTATACTAGTATTTGCTATGGAAAAGATAAGTATTACGTTTGAGATACCCTACCGCATTATTGCGAAAAAAAACAGCAAGCAAATAGTACGCAATGGGGGGCACACTTTCATAATCTCAAGCAAAGCCTACCGAGAATTTGAGCAAGTAACTACTGAACTACTAGGCTACACCGTAGCCAACAGGCTAGGCGCCACCCTTAAGCCACCCTACACATGCGCTTACGACATTTATTTTAAGGGGCGCTACGAGGCAGATTTAGATAACCTAATAGCTAGTATTAACGATTGTATGGAAAAAGCAGGACTAATTGAAAATGACAAATACATTAGGGAGTACGATAAACCCACACGCTTTAGTAATATGGCCGACAGCTTTAGGGCAGTGGTTACGCTAACGGGTTTCAAGGATACCGCAAGAAAACACGATACAGAGCCTAGAATTGATACAAAGACAAAAGTAGCAGTAAGGTAACTTAACTGCTAGTATAGAAAAACATTATTAAAGTTAGTACACTTTTAAGTAAGAACTATGAAAAAACACGAAAAGCGCACAAAAGGATTTTATAAATGGGTGAATAAAGACGAAGCCTTTTTATATTTTTGCTCAAAACCCAACGGGCGCGACTACCCTACTCTTGATGAAGTGGCACGCCATTTTGATTGCCACCCCGTAACTATTCATAAAATGAGTACAAAGGAAAAGTGGCTAGAGCGCAGGCAAAGTGCTACTAAAACCGCAGTAGCAAAATTTCAAGCCGAGATGAGAGATATAGCCGAAGCCGAGCAATACAAAGAGTTTGAGGACTGGAACCGAGTAGAGGATATTGTTAATACTGCAATGGAAATGATGAGGCAAAGCCAGCAAAAGGTATTACAGGCGTCTACGCTTGAAGAAAAAGCCCTAGCAATAAAAATGCTACGCAAGTTGTCCTACGATATGTTTAACCTTGCCAACGTCCTTAAAATGGCTAAAAATGGCAAGCGTACCCTACTTGGCATTGCCACCGAGATTACCAAGGGCGAGATTACCCACAGGGGTAGACTTGAAAATGCACCAATGGACGAGTTAATGCGCATGGCGCAATTTGCACTTAATAACTATAAAGATGACAAGACCAGCACTACAACCCCACCTACTAATAAATAAGTTTGGTGAGGCAAAAACAAGACAATTTTTACAGTGGCATTACTCAAAAGCCGAGAACTTTTGGGATTTTGCGGCTCTATTCAATAGACACTTGGGCGATAAAGTACCAGACTTTCACCGCGAGCTTGTAGAGTTATTGCTTGCCGAGGGTAAGATTGGTGTAGGCGCTCCCCGTGGCTTTGCAAAATCTACCATTGTAGGCTTAATTTACTTGGCGTGGGTATCATTAAATGGAATTAAACATTTTGTACCGTACATATCAGATACACATTTACAGGCAAAACTTATTACCAGTGGTTTACGTGCCGAGATTGAAAGTAACCCAGCAATACAGTTTATTTACCCAGACGCGATAAGCGATAAATGGGGCGAGGAGGGCTTTGTTATTCACGGGCTTAAGGATGATTGCTTTATACTTCCCTTGGGTGCTGGTATGAAAATTAGAGGATTAAAATACAACAACCACCGCCCCGACCTTGCCATTATTGACGACCTAGAGAACCTAGAGGCAGTTTATAGCGCGGAACAACGCCAAAAACTACAAAAATGGTTTGACTATGACCTTGAGCCAGCAATGGATAGGTACAGCAAAAACATAATTTATATTGGTACGATACTTCATTACAACGCCCTACTTAAACAAGTGCTAGAAAAAAAGGATAAATACAGCGCTTGGAAAACAAAAATATACAAAGCACTAAAAGACGACGGTACGAGTTTATGGGAGGCACGCTTTAGCGCAGATTATTTACGGTCAATCAAAGACGACCCAACCCACCCCGATTATGTGGGCTCTATCGTTTTTGCACAGGAGCTACAAAACGAGCCACAAGATGACCAAGACCGCATTATTAAGCTAGGATGGCTCAAAGACTACGGCTACCGCGATATGTGGATTACGCAGGTTGCAGACACCGACGAGTTACGACAAAAAAAATGGATACACACTTTAGAACGTGTAGCGGGTGTTGACCCCGCAATATCCGAGAAACAAAGTGCGGATAATTTTAGTATGTACGTTATGGGTTTTGATAGATTAAGTAGTAAAGAGTACATGCTTGACCTAAAACACGGCAAATACCCAGATATTAACGCACAGGTTAAACTAATTTGCGACGCAGTGGTAGAGTGGGAAATATCCTTACTTGGTATTGAGACCGTGGCATACCAAAAAGGATTAGCACAACTGGTAAGGCAGGAATTAAACAGACGGGGTATTTACACGTGCCGATTGATGGAAATTAGAACCGACAAAGATAAAATAAGGCGGGCAAAAATACATGCAAGCGCTTTTGAGAGTGGCTTTGTTTATCTACGCAGAGACCACCCAAATTATGCTACTATAAGAAAAGAAATAGAGGAGTTTCCGCTAGGCGCCAATGATGACGCTTTTGATAGCTTAATGCTTGCCCGTGAAGTAAGGCAACGACCCAAAGCACGGGTATTTGAGGGTAACGCTTTAGATGATTAGAGAAATTGCAAAAAAAAATGTATCATTAAATCAATTGCAACAAAGTTATTGATTGCATAGAATGAATTATATGGACACATTCCCACCTAACAGCCGAGACAAAAGCAGGCTTGCAGATTATGAACAATACCAAAAAATCTTTTTAGGTGAGCACTACGATATTTTTGGTCATTTATCCAAAGACCTAAAAAAGGACTATAAGGCTCTACAATACCTTACCGCTAACTTTGGCGGGCTCATTTCAAGGCTTTCCGCCGATATGCTTTTTGAGGAGTTTCCGACTATTACCCTACCTAAAGGCGACATGGATTTTTTTAGTGAAATGATGGACGAAAACCATCTTGGAATGCAGATATACGAAAGCGGACTAGAGCAATCCTACAATGGTGATGTTATTTTTAGAATGAGAGCCGATAACGGCAACCTTGTAATTGAAGACATTAACCCCGCCTTTTGGTTTCCCGAAATTAACGAGGGGAACGTACGGGCAGAACCCACAGCCCACCGCTTGGCTTGGAAAGTAAAGGTAAATATTGACAGTAAAGTAGTTGACGCTCTTTTTGTTGAGCGCCATACAAAGGGCAAAATTGAATATAAGCTATACCAGATGGAGGGCGAAAAGATAGTAGGCGAATTGGACGTAGCAAGTTATATGACTGGTAAGGATGGCAACCCATTACAACCAGAGGTAGAGACAAAAGTGGATGACTTTTTGATAGTGCATATACCTAATTACCGTATTAACACGCGCTATTTTGGTATATCAGACTATAAAGACCTCTTAAGCCTTATATTTGCAATCAATAAAAGACTTACCAACATAGATATTATTTTAGACAAACACGGAGAGCCGATACTTGCCGTACCACAGGGCGTGCTTGATGATAGCGGGAAAATACCAAGTAAAAAGTTTGGCATGATTGAAATAGTAAGCGGTCAAGGAGGGGAAGCCCAGAAGCCAGAATACATAGTATGGGACGCCAAACTTGAGAGTGCATTTAGCCAGATTGAGAAAATGGTAGAGTTTTTGATGATGTTTTCCGATACTAACCCCGCAATCCTTGGACTTGATACAGGTGGCGTAGCCGAAAGCGGACGGGCTCTAAAATACCGATTACTACGAACACTTGCCAAAAAACACCGCAAAGAGCTTTATTATGATATTGGATTAAAGCGCCTATTTTATACGGCTCAAAAGTTTGCAAAGGCAAACAACCTTAAGTGTGGAGGTAAAACAATGCAGGGTGAGGCAGTCAAGCCACTTATTCAATGGCAGGATGGCATAATCAACGACGCACTAGAGACTTTGGAATACGAAGAGCGCCGACTTGAGGCAGGACTTACCACAAAAGTAGACGCAATCGCAACCCTAGACAGCATTAAGATTGAAGAGGCAGAAGACAAGTTAAAGAAAATTAACAAAGAAAAAGAAGAGATGGCGCCAAAGTTTACGGCTAATCCCCTATTTGCAAAAAACGGAAAAGACAATACAGGCGCACAGGATGACAAAACCACAGGAAAAGACAATAAAAATAACGCATAATAATATGTATGCCTACTACAAAACCACAAGGGGTAGTACCAAGCGACCCCAGCGTATCACTTTTTGGTAACATCGTAAAAGAAGCCTACGGACAGCTAGGTACTACTTTAAGTGAAGCCGACTACTCTACTCCAACCCGTCGTACAGAAATCCTAAAGCAAGTCAAACAGATAGTAGACCAGAGCGACGAAGCAACCCAAGCATGGGTACGTCTTAACATTGGTGGATTTTATGAGCTTGGACTTTGGGAAAGTGGCAAAGACCTTAACGAGCGCGGTAGCAATGTGCGCTTTGACGCAGATTTTAGCCATTTTCACCAAGAGGCGCTAGAGGCAATAGCCCAAGATACCTACAGCTCAATTGCAAGCGGTATGCAGGGCTTAAACGGGACAGCCGAGCGCATGGTAAGTATGGGAGCCCGTGAGCAAATATTAGCTAAAATTGGCCGAGGGCAAATAACGGGTGAGGCAAACCGAGACATACAAAAATTGATACAAGAGGAGTTGCGCAAAGCGGGAATTACCGCACTACGCGACAAGGGCGGGGTTGAGTGGGACTTAAGCCGTTATAGCGAAATGTTGGTACGCACCAAACTTACTCAAGCACACAATACGGGTGTTGCAAACAGAATGGTTGAAAGCGGGTACGACTTAGTAGTAGTAAGTAACCACATGGGCGCATGCAAATTATGTGCACCGTGGGAGGGTAAAGTATTATCATTAACTGGCAGGAACCCCAGCCACATAAGCGTAGATATGGCACGGCAGGGCGGATTATTTCACCCGAATTGCCGACACGTATTTAGCCCCTACCACGATAAGTATTTAGATGTAGCCGTGGCATGGGACGCTAAAGCTCAAAAATATAGACCATACCAGCAAATTAGAGCGAGTGTCATTAAGGATAATAAAGCAAAAATACAAAAAGCAGTTACCACAACAAGTTTTGCAAAGGCATACAAAGACAACATACAAGATAACCAAGCAGGGGCTAAATTTGAGTATGGGAGTAAGCAGTACGAGCTTTCCGCTTTTGAAGCCGACCTAGTAAAGCGCCGAGGACTTGAAGTAACCGAAAGTAAGCAAGGTAATCGCTACGGGGCATATAGTGCCGATGAAAATAAACTTATTTACAATCCCAAAACAAGCGACAAACGGACACCAAAAGAAAATGAGCATACTTTTAGACATGAGGTAGGCCACTTTATAGATTACCGCTATAACGACCCGCAACCTATTAAAATGGGCAACAATGAATACAGTAAATTTATTAAGCGCTTTGAGATGTTGAGCAATACCCCAGAATTTAACGAAGTGGTAAAAGCACACGGGGCACAGGTCATTAAAAATAGGATTGCAACGTACGGTATAAAAAACATTAACGATGACAATATACACGACCTGTATTTAGGGTTGAGTGTTGACTTGGGCGGGACAAACTACAAACTACCAGCAAGCCACTTAAAATATTTGCGCCAATACAAAGAGATATTTGCAGACGGGTACGCGCAATTTAAGCTAGACCCAGATAAGGTACAAAAAACAATGCCAGAACTTTATAATTATTTCAAGAAATTAGAAAGTAGTATAAACCTATGAGCGACCCTATTTTTATCACCGACCCAGAGCTAGGCGAAGTAAATATAAAAGACACAACAGGGCTTGTTGAAGCCATAAACAATATACCAAGCGAAGAGACAACCAAGAACGCCAATAAGAATATAGGTAACGAAGACATAGAAGACTACCGCACAGCATGGGAAAATGCAGACGTAGAGGCTATGGAAAGCCTACGAGCCAAACATCCCGAAGACGCACGTTTTAATCTACATTTAATGGTTGCAGGCATAAGTGCAGATGAGGCACAAGATTTTACGGAGCTTAACAAAGCCCACAAAGCACTAGTAAAAGAATTGGGGCTTGATGGAGTAGCCGAGTTTATAAC
>Ga0116143_10003125_pt1 | contig 16974 bp, 10 predicted proteins | sample AD_UKC034_MetaG_FD_89745 | JGI IMG/M metagenome (GOLD analysis project Ga0116143, IMG submission 89745) | Active sludge microbial communities of municipal wastewater-treating anaerobic digesters from USA - AD_UKC034_MetaG | ecosystem: Engineered > Bioreactor > Anaerobic > Digestate | place: USA...
AATATTGGTAATTCCCTGCCATTCGGGGATACTTCGCAGCTGGTTCACAATGTCGCCAGCCGACAAATTACCCTGAAACCCCTGCTTTCCTGTCATGCAAAAAACGCATCCCATTTTACAACCTACCTGGCTCGAAACGCATAGCGTTGCCCTCTCCCCTTCGGGGATATAGGCAGTTTCTATGTATCCACCCGACTCTGTGGCGAAAAGGTACTTTTTGGTCCCATCAGCCGATTGGGTTAACTTTACCGGCACCGATACTCCAAAAAGGTACTGCTCCGCAAGTTTTTCTCTGGCAGCAAGCGAAAGGTTGGTCATAGATTCAATGGAGTCCACATCCTTTCTATACAGCCATTGAGCAATTTGCCCTGCCGTGTACTTTGGCAAGCCGTTGGATAAAACCAACTCCTCCAGCTGCGAAAGGGTAAGCCCAAAAAGTTTCTGCTTAGCCATGGACAACAATCAGCCTGTTTAAGTCATGCAAAGATAGCACAAAAGAGCAGCTCGCCTACAATCAAAAGTTTGCCATTTTTTTCCTCATCCCTCCTGATAAAAATGCTACCTTTGCCCATGCCGATTGATGTGGTAATAATTGAATAAGCTGCCATGCAACAATACCTTGACTTACTACAACATACACTATCCCACGGAGTGGAGAAGAGCGACAGAACAGGTACGGGCACCATCAGCGTTTTTGGGTATCAAATGCGTTTCAATCTTGACGAAGGATTTCCACTGCTCACCACCAAAAAATTGCACCTTAAATCCATCATCCATGAATTGCTGTGGTTTCTGAAAGGCGATAGCAACATCAGGTACCTGAATGAGAATGGGGTTACCATTTGGAATGAATGGGCCGATACAGATGGGAATCTGGGCCCCGTATATGGATACCAATGGCGCAGCTGGCCAACCGCCGACGGGCGGCATATCGACCAAATATCGAATGTGGTGACATCACTTACAACCAATCCCGATTCGCGCAGGCATATGGTTTGCGCTTGGAACGTGGGCGATGTGGAAAAAATGGCACTCCCACCGTGCCATGCCCTGTTTCAGTTCTACGTGGCCAACGGAAAACTCTCGTGCCAACTCTATCAGCGCAGCGCCGACATTTTTCTTGGCGTTCCGTTCAACATTGCTTCTTACGCACTGCTCACCATGATGATGGCGCAAACCACAGGCTTGAAGCCCGGAGAATTTGTCCACACCTTTGGCGATGCCCATATCTACCTTAACCATATCGAGCAGGTTAAACTTCAACTTAGCCGAGAGCCACGACGATTGCCACGTATGGTAATCAATCCCGAGGTTAAATCCATTTTCAATTTTCAGTACGAGGATTTCTCCCTTGAGGATTACGACCCCCATCCGCATATAAAAGGCGCAATAGCCGTGTAACCTATAATTGAGGTTGCCATGGCTGTAATTAGAAACCGAACATCATGTAAAACCCTTGCAGATGCATCAAACCATTTCCATAATAGTTGCGATTGCGCAGAATAACGTGATTGGTGCCAACAATCGCCTTATCTGGCATATCTCCGACGATTTAAAAAGATTCAAAGCCTTAACAACTGGTCACCATGTGATAATGGGGCGGAAAACCTACGAGAGTATCGGCAAACCCCTGCCCAATAGGGTAAACATTGTGGTTTCGCGTGATCCGCTTTACAAAGCGGATGGGTGCATTGTGGTTAGCTCACTGGAAAAAGCGTTGGAGAATAGTAAAAACGATAGCGAAGTGTTTATCATAGGCGGCGGGGAACTTTACCGTCAGGCATTACCGTTGTCAGGCAAGCTATACCTGACAAGGGTGCATGGTGATTTTGAGGGCGATACCTTTTTCCCCGAAATTGACGAAACCCAATGGCGAGAGGTGTACAGGGAAGACGGCAAACCTACGGCTGAAGGTCAGCCCGCATACACATTTATTGACCTGGAACGGAAATAGGTTCAGAATATACACTGCAATTATCAGCCATAGTACTTGGCCATACCCTGAGTCAATCTTTCACCTTTCCGTAGTAGTACATATCCACTATCTTGCCATTCTTTATGGCAGCTTGCCTGGCAATTCCTTCCAACTCAAAATCAACCTTTTCCAGAACCCTGCGCGAAGCGACATTGTATTCAAATACGGGAGAAGAAAGTTTCCTGATGAGAAAGTTCGCAAAGGAATAGTTCACCATCTCCTTCACTGCCCGGGTCATAATCCCCCTGCCCCAATACCTCTCGCCCAGCCAGTAACCCAACTCGGCACATACCCTTTCAACATCAGGCTTTATCATAATTCCAATCCCCCCTACTGCTTTCCCTCCCACTTCGATAGCCAATTCGGTAGTTGGACTTCCCAGATTGTGAACCATTTTGATGAATTTATCGGCATCTATCAGCGTGTATGGATGGGGGAAATAATCCCTCACATTCAGCCAAATATTAAAACTATTGGCATTCTCGGCCAACGTTTCCCTATCGGATATCCGCCACTCCCTTAGCAAAACCTCTTCCACCTGAATAAAATTTAGTAAACTTAAAAAATGAAAAGCTATTAACCTTTCTGCAATGATAATCATTTTACTAAGGAAACACAATAGAGGAGCATTGAGAATTAAAGAGATATCAATATAAAATAGTTTTGAAACAATAGCACTGTGGCCTTTATTTTGTACAAAAGCCATATCCTTAGATTTTCTGTGAACAACCAAAATCATAAACCTACCGTCCAAACTGTTAAATGCATGAAAACAGCCATTATTTACGCAACTTCACATGGCACAACCGAAAAGGTGTGTAGAACTATTGCTGCGAAAATTGACCAATCCGACCTTATCGATTTGAAAAAGACAGGTCCGATAGATTTATCCTCCTATGGGCAAGCCATAATCGGAGGGTCTATCCATGCCGGCAGAATTCAGAAAAGGGTGCAGAGTTTTTGTCAAAACAATAGGGATAGGCTGCTGCAAATGCGTATCGGGCTTTTTATTTGTGCCATGAATGAGGCCGAATTTGAAAAGGAGCTTAACCTGGCTTTTCCCGAATGGATTAAAAATCATGCTATTAGCAAAAAGGTAACCGGTGGTGAATTCCTGTTTGAAAAGATGAATTTCATAGAAAGATTTCTGATAAAAAAGATAAGCGGGATTTCGCAATCCGTATCGAATATTGACTACAGCAAGATTGATGAGCTGGTGGCCGAAATGAGCCAATAAAAACCAAACCAAATTAAGCATACTGTAAACATCAACTTTGCCCGTTAACGGGTATGGCTGTAATAGCGAATGGTTGCCAACCATTACAATTGGCAGGATGATGCTTCCTGTTTATTCCGAATTACTTAAAGTTCCACTCCAGCCATTCGTTTCCAAGAGAGGGGCTGGCATTTACCTGGGGAGTTTGCTCCTTGTCGTTTACCAGTATGGACTCCACCTCAACGTATTTTTGCATATACTCAGCTATTTGCGAGTAGGTAACCTTGGGCCCTTTTTCTTTCAACAGTTTTAGCAGATGGTAGGTGAAAAAACCATGCTTCTGATCTGCGTAAGGCAATGCCGTTTGATCGCTACTACTGGCTGCAAAGACCACCATATTTCCCTTAATCGGGCTGGGGCGAGGCTTAATCCTTACACCTCGTGCTGCAACAAGTGGTTGGCTACGGGCACCCCCCGAGAAGCAGGCATCGACAAACAGGGTGATACGTTCCGAAGGGTATTCGGTAAGGCAATCGTAAAGTTCACTTAATTTGATTCCATCACTTGCGTTTTTACCGCTGACATCCACAGGCATAAGGTAGGGCTCGCGGGTGCTTTCGTCAGGCAGGCCATGGCCTGCGTAATAGACAAACACATTGGCCTCGCCATAGGTGCTGCGAATGAGCGCACTTATTTTCGACATCGCCTGTCGCATCTGCCCTGTGGTAGCATCTAACAGAAACATAACATTCCTTTCGGGCACTCCAAGTACGTTAATGGCATACTCCCTGAAAGCACTGGCATCGTTGCGGGCAAATTGAACATCCACCTCGCTTGACAAACCTACCTGATGGGTGCTATAATCCTCGTTACCAATAATAAGAGCAAAACGGCGCGGATTTGGGCTGGCACCTTTGGGTATGTCCCTATCGATATCAGAATCTTTTGTAAATACATAACCCTCCTTAACTGGTTCTTTATCCACGTAAACAATTTCCCGCTTAACCACCGTATCCGATTTCACGGGCTCCAACCTGACGAAGTGGCTGGACGCATATCTGTTATTGGCACCTGTTGCTACATCTATAATTCCGGGTAGAATAAAAGGATACCATGATATTACAGCCAAAAATACGCTCTTTTGTGATACATCGTGAATAATTACAGGAGCGTAGTTATTCTTGCGGAATTCATAATTGACTTGCCGCCTTTTGTTATCTCCTTTTGGTTGATCACGTGGTATTTTAATCTTGCACGGTGTGGATTCTCCTGAATCGACCCCATTGATTATTACCCTTGCCCCCCGGGGTTCAGAATCGAAACGTATTTTCTGTTTAGTGCCTAAAAAAATGGTGGCACAAGCACTTAACAATATGGCTATAAAAAGCAATGCCAGTAAAAAGAGTTTTTTCATACCCATACGGTTTTACTGTTCAATCAAACGCCAAAGGTAGAAAAAACCTAAAATAGCAACTCAAATATTGAAGAGAAGTACTATTTCTTCGTCTTTTTGGCTCCTTTAACAGGCGTCTCGGGTTCCGGCTCTTTCCAATACCCCTCCCGCGAGAGCAAATGGTCGAGATTGGCTACGCCATACACAACGATGGCTGTAACAATGGACGTATGATCCTGATACTCGGGAATGGACATATTGTATAGGTCGCGCTCGGTATGCCAAATCTCGCCATAGTTAAAATCGTACCCCTTGGGGTCGGAGGTGGAAAAGCTAAGGGTAGGTACCCCTGCCATGGCAAATGGCGAGCTATCGGTACTTCCTGCAAACTTGGGTCGTTCAGTGGGTTTACGCTCGGTTATGGTAAACGGGAAGTCGGGATTGATCTCATTAAGCGGTTCACAGATCTTGGTAAAGTCGTCCATCATGGCAGGTGGAACACTAATTCCCGAAGTTACCGTTGGCCCTCCATCGCGGTTGAACATGTTGGAAATCTTGTCAAGCTTATCGGCATTGCGTTCAACCCAACTCTTCGACCCCAGCAGCCCAAACTCCTCACCGGCAAACAGGAATACCAAAATTGTGCGCTTGGGCTTGCCCCCGGCTTTCATTATCAAGCGTGCGGCTTCCATGGCCGGCGTAGCTCCCGATCCGTTATCAACACCACCCGTTGCCACATCAAAGGCGTCGAGGTGACCACCCACGATAACATACTCGTCGGGATATTCCGTTCCGGGGATAACACCTATCACATTATGGTACGGGATGGGTCCCATGCGGAAGTGATTTCGGATATTGAACTCCAGAAAAAAGCGTTGCCGCTCCTTGGCCATCTGCTCAATAATGGCATACTGGTGTTCGTTGAGTTTGATATCGGGCACTTTGGGTAAATTATCGAATGTTAGGCTGTCAATATTTTTCCTATCGTACAAAGCAGTAATGGGAACCGGTGCCGATTGAATAAACCCAAGGACACCCGCCTCAACCATCTCACGGTAAAACAAAGCGGGTTCCTCTTTGTATGGAATGGGATCTTTTAAGGGTAATCCCTTTGCACGATTATTCCAATTCTCCCAGAATATAGCCCTGTTCTGCTTTTCAATTTCATCATTTTCAGCGATTAATTCGCTCCTATGTTGATTTGCCTTTTCCGAAAAATCGATAGGCCATCCATCGCTTTTGCCCGAAACAAGAACCCAGGCACCTTTCAATTTTCCCTTCATCTGCTCAAACTGTGCCCTACTCTTAGGCTCAATCAGTACATGTCCTATTTGCGCCCCCTTGGTACCTACTGTGTACGAAGGAGTTGCAAAATGGAGGATCATACCATCCCCACCCAACATCCTGCCCGACCAAGGGCCACGGTTAAACCCCACCGGCATAGTTCCCACCTCATCGAGGATTACCTCCATCCCCCACTCCTCAAACTTTTGGGCAGCCCACCTGGTGGCCGTTTCGTATGCATCGGAACCAATTAGCCTACCGCCAATCTTGTTGGTAAGCACGTCCAAGTGCTTCATGGTTTGGTTGTCGGTTTTCCCAATCTCAATAATCCTGTCGATTACAGGATCGCGCTGGGCATTGACCGAAATGGCAAGCACTATAATGACAAAGGAAATGGGGAAGAGTAAAATATTTCTCATGGTAATAAGGATTAGTAGTTGGTTACGCAATTAGATAAGGAAGGTATCCAAAAAGTTTAAAATAACAACCCATTTTTTGAGCCGTTTTTAGAATCCTTTTGTGAAATTAGAGTATATCAACGATTCTAAAAAAAATTGATGATCAATTGTTTTCAATATTTTGATTTAGACTAATTTTTCCGGCTATTTATTTACTTTTGCATTTGATTTTTTCGTAAACAAGGGAGTATGATTACCATCGATCAGCTGAAGGATTTGGATAAGCGCCTACAGGTGCTGAGGAGGCATCTTTGACATCGATGCAAAAATCATCCGTATAGAAGAAGAAGAACAAAAGACACAGGATCCTACCTTTTGGGAAAATCCAGCCGAAGCCGAAAAACAGCTTAAGCTGATTTCCGACATTAAACATTGGGTTATGGCATTCAATCAGGCCAAAGAGCTGATTGAGGATTTAAAAGTATTCTTCGATTTTTGGAAAGAGGGTGAAGGGAGCGCTGACGACGTGGAGAAGCAGTATGGGCTTGCCCTCTCGAAGATTGAGGATGTGGAAATGATGAATATGCTCCGAAGCGAGGAGGACCACTTGGGTGCCATCCTACGGATCAACTCCGGTGCCGGCGGCCTCGACAGCATGGATTGGGCCGAAATGCTCCTGCGGATGTACCTACGATGGGGCGAAAGGAATGGTTATGAAACCAAAGTGGTTGATATACTTCGTGACGATGAAGCGGGTATAAAATCTGCCACCATTGAGTTAGCCGGCGAAATGGCCTACGGATACCTCAAAGGTGAAAATGGCGTTCACCGCCTGGTGAGGCTCTCGCCTTTCAACGCCAATGCCAAACGTCATACATCGTTCGCCTCGGTATTTGTAGCCCCTGCCATTGACGAGACCATCCAAATTACCATAAATCCGGCCGATATAAAGTGGGATACTTATCGCTCTTCGGGAGCAGGAGGGCAAAATGTGAATAAAGTGGAGACCGGAGTGCGTTTGACCCACATTCCCACCGGGATTGTGGTTGAAAATACCGAAACCCGCTCGCAACACAATAACCGTGAGAATGCCATGAGGCTGTTAAAATCTCACCTTTACGAGTTGGAACTACGAAAGAAAAAGGAGAAACAGGCCGAGATAGAAGGGAAAAAATTGAGCATTGAGTGGGGATCGCAAATACGCAACTACATACTTCATCCATACAAATTGGTTAAGGATGTCCGAACCAATTTCGAAACATCAAATGTTCAGGATGTGCTCGACGGCGAACTCAACGATTTCATCAAAGCTTTCCTGATGCAATACGGTGGTGAATATTAGTAAGGATTTATTGTTTCAACAATTTGTAAAAATCTTAAACTTTTTTAATTATTATCTGTTTAGATAACCTGACATAGGGTATTTTATGACCTGTTTTTCGATTTGTTCTACAATAAATTTTCAGCGTTTTTTAAAAAAATATAACTCTAAATAAAAAAAATAGTGAATATTTGTGTTTGCATTGAAACACACTTAATTTGGATATGTATTTTTAACCCTGAATAAAATCTATTGAAATGATTATTGACTCATTATTTTGGATAGTTCCGGTTGCATCGCTTCTGGCACTCGGTTTTGCATGGTGGTTCTTCGCACAAATGAAAAAAGCTGACGAGGGTACTGATACCATGAAAAGGATTGCACAATATGTTCGACAAGGTGCCATGTCCTACTTAAAGCAGCAGTACAAGGTTGTGGGAATAGTATTTATCGTTCTCTCGCTACTATTCGTATTAATGGCATATGGCTTTGATTTTCAAAACGGTTGGACTCCATTTGCCTTTCTGACGGGAGGTATATTTTCAGGGCTTGCCGGTTTCATTGGCATGCGGACAGCCACCTATGCCTCTGCACGCACCGCCAATGCTGCAAGGCACTCGCTCAATAGTGGGCTCAAGATTGCATTCCGTTCGGGAGCCGTCATGGGTCTTGTGGTAGTGGGACTGGCAGTGTTAGACATTGCTTTGTGGTACCTTATTCTAAACTATTTCATCGACGAACCCAAAACTACCCATAAACTTATTATTATCACCACCACCATGCTTACCTTTGGTATGGGAGCCTCAACCCAGGCACTATTTGCCCGCGTAGGCGGTGGTATCTACACTAAGGCTGCCGACGTGGGGGCCGATCTGGTGGGTAAGGTAGAGGCAGGTATCCCCGAGGATGACCCCCGAAATCCTGCCACCATTGCCGACAACGTGGGCGACAACGTGGGTGACGTGGCCGGTATGGGTGCCGACCTATACGAATCCTATGCCGGTTCAATTTTAGCAACAGCAGCTTTAGGTGCTTCTGCATTTGCACTTTCCGGCGAATCGGCACAGTATAAAGCCATTCTTGCCCCCATGCTCATCGCTGCCGTTGGAATCGTTCTCTCAATCCTTGGGGTATTCATCGTTCGCACCAAAGAGGGAGCCACCATGAAAGATTTGCTCCGCTCATTGGGGATGGGCGTTAACGTGAGTTCGGCTCTAATAGCCCTGTCAACCTTTGGAATACTTTACTACTTAGGTATAGAAAACTGGCTTGGCATTTCCTTCTCTGTGATATCGGGCCTGGTGGCAGGTATCATCATCGGACAGTCAACCGAATACTTTACCTCGCACTCATACAGGCCAACCCGAAGGGTGGCCAAGAGTGCGGAAACCGGACCCGCCACGGTAATCATTTCGGGCGTTGGCCTGGGCATGATTTCCACCGCCATACCCGTTGTTACCATTGCCATTGCCATTCTCATGGCGTTTTTCTGTGCCATCAATTTCGATATTAAGCACATGCTCGCAGCGCACAATATCCAACTGGGGCTATACGGCATCGGCATCGCCGCAGTTGGTATGCTTTCGACGCTGGGCATTACGCTGGCTACCGACGCTTATGGACCCATAGCCGACAATGCCGGAGGCAATGCAGAGATGAGCAAACTGGGCCCCGAGGTTCGTAAACGTACCGATGCTCTCGATTCGCTTGGAAACACAACCGCTGCCACCGGCAAAGGTTTTGCCATTGGGTCGGCGGCACTCACCGCACTGGCCTTGCTGGCATCCTATATCGAGGAGATAAAAATCGGGCTAATGCGCTTGGGAGAAGAAATTCTCACCTTTGCCGACGGCACCACCATTAAAACTGCCGAGGCTACCATTGTCGATTTTATGGAGTACTATCAGGTAACTCTAATAAATCCCATCGTGCTGACCGGTATTTTCATTGGAGCCATGATGGCATTCCTGTTCTCGGGGCTGACCATGAACGCCGTTGGGCGTGCCGCACAGAAGATGGTGGAAGAGGTACGCAGGCAATTCCGCGAGATAAAAGGGATTATGGAAGGTGAAGCCGAACCCGATTATGCACGCTGCGTAGCCATTTCGACCCGTGGGGCACAGATTGAAATGATACTCCCCTCATTGCTGGCCATTGTTATCCCCATAGCAACCGGACTGGTTCTGGGCGTGGCAGGTGTGCTTGGGCTTTTGGTAGGTGGATTGGCTGCCGGATTTGTACTGGCCATATTCATGGCCAACTCGGGCGGTGCCTGGGATAATGCCAAAAAGTATATCGAAGAGGGCAACTTGGGGGGTAAAGGCTCGGAAGAGCACAAGGCTGCCGTTACCGGCGATACGGTGGGCGACCCATTTAAGGATACTTCAGGCCCAAGCCTAAATATTCTGATTAAGCTCATGAGCATGGTATCCATTGTAATGGCCGGAGCCACTGTGGCCATAAGCCTTTTCTAATTTTACAATAACCCAATAATCCAAAAGCCCGGCAATTCGTCGGGCTTTTAAATTATTGAGCAAAATGAAACGCTACTGATCACAGTATTGCCTATCCAATTCACAAAAGTTGAAGGGGGATAAAACCCGTGAATAACCTACTAAATCGGCTTTTTAAATCGCTTGTTGGTCAAAATTATTTATTAATCAGCCCTTTAATCTCTTCAAATATTTGCTCAGTTTTTGTTTTATCCCTAAAGTTGATGATTATCCTGTCAGTGTTACTTTTTGATATAATCAAGAATGGGGTATTGTGAGAATGGATAAGTAATCGAGTCTTACCAAATTTGTCAAGGTTAAAAAATCCTTTATTGACAGTGCCAAAACTAAATCCATTTGTCCGCAATGAAATTGATGGAATCGTATCCGACAGTTCGACATCATCAATTTCAGAAACATTTATTTCAAATCCGTACATTCCTGTAAATCTAATATTGCCATTGTCAAAAAATACTTTAGATGGTATGTATCCATATGCTATCAGACCAAATACAAAAACTACTACAAGTCCAAGGATAAAGTATGTGAACTTCGTTTTATTGGTTCTACTCTTATTGTGGTCAAATCTTTGTGCATTTATCACCAGAAGAGTTACCCCTACTAAAGTCACTATAAGTATCATAGAATCGGCAATCATAGTTAAGCCAATCCATTCGAATAAATAGTATCCAACTATAATTGACAACCCAATAGTAATGAAACCATTACGCATAAAGGTTGATAAGCCTTCAATATCAACATTTTTCTTTTTGTCTTTGGGCATCGTGTTGTATCCGGCTATGAGATTAGGAAAAACTTTAACCAAAAATCCCATGGCAACTATAAAAAGCCCTGTGATTAAAATAATTATATCCATGGTATGTCTGTTTTGTTTTATTGTGGCCAGCTCAATAATTGAATCCGGCGAGATATACTTATTGGACAGTGGCCTGTTAATACAACATGTCTGACCAGGGCCTGACCCAAAAACCCGATATCCTATTGGATTCGTCCAGAACAACCCTTATTCCCAAACTCTTACACATTCAACCCTTTACACTTAGCACCATATTGTATTTCTTACAATCAATGAATTAAATGTTAACTTTTTTGATTTTACAGCATCCAGGGGTATTCATTATGAAACAACGGAGTTGTGAGAACTGTATTGCAAAGTTCATAGAGTAGTTGCAGAGAATAAAAAAGCATAAAACATCAATCTATGCAAATACCAATAACAAGGATATCGTCAACCTGATCCAGGGCAGCCTGCCACTTGTCCAGTGTATCTTCGAGTACCATTTGCTGTTCGGGCATCGATTTCCCATAGACACTCATGAGTAAATCTTTAAATGGCTTGGCCATAAATTTTTTGCCTTCATCGCCTCCAAATTGATCCACGTATCCATCGGAAAAGATGTATATGTTGTCCCCGCGCTCTAAGTCAATTTCATGCAACGAAAATTTAACTTCCTTTAAGTGGGCCCCCGCTGGCATCTTGTCGCCCTTGTACTCTGTTAATTGCCCTTTCCTAACCAAATACATTGGGTTGTAAGCACCGGCAAATAGCAATTTTTTTTCTCTGAAGTTGAATGCACATATTGCAATGTCCATGCCATCGCGGGCTTCAGTTTCGCCATGCGTTTGTCGGAAATTTGCCTTAATCTTTTGGCGTAGTTCGTTCAGAATAAGATCTGGCCTAACAATCCCCGCAACATTGACTATGTCGTTCAGAAATGATACACCCATCATGCTCATAAAGGCACCGGGCACTCCATGCCCTGTACAGTCCGATGCAGCCACAAGCACAATGCCATCGCTTTCGGACATCCAGTAAAAGTCGCCGCTCACAATATCGCGAGGACGGAAAAGCAAAAAGTACTTGCCAATTATGCTGTCAAGTAGCTCGTTTGAAGGCATTACTGCCGACTGTATCCTCCGGGCATAGGTAATGCTTTTGGTTATCTCATCGTTCTGCTTGAATATCTGATCGCGTTGAGTTTCAATTTCATCCCTCTGGGCTTCAATCTCCTCCTTCTGCTGCAATATTTCCTCGTTGTATCGGACAAGATCATCGCGTTGTTGTTTGAGCACCTCCTTCTGCTCCTCAATGGTCTTTGTCCGCTCTTTTACCTTTTGTTCCAAAATTTCCTTCTCTCGCCTCAGGTTCCGCTCCCTTATTGCTACGGTTAAGAAGAAAATTAACAAAACGAAAATGGCGCATAAGGCGTAAAACCAAAGGGTTTGCCAAAATGGAGGTTTAATCTCGAAAGGCAGGTTTAGGGTTTCGCTGTTGTTCCCAAGTACATCCATGGCTCTAATGCTGATGGTATATTTCCCCGGGGGGAAATAAGGAAACTCAAAAACGGGATTGGTAGTCATTGCCGACCAGCGATTGGTTAAACCAGCTATTCGATACTGATAGTGCGTAGCCCCTTCCCTCAAAAACGACGGGGCACTCATTGTGATTACCAGTGAGTTATCGGCATAATTCAACTCAATCTTTTTGGGATCCAATCGTATCCCCGACTTTCCGGTTACCCCTTTAAGAAAAAGCGTAACGGTACGCTCCGAAACTTCACTTTTTTTAACAGATAATCTGAAAAGCTGATTGAAGGCATTTACCAACAACAATTCGCCATCGCCCGAAAAATTAATGTAATTTGGGTTGTCGAATAAACTTAGGTAATTGGTATTTGAAAACAATTCTTCACCATCAGCCGAGAGGCAAATACAGCTATTCCGACTGTTTAGCCAGGTTATCCCCGACTGGGAAAAATATATGCCTGTGTTTTGATCAGTGTCATACGTAGTATCAACAACCAGCCCATCTGTATTAGGGTCAAAATCGAAAACAGGCCCTGAGGTAAAAATTTTTATCTTTCCATTCACCTTCCGAACTACCGGCGATCCAAATTCCGCTCCAATGCTGGTAACTATCCTACTTTGAAATTTGTTCTTCTCATCCTTTGCAATGTATATAACGTCGAACTCAGTGGAAACAACATAGCTGTCGTTACCCAGCCCAACCATGCTCACTATTTGCTGGTTATCTACAGTTAACAACTCTGTATAATGCCAACCTGTTGCTCCTTTGGTAGCAATCAGGGCCCTTTCGTCCGTTCCAATAAGCAGTTGGTTCCTGTTTACTTCATTGGGTTCAATAAAAGTTATGTTAAAACCGGGCGAAACGAGAGTGGCTTTCTCCTTTTTAACCTCAAATAAACCCAGATTGGTTGCTGCAAGTACACTTCCTTCGTAAATGATGAGATTTCGCACCTTCCCCTTTACACCCGATATCTGTTTGTAAGAATGACTAATGGACTGCAATTCGTAAATTCTTTTCTTTTGCGGAGGGATTTCCGATTTCTTTTGTATTAGAACCGTCATCACAGACCTATCATCATCTTCGTCATCGGCCACCTTATCCGATTGTCTTGAGAATAACCGCGCAATAAAAATTTTTTTCTTTTCTTCCACAGCCGATTGTGATTGCTGCAGCCTTTCAATTTGAGTTGCCGGGGCATCATCAACAATTTGCACATTGGGCTTTACAATAATATCTTTGGCTTTGTAGTCCCTGATCTCTGCAAGGTAAAAAAGCCCCTCGCTACATCCCACGTATAAAACACCGTCGTAATCAATACACGAAAGAATGGCTCCCTTTAGGCCGGGGTAGCCTTCAAACGATTTAATGGGGAGTCTTAAATCGGCTCTGGAAATACCCATGCCGTGTGAAATCCAAAGGCCACCGTCCTTATCCATTCCCAACGCCAGAACCTCATCGTCGGGTAATCCATTGAAATAGTTCAACATGTTGATGGTCGCACCATTGTTGGAATTTACCAGCAAAATTCCTCCGTTAAGAGTGGAAAGTGCAAAGGTTGAATCGTTAACTGACTTCCCTCCATTGAGGATGCTTGCATTTAGGTATTGCTGGTCGTTTATGGCAAAAAGGCTAAGCGTCTTGCCATCGAAACAGTAAAGACGATTGGATGTGCTACCGAAATATACTTTACTCCCATGGATAAAAGAGAATGTCATATCCTCAGACATGGGCAATCCTGCCAGCATTTCATACTCGCCGTCCGATTTATTCAAATAGATAAGTGCCCTGTTTTTTACATGGTACATTTCATCATTGAGTTGGAAGAAATCGGAGATAAATACCTCCGGGCGGGACTCGTGGTAAAGCGTGTCAATGGAAATGCCGGTTTCGGTATTTATTCTGCAAATAGTCAAGGGTGAAACAACCAGTAGACCCGTGTTAATCGTTTTGAATTTATAGAAAAAGTTATTCCCCTTTGACTCTAGTACTAGGTTTTGACGGGTTTCGCCCTCTTTTGTCCTTTCAATATAGCCAACGCCCTTATCCGAGCAAAAAAACAACTTCCCCGAAAAAGCAAAGGCAATGGGGCGCCCGGAGATACCCATATTCTCCCACTGGAGTCCGTCAAAGGAGTAAATACCCTTCCGGTTCAGAATATACATTAAGCCATTTTCACCCTGTACAAAGCCCCAGTTCTGGTTACTGATTCCTGCAGGTAGGTTAAAGTGGGTAAGGAAAGGGTTTCCGTTCTGCGAAAAAACTTGCCCAGTAGAAAAAAACAAGGGCAATAGGGCTATAGAGACTATGGTTTTGATTAAGAACTTTTTCATGGCAAACGTGGTTAACTGAATGGCAATTTATAACAAATAATTAAGAAAATATATCCACTTTAAATTTTTTTTTTTGCTCTCAAAAACACCTACAGGTTATACTTGCACACGGGTAATACTTAAGAACGTAAATACAACTGTTTTTAAGATCTTTCCCTCTAAGCAGGAAGCTCTACCTTTTTCAACAACCAGTTCATTAATAACAACATTTAAAACAATAACCTGAATGCAAAATTCTCGCAAGCGAATTAGTGGTTTAATTTAAAAACTTATTGCAAAGTCCACAATAGGGTAAAAAATTTTTAAACTACATAAATTGGTAGTTTGTCAAACAGCGAGGTTGGTTTAATCAAATATTTAAACTATCAATTAATAGTAACCGTACTTTTACTTGGTAGAATTGAGTTTTTTTCGAATCTTTTTTGTCCGAATAGTAAATGGTCAATCTTGTTTGAACTATGCATCATTCCGGTAAAAAAGTTATCCCAAATGCCGAGCAGTCAAAAAGAATCCCTTTTTGGCTTAAGAAGTACGAAAATGCTAACTATATAACCCAACAAAGGGTCAGGTTTGCATTCTACCTTTGCATAGTACTAGTTGCGCTTAACCTTGCCCTTATAATCTTAACCAGTTACAACCAGATCAGAAACCCAGTTTATGGGCAAGTGAATTTCCCTACCATAGTTCCCATGCTTATCACAATGGCCATTTTCATGGCCAGTACATTTATCCTTATCAAGGGGCAGTTCAAAGTGGCATCGCATATTATTCTGATTACTGCATTTGCTGCTATTTGGTCTGTACTGTGGTTAGACAGGAACCATTCACTACAGCGTTTGGATACAATAACCTATGCCATTGCCATCCTCGCCATGGCACCTCTATTGATTGAGAAAAAAGGTTACCACATTCTTATCTACACAGGTGCAAATCTGCTGGTCTTTTTCATTTTTTTACACCTTTTTAAAAATGAATTAATGATCAGCGATGCTGCACTTAGGGATTATAAACTTGATACATCTATCCCTTTGCTTTTTGTCGGAATCGTTGGTTTCAGCGTTTTTCACATTAGCAAAAATGCCCTTAACCATGCTGAAGGTGTAATTAAAGAACGTATTAAAGCCGAACAGTTACTTGCCAATAGCGAAAAGAAGTATCGCGAAATGACCGAATTTCTCCCTCAAGTTGTGTTTGAATCTGATTTACAGGGAAATTTGAAATACATCAATAAAAGAGGCTTGGAATTATTCGGCTATAGTGAAACAGATCTCAGTCAAGATGTCAACTATAATGTCAATCTTCTTGCATTGGTACAAGAAAAAGATTTGATGAAAGATAATGTTCAAAGATTATTGCAAAACAAGGTAAGTAAGGGGAACATTTATCATCTCATCAAAAAAGACGGCAATTTAGTGCCCATCCAGGTTTTTTCAAGTTTAGTTGAGGAAGATGGAAATACAATTGGAATAAGAGGGATTGTGATAGATATAACCGAACGTATTGAAGCCGAGAAAGCCATAAGGGAAAGCCAGGAACTATTCAAGACACTAATCGATTCGGCTCCCGTTGCCATGTCGCTGTCGGATATGAATGAACGATACATTATAGTAAACAAAGTATTTTCCGAAGAAACAGGGCTCCCTGCTGAGAAAATAATTGGAAAAACGCCCAGTGAGATTGGCATAATAATCGACGAAGAATCGAAAAAGAAAATTACAAATCTCCTTGCTGAAAAAGGATTAGTAGAAAACCTTGAATCCATAATATATGAAAAAGGTGAGAAAAAGATAGACGCACTGTACTACAGCAGGTTGATTGTTGTTAATAACAAAAAGAGTATTCTCAGTTCAATTATTAACATAACCGAAAAAAAGAAAAACGAGAAGGAGCTGGAGGAGTACAGAAATCACCTTGAGTTTTTAGTGAAAGAACGAACCGAAGGCTTGGCGGCAGCAAACGAGGAATTATCGGCAGCAAACGAAGAGCTGTATAGCCAACGGGAAGAGCTTATGGCAGCACTTGAAAATCTGAAAAAGGCCCAGCAAAAATTGGTTCAAAGCGAAAAGTTGGCATCATTGGGAGTACTTTCAGCAGGAGTAGCCCACGAGATCAACAACCCCCTTAACTATATCAGCGGGGGCGTAATGGGCATTGAGAAATATGTAAAAGAGAATTTAAGCGACCATGTTGGCCCCCTGTCAATCCTTTTCGATGCTGTAGCCGAAGGGGTAAAGCG
>Ga0116143_10003127_pt1 | contig 16964 bp, 18 predicted proteins | sample AD_UKC034_MetaG_FD_89745 | JGI IMG/M metagenome (GOLD analysis project Ga0116143, IMG submission 89745) | Active sludge microbial communities of municipal wastewater-treating anaerobic digesters from USA - AD_UKC034_MetaG | ecosystem: Engineered > Bioreactor > Anaerobic > Digestate | place: USA...
CCATATCATTTAGATTTAGGCTTCCCGCAATTCACCCGATGTTCATTTCGTTGTTTCCAACGAAAGCTGCAGTTTTCCTGAGTGGATTTCTCTGTGACAATTGGCGCAAACCAAAATACACTTATCCAACTCAACTTGAGTACGCTTCCACGATCGGGTTAGTCCTCTTTGTGAAAGTCCAAAATCTTTTTTTGTGTCATCTAGATGATGGAACTCCAAGGCACTAACTTCGCGATCATAGCCACATACAGTACATCGACCACCCTTATATTCAATTGCCATTTGCTTGATTTTTAATCTACGCTTACTGACAGCTTGAATCATGTATTCTCTTCGGTCGGCGTACTTTCTCTTCTCAGGCATTTTTCGAAAAATACCAGACTTTATTTAGTGTGTCTACAGCCGAATGCTCTGCCATTGAGCTACAGGGGATAATAATGTGCGCGCTGTTAAATGGGGTTCATTCCTCTTAACAACAGTAGCCGATTATATCGTTATATATAGAATTTTCACAACTAGCGGTTCTTTAAGTTTAATTGTTGATCCATACTGATGCAGTATGTTATAATTTGCTACTTTTTTACAGTAGTACGTTTTTTGTACAAATAAAACAAAGGTGCTAAATGAAAAAACTATTTTTGACCCTCGGTATTCTGTTCGCAGGTACACTTGTCGGATTGGTTTTTCAATCAAACAATGAGATTGTGCGGGCTAGTTCTGAAAATGCTCAAGAAGTGTGTCCACATACAGGAGATTGGACAGAACATTATAGTCCTAATGAAGCTGGGAAGGTCATTTTTACAGTACCTGAGGGTAAAATAGTAGTTGAGGTTTGTATTAAGGGCGGGAGTGACAATTCAAAAAATGGTTATCTGAAAAAGTTTACCTCAACTAGTTGGTATCAAGTTGATGGAAAGAATTGTGTCGGAGCTAATTGGCGTGAAGATGGAAAGGTGGTAGCTAGACACGGCGACGCTCCTGAAAATATTTGCGCTAATATCTCGCACGCTTCTTTTAAGTTATCCATTAAACCAACGGGAGAACCTAGCCCTTCGGTAGAACCAAGCCCATCTGTTGAACCTAGCCCTTCGGTAGATCCAAGCCCATCTGTTGAGCCTAGTCCTTCGGTAGATCCAAGCCCATCTGTTGAACCTAGCCCTTCGGTAGAACCAACCCCAACCGAGGGTGAGCGACCAACTCCAACCATCACCCCCCACTCCTGGACCAGGAAGAGTGGCGGCGTTGGAATACCAAGTTAGCTGTGAAAATGATGAAGTCAAAGCGGAAATGCGTTTTACCAATGATGGCAAACCTATGGAAAACGTCACTGCAGAATTTGACTACAACGGTAACAAGAAAACCGCGACTAGCAACAGTGACGGCTGGGCCATCGTCATCTACCCAAGAGATGGTGAAAACAAACTAACTGGATATGCAGACGGTTTTTACAAAATTGAAAAAACCGTGGAATTCCCCGACTGTCCAGCTACTGGCGGTACTGTCTTAGGTGCTACAACCAGCAAAGGTCAAGTACTCGGTGCCACTAGCTACGCCAAAACTGGTGTTGCTGCAGATACCCTTATGCAATTAACTGGAGTTCTTGGTACACTGATGGTCAGTGCCGGAGCTCTCATGCATGCCAAACAAAAGTAAAAAAACCAAACATTCGAAGAAAAAAAAGAGTGTCAAAAAGAACAGCCGGCAGTATCTGCCGGCTGTTTTAGTACTCCTTGGTAGCATCCTGCTCTGCGTTTCTATCTTACATCAAGTCTGGCGCTTGCGGGCGCTGCTGCCAAATTTTCAGTCAGTGGCGGAGATCCAACCGGTATCAGCTCAGCGAGACTTAGGGCAGCGCCCCGTCGCCATTGAGCTCAATGGCAAAACTATCTCGATTAAACCAGGTACTGAATCTGCGACTGGTTGGACACTCGATCGTCAATCAGCTTTCCATGTAGAGCAATCAGCGTACCCTGGAGAAGCTGGTAATGCCATCGTCTATGGCCACAATACATCAAATATTTTTGGCTCACTTAAATTGTTGAAAATCAATGATCTTATTGAGGTGACTACGCTCGATGGCACAACGAGAAATTATCAAGTCTTTGACGTAACTACTGTGCCACCAGATGAAAATGGCTACCTATTCCCCACCAACAGGGAGCAACTGACAATCTATACTTGCGCTGGTTTCTTAGACAAAGATCGATTGATTGTCAGGGCGGTGCCAGACGGTTTTTAAAATAACATTTGTTAGTCTACGTAGTCACTCAACTTAACCGATCGAAACCGATTGGCCACTTCGTGAGCCACGATTTCATCAACTAATTGTGCTTCCATCGCAAGCCACTCTGCCTGCTTTTCCTTAATTTCAAGATCATCACTTGGCTTCAACACTTCCTCACGGTTTCTAGGATCGAGTCCATACAGCTCATGCAGTAACACAAAGAATACTTGTCTTTTGGCTGAGCCTGGGTCTGAAGTAGTAACCACCTTCTCTTTCATAGACGCGTCTTCGAATCCATAGGGTTTACCAAACACCCGAGTGAAATATCGTGTATTAAAATCTCGAAATTGCCGCACATATGACTCTATTACTTGAACTTCTTGTTTAGCTTTAGAGCGATGACTAGCGTCAGTGATCATATCTTCAGTGGTACCCATCATTTTCACCCAATCTTCACCAACTTCTGCTGTCAAATCTTGTTGTTCATCCAAAGACACACCATACACGTTTGCCATAAGTAGATGTACTAAACGCATAGATTCATGCCAAGGTAACACTTCATCCTCAACTGAATTCCTTCTATAGTCATGGTAGGCTCCATAGAGATCTAAGCCTAATTCTCGCGTTTCTGGATTGCTCATCAGTTTGTGAAAAGCATCGTTACCAATTCGACTTTCCTCCCAATGTTTGTGAACTCTATCAATTAACACCTTTCTATATTCAATACCATTCTGCATTTGGTCCAATACTCCACCCTTGTTAGTCACTTCCCTTTGAACATAATTGGCGACAGCAAGCTCAGTCAATTCAGCATATGCCGCAGCAAAATGCATTAAGTCAAACTTTTCGTCGCCAATCTGAATTTCCAAATGTATTCCCTTAGTTTCTTTTGACATTTTTCCTCTCTTGAGCAGAGCATGTTAAAGTAATCGAAGTATATCACGAATACAGCATGAGTATGTAAAAACTAGGTGGATACATTTAAATTATAGTCTTGCCAACTCTGCCAGAATTTCTTCTAACTTTTTTTCCTGTTCGGGTGATTTCTTTTCTTTAGCTTCTAGCTCAGCGAATTGTCGTGAGAGATCAGCCCGCTTAGCTCGGTTAGCCTCTTGCACAAATTCTGCCATCGTTCGTAGCCATTCTGCTTCCACACTGGCCGTTTCCAAAATTGGACCCATTTTTTCGTCAACAAATAACTCCATCAGCTGTTGTTGTAAATCTCCTGCCAACGAATCTACTAGCTGTTGAAAGTTACTAATCTGGCTCAACGCAGTCTGGTTTTGCACTAAAGCAAATAAAACTGGCGACTCAATTGTGTACTGAATTAATTGTTCTAATCGTCGACTGACATCTGACAAATCTCCCCGAAGAAGTAAAAAAGTTAAATACCGCTCAAGCTGACCTCTTCTAGAAGGTTGTATTTGTTCAACTTGAGCTGTTGAAACTGGTTTGGCATCGGGCAACCGTTTCTTTTCCGCAAAATGTTTAATATCGGACTTGAGAATTTCTGGTTGTACTTGGAGTAGCTTGGCTAAGCGTTGGAGATAGAATTCGCGTTCAACCTGGCTTTCAATTGTCCAAAAATCTTGGGCAAGTTCTTGAATAATCTTTCGTTTACCAGGAGCGCTCGTGGCATCATGGGCATTCAGACTCGCTTGCAAAATAAACTCATATGCACTCATCGAGCGATCCACCACTTCGCGCCAAACTTTTGGTTGTGTACGAGCTAAATCATCGGGATCTTTGCCCTCGGGGATTTCTACAACTCGGAGTTCCAAATCATACGGTTTCAACACTTGTAATGAACGCTTCGTTGCTTCGACTCCGGCTGAGTCTTTATCTAAGGCCAGTAGTACTCGTTCAACTGTGCGATTGAGTAACAGAGCGTGATCGGCAGTCAACGCACTGCCTTTGATGGCTACAATATGATTGACGTGAGCCTGGGTAGAAGTAATCACGTCAAATTCACCTTCTACCACCAACACTTCCTTTTTGGCTCTGATTTGTTGGTGAAGCTCGCTGTAACCAAACAACATTTTACTTTTGTGATAGAGCAACGTTTCTGGCGTATTGATGTATTTGGCTTCTTGTTTGGTTTGATCATCGGCAGTACTAGGCAAAACTCGGCCGGAAAAGCCCACTACTTGTCCCCGAGGATTTCGCAAGGGAAACATGACGCGATCGCGAAATCGATCGTAGTACCGGCCACCCTGAGCCTTGATCACCAGACCAGCTTGAACTAATAATTCCAACGGAAATTTCTTTTTGCGATGCAGATAGGCAATTAAGCCATCCCATTTGGGTAGGGCATAACCCAACTGAAAAAGCTTGATTGAGTCGGCAGTAGTTTGCCGATCAGCTAAATACTGTCTGGCAACGGCGCCAGCCTTATGTTTGGTCAGCACGAAGTGATAGTATTCCCGCGCTAAATCTAAGACTGCTAAGAGTTGCTGGCGCTGCTCATCATCTCTGGAACGTAGTTCATGCTCTAGCTTAATACCAGCTTTATCTGCTAAAAATTCCAAGGCTTCATAAAACGTCATGCTCTCATACTGCTGGAGAAACTCAAAAACGTCACCGCCCTTGGCACAGCCAAAGCATTTAAAACGCTGCATCACGTCACTCACAAAAAATGAGGGCGATTTTTCGGCATGGAAAGGACACAGTCCTTTGAAGTATGTGCCAGCTCGTTTTAACTCCACTCGCTGGCCAATTATCTCCACAATATCGATAGCTTCTTTAACCTGTTGAATCTGCGACATGTTGCCTCAAGTCGTATTGTACACGATGATACTTAGTTCAGAAGACGCTACAATAACCAAATCATGCAATATCGTCACTGGTTGATTGTGCCCTTGCTGTTTCTTGTTGGCCTGCTGTGCTTGAAACCAATTCAACTTGCTACTGCGGACTTAGGCAGACACATCATCAACGGACAACAAATTATAGAAAATGGTTGGCAGAGCAAAATTCTGGCTTTCAACGTCTATTCCTACACTCATCCTGATTATATTGTTGAAAACCATCACTGGTTATTTGGTGTCTTAACTTTTTTTGTCCATCAGCTCGGCGGCTTTACCGCACTGAGTTGGCTGGGGGTAACCCTGGTTGTATCGGCCGCCACTATCACCTATTTAACTTGTCGATTGAACAGTGGCGCGAGCCAATCATTACTCAGCATTTTTCTCTTAATTCCCCTACTCACCTATCGTACAGAAATTCGGCCAGAACTAGTTAGTATGGTTTTCTTATCGCTCTCACTTTTTTTACTGACTTTGCATCAAAAAAGTAAATTATCTTGGAATTGGTTGATGCCCCTGCTAATAGTAATGCAGTTAATCTGGGTCAACACTCATATTTTCTTTATCTTTGGCATCGGTTTGCCCATCATTTTTGGCTTATTCTCACCCAAACTAGAAAAACTACGCTGGGGAATCTTAGCCAGTTTATTAATTTTAATTTCGCTGGTTAATCCTCATGGCCTAGCTGGTTTATTGGCACCACTGACAATTTTTCAAACGTACGAATATCAAATTGTCGAAAATCAAACTCTGTGGTTTATGATTAAGCGCTTCGCTCAACCCATTTATATGTATGCCTTAATTGCGTTTATTGGAATCTTATTTGGGATTGGCTCACAATTTACAGTTTGGATAAAAAAAAGGAATTTTCAGCATTACAAAAAGCTACTACCAATCATGGCTTTGAGTTTAATCTTTATGGTGGTGAACTTCCGGGTGGTGCGTTTATTGCCATTTACCGGCTTGATCTTGGCACTGCTGTTGGCTGAAGTCATGCAAACTAAGAAATGGTGGAGGTGGTTAACCCAGCACAAGGATCAAGCTGCAGTTTGGTCACTGGGTTTACCAATGGGCTTAGTTGGGTTAGTTTTGTTGCTGAGTACTGGTTTGTTTCTGCCAAACTGGTCGCAGTTGGGTGCTGGCTTAAGTGCTGATAATCCCACAGCCATACATTTTTTACAAAACCAAGTAAATGGACCAATTTTTAATAACTACGATATTGGAGGAATGTTAATTTATGCTTTGTATCCGCGATTGTCGGTCTATACCGACAATCGCCCTGAGGCTTACCCCGAGGGATTTTTTCCAAATGACTATATTGAGCCTCAGGAAAATCGGGATCGCTGGCTGGCCCTACTGGCGCAGTACGATTTCCAAAGTATTATTTTTTACCGACACGATGCTACACCCTGGGGCCAGCCATTTTTGATTGAAAAAATCGCTGAAAACGACTGGCAGCCCGTCTACGTGGACCAAAGCATTGTCGTGCTAGCGCGCAATACAGCAATGAACCAAGAACTAATCAAAACCTACGGCCTGCCCAAGTCAATGTTTACCGGCAAACCAACCAATTAGTTAAGTTTAATCAAAACTTTTTTATACTTGTCAAAATGCCGTTGTTTCTGTTACATTTCCAATCATCTTCTTAGTACTACTGAAAGCAAATGCATATGACCAAACTAACTTCAGCACTCATTATTATTGGAGCAGGTTTAACACTTTCAGCGTGTTCTCTCTTACCTCAGTCTTCCACACCCGTTGATACTGAAGAAATTGAGGGTCAAACCGAAATGATGAACGAAAATGTAGTTATTGAAGACGCAACTGTTTCTACGCTACCCTCAGGAACAGCGAAACCTCTCACGAGCGATGAGGTTTCGCTCCATAGCACTCCAGATAATTGTTGGATGATTGTAGAAAATAAAGTCTACGACGTAACCGCCTTCATAGCTACACAAAAACATCCTGGTGGTGATGCAGTACTCGAGGGTTGTGGCAAGGAAGCCACCGAATTATTTATGACCAGACCAATGGGGTCTGGCACCGCGCACTCCAGCAAAGCACAAGAAATGCTGCAACAATACTATCTTGGGGAACTAGTAATGACTGGCTCAGAGTTAGACGCCAGTATTTCTGGAGAGTTGAATCAATAAATCAAGATTAACTACGTTTTTGAGGAAGCAGAAGTTGGTGGATCAACTGGCGTTGTAGGGTTTGCCGGAGGTGACTCTTTTACCACCGCGGCCACTTGGGTTGTTCCGATTCTTTGTAACAGCTTTTCATACAACAACACATAGGCTAAAGCAGTAATTCCTAAGGTGACAAACACACCCACGCCCAAGGCTAATAACCCGATTAGATTTAGCGGAATGGAAATTAACCCAAATCCTAGTAATTTCAACAGCATCCCTTGAGTCATTCTTCCAGACATATTGAAGGCCTCAGACACACCTACTTTTTTATCAACTATCAAATACAAAACCTGACTGTATTTAAGAGCCCAGTATATCCCTGGCACTATAAGTAAGATTGTGCCTAGCGCCACTAGTAATTGATAGGCAATTAAGGCGAGAAAATAGTTCATCCAAACAGGTTTTTGTGCAAATAAATCACTGATTTCAGCAGTTTTCTCACGAACAATCCGAAATGATGCGGCAATGAATCCTGATTGTAAGATCACGCTTAATGCCAAACTAGCCAAACTTACCGACAAAGACAGCAAAGAATTTTCCTGTTGTTCAACATACTGAAGTGAGGATTGAGCTAATGCTTCAATAATCAGCCAAATAGCTCCAATTGAGAGCAGTGGCTTCCAAGTTTCTTTGAGAAGATTCCAGCCATCCTTATATAGATCAACATTTTTAAATGTAACAGCCGCGTCTGACATACTGCCTTTCATTCAAGAGTTACTCTATAACGAGTATGACAGAATGGTATGATTATGTCATCATGCTAAAAAAATTAATCTGGTTGCCAATTATTAGTTTTTTAATTTTTTCTCGGCTGTTTCTCTTAAATTCTGTACCGGGCACTATTCCTCATGATGAAATGGTCTACGCCATCCAAGCCAAATCATATGCAACTCAAGGCACTACACTCGATCAAATTCATCGACCCTGGATGATCTCTCCATTTGACGACATGTACGCTGAATTACCAGCTACTTTTATGGCCTTAGGATATTTGCTCAGTAAAGACCCGCTCGTCGGCGCACATCTAACCTCAGCTTTAATGGGCATCAGCATGCCATTTATTCTTGCTTGGCTCTTCTTTGGATTGTGGAAACGCAAAGATCTAGCTATTGGCGTTGCAATAGTATCTGTTTTTAACCCTCTCTTTTGGCAAATGAGCCGCCTCGGTTATGACAACTGGTACTCTCTCTGGTTTTATTTGCTTGGTGCAGCTCTACTAGTGCAAAAAAATAAATCACTTCAGTGGCTATCAATTTTGGTTTTTGGCATTGGCTTTTTTAATTATCAGGGATATAAATTACTGCTTTTTCCTTGGGCAATCATTGTAGTGTTGTTAAAAATTACTGCAGGAAAATCACTGCCAACTTGGTCCGACTTTGAGCAGTTTGTTACCAAACGAAAATTAATGATTACTTCAGTCAAAAAGGGGTTTTTCCTCTACTTGCCGCAATGTATGGCAGTGATATTTTCGTTGATTCTCACTTCATTTTATGGCTTAGTTTTACTGCCAAAACAAGTTGGTGTGAGCGAGCGATTGGGAATGACGATTTTTTCTGACACAGAAAAAATCGCCCAATTAGTCGACCTGGAACGCAGACAAACCTTTGTTTCACCCCTACTCAACGTATACACCAACAAAGCCACTATCACTTTGAATTTTATGCTTGATCGACTGGCCAATGCTTTTGATCTCAACTTGTTGTTCCTCCAAGTTGAACCGGCCGTAAGTGGTTTTAGTGTTTGGGTTCATGGGATTTTTTACTGGATTGAAGGCATATTTTTTCTCATCGGAATAGTGTGGCTGCTAAGTCAACCCAAACACCGCGCCAATGCTCTGATTTTATTAATCGGAATTTTAGGATTGTGTCTCCCCACTCTCATTAACACAGGCAGTGAATGGCATTTATTGCGAACTATGTTTAGTTATACTCTACTAATAGTGTTCGCTGGTATTGGACTGTCTTGGATACTCAGACATCGTTTCGTTTTGGCAATACTCTTACCATTCTATCTATTGGCGATCGGCAACTTTACGTACATCTACTTTTTTCGCTATCCCGTGATTAGTTTGGACTGGGGTAATTATCATGAACGACTAGTGGCACGCTACATTACTCTACTATCGTTAGAACATCCAGATACCCAAGTAAGCGTGCATGTAGGCCAACCCAATTATTACTACTGGAGTTACTTGCTGTACAGCGATCGTTTAACAGATGAAAACAAGGAGTTAGTAGCACAAAATGCATTACTTGATACCAAAGCGCCAGTTCAATCATTCAAGATTGACAATGTGACTTTCACTAGTAGCTGTGAGGTACAATCAAACACGGGGGTAATGGTTGCCGAAACCAGCTTTCAAGATTGTGAAACAGAAGTGGCTAATTTTGATCGAGCCAAAATTGGTCAGAATCAAATTGCTTCCGATTCCGCTTCGATTCAAAAACAAAGATCATTTAATTCGATTGTGGCAATTTTGGATAGCGGCGAAAAACTGTACATTTTGGATGATCAATTATGTACAGGTAAAAAACTGAAAAGCTATGTGTTTCCCACTTCCTACAAAGATATAGGTGTAGAAAAACTGGATACTGACCAGTTTTGCCTAAACTGGATAAGTGATCAATCAATTGTAAAATAGCGGGTATAATAGCAATCTAACAAAGTGGAAGCGTCGCATAGCGGTCAATTGCACACGCTTGGAAAGCGTGAGCCTTACGGCTTCGTGGGTTCGAATCCCACCGCTTCCGCGAGAATCCGCCTATGGCGGAGACGAGCGAGACAGGTGGAATGAGAAGTCAACCGAGTTGTGACAAACAACCCGGTTATCCCGATGAAATCGGGAAATCCCACCGCTTCCGCCATTTTGAGTCTATTTTCTCTTGCTGAATACCTTCTTTGTGAAGCTCAGCATCTTTTCTACCAAATCTAAGACGGAACCCTGCTGACGCTTCCGATACATCCAAAGCAATGCCATACCTGCAAAAACAGCTAAAACTAAGTACCCAATATTTTCTAAACTATCGAATCCCTCATTGAGTGATTCTAGAGCTCCCAGACTGGTATAACCCAAATAGAGATATATTGAATTTCGTACGATTAAACCTAAAAATGTGCTAAATAAATACGAACGAAAGTTAACTTTTATCAAGCCCGCAATGACAGATACTGGGGCTGTTGGCATAACAGGTATGGCTCTCATTAAGAAAATCGCAAACCCCTCTCGCTTACCTTCACCCAAAAATTTGCCCAAGCCCTCTGTATCGGAACGAGATACTCCTAGAAATTTTCCAAATTTACTAATAATAATATCTTCAGCTTTATCGGCAATGACGTAGATTATGAAGCTACCAATTGTCTTACTGAGTGCTCCAATCAACGCAAGTACCAAAATGAATAGTAGTGAAATACTTTGACTTGCAGAAATTGAACCCGCCAACATCATCACTAAGGGCGAAGGAATAGGTGCGATCACTTCTTCTACCAAAGCACCAATAAAAACAAACCAAGTAACGGGAATTTGTTGAGAAAGTGCTTCTAACCAAGAAATCAAGAATTGCATAGAACCTAGATTCTACTATAGATACGAACGAAATCCTATGTCACAACGAATGAGCGTGATTCTTTGGCTCGTGATGAAACAACTATTTTGGTTTACTGAGATTCTCTAAAAATGCTAATAAACAAATAAATAGAGGGACGCTACCCCTTGGTCCCAATGACTCTGAGATCTTATCTCCAGCGTGTAGGTTTTCATTATAATGCGAGGGATCAATAGTTTTATCTGAAACATAGTACAAATGATTTGATCTGAGCGTTAAATTTTCTAGCGCCTCCATTAGATGAAATGCTTCCATTTCCAGACATAATTCCTCAATTAGTGGATCATCTAAAATTTCTGCCATTTCTGCTGGTTGTTGGAAGGTCAAACCCGCCGTTGTTAATAAACTGGCAAATTTCACTGGATACCCATATTGAGCGATTAATTCTGAGATTGGATTCTGAATTGGCTTACTATCATCTTCAAATTGTGAAAATACTTGCTTTCCCAAAATCACATCACCCACCGATATATTCTGATTAACTCCTTTTGAATAATTTCCAACTTTGCCAATAAAATTCTCACTTTCCAGAGAGGGAAATTCAGCAACTGCGGCTTCCAACGTGGTTCTTGATAGATTTCCCAATGTATACGGAACCGATAGAATAGTCCGATTATTAGTTTTTAGTTTCGTTAGTATTGTCTGCAAGAATGTTGGCAAATTAGAAAATATTTCCGAATGAATCTGCGTGACATCTATTAAGTCAACTGGATCTGCTATTGGGCTGTCAACCGTCGCTACCAATCTATTAATACCAATCTTCTCAAATGTTTCTGAGCTAAACAGTCGCTCTCGTAATTTTTGAATAACTAAGTCACTCCCAACATACTGTGATAGTTGCTGAACTAAAAAGAATTTTTCTGCAGCATCCCTAACTTCCTGACTGGAAAGTTTTTCTAGTGAAGATGAAATTTCACTTCTTTTTGCTTCAAAAGCTTTTCCCATTTGTACAAATTCTTGTTCAGAAAATAATCCAATGGATAAGAAGATCCTCATTGAAAAATCATTGCCAAATAAAAGATCTGTTGGATTTTTCAGCTTTTCTGTTTCAATTTTATTTTTAGCAATATCCATCGTCATTTCTGCAGCATTTGGCTCTTTAATCCCACTCCATCCTCCAAGTACTTTTTGATTTGGATGCTCTGGACAAATTATCGCGTCCTCTCGATCCTTACTTACCCATTCCGTACGTAGTTCTTCGGCCAAAGAGTCAAGATGGTTCATTCTATCTACTAATTCTTCCAGGCGATAATTGATCGATTGCAGTAATTCAGGATCTTTATTTTTCAACGCCACTTTCTTCTTCTTCAACATCTCAATTTCTGATCTGACGTGGGTTTCATATAACTCTCTAAAGGCAATCTTAATGGGTGTTATATCTTCGCCTCGTTTGATCATGGCCACTACCGATTCTCTGGCTTGCTCTAAACTTCCAAACCAAGACAACATTTCAAATGTATCAGTTGGATCTTTTAGCAATACATCTCTTACATGAAAAGTTACTTCTGAGTGCTGCTCGTCAAAATCAAAACGAGTGCACAACGACACCGTTTGGGACTATGTTTCCTTCGCTTAACTCTTCCCGGAGCTCTAGACACATGTACAACATCCATAATTTCACTGGTACTATTGGTAAAGTGAATCGCCTTCAATTTTTTTCTAAAAATCAAAGTTGGCATTCTTTCACCAACATATTTGATCATCGAAGCAACAGTATTTGGATCATCAAGCCGACCATTAAGCAAGCCTTGGGGATACAGCTTTTCCAATCGCTTGAGATGGTCAAGCTTGATTTCATGACCGTGATCATATTGCTGTAATAAATAAAATTGAGCTTCTGCTAATTGGGCAGAGGTTATGCTCTCACCAGAATGCTCTTGATGAGTCAGCCATTGGATAAATACGTCCTCCGTCTGAATAGGAGTGTACTCCAAATTCCTCATAGTAAACCTATATTATACATATTTGATGTGTAAAAATCAAATGGTATACAATAAAAGTATGCATTTTCCACTTTTTCACAAGCGAGATACTATTGTTTATGCCGATGATGACGATGTATCAATTTTTAATCTAATTCGACTACGATTCCCCCCATTAGGGCTCGGATTATTGCTAGGAATTTTGCTATCCATTGTGGCATCACGCTTTGAAGAAGTACTTGCCATCGATGTGAGAGTGGCATTTTTTATCCCATTTATTGTGTACATGGCTGATGCAGTTGGCACTCAGACTCAAACAATTTATTCTCGAGATTTACGTTCGGGTAAAGCCAGTTTTAAAAAATATTTATATAAAGAATCAGTGTTGGGGTTACTGCTTGGATTACTCTCTGGCTGTATGAGCGCAATTGTCACAATGCTCTGGTTTAATTCTACTCAACTAGCCACTTCAGTTTCTATTGCGATGTTCGCATCAATTGCGTTTGCTCCAGTTGTCGCGCTGCTCGTTACCGAAGTCTTGCAACTTGAGCATAAAGATCCCGCCGTGGGGGCGGGTCCAATTGCCACAGTCATCCAGGATACATTGAGCGTGCTGATTTATGGCTTGGTTGCCAGCTTTGTGTTTTTCTAAACAGACGCTGATGAGCGTCGATGGAAGTACTATCCCATCTTATTGAACTTTTTCAATCGAGTATTCCATTTCTCCCGAGGGAGATATTACAGCAACGTTTTCTCCACTCTGTTTACCATACACTGCTTTACCCAAGGGACTTTCTTCTGAAAGCTTGTTGTTCTGCGGATCAGATTCATATTGACTGACTAAAGTAAAGGTATATTCGCCTTTTTTGCTCTTAACGGTTACCACGCTACCAAAACCAATTTTACCCAAGTGTTTTGTGTTCGTTTCTACGTAGCCATGAATTAATAGATGCTTGAGCTTACTCGATTGGCGACGAATGTCGCCAATTTCAAATTTGGCATATTTATAGGCACCATTTTCTGAAAGATCACCCATTTCGCGAGCCACTTTGAGGCGCGCCATCACCAGCACTAGTTCTTTCTGCAGAAAATCATACCGTCGTTGCATTTCATCATATTTGGCTTTGGTAAAGGGAATGGTTTTCGGTATCATCATTTCTATTTCACTGTATATCACAGATTCTCAATCAGCGGAAATGCAACTTTTGTGTCAAAATACAAATGTGAAAAAACATTCTGTTTCTATCGATCTCATCCGCGTTATCGCTATTCTTGGGGCATTATTCATTCATTTGACGTATCCCATCTATGCCAGACCAGACTTTTTTGGTGGTACAACTTGGTGGCTTACCACCATAATTAGCGCTTTTTCTAGAATATCTATTCCATTATTTATTATTCTGAGTGGATATTTGTTACTACCAAAAAATGAATCTTGGGCAACAACTCAAGCTAGATTGGTTCATCGCCTACTCGTTCCATTTGTTTTTTGGTTTGGTTTTTATCTAATCTGGGATCGAATCTTCTTGCATCGAACCAATTCGTTGCTTGAGATCCCAACTTTGCTGTATCAATCGAATACATACCACCTGTATTTTTTGCTTATTCTGACGGGGTTGTACTTTTTATTACCAATGTTGCGTTTACTTTTTGTTCATCTAGAAAACCATTACATCAAGGTTTTACTTGGCGTAGGTTTTATAGCGGGTGTTTTGATGTACTTCGTTCCGTACGGTCTGATCCGCGACCAAGCACAATTTAATATTTTTACTGCTTGGGTGCCATATTTAGGATACTTTTTATTTGGCGGTTTTTTGGCGACCAAAAAACCGCAAAAACCCAGGTGGCTGGGTCTCGTCACACTATTTGCGTTCATTACCACCATCGCTCTCAGCGCTTCCGTAGTAGCGTTTCGAGAAACAACCACTGCCTGGCTTTGGCGCAGTCACGGCGTGGCGTTTGTTGACGAATATCTGAGCCCCCAAATTATTGTCTTCGCTCTTAGCTTTTTTTGGTTATTGGTCTCCTTGCCACCCAATTTTAAATTGCTGAATAATTTGCACGTCTCTAAACTACTGCGCCAACTAGCCAAAGCAAGCTTCGGTGCCTATTTAATTCATGTGCTGGTTTTAAATGTACTAGATTTTAGGTTTGGTCTGGCTCTCGACGCTTATCCGGGAAGTCTATTGCAATACTTTTTGATAAGATCAAGTCTTTGCTTACTTCTTTCATTTGGTCTAAGCTGGTTATTGCTTCAAATTCCTTGGGTAAAAAAAGTCTTCGGCGAAAATTAACTTTCATTTTAAGCGCTCGCGATGTATTTGACATATTTTGATATACTATCAGAATGAAATTTACTGAAGCGGCTAGACTGACCGCACAAGCATATTTTTGGTATCACTCAAAAAATAGTGATACCCAATATACCAATGGACCGATGCATCTTTATGATGCGGCTGCCGAATCGCTAACCGATCGTAATGCTGTTGGAAAACTAGTAGCACAATTAGTGGGAAATCCCACTGGCCGAATCTTAGAAATTGCAGCCGGCACTGGGCTTATTTCACAACACCTTGCAGATGTTTCACAATTAACTTGCAGTGACATTTCCCAGGAATCCCTTGAGCTATTAAGAGAACGGGTAACCTCCGCAAACATTCTAAGTGCTGACTTTACCAATCTACCTTTTAGTGATCAGACTTTTGATACAGTCGTTAATGTGGGTGGTTTTCGCTATGTCACAGATGAAGTAGCGTTTTGGAACGAAATGGATCGGGTAACCTCAAAAACTGGCAGAGTGATCATTGTTCAGTTTTATCCCAGGTTATCCAAATTAAGTGGGTATGATCTTCGAGTCGATTCGCAACATCAAATATCATTCAAAAAAAACAAAATCTTAACCCACAAATCAAATGTAACGATAGGTAGTATGTCGGTTACTACGGGTGAGTACTTATTGATTGAGTTTACAAAAAAATAGTTTGGCATTAGTCTATACACTAAATGTCACTGAAATTTCAGCTTCTTCCCACACGAGTATATTTTGAAGATCTTCTGCTAGAAATTAATCATGCAAAAAAACACATCTGCATCCAAAGTTTATATTTTGATCCAGGACACTACCTAGACAAAATCATTACCGCTCTTATTAAAAAACAAAAGGAGGGTCTTTTCGTTGAGCTTATTATTGATGCATTTGGCAAAAGTCCCCAAATAAAAACCCATCGTTTTGAAAGCGCGCTCGCAAAACTCATCGATAATCACGTTGCTGTAACATTTATCAATCCCTTACCTTCAAGACAAAACTGGATATTCCCATATCTTCATCGAAATCACATTAAGATTGTACTTATTGATAACACAATCTATTTTGGTGGAATTAATTTTTCCAACCAAGAACTGACCTTCCAAGATTTGATGATAAAAGTTGTCGACGAAAAAATATCGACTATTTTTGAGCAAATAATTAATGAGTCAAAACAACAGATATTGGAAGACAGCAGCATCCGACTTGATAACAAAAATATACTAATGGTTGAAGGCATCAATACTCAATCAATTATTTATCAACGCGCACTATCCCTCATTAACGATGCAAAAAAATCAATTGTTTTTACCTCACAATTTTCCCCTGATGGAAAAATGCTTGACAGTCTTTATCAATCAACTAGCCGTGGAGTAAAACTCACAATCATTGTGCCAGTTCGCAATCACTTTAATCGTCTATTTGAACTGCTAAATCAGTGGAATAACTTGATGATAATTATCAAACAAAAAAATCTACCATTACTCAAAATCAAATCAATGATCCATGCGAAGTTATTACTAATAGATAACCAAACTTTGTTAATTGGTTCACACAATTTGTGTTGGTTGGGTGTGGCATCCAAATCATCTGAAATCATGCTTCAGTCAACAGACAGTAATTTAATCAATCAAGTCAAACAATTTACCAATCACTTAATTACTGACAATCAAGGTGATTCATGCTGCAATCACTGACAAAAGACCGTTGGATTTTCTATAGTTCCTTGTGAACATCCCACAATTGGCTGATTTGATGTCTGACATATACCATATCCTGAGATTTTTTTACCAGGTAGTCTCAACAATTTAACGCAACGATTTGTTGTATAACTTCTACAGGTTTAAGGTAACCAAGCACTTTTCTTGGACGATCATTCAACTCACGCTCAACACGCTTGATTGTAGCAGTCGAG
>Ga0116143_10003133_pt1 | contig 16930 bp, 19 predicted proteins | sample AD_UKC034_MetaG_FD_89745 | JGI IMG/M metagenome (GOLD analysis project Ga0116143, IMG submission 89745) | Active sludge microbial communities of municipal wastewater-treating anaerobic digesters from USA - AD_UKC034_MetaG | ecosystem: Engineered > Bioreactor > Anaerobic > Digestate | place: USA...
ATCACCTGTCCCACTTACTACTCATTACAGGTCGGCAGGCAGGTTCACCATTAAACTTTTTCCATCTTCTTCAACTCCCTCACCACCCTGCTTACCGGCAGGCCCATCACATTGTAAAAATCACCATTGATAGATTTAATACCCACCACTCCTATCCATTCCTGTATGGCATAAGCTCCGGCCTTATCATAGGGTTTGTATTTTTCAACATAAAATTCTATTTCGCTGACTGAGAGATTATGAAATTCAACATCAGTTGTATCGGCAAATGCCACTTCCTCATTTCCCTTCCGTATAACCACACCTGTAATCACCCGGTGTTTCTCACCAGACAATGCCAGCAGTATACTGACGGCATCTTCCCGGTGAACCGGTTTGCCGATGATATTATCTCCCAGTACCACAATCGTATCGGCGGCCACTATTGTTGCCTGGCTGCTGAGAGATTGCTGTACTGCAATGGCTTTGTTCCTGGCAATGTAAATTGCTACTTCCTCAGGTGTCAGTCCCGGCGGGAACCGTTCATCAGTTTCTTTTACTATAATCTCAAAAGGTACTTCCGCCCACTCCAATAATTGTTTTCGCCGCGGTGATTGTGAAGCAAGAATTATTTTGTTCATAAATAGAAATAGAAAAATATCATGGATAGAATACCGGTTAACATCACCAATTTGATCCAGTTACTGAGGCGGTGAAAATCCGCCGTACCGGATGCTGCAAATAATTTTGATAATATATATACTAACGGGGCAATGACCAATACAATACTATAAGCAGCCGGCAACCACCAGCGGAACTGTAATACATACACCTGTACCACCACCAGGATCGCTATCAGTACTATCAGCCAGACAGCTGTATATACTTTAGCCGCATTCACTCCCCATACAATCGGCATCGTACGGCAACCATATCGTTCATCGCCGGGCATATCTTCTATATCTTTTATAGCTTCCCTTATCAGGGTGGTAATAAAAGCAAAACCTGCATACAAAAATGCCAAACGGAAAAACTTATAATGAGACCCTTCGCCAAGACCAACGGCATCAGCAACTGAAACCTTGGAAAAAAAGATGATCAGTATCGTCCAGGCAACTAGTACCGAAATCACCACATTACCTATCAATAAACTTTTTTTAAAATTGGTAGAGTAAACCCATAGTAATCCTACACAACAGATATTCGCAAGGATAAGATACCACTTACTTAAAAATGGTACAGCCAGTACCGTAAGCAGGATACCGCTGGTGCTCAGCATAAAATGCCAGGCAATGGCCCAACGCCGGCTGATGATCCTGTCCACCACCAGCTTTTGAGGTTTGTTCACCTCATCAATATTAATATCAAAATAATCATTGATCACATAACCTGCCGCAGCGATAAACAAAGAAGCAAGCAACAGAAAAGCGAAATGCATAGTGTCACCTGCCGGAATTCCTCCTTTATACAAAGGATAGTAAATGCAAAATTGGAAAAGCAGTTGTGTAAGTGCAATGAAAATGAGATTGGGCAGCCGTACCAATTGCAAAAAGCCTGCTATCAATCTCATGACTATAATTTACGGAAAGATACAATACAACCCTGATGTAAGGAATAGCTTTGCAAAATCAGTATTACCGTGAAGTAATATCCACCCGGTAATGCCAGTGATCATTCAGCTTAAGTACTTTCTCTATCACATCCCTTACACAGGCAAAACCGCCATTAACCGGCGAAATATAGTGTGCTACATCTTTCACTTCGCTTACTGCATCTGCAGGACAGCAGGCAAGGCCGGCTATTTGTAAGGCAGGAATATCAGGCAGGTCATCCCCCATATACAACACTTCCTCTGTTTTCAATCCATTGTCAGTTATATATTTCGACAATAATGATCTTTTATCCATCACCGACATTTCCACATCTTTAATACCAAGCTTTCCCAGCCGGTCCACTACCTGTGGGGAATTGCCTCCTGAAATAACCTTTACACGGTATCCATTTTTGATCGCCATCTGAAGAGCAAAACCGTCTTTAATATTCATTCGCCTGGCCTGCAAACCATTCTCCAATACTAAAATGGTACTGTCTGTCAGTACACCATCCACATCAAAAACGAAAGTGGTAATTGGCTTGAATAATTCGAGAACGTTCATATTGTAAACTGGTTGACAGGCTGAAGTGCTGACAAGTTAACCTGTCAACTTATCAACCGATAAACTATTTCTGGTTATCCCTCCACTCATACACCCATGCACTTTGTATCATTTCCAGGTGGCCTTCATTACTTTCTTCTCTTTTACCCTGAAAACCCGGTATCTGCAAAATCCATTCGAGCAGATCAGTGAACCGGATCCGATAGATCTTTCCTTCATTAAAGTCATCACCAAACCGTTCATACAGTTTCAGTGCAATATCTTCATGATCGCTCCAGTTAATCGGTGGTTCAAAATGACTCATAATACTTATTGTGCTGATTTCTTAATTATAAAATTGCTTATTCTCCTAAAAATTGTGTCTGGTCAGGCAGTGTCACTTCTATTTCGCCACTTCCTTCCTGCAACAGGCACTGGCAGCCCAGCCTTGAATTAAGTTTTGGGTTTACAGCCCTGTCAATAAAATCTTCCTCCCTGTCACTCAATTCTTCTAAAAAATCTCCGCCTTTTTCCACGTACAAATGACAGGTACTGCAGGCACATACGCCACCGCAGTTATGATGAAGTTCTATATCATTTTTCAGGGCTACTTCCAGCAAACTATATCCTGCCTCAATATTGGTCAATGTTACCGGTTCCACCCCCGGTTGTTCAAAATTAAATCTGATAGTATACATCTCGCCTGTTTTCGTTTCAGTTTCGGCCGCAATTGGTCTTGCGGAGTGCAAAAGTAATGGTAAAACAAAGAATACATTTACTTGTTCAGGAAAACTATCAGGCGAATTGCTGTATGCTTTCTGTCAATAATATATACAGGTTCTTTAGCTGAGGATGCTGTTTTAACAACTCAAGATGCTTATGTATTGTTTCGCTGTCGTGCCGGATGGCGGGGCCTGTCTGTGCCTGCCGGGGTGAAATATCTTTTATTCTTGAAGCTGTTTCTTCAATAAGTGGCAGCAATTGCCTGAAATCAAGCCCTTCTTTGCGGCAGTATTCTTCTGCTATTACATACATATGATTGGTAAAATTGCTGACAACAACAGCAGCCACATGCAGTTTGAGCCTGGCATCATCCCCCGCCTCTGTTACTTTTTCCTTTGCTATAGAATGCGCCAGTAATTCCAGTTTCTTTTTGGTAAGCTCATCACTGCCATCAAAGAAAACAGGCACATCGGGAGAATAACTCATTTCTTTTCTAAGGCTTTGTAAAGGATAGAAAACACCATAATGAGCCGTAACAGTTTTCAATATTTCTTTGGGAACTGATGCAGCTGTGTGTGCCACTATCTTTCCAGGCAGCAATAGTTCTTTTGCCACCGTCACAATAGCATCATCATTTACCGTAACCAGGTACACATCAGCATTTTTATTGATCAGGCTGATATAATTGGTCGATTCTGTATCCCACTCATATGCCAGTTCAGAAGCTGCCGAAGCATTACGGCTGTATATCTGCAGAATTGTGTGCCCGGCAGCTTTGAATTTTCTGCCAAGCACTGCAGCCACATTCCCGGAACCGATGATTACTATGTCCATATCTCAAACCCCGCAGGGAAGTTTAGTGAATGATTAAATAGATTTGCAAATTACAGTAAAGAAAATTAACCAATGGCAGGTTTGAAACTGGCACAAAGGATAGCTTTAAAATATTACAAAACAAAATTTGCACTCTGGACAGCCGTGTCGAAAAAGAAAGCCGCTGAAAAAGCCTTTGAACTTTTTTGCACCCCGCAACGACGAAACAGGAAACAACCACCCAAAATATTTGAACAGGCTGAAAAGCTGCAATGCAAAGTAGATGGAATTTCAGTAAAAGGGTGGCGGTGGAATCATCCTGCCACCAGGAAGGTCCTTATCATTCATGGTTTCGAATCTTCTGCTGTCAACTTCGACCGGTATGTAAGACCGTTGATAAAAAAAGGATATGAAGTACTTGCCTTTGATGCCCCTGCTCATGGAAGAAGTGGCGGTAAACAAATTACTGCTCCCCTTTATAAAAAAACGATATTAGAAATAAACAAACGGTATGGCCCTGTACAATCTTTCATGGCGCACTCCTTTGGAGGCTTAGCCATAAGCCTGGCATTGGAAGAGATCAGCCATAATGGAGAATACAGGCTCGTTTTAATTGCACCCGCCACCGAAACTTCTACAGCTATTGAAACCTTCTTCAATTTTTTACAGTTAGACCCGGCCATCCGAACTGAATTTGATAAAGTGATCATTAAAAAGGGAGGCGTCACCCCTTCATGGTATTCAATTAGGAGGGCTATGAAACACATCAAAGCTAAAGTGCTGTGGATACATGATGAAGAGGATGACACGACCCCGCTCAGCGATGCACTGAAAGTGAAGGCAGAAAACCATCCAAATATTGAATTCGTAATTACAAAAGGTTTGGGACACAGCCGGATTTACCGGGAAAACAAAGTGACCAAAGCTATTACGGAATTCTTATGAAGACATATATATACTTTCTTCTGCTTATTTTCACTTTTGTAAACCCGGGCAATGATCTGATACGACTCACAAATTTGAACAACATGACTTATAGTTATCTTGCTTTAGGCGATTCATATACTATCGGAGAACAGGTACCTGCTGCTGACAATTATCCTAACCAGGCAGTACAGATGCTGAGAAAAAAAGGAGTTTCATTTTATGCTCCGGAAATAATTGCTAAAACAGGATGGACGACAGATGAATTGCAATCTGCCATCAACGAACACCAATTTTTAGAAAAGTATGATTTTGTAAGCCTGCTGATCGGTGTCAATAACCAATACCGGGGACGACCGGTGAATGAATTTGGAGACCAATTTGAAGCATTATTGAAAAAAGCTATACAATTTGCCGGCAATGACCGCAGCCGGGTGGTTATCATTTCTATTCCTGACTGGGGGGTCACTCCTTTTGCTGAAACAAGCCTCTCGGACGGGCAGGGCCGGGACAGAGAACAAATTACGGCTGAAATTGACGCTTATAATAATGTATGTAAAAGCATTGCGAACAAATACAGCATACATTATATATATATAACCGACTGGACAAGGGAAGCAGCCTCCGATCATTCTTTACTTACTGCTGATGGCTTACACCCTTCCGGAAAAGAATACAAACGCTGGGCAGAACTGATTTCAGCCCATTTCTATTCAAAATTGTAATTGAATTACAGGCAGATAAACAGTTTTCATAAACCGTTTCAAGTACCTCCTCTTTCAACCGAAAATAATGTTTCGGGAAAAATTTATTATCCTTGTCCTAACTTGCGGCCGCTGAAAAGCGGTTTTGTGATATAATACAGTATCCCTTATGGCGAAAAATTTATTGATAGTAGAGAGCCCTGCGAAAGCGAAAACGATTGAAAAAATCCTGGGAAAAGACTTCCAGGTAAAAAGCTGCTTTGGGCATATCCGTGACCTGGAAAAGGCGGGAATGGGTATCAATCTCGAAAAGAATTTCGAACCTACCTATATAGTACCGGCCGAAAAGGAAAAAGTGGTGAATGAACTCAAATCGCTGGCTAAAAAATCTGAAGAAGTATGGCTGGCAACGGATGAGGACCGTGAAGGAGAAGCCATTAGCTGGCATTTATGTGAAGTACTGGGTCTTGATCCTAAAACCACAAAACGGATCGTCTTTCACGAAATTACCAAACCGGCCATTCAAGCGGCTGTTCAAAATCCCCGGAAACTGGATATGAACCTGGTGATGGCACAACAGGCCAGAAGAATATTAGACCGTATAGTGGGATTTGAACTCAGTCCTGTTCTCTGGCGAAAGATGAGTATGCGGAATAACCTGAGTGCAGGCCGTGTACAAAGTGTGGCGGTACGGTTGATAGCAGAAAGAGAAAGAGAGATCAATGCTTTTGTTCCGGTAAGCACTTTTAAAATTGAAGCTGCTTTTACAGCAAAAGATGTAACTGATAAGAATGTAACTTTTGCTGCAGAAGGAAAAAAGCAAAATACCGCTGAAGATGCAGAAGCCTTTTTGAAAGGCTGCATCGGTGCCAGCTATAAGGTTACAGATATACAGGTAAAACCCGGCAAACGTTCCCCTGCTCCTCCTTTTACTACATCCACCTTACAACAGGAAGCTTCCCGGAAATTAGGTTATGGTGTATCCAGAACGATGCTGATCGCACAAAAACTGTACGAGAACGGGTATATTACCTATATGCGTACAGATAGTGTGAATCTTAGTAATACAGCACTTGGGGATATTACCAACACTGTGAAAAGCATGTATGGCGAAGAATATCACCAGTTCCGCAAGTATAAAAATAAAAATGAAAGTGCTCAGGAAGCCCACGAAGCTATCAGGCCTACCTACATGAGTAATTCGTCAGTGCCAGAAGCTGACTGGCAAAAATTATATGAACTCATCTGGAAAAGAACCATGGCCTGCCAGATGGCGGATGCAGAATTAGAAAAAACAATAGCCAAAATTGAGATATCTACTAATAAAGAAGAATTAACTGCCAGTGGTGAAGTGCTGAAATTTGATGGATTCCTTAAAGTATACCGTGAGGACAAAGATGATGACGAACTGGAAGAAGAAGCGAACGAAGGAATGTTACCGCCATTAACTGTTGGTCAGCAACTGCCATTGAAAGAAATGAAAGCCACGGAACGTTTCAGTCGTCCGCTGCCAAGATATACCGAAGCTTCATTGGTAAAAAAACTGGAAGAACTGGGTATAGGTCGTCCTTCCACTTATGCTCCTACAATCTCTACAATTCTTAAAAGAGGTTATGTAGAGAAAAGAGATAAAGAAGGAGTTCGCCGTGATTTCAGAGTCTTCAAACTGCAAAAGGATTCCGTGAGCAAACTGGAGGAACAAGAGAACACCGGTGCTGAAAAGTCAAAATTATTTCCTTCTGATTTGGGCCTGGTGGTCACTGATTTTTTGAAACAATATTTTGATGACATAATGGATTATAGCTTCACAGCAAGAATCGAAGAGGAATTTGATGAGGTGGCCGAAGGAAAAATGAAGTGGAACAAAATGATCCATGAATTCTATAGCCCTTTTAAAAAAGATGTAGAAAAAACAATTGAGACGGCTGAACGTATAAAAGGTGAAAGAGAATTGGGCGTTGATCCTGAAACTGGCAAACCGGTGGTAGCTAGGATGGGGCGTTATGGTGCGATGATACAGATTGGTGTGGCCGATGATACAGAAAAACCACGTTTTGCCAAGATACCCACCGGCCAGAGTATTGAGACCATTACGTTTGAAGAAGCAATGAATTTGTTTGGTGCACAGGGAACGATGGGCCAGTATGAGGAAAAAGATGTTTCGGTAAATGTTGGCCGCTTCGGTCCTTATGTAAAATGGGGTGATGATTTTATTTCACTGCCGAAAGGAACTGATCTTTCCACTGTTGATCTGGAAACTGCGATCAAACATATTAAACAAAAACAGATTGCTGATGCGCCGGTTGGTACATATGATGGCAAACCGGTTACCAAAGGTACCGGACGATTTGGCCCTTATATCAAATGGGATGGTATGTTTATCAATGTACCAAGGCGTTACAATTTTGCCAATCTTTCCCAGGCTGAAATGGATGAACTGATCGATGCCAAAGTAAAGAAAGAAGCCAACCGGTATATACAACGCTGGCCCGATGATAAGATTTCGGTGGAAAATGCAAGATGGGGTCCCATCATCAAGTTTGGTAAAAAGATCATCCGTATGCCTAAGAAAGCAGATGATACCAAATACACTGCAGAAGATGCAGCTGCATTTACATTGGATGATGTGAAGAAATTTATTGAAGCGGAAATTCCGGGTGCATTTACAAAGAAGGGGAAAAAACCTGCAGCAAAGAAAGTTCCTGCTAAAAAGGCTGCAGTAAAGAAAAAAGCCGCAAAGAAAAAATGATCATAGTAAGCATCGTATTCAACTATAAATGAAAAGAGCCTACTGGGAAAAAATAGCTCCCACTTACGGAGAAGAAATATTCGATGTGCTGCACAACGATAAGAAAGCCCTTATCCGTGCTGTTATAAATAAGTATGCTTCTAAGAATAAAACGGTGATCGATATCGGATGCGCTATTGGCAAATGGTTGCCGGTGCTCTCCCCTGCCTTTAAAAAAGTAGTTGCCGTTGATATATCGGCAAAAAATCTTGCAATAGCACAACAATTATACCCGCAATACAAAAATGTGGAATACCTGCGGGCAGATATGAGCGGCAGGAAAACAAAAGTACCGGCTTGTGATTTTGGTATTTGTATCAATGCCATTCTTACTCCTTCTCAAAAAGACAGGGATAAGTTCTTTAACTCTCTTGGTAATTGTGTGAAGAAAGGTTGCCGTATTGTCATCACAATTCCTTCGTTGGAGTCACACTTGCTTACCAGCATCATTCAGCAACAATACAAAATCGATAAAAATCTTTTTCCTGCCACAAAAAATGGAAAAGAAGCCATCCGAAAATGGAATAATATACGCCAGGGTAATGCAGATATTGATGAGGTACCACATAAACACTACCTGAAAGAGGAATTACAACTGCTGTTACATAACGCTGGTTTCATTGCAGAAAATTTTCAAAAAATCGAATACAACTGGACCACTGAATTTCATAAACCACCAAAATGGCTGAAAGAACCCAAACCCTGGGACTGGATGGTAGTGGGGAGAAAGTTATAAATTCTGTATTTGATGTGGTGATTAATCAGCCATGGCCTTTAACTCTATCCCCACTTGTGGAAAAGTTTAACTATTCTGTTTCGATTTCAATATTGATCTTGTGTACGAATCACTACCATGGAAACCACCAAAGAAATATCGGCCCTGTTTACCTTAATCGATGATCCGGATGAAGAAGTGTTTGGACTTGTGTCCAGCAAGATTGTTGATTATGGGAAAGAAATTATTCCTAACCTGGAACATCTCTGGGAAACTACCCCCAATGAAGAAATACAAAGCCGGATCGAATTACTGATTCATCGTTTGCATTTTACAGATCTTACAGAGGACTTTCGTCAATGGAATTTATCAGGACATCATGATCTTATGCTGGGAGCCATGCTCACCTGTAAATTTCAGTATCCTGATATCTCCACTACTCCGGTAATGCAGGAAATAGAAAAAGTAAGACGCAATATCTGGCTGGAATTGAACAATTATCTGACTCCGCTTGAACAGATCAATATTGTAACAAGTATTCTGTATAGTTATTATGGTTTAAAAGGAGGAGAAACGAATTACAAAGAACCAAACGAATTCCTGTTGCATAAGACCCTGGAAGCTAAAAGAGGAAACCAGATCAGCAATGGTATTTTGTATTTAGTGCTCTGCGAACTGCTTGATATACCCGTAAGGGCTATTAATATCCCCAAGCAGTTTATTATCGCTTATTTCAAGCCCGGGTATTCCGAAGAAAACCTCCCGGACCCATTGCATAAGGTTGAATTCTTTATTGATCCAACATCAGGCCAGGTTTTCACTCACCAGGATGTAGACAATTATTTTAAACGTATCTCTGTCCCTCCTGTCACCTCATACTTTAAACCAAGGATGAATAAGCAGGTTGTACAGCAGTTGCTTGAAGAATTCAGCAAATGTTTTGATACTGATAAAGAAAAATACAAGCAGTCTGAGTTGATAGATTTAGCCAAACTGCTTGATTAAGGATCAGTGGCTGTTGCTCAAAGTTCCAATTTCCATCCCTCCCTGTATTCTCTTTTCACAAATTGGTTGGCTTCATCAAAATTAGTAACCTTCATATTTTTGGCGTCCCACAAAAGTTTCTTGCGGCCAAGATATTTATCATCCCATCCTTTTAATTTCGGATTTTTCATCATCCAGCTACGTATTGCCAGGTTACCCATCAATATACTTTCTGTAAATGGTCCGGCATATTCAAACGGGGAGCTTGTTTTAGCATTACCATAACCAGCCCTGCAGGCATTTACCCATTGCAGGTAATGACCTTCGGGAACCCGTTTGATGGTTTCTTTGGGCATTGTCTTTTCCTTCATCAGTTTGGTCGGCAATAATCTTGGGTTAGCTCCGTAACAATCCATCAGCATCTTGCCTTTAGTTCCCACCAATAATACACCACCATCCCAGTTACCAAATGATTCTTCCGGCAATAATTCTTCAGGACGTTCAGGCAATAAACCACCATCATGCCATGATACTTTTATTGTTCCCTTTCCATCTGTTCTGGGATAATTCAGGTGAATAATAGATGCAGGCGGACATGCATCAAGATTTTGTGTATCATTCCACATGGCTTTCCAGATAGTGGCTACACTGCATTCTGCAGAATCAGGATACAATATTGGAAGAATTCTGTAAATCGGATCCATCACATGGCAGGCCATATCTCCCAATGCTCCCGTACCAAAAGCCCACCATCCCCGCCAGTTGAATGGCAGATAGGCAGGATTAAAATCCATGGGGTTTGCTGTTCCCAGCCATAAATCCCAATCCAGTTCCTTTGGTATATCATGCTTGCCGGAGGGTGTAGGTATACCCTGTGGCCATACAGGCCTGTTTGTCCAGGCATGTGCCTCGGTCACTTTACCAATCATACCAGCATCATACATTTCTTTGGCTTTACGTACTCCGTCACCCGAACCACCCTGGTTGCCCATTTGGGTTACTACTTTATATTTCTTAGCGGCTTCAGTCAGAATCCTTGCTTCATAAATATCATGTGTCAATGGTTTTTGAGTGTATACATGTTTGCCCAGTTGCATGGCAGCTAATGTAGCAACTGCATGGGTATGATCGGGTGTAGAAATGGAACAGGCATCAATATTACTCTTTTCCTTTTCCAGCATTTCCCTGAAATCTTTATAATAGGGTGCTTTATCAAATTTCTTTCTTGAATTAGCAGCTTCCCTGTCATCCACATCACAAAGCGCCACGATATTTACATAAGGACTTTTCGCAAATTCTGCAAGGTCACTGGTACCCTTACCTCCCACTCCTATCCCTCCTATATTCAATTTATCACTGGGAGCAATAAAACCCCGGCCCAGCACATGACGTGGTACAATAAAAAAGCCGGCACCGGCAATTGCTGTATTACGGATAAACTTTCTCCGGGAGATACTCATATTCTTTTTAACAGGTGTCATTTTGAAAATTTGCTTTAAGTTAAAGGGAACTGGTATAATCATCAAAAAATATTCTCCGTTTTTACTTTAAAGGTAAATGGTTAGCTTAGAGAAAAAATGAATGACGATCAACTGGGATGATTTTGAAAAAGTGGATATGCGGGCCGGCACCATCATTGAAGTAAATGATTTCCCTAAAGCCAGGAGGCCTGCTTACCAGTTGTTAGTGGATTTTGGTGCAGAAATAGGTATAAAGAGGTCTTCAGCACAAATTACGGCCCATTATGGTAAGGAAGAATTATTGAATCGCCAGGTGATTGCTGTTGTTAATTTCCCGCCGAAACAAATTGCCAACTTCACCAGTGAATGTCTTGTCCTGGGTGTCTATGATGAAAATAACGATGTAATTTTATTACAACCGGGGCAACCTGTTCGCAACGGTCAAAAGATCGGCTAGACATGTCTGACACTTTTCACACATATTATCATTCGCCGGTAGGTTTACTGAAGATAAGCGGTACGGAAGATTATATAAGCGAAGTAACATTTCACGACACCTCACAAAAGTCTGAAGGGAGGAAAAAAAATCTTCCCCCTATGCTGATCAATTGTGTGGAGCAGTTGATCCAGTATTTTAATGGTCAGCGCAGGCAATTTGAACTACCCTTAAATCAGCCCGGCACAAATTTTCAGCAGGGAGTATGGAGCGAACTGCTGCAAATACCCTTTGGTAAGACGATCAGCTATCTTGAGCTGGCGAGAAGAATCGGAGACACAAAGGCTACCAGGGCTGTTGCCAATGCCAATGGAAAAAATAATATTGCCATAATAGTTCCATGTCACAGGGTGATAGGTTCCAACAGGGAGTTGATTGGCTATGCCGGAGGGTTATGGCGAAAAAAATGGTTATTGGAGCATGAGGCCAAAGTAGCCTATGGAGTACAGACATTGTTTTAACCCGTTTTCCAATTAAATTAAATCAACTCATCACTGGTAAAGGCAAAAGGCAGCAACAGACGGGAAGATTTGACAATATGTATTTTTCCTTCCATTCCCCCCATGATCACCCGGATCGGTTTTTTGAATCTTGTTTCGTATTCAAGCAGCGACTGCCGGCACATACCGCAAGGTGAAATAGGATGATTACTTTTTTCTTTAGCCGTATTAAAACTTATAGCCATAGCAATCAGCGGAACGTCAGGATACAAAGTAGCCGCACTGCCTAATAATACTCTTTCTGCACAGATACCTACCGGGTATGATGCATTTTCCTGGTTAGTACCGGCAACATACTCGCTGTTGGCAAGCAATGCTGCAGCCCCCACATTGAATTTTGAATAAGGTGCATACGCTTTAGCAGTTACCTCCCTTGCTCTTGTCAATAGTTCCGCATCTGCCTTGCTTAACTGACTAATATCATCATACACTTCATACTCAAATTCAAATTTGCTCTGTTTCATACCGGTATTGGTTTTAAGACAATAATGCCCCTGACATCGTCAAGGGCATTTAAAGTTAATTTATTTTACTGTACGGAACAATCGTTTCCATCGGGGGCCGCCTTCCCAGCTAAACCAAATCAACCAGGCTTTTCCTACTACCCTGTCTTCCGGCACAAAGCCCCAATACCGGCTATCCTGGGATCCTTGCCTGTTATCACCCATCATCCAGTAATAGTTCATTTTAAAAGTATAGGAACTCACTTCCTTACCATTCAGATAGAACTTATCATCTTTTTTAAAGAACTCATTCTTTTCATATACCCTGATGGCTCTTTCATACAACAAATAGGTTGAATCGTTTAATTGAACCGGCATATTCTTCTTAGGAATCCAGATAGGACCATAATTATCTCTTGACCATTTAAACGATTGATTATTGGGAAATACTTCTCCTCCTCCCCCATTATATGCCTCATCAAGCACAATCGAAGTGGCAAAACCATTTTGAAGCATTTTCTCTTTTGCCTTTGCAGTTAACAACATTCTGAAGGTATTGATGCCAATGCTTTCATACTCTCCCTTTTCATAATCAACCTCATACTCTTCTTTCAGAATATCAGCATCAGGAACCAGTTTGGTTGTTACAACATAAAATGCCTCACTGGCAGGAGGTAATGGTTGCTCTTTACCATCTATGTATACTATGCCTTTTTTTACTTCCAGGACATCTCCTGCAATACCTACACAGCGTTTAATATAGTTATCACTTTTATCTACAGGATGAATGGCCAGCGGATAATTATCAGGGTCATTCAATATCACTTTTCTTCCTTCATCAATATTTCCCCGGCCCATTCGGCGACATACATCATAGTAAGGATCTTTTGATTGAAAATTGGGCAGGTTAATAACGGTATCACCTGCCGGAAAGTTAAAGACCACTGCATCGTTCCTTTTTACAGGGGATTCGAACCAGCGCATATAGGGAAGCTTAATTGCCTCGGAATATGATTTGCGGCTTGAACCAAAAGGAAGGTAATTATGAACAAATGGTACTGATAAAGGAGTATTGGGAATACGGGGACCATAGCTCAGTTTGCTCACAAAGAGAAAGTCATTGATCAATAATGATTTTTCCATTGATCCTGACGGGATGGTATAAGCTTCGAAAATAAATGTACGGATCAGGGTGGCAGCTACTATTGCAAAAATGGCGGCATCCACCCACTCTCTCCAGCCTTTTTTCTTGTGATTCTTTACAGCTTCAGCGCCTATATATTTTGGATCTTCCTTGTAGGCCAGGTAGGGAAAATAAACAGGAGCTACTAACGCTGCCGCTGTATGTGCACCCAATGAAAACCGGCCAAAGACTTTGGCAAACTCAATAAAAATACCAGGGCTTATAAACCAGCCCACTACTGGTATGAATTGCCAGAAAACCCAGTGCTTAGGTCGCTTGGCAAGTCCCTGCATTATCCAGGTATTATAAAAAGGAATAAATGCCTTCCAGGAGGGTACTCCGGCTTTGGCAAATAACTTTGCAAAACCAAACGATGGCAGGAAAACGATCAACGTTCCGATCAGGTAAACAATAAAAATGTGCTGTAAGGGCATGTACCGTATTTTATAGCTGACAAAAATATCATAAATATTTGCGTATCAAAATTCTATTATTCAAAGTTTTGCTAATTCCGGCACCATTTTCAGGCGAATAAATGATAATTTAGAGTTAAGGATATGCACCAGTTTTCCATAAAAGACATAGAGAATCTCTGCGGTATTAAAGCACATACGCTAAGGGTATGGGAACAACGGTATCAATTGTGCGTTGCCAAAAGAAAGGTCAGCCAGCACCGTATTTACTACAATAATGATCTGAAAGAACTGCTGCAGGTCTCCTTTCTTTACCACAGCGGGCATAAGATATCCAATATCGCAGGGCTGAGCCCGGCTGAGATTGAAATATTAGTTGAGGAAACATATAAAAGCCAACCCACAAACCATGAAGGCTCCATTCATCAACTTACGGAAGCAAGCCTTGATTTTGACAAAGAAAGATTTGAAAAAATAATCAATTGCCTTGTATTGAGAACCGGCATTGAGAATTCCATCCGGGACGTATTTTATCCCTTCCTGCAACGTATCGGCTTATTGTGGATGACTAATCATGCAATTCCTGCCCAGGAGCATTTCGCCAGTCACATTATCCGAAAGAAAATAATACTGGCAACTGATGGGCTCGAAGCCCCTGCTAAAGGGAAAAATATCATCCTGGTGTTTTCTCCTTCCGGCGAATATCATGAAATACCTTTGCTGACAGCTAACTATTTTTTTAGAAAAGAGGGAAACAAAACTCTGTATTTCGGAACAAATGTGTCAGCCAATACACTGACATATTATTTAAGTTGCCACCCGGCAGAATATGTATATGCCCATATAATTACCTGCCTGAGCTATACAGACATTGAGGATTATATTACTACACTCAGGCAATCATTTAAAGGCAACATAGTTTTGTCAGGACCAGCCTGCAGATTTTTAAAAAAATCACCTGGTCTTATACTACTGAATTCACTGGAAGAACTGGTTGCTTTTTCAAAACAACCAGGCGGAATGGAAAAGGCAACCTTTACTTAGGCATTACATAATTATTTACATCATCTGCTGTAATTGACTTCCCCGAGAGAATTACCAACCTTTCCACTACGTTCCGAAGCTCCCTGATATTACCTGTCCAGTTATACTGCTGCAATAGTGTAATAGCATCTGCATCTATTGCTTTTTTAGCAATACCATAATCTGAACATATATCAACCAGGAACTGATCAACTAACAAGGGAATATCATCCCTCCTGTCATTTAAGGATGGAACATGTATAAGTATAACGCTGAGCCGGTGGTAAAGGTCAAGCCTGAAGTTTTTTGCCTCCACTTCTTTCAGCAGATCTTTATTGGTAGCTGCGATCACCCTTACATCTACATTGATATCCTTATCTGCGCCTACCCTGGTAATCTTTCCTTCCTGCAGTGCCCGTAGTACCTTGGCCTGAGCATTGGCACTCATATCACCTATCTCATCAAGAAAAAGAGTTCCCCCATTGGCTGATTCAAATTTTCCTATTCTTTGCTTTATAGCCGAGGTAAACGAACCTTTTTCATGCCCGAATAATTCGCTTTCAATGAGCTCAGTAGGAATAGCGGCACAGTTTACCTCAACGATTGGTCCTGCTGACCTGTTACTTTTTTCATGTATCCAACGGGCTACCAGTTCTTTTCCAACCCCATTTTCACCTGTGATAAGTATACGGGCATCGGTTGGTGCCACTTTCTCTATTGTTTCCTTGATTTTTTTAATGGGTGCGGATTCCCCTATCATTTCCTGAACACGGCTGACTTTCCTTTTAAGCACTTTGGTCTCGGAAACCAGGCTGCTTTTGTCCATTGCGTTGCGGATGGTGATCAACAGACGGTTCAGATCAGGTGGCTTGGAAATATAATCATAAGCCCCTTTTTTAACAGCCTCCACAGCTGTCTCAATGTTTCCATGGCCAGATATCATTATCACCGGAACATCTGCATTCACTTCCCCTGCTTTTTGCAAAAACTCAATTCCATCCAGCTTAGGCATCTTGATATCACACAAAACAAGGTCATAGGTCTTTTCCTTGAATTTCTTTAATCCCTCTTCTCCATCTGCCGCTTCCTCGATCTTATAACCCTCAAAAGAAAGTATCTCCGTCAATGTTTTGCGAATCGCCTTCTCATCATCTATGATCAATATATCAGCCATGAATAATTATTTAAAGCGTAAAAATAAATGATTTGAGTTGAAGCCGGGCAATGAACAGATTAAAGAAAAAATAAGAAAGAAAAAATCAGGGCGATAGCCGAAAAAATAGAGGCCGGGTAGAAACCCAGCCTCGTTTTAAAATCCAATATCCTATGAAAAACCAAGGCAAAGATGCGGTTAATTAATTGAAACGTTGCATCTTACCCGACTTTTTTTTACAAACAGTTTTTATTGCCATAAAATAAAAAAGCCCCGCATATACGGGGCTTTAAAATGTGAATAACTCAATTATTTTACCTGGTACATCACTTCTTTTACCAGTTTAACTGTTCTTGGGACATCAGGCAGAGCAGCTGCAACAAGGTTAGGTGCATAATGTAGCGGTGCATCGGCAGCTGTAATACGCCGGATTGGTGCATCAAGATAATCAAATCCCTCTTTTTGTATCCGATAGGTGATTTCAGAGGAAACTG
>Ga0116143_10003142_pt1 | contig 16900 bp, 12 predicted proteins | sample AD_UKC034_MetaG_FD_89745 | JGI IMG/M metagenome (GOLD analysis project Ga0116143, IMG submission 89745) | Active sludge microbial communities of municipal wastewater-treating anaerobic digesters from USA - AD_UKC034_MetaG | ecosystem: Engineered > Bioreactor > Anaerobic > Digestate | place: USA...
ACAATCCCTCGCCGATTCAGGACGGAGCACAGATTAGAGATCCCGGGGAACCGGCTGCGCTGTCCCTCCCCAGTCGGCGATCCGACCCGAATCGGTGCGGAGACAATCCCTCGCCGATTCAGGGCGGAGCGCAGATTAGGGGTTTGCGCGGAGCCGGAAGCGTCGCTCAGTCAATCGGCGATCCGGCCCGAATCTGTGCGGGGATGGTTCCTCGCCGATTCAGGGCGGAGCGCAGATTAGAGATCTCGGGGAACCGGCTGTGCTGTCCCTCCCCAATCGGCGATCCGGCCTGCCTGGACGGTTGACAAAGGCGAGGCCGGCCTATTGCATCGGGGTTCGAGCGTGACACTGAACCGACCGTTGTGTTGTTTATTGACTGGGGCTGCGGGCTTCATCGGGAGTCATTTGGCGGACCGTCTCCTGGGGCTGGGTTGTCGGGTGATTGGCATCGACAACCTTCGGTTGGGTCGTCGGGAGAACCTGTGTGGGGCGCTCGAGAGCCCGGAGTTCACGTTGATCGAATCGGACGTGAACGACCTGGCCGGCAACCGGGCGCGTTTGGGTCCGCTGCACGCCTCGAGGCCGATCGAGATCGTGTGGCATCTGGCGGCGAACTCGGACATTCCGGCGGGGGTTGAGGATCCGTTGGTGGATTTGACCCACACGCTGCTGACCACGGTGAACAGCCTGACGCTGGCCCGCGACCTGGGGATTCGGCGGTTTGCGTTCGCGTCGTCCTCGGCGGTGTACGGGTGTCATCCCGATCCGCTGACCGAGGAGGGCGGACCTTTCCGGCCGATCTCGAACTACGGCGCGATGAAGCTGGCGTCCGAGGGGTTGATCAGTGCGGCGCTGGAGACGCATCTCGAGCAGGCGTGGGTTTTTCGATTTCCGAACGTGGTGGGGTCGAGAGCGACGCACGGGGTGATCCTGGATTTTGTGAAGCGGCTGGGGTCGGATCCGCGGGAGTTGGCGGTTCTGGGGAATGGGACTCAGTGCAAGCCGTACTTGCATGTCGAGGAGTTGGTATCGGCGATGGTCCATGGGGTTTCGCAGATGGCGGGTCGGTGGAACTGCTGCAACATCGGGCCGGACGGGAGCGACACGACGGTGGCGCGCATTGCGGAGGCGGTGGTCGGTCGGGTGGCGCCCGGGGCGCGGATTCGGTATGGGGCGACGGCGCAGGGGTGGCCGGGGGATGTGCCGCGGTTCCGGTATTCCGTGGAGCGGCTGCGGGCTTTGGGCTGGGTGGCGCGGCTGAGCTCGGACGAGGCGGTGGCCCGGGCGGTGGACGAGGTGGCGCGGGAAGTCCTGGGATGAAGCAGGCCGTCATTCTGGCTGGCGGTCTTGGGACCCGGCTGCGCGAGCGGTTGGGCGACCTGCCGAAGCCGATGATACCGATTGGCGGGCGGCCGCTTCTCGATCATCAGTTGGCGCTTTGCCGGCGGCATGGTTTCGACGAGGTGCTCATTCTGGCGGGGCACCGGGGGTCAACGATCCGGGAGTATGTGGGGGACGGTTCCCGGTGGGGGGTGGGAGTGCGGCTGTGCATCGAGCCCGAGGCGCGGGGGACGGCGGGGGCGGTGGTGGGTGTGGAATCGGCGTTGGCGCCGCGGTATCTGGTGGTGTACGGCGACGAGATGTTGGGGGTGGACCTTGATCGATTATGGCGTGCGCATGCGGAGCGGGAGGCGGCTGCCACGCTGCTGCTGCATCCGAACGATCATCCCCTGGATTCGGATCTCGTCGAAGTGGACGATGCGGATTGGATTGTGGGCTTTCATCCGCGGCCGCATCCGGCAGGGGCGTTGCATGCGAACCTGGTGAACGCGGCGTTGTACGTGATCGAGCGGGGGGCCTTGGCGCCGTGGAAGGGGCATGGGGGGATCCTGGATTTTGGGCGGGACGTGTTTCCGGAGCTGAAGGCGCGTGGGGGTCGGCTTTACGGGTATCGGAGTTCCGAGTACATCAAGGACATTGGGACCCCCGAGCGGTATGATCGGGTTTGTGCCGAATTCGAGGCGGGGTTGGTGGCGCGTAGCGGTTGGGATCGACCGCAGCGGGCGGTGTTTCTGGACCGGGACGGCACCTTGAACGCGGAGGTGGGGGGCGTATGTCGTCCGGAGGATCTGGAGTTGTTGCCCGGGGTGGCAGAGGCGGTGCGGCGTTTGAATCACGCGGGGTATCGGGCGGTGGTGATCACGAACCAACCGGTGGTTGCGAAGGGTTGGTGCACTGCGGAGGAACTGCGGCGGATCCATCATCGGCTCGAGATGGCCCTGGGGGCCGGGCATGGTTTTCTGGATCGGATCTACGTCTGCCCGCATCATCCGGAGCGCGGGTTCCCCGGGGAGCGGCCCGAGTTGAAGATCGAGTGTGACTGTCGCAAGCCGGGGCTGGGGCTGGTGCGGCGGGCGGTGGCGGATCTTGGGATTGCGCTTGGGGAATCCTGGCTGGTGGGGGACAGCACGACCGATCTGGCGACGGCGCGGGCGGCGGGGGTGCGATCGGTCCTGGTGAGGACGGGTCTGGGGGGGAGGGATGGCAAGCACGCGGTTTCGCCGGACTTTGTGGTGGACAATGTGGGGGCGGCGGTCGCATTGATTCTGGAGCAGGATCGGGTGGTGGCATGATCATCAGTCAGACACCGTTACGGATGAGCTTCGTGGGGGGCGGGAGCGATCTTCCGGCCTATTTCCGGGAGCATGGCGGGGCGGTGGTGTCGACGGCGATTGACAAGTACGTGTACGTGACGGTGAACCCGAAGTTCGACCGGCGGATCCGGGTGAGCTATTCGCGGACGGAGAACGTTGCGTGGGTGAGCCGGCTGAAGCATCCGCTGGTGCGGGAGGCGCTGCGGATGCTGGACGTGGAGGGGGGGGTTGAGATCGTGTCGGTGGCGGACATTCCCTCGAGGGGCACGGGGCTGGGTTCATCGAGTGCGTTCACGGTGGGGCTGTTGAACGCGCTGCACGCGTATTGCGGGGAGCGCCGGACTGCGGAAGCTTTGGCCCGGGAGGCGTGCACGATCGAGATCGATCGGTGCGGGGAGCCGATCGGCTGGCAGGACCAGTACGCGGCTGCCTATGGCGGCCTGAACTACATCGAGTTCTGCCCGGGCGACCGGGTGCATGTGAATCCGATCCGGTGTCGGGCCAACACGCTGAAGGTTCTGCAGGCGCATCTGGTCATGTTCTACACCGGGCTGACCCGTCGGGCGGGTCCGATTCTCGAGAAGAAGCAGGAGGCGATTGCCGGGGACCGTCGGAAGCGGGCGATGCTGGCGCGGATGGTGGGATTGGCGGGGGATCTGAGAGCAGAGCTGGAGCGGGACCGGGTTGGGGCGGTTGGGGAGATCCTCCATGAGAACTGGATGCTGAAGCGGCGGTTGGCCCGTGGGGTCTCGAGCGCACGGATTGACGGGTGGTATCGGGCGGCGCGTCGGGCCGGGGCGGTGGGGGGGAAGATCCTCGGGGCTGGGGCTGGGGGGTTTCTCCTGTTTGTTGCGGAGCCGGGCCGGCATGAAGCGATTGAGCGGGCGCTCGGGGGGCTGCGGCGGGTGCCGGTTGGTTTTGAGGCGGAGGGGACGCGAGTGATACGGCTGAATGCCGTGGGGGGCTGAGGGGATGGGCGCTGGGCGACAGGCGGTGGTGACGGTGGCGTCGGGGCCGCCGGCGGAGCGATTGGACCGGACGTTCACGAGCTTTGCGCAGAATCCGTTTCTCGAGCTGCATGCGTTTGTGATCGGGGACCGGCTTCCGGCAAGGCAATTGCCTGGCATCCAGTATCATCTTGAGCGGCCGGACCTGGCGTTTTCGCATCCGATGCGGGACTTGTACTATCGGCGATTTCTGTTCATCGACCACTTGGGGGTGGACTACGCGCTGGTGGTGGACAACTCGGACGTGTTGTGCCTGCGGCCGTTGCCGGAGATTCCGGCCTTGTTGCGGGGTGCGTCGCTCGGGGCGTGTGTCGAGCATGCGGGCTCGCGGTATTTGGCGGGGCAAGGGTACACGAGCAACTACTTCAACGCGGGGGTGACGTTTTGGGACGTGAAGGCATCGCGGCCGATGCGGGAGGCGATTGTTGCGCGGGGCCGGGCGCGGTTTCGGAGCATCGAGGATCAGCTGACGTTGAACGAGGTGGTGCACACGCAGTTTTACGATCAGGTGGTGATCCTGCCGTGCCAGTACAACTACCGGGTTCACCTTGCGCCGGTGCGACGCCGGCACTGGGCGACGGTGACGCATTTGGACGGGGTGATGATTTATCACTGTGCGATATGCATTGAAGCGGCGAAGCGGCTTGTGCCGGGTGCCGCGCGGGCGGTGTTGCCGGAGCTGGAGCCGGACCCGGCCCCGTTGACGCCATGGCAGCAGTTCTGGCGGCGGGTCCGGCATCGGCTTGACCCGCACTGGGTGCCGTGAGCGGGGCGGCGGAGGTGCGATGCCATCGGCTCCTGAATACCGTGGCGGGCGCGATCGGTGGCGGATCGTGTTTTCGAACTACGACGCGCCCGGCAACCCGTACTACTCGGGAGGTGGCGCGCGGGCGATCCACGAGATTGCCCGGCGTCTGGCGGCGCGGCACGAGGTCCGTGTGGTGACGGGGGATTATCCCGGGGCGCAGTCCGAGTCGAGGGACGGCGTCGGCTACGAGCGTCTGGGGTGGGCGAAGGCGGGGCCGCGGTTGGGCCAATTGATTTACCAGGTCCGTCTGCCGAGTCGGGCGGTCCGGGGGGACTACGATGTATGGGTCGAGAGCCTGACGCCGCCCTTTTCGACAGCGTTCCTGCCGTGGTTCACGCGGAAGCCGGTGGTGGCCTTGACCCAGGTGTTGTCGGGGGCGGCGATGGCGCGCAAGTATCGGCTGCCGTTTGGCTGGGTGGAACGGCGGGGGTTGAGCCAGTATCAATTTGCGGTGGCGCTGTCGAGTCACTTGAAGCGTGTGGTCGAGGCGTCGAGTCCGGGGATTCGGTCGGTGGTGATTCCGAACGGTGTGAGCCGGGAGTTGATTGACTGCGAGCCGCGCCGGGCGGAGGAGCACGTCCTGTTTCTGGGGCGGATTGACGTTGAGCAGAAGGGATTGGATCTGCTGTTCGAGGCGGTGCGCCGGATCGGGGCGCGTCTGAAGGTGCCGGTGGTGGTGGCCGGGTCGGGTGCGGCCTCGGACGAGGCATGGCTCGGGCGGAGGCTTAGGGAATTGGGTCTGGGCGGTGCGGTGCGGTGGGCAGGGCGGGTGGGGGAAGCGGAGCGGGACGATCTCCTGCGCCGGGCGTTGCTGATGGCGATGCCGTCGCGGTTCGAGGCTTCGCCGCTGGTGTTGGTGGAGGCGTTCTGTCATCGGGTGCCCGTGGTTGTGTTCGACATACCCGAGCTGGGGGATTATCCGGCGGACTGCTGTGTGAAGGTGCCGGCTTTCGACGCGGCGGCGTATGGGGAGGCGCTGGTGGATCTGGCGAACGACCCGGCCCGGCGGCGGGCGCTGGGGGAGGCGGGGAAGGCGTTTGCGCGCCGATTCGACTGGGACGATCTGGCGCGCCGGTATGAGGATTTCCTTGTGAGCGTGGCGGGCTCCGGCCGTCGTGCCGGGGCGGAGGCGGGATTGCGACCATGAAAATCAACCTCGGATGCGGCCGGCGGTACTTGCCGGGGTACTTGAACTGTGACGTGGTGCCGGAGGTGAAAGCGGATCGGCATTTCGACCTCGACATCTTCCCGTATCCGCTGGAGACGGGTTCGGCGGACGAGATTCTGATGGACAACGTGCTTGAGCACCTCGGGGACATACCGCGGGTGTTGACGGAGCTGCATCGGGTATTGAAGCCGGGCGGGGTGTTGCGGATCATCGTGCCGTACGCGAAGGCGGACTGGGCGTATCAGGACCCGACGCATCGGCATTACTTCACCGAGAGGAGCATGGACTACTTTGCGGGGGAGGGGCGGTACGACTTTTACGCGCCGGTCCGATACGAGCTACGGCGGGCGGAGTTGGTGGCGCATCGGACGAACTGGATGCATCGGGTGCGGAATCTGCTGCCTTTCAGGTCGGTTCTGCGCTACTTCTTGTTCAACATGTACGACGTGGTCGAGTTCGACTTGGCGAAGCCGGAGGCCGATGGGGCGGCGGGGCGGGGTCTCGGTTCCGGGAGGGGTTCCTGAGGCCATGGCTGATCCGGATCCGTCCGCACCGGCGGTGGGGCCTGCGGGGACGCTGCGTCCCGAGGCAGCGTGGTACGATCGGCATTACGAGGTGCTGCAGCCGGACATGCCGCCTTGGTATGCGCATCTGTTGCCGGTGTTGCGGCGCCGGTTGCAGCCCGGGATGCGTTTGCTCGAGTGCGGCTGCGGGCAGGGGCATGGGCTTCGGTATTTGGCTGCGGAAGGCTTGCTGCCGGCGGGGCAGATTTATGGGGTCGACCAGAGCCGCACGGCGATCGAGTTTGTGCGGGCGCGACTCCCGGGTGCGACGTTTGAGGTGATGGATTTAGCGGGGCTGAGGTTTGGGGACGGGATGTTCGACATGGTGTTGTTGATGGAGACGATCGAGCATCTTGAGGATCCGGGGCCGGCGCTGGCGGAGATGGGTCGGGTGCTGAAGCCTGGGGGCTGGTTGTTTCTTTCGTTTCCGAACTACCTGCATTTGCCGTGGTGGGTGGTGCGGGTATTGGCGGAGAAGCTGAATCGGCCGGGCTGGATCGTGCTGCAGCCGATCGACCGGGTATACACGGTGTTGGGTGTGATCCGGCGGGTGAGGCGGGCTGGGCTGGTGTTTACCGGTGGAACGGGGAGCATTTACGGGCCGCCGGTGCTCTACCGGTACGAGCCGGGTTGGCTGACGACGGCGCTGAATCGGCTTGGTTTGTACGCCCTTTCGTTTCATCCGATCCTGAGTTTCCGCAAACCCGAGCCAACGTCTGGCGAGGCGCCCTCAAACCCCGTCGAATCCCGAGGCTTGTGACGACCTTGTTGTACCCCTCAGCTCTCTTGCCCGCGCCTCGCCCATGTGGAGTCCTCGACGGAAGGGGCGATGGCTTGGAACGGCAGGGGCCAAACTTGACCTGTTGACCACATACGCCACAATTCGAGGACTCTATGGCTGACCCCGAAGTTCGCTCCCGTGTCCCGCGTCCGCTGGGATCGGGTTTATGCGTCGTGCTGTTCCTGGCGGTGCTGCTGGGCTGGATGTTTGCCAAGAGCTTCCGGCCGGAGATGGTTCATTTTTCGAGCGACGGCCCCTTGGGGGCGAGCAGTGCGGCGTTTTTTTCGGTGCCGGGGATTTTCTTCGGGATATGGCAGGACTTGAATTGGGTGGGCGGCTGGGGTGGGGCGGGGGCGCCGAACGTGACGAATCTGTTGTTGTGGGTTTTGGGCCCGCTGTTTTTTGGCAAGTTCTATGCGGCGCTGAGTCTCCTGGTGTTGGGGGTGGCGGTTTGGTTTGCGTTTTTGCGGCTGGGTTTTCGGCTTTGGGTGTGCGGGTTGGGAGCGATTGCGGCGGCGTTGAACACGGATTTCTTCTCGTACGCCTGTTGGGGGTTGGGGACGGTGGCGTTGGCGGTGGCGTGGCTTTTTGTGGCGATTGGGGCATTGGGGGCTGGGGCCGCGCGGGGTTGGTGGCTACGGGGGTCGGTGGCGGGTTTCGCGGTGGGGATGGCGATCATGGAGGGGTATGATGTCGGGGCGATACTGAGCTTGTATGTGGGGGCGTACGTGGTTTTTCAGGCGGTCGCGGGGAGTGTGGGGCGTGGGCGGGCGTGGTTGACGGCCGGGGCTCGATTGGGCTGGGTGGTGGTGTGTGCGGGGATCGTGGCGTTGGTGACGTTGAGCACCCTGGTGTCGTCGCAAGTCAAGGGTGTGGTGGGGATGGCTCAGGACGAGCAGAGCAAGACTGCGCGGTGGGAGGACGCGACGGCCTGGAGTCTTCCGAAGGCGGAGACGCTTCGGGTGGTGATTCCGGGCTTGTACGGATACCGGATGGACACGCCGGGTGGGGGCAACTACTGGGGGCGGGTTGGGGAGCGGCCTGGGCTCTGGGCGCGGCACTCGGGAGCTGGGGTTTATGGGGGGGTGGTGGTGGTGATGCTGGCGGTGTGGGCGGTGACCCAATGCTTCCGGCGCGGCGGCGGGGTGTACACGCCTGAGGAACGCCGGGTGGTGATGTTCTGGGGGGTGGCCACGCTGGTCTCCCTGTTGTTGAGCTGGGGGAAGCATGCTCCGTTTTACCAGATCCTCTACGCGCTGCCGTATTTCTCGACGATCCGGAATCCGATCAAGTTCCTGCATCCGTTCAGCATTGGGCTGGTGATGTTGGCGGGGTATGGCCTTCAGGTCCTGGCCCGGGTCTATCTCGAGAAGGCGGTGGCGGGGGGCAAGACGGTGCGGGGTCGGTTAAGGGGTTGGTGGCAGGCAGTGCGTGGATTTGACCGGAGCTGGGTTTTGGGGTGCGGGGTGGTGGCGGGGGCGAGTGTGTTGGGGGGGCTGTTGTATGCGGCGTCGAACACGGAGTTGGAGAACCACCTGAAGACGGCGGTGAGTCCTGATCTGGCGTCGGCGATTGCCCGGTTCAGTCTGATCGAGTATGGCTGGTATCTGGTGTTTCTGGTGTTGGCGGTGGTCGTATGGATTCTGGTGCTGAGCGGCGTTTTGGCGGGGGGTCGAGGGCGGTGGGGCATTCTGGCGCTGGGGGGGCTGATGACGCTCGATCTGGCGCGGGCGAACGCGCCGTGGGTGGTGCACTGGAACTACCGGGAGAAGTATGCGAGCAACCCCATCGTGGACATCCTGCGCGAGCGGGCGCACGAGCACCGGGTGGTATTGCTGCCGTTCCAGTTGGGAGAGGCCTTCAGCACGTTCCGCCAGATCTACTCGGGTGAATGGCTGCAGCATTTGTTTCAGTACTACAATGTGCAGTCGCTGGACATGGTTCAGGATCCGAGGCCGTCAGTGGACAACACGCTGTATCGGGCGGCGTTTGCGGCGAAGCAGGAATCGGGGTTGGTGCGGCTCTGGCAACTGACGAACACGCGGTATTGTCTTGGGGTGGCCGGGGATGTGGTGGGTCAGCTGAACGAGCTGCTCGACCCGGTCAGGAAGCGGTTCCGGATGCACACGGCGTTCACCCTGGGCCTGGCGCGGCCGGAGGGGCCTTTGGTGGTTCAGACCAACACGACCGGCCCGTTTGCGCTCCTCGAGTTTGAGGGGGCGTTGCCGCGGGCGGCGGTGTACACGCACTGGCAGGTCTTGACGAATGGTGCGGACATCCTCGAGCGACTGGCCGATCCCGGGTTTGACCCGGCGCAGACGGTCTGCGTGCAAGCGCCGGCCAGCCTGCCGGCGCAGGCGGGACCGCCGGCTGCGGCCGGGGCGGCCGAGTTCACCCACTACGAACCCAAGCGGGTGCGGCTTCGTGTGCAGGCGAAGGCGCCGTCGGTGCTGCTGCTCAATGACAAGTACGATCCGCAGTGGCGCGTGACGGTGGACGGCCAGTCCCGCGAGCTGCTGAGGTGCAACTACCTGATGCGCGGCGTGCTGGTGGACGCTGGGGAGCACGAGGTGGAATTCGCGTTTCGGATCGCGTCCCGGGCTTTCCGCATCAGTTTGGCGGCGCTGGCCGTTGGGGTGTTCTTGACCGCGTGGCTCGTGGCGAGGAGCGTGTGGCGTCCGGAGGGCTCGTGTTGATTACGCCTTTACAGGGTTGGGGGCGTGGGGTAACGCTTCGCGCATGTTCCGGTTGCTGAATCGCGGGGTCTGGGTGGTGATGGTGGTGGTTCTGGCGGGGTGTTCGACGAACAGGATCACGAACATGACGCCGAGGGCGACCCCGCGGACGGCGGACGGCTGGTACACGATCGAGGCGCAATGGGACAGCTCCCAGCAGACGGTGCGTCAGGAGACGATCGAGCCGTGGGTGGTGGTGGGAACGGAGTTGTACCCGATGCAGCGGGTGCCGTTGTTGACGAACCGGTGGGAGGCAGCGATACCGGTTCCCGACGGCCAGCGGTTCGTGAACTACCGGCTCAAGTTCGATTATCGGTACAACACGTTTGGCCTGGCGCAACCCGACAGCAAGAGCACTGCGACCTACGTGTTGGAGGTGGTGGATTAGCGAGGCGCGAAGCGGCGACGGGGTTTCCCGGCGCGCAGGACACGGAGGGTGCAGCCGCGTCCGTTCTCGAATCCTTCGACGCGGCCGGTGACTTCGAGGACGGGGTAGCGGACGGTGGCGAGGCCGTGTGCCTTGTAGGTGGGGGCGAAGAGCTCGGTCTCGACCATCCCGGTCCAGTCGGCCAGGGTCAGGAACTTCATGGGTTCGCCGCCGGCCTGGCGATGGACGCGATCCTCGATGATCAGCCCGCAGAGGGTGACGGTTTCGCCCACGTACTCGCCGAGGCGGGCGGCCGGGCAGTACGAGTCCCATGCCACATCCGGGTAGAGAGCCAGGGGATGGTCACTGGCGGGGAAACCGAGGAGCTCGGTTTCCCAGACCAGGCGTTGCTGTCGGGTTGGCTCGGTGAGCGCTTCGGCGTCGGTGGCGTCAGGTCCGAAGAGCGTCCGGGCTGGGCTTGGGGGGTCGAGGAGCCAGCGTTGGCCGGGCGTGCCCGGGCCGCGGTGGGAGGCGACGATTTGTTGGATCTCCCAGAACTGGGCGCAACGGGACTGGCCGAAGCCGTCGAAGGCGCCGGCCCTGCAGAGCGTCTCGAGTTCGTCGGGTGCCGGACGGACTCGGAGGAAGAGGTCGGCGATCGAGGCGAAGGGGCCGAGGGTTCTCTCGGCAAGGAGACGATCCGCAGCCGCGCGGGTGAGGGATTGGATTGCGGCGATGGGGACGCGGATCGCGCTGCGGGGTGAGGGCGCTGCGGGATTGGGGCGCACGGCATAACCTGGGCCGGGGTCGTTGACGCAGGGCGGCAGGAGGGGGATGCCCAGGCGGTGGCTTTCGAGGACGTAAACGAGCGGGCGGTAGAAGCCTTTGCCGTGGGTGAGCACGGCGGCCATGTAGTGGGCAGGGAATCGGGACTTGAGCCAGGCACTTTGATACGCTTCGACGCCATAGGCGGTGCTGTGCGCCTTGCAGAAGGCGTATCCGTGGAAGCCGACGATCAGGGACCACACTTCCCGGATCTCGGCTTCGGATCGCCCGCGGGCGCGGGCGGCGTTGGCGAATTCGAGCGCGAGCGATTCGACCTTGTCCCACTGCTCCTTGACCAGGGCGCGGCGGAGGAGGTCGGCGCGGCCGCCGGGGAGGCCGGCGAACGCCTCGCAGATTTGGAGGACATGCTCTTCGTAGACGACGAGGCCGAAGGTGCTTTTGAGGCAGGGCTCGATCGAGGGATGAGCGTAGCGGGCGGGGCTGAGTCCCTGGTAGCGGCGGGTGAACTCACGTTTTTTGTCCTCGTTGGCGGCGCCGGGGCGGATGACGCTGACGATGGCGATGAGGGTATCGATGTCGCGGACGTTGCACATGCGGCAGAGGGAGGTCATGGCTGGCGACTCGATGTGATGAACGGCGCGGGCCTGGCCGCTCGAGATCAGGTCCCAGACGTCGGGGTCCTGGAAGGTGTTCGAGCGAGCGGCGGGGGTGCCGGCGGGCTGGGGGCGGACCTCGAGGGTATCGAGGTCGAGATCGCAGCCTTCTCTCCGCAGGCTTTGCCGGACATCGCGCATGACGCTCAGACCGCCCTGGGCGAGGATGTCGAGCTTGACGAGGCCAACGGCCTCGACGGCGTCCATGTCGAAATGGGTGGTGGGATAGCCTTTGGGGGATTGGAAGGTGGGGGTGAGTTCGTGCATGGGCTGGCCGGAGAGGACAACGCCGCAGGGGTGCATTTTCGCGTAGCGGGGCACGCCATCCAGGGTCGCTGCCAAGTCGAGCGCGGTCCGGTAGGGCTCTTCATCGAGCGGCAGGTCCTGGCACTCGGGGATGGCTCGAAGCCGTTCCCGGAGATTGCCGGCGGCGCCCCACGGGAAGTGTTCGGTGATGCGCCGGATCTGGCGTTCGGAGAGGCCGAGGACTTTGGCGATGTCGCCGACCGCGCCTCGTGCCTGGTAGGTGCTGAAGCCGCCGACGACGGCGCAGTGGCGGGAACCGTGGCGCGCGAACAGGAGGTCGAGGACGTCATCCTTGCGGTCGTGGGGGAAATCGATGTCGATGTCCGGCAGTTTATGGAGCGCCATTCGCTCCGGGTTGAGGAACCGGCGGAAGTAGAGGTCGAATCGCACGGGGCAGACATTGCTGATCCCGAGGCAATAGCAGACAAGCGAGTCGGCCGCGCTGCCGCGGGTGATCCAGTCGATGCCTTGTTCGCGGCAGGATTGCAGCAGTTCCCACACGGTGAGGAAGTAGTCTTCGTACCCGACTTCCGCGATGATGCGGAGCTCCTCCTCGATCTGGGAAAGCGGCGGGGTGGGGCGGGGCCCCGGGTATCTCGCGCGAGCGCCCCGAAGCACGAGGTCCCGCAGCCTGACGCGCGCCGGGGAACCGTCGGGGCCGGTGCACTTCGGGAATTGGGGAGGGCCGAAAGGGAATTGGAACCGGCAGCGGTCGGCCAACTCGCGGGCATGACGCTCGAGTGACGGGTGTCCTTCGAACAAGGCCGCATACTCTCGTGCCGTCCGGAAATGGTATCGGCCGCCCGTCCGCTTGTCGGGGTGCGCCTGCCTGAGCAGGGTGAGCGTGCGAATACTTTCGAGGATGTCGAACTGGGGCCGATCCGTGGGGTTGTCATAGCACACGGGGACCATGGGGATGGCCGGGGGGGGCGCTGCGGGATTGTACTGGCGGAGGCTCGACCGCGTGGTGAGCGCCCGGTAGAACCGTCCGGGGAATCGGGATGCGAGCGAGAGATCCGGGGAGACAGCGATCAGCCCTGTTGTTTGATCGAGGTCATCCCGGGTTCGGCGATACCGGGCTGTGCTGGTGGTGGCGGGGTGGGGTTCAGTGCTTTCCTCGATTCCGTGGGCGTTGTCCTCGCGGGCATCCCGCGGGGGAGGTGTGGACGGTTGTCGGCGGGGCGGCTCCAGGGGTGGGCACGGATCGGACAGGATCCGGCAGAGATTGGCATAGCCCGGGGTGCTTTCGACGAAGAGCCAGAGCGATTGGCGATCGATTTCGAGTTCGGCACCGAGAAGCGGCGTGACGCCGGCGGCGCGGGCTGCGGTCAGGAACTCGACCGCTCCATGGAGGTTTCCGAGGTCACAGAGGGCGATCGCGTCGAAGCCCTCCTCGCGGGCGCGCTGGATGATGTGGGTTGGCGAGAGCGTCGAGCGGAGGAACGAGAAGTGGCTGCGAACCGCCAGGGGCACCCAGGGCTGGGGCTGAGAACGCCGCCGTGGGCCGGTTTCGCCGCGCTGACTCGGGTCAGTCACCCCTCCATTCCGCCGCCACCGGCTTTGCAATGTCAACTTGCGGGAGAGGTCATCGCCTGTTCGACGTGGCGCAATTGCATCCGGGCCTGGCGGGCATAACGGCGGCGGGCGGCGAGGATGAGGCCGGCGAAGCCCAGGCCGTGTCCGCGTCGGCCCACGTTGAGGATGCGCGAGATGTCGTCGACACTGGTCCCACTGAGCTCGGCTGTGAATTGGAGGGCGGCGTGTTGGAGCTGCATGGGTTGGAACTGGGGATGCCGGAAGTGCATGCTGAGGCAGCTGGGGAGGAGGTGGTTGCACGTGGGATAGGATTCCTCCGTCAGCCACCAATTCGGGGTGACATCGCCGGAGGCGACCATTGGCGCGTAGAGCGGTGTGCTGGGGTAGATCCTCAGGATCCGCATATCGACGAGGGACAAGGGGATGCGTTTGAGGATTTCGAGGGTGTTCTGGAGTCGATCGGGGGTGTCATGGGGGAGACCGATCATGACCAGGGCGACGGTCTGGATGCCGAGCTGGTTGGCCTGGAGGACAGCGTCGGCGAACGGTTTCTGCAGATTCTGGTATTTGCTGACGGCGGCGCAGTTATCGTCGTCGACCGACTCGACGCCGATGGCGACGCCGAGGCAGCCTGAGGCGGCCATGGTTTCCATCAGGGCGGGATTGCAGAACTGATCGACGGTGACCATGGTGGCGAACTGCCGGCGCTTCCGTCGGAGCAATGCCAGCAATTCGGCGGCATAGTCGCGATCGGCCAGGAGGTTGTCGTCCGTGAAGAGCAGGAACGCGCGGGGGTAGAGGGTGGTCAGCTGGTCGATCTCGACTTCGAGCACGTCGAGCGGTTTGGTGCGGTAGGGTCCCATGTAACGGGAGCTGACGCAGAAGGAGCAGCGGCGGTTGCAGCCCCGGGTGGCGAAGAGCGAGGCGGGAGTGAGGTAGGAGCGCCGGGCGAAGAACGTGTAATCGACGGGGCGCATGCGTGCTGGGGGTGTGGGCGAGCCGGAGTACCGTTCCTGGAGGCGGTCTGCGAGGAGATCTTCGCAGAGGTTCGGCCAGAGGCTTTCGGCTTCGCCGGTGACGATGGCATCGGCATGACGTGCGGCTTCGTCGGGGCAGGTCGTGGGGTGGATGCCGCCGAGGATGACCCGTTTGCCGGCGGCGCGGAGGGTGTCGGCGTGGTCGTAGACCGCCTTGGCGTTCTGGGTTGAGACCGAGAAGGCAAAGGCATCGCCGTGGAAGCGGGCGCGTTCCGTCTGCTCGTCCACGAGGCAGGTTTCGATGCTCTTGGGGGTGGCGGCGTTCAGGATGGCGAGCGGAACGGGGGGTTGGGTGAGGTACGCCATCGAATCGAACCGCTGCAATTCCTGCATGATATTGACGAACGCGAGTTTCATGGGGGGGGGCTCCTGATCGGGTTTGGGTTGGGCCGGGGTCGTGTCCGGTTCAGAATCGTGTCAGGGGGTGGTTCCGGTCCGTGAGGGGTAAGGGTATCCGGGTGCGTGTCCGTTCCGACTCGTAGACGGCAGAGACCATTTCGATGGTCCAACGGCCGTCGTCGCCGCTGGATACGGGGGGTGCTCCGGTCTCGATGGCGCGGATCAGGCTGGCGATGGGATGGCGGGCGTGCTCGGGCCATTCCGCGTTCTGGGGGAGTGGAGCGGGGGTCCACGCGGGCTGGGCGGTGTGATGGGCAAAGAACGGGGAATCAAGCCATACGAAGCCGACATTGGGCTGGTAGGCGAGGATGCCCTTGGTCCCGAGGATCTCGAGGCACCACTTTTCGCGGCCCGCCGAGGGCGTGTTCCAATCGCCGCCTCGTTTCACGGAGCTCCAATGGAGCATGGTGTTATCCGGGAAAGCGAACAAGGCATGGATGGTATCGCCGGCCACGAGCAGGGGTTCTCGGCCCTGGCGGATGTCGGCGCGGGTGATGGGGCGGCCGTTTTGGCTGACGCTGGCCTGGCACCAGAGCGGGTCGCCGAAGTAGAAGCGCATCAGGTCGAAATCGTGGACGCCCAGGACGATGAGATCCTCGCCGCCGACCCGGGCGTCCTGCTTGCCATGGATTTCGATTTGCCGGACCTCGCCGATCAGACCCTGGCGGATGAGGGTGCGGGCGTGGACGAACTCGCGGGTGTAGCGCCGGTTGTGAGCGATCTGGATGGGAACGCCGCGGGCGTGGGCAGCGGCCAGGATGGCGTCGGCGTCCACAAGCGTCTCGGTGAATGGCTTCTCGATGAAGAGGCCGCGGCAGACTTCGAGGGCGGCGAGGGCCATTTCGCGGTGGTTTCCGGGGTGCCGTGGGGCGATGCAGACGAGATCCGGTCGGACCTCGTCGAGCATCGTGCGGTAGTCGGCGTACTGTCGTTTGGCACCGGACCGCGCGGCGGCCTTCTGGAGGCCTGCGGGATGGGGGTCGGCGACGGCCTCGACCGAGACGTTCTCGAGGCCGTTGAAGATCTGGTCGTAGCCATGGCCATAGTCGCCGTGTCCCGTGTGCCCGATGATTGCGGCGCGATAGCGGCGTGTGGTCGTCGCCGGATCGCCGGCCTGCACGAACGGGAGGCAGGTCGCGGCGGTGGTCAGTGTGGCGGCAGTCTCGAGAAACTGGCGGCGCGGGGTGTTCATGAGGGTTGGGGGAGACGTTCTCTCCGGGGGCTGCTGTGTGTCAAGAAGTGGCGGGGGGACGATTCTCCGGGGTCCCGATTCCCGCTTGACCGGGCTCTGTGGGGGCACGCATTCTCCGTGGCGAACCAACAATGGCGCGGCAGGCGGGCCCGGAGGGTTTGCTGGCGCGCGCGCGTGCGGACAAGGGAAAGACCTACCATGGCGACACGGGCGGACTTCACGCTGGACGAGTGGCGGCAACTGCAATTCGCGCCCTTCTGGGTGTTCACGGCAGTGGCGGCCATCGACGGCAAGGTGGACGAGCAGGAGATGATGGCGTTGGCGAAGGAGTTGGGCGAGGCGCATCTGTTCAAGGAACCGCTTGTGCGCGACGTGCTGCAGAGTTGCCGGGATCAACTCAAGGAGATCATGCAGTCGCTCCAGGTGCGGCCGCAGGTCATCCTCGAGGGGTTGGGGCATGTTGCGGATCTGCTGGATCGGAAGGCGACACCGGAGGAGGCGAACAACTTCAAGGGGGCGATGCTCTTGATCGCCAAGAAGGTGGCGGAAGCATCAGGCGGCGGCTTTCTGGGGGTGGGCACGAAGGTGTCCGACGACGAGAAACTGGCGATCGTATCGGTGGCGACGGCGATGCGGTTCAAGGTGTCGTGAAGAGGGCGGGGGAACGCTGTTGAAAAGCAAAACGCGCGCGGCCCGTCGGGCGGCGCGCGTTGCGTTGACGGCGGCCGAGTCTACTTGGTCTCGGCGGCGGGCTTGACCGGTCCGAGGAGCCAGTCGAACTTGATGGTGACGTCGTCGCCGGTCTTGATGAAGCTCATGCCGGGGATCTTGGGCGTTGGCGGCGTGATCTTGTAGTCGGTCATTTTGAGCTGCTTGGTGGCGCTGAACTTGATCTTGTCGTCGGCCAG
>Ga0116143_10003153_pt1 | contig 16872 bp, 13 predicted proteins | sample AD_UKC034_MetaG_FD_89745 | JGI IMG/M metagenome (GOLD analysis project Ga0116143, IMG submission 89745) | Active sludge microbial communities of municipal wastewater-treating anaerobic digesters from USA - AD_UKC034_MetaG | ecosystem: Engineered > Bioreactor > Anaerobic > Digestate | place: USA...
ACGTCCATCAGCTTGTGCACGTCCTCCAGGATGGCGCTCAGCCGCTCGATCTCGGCCCGCACCTCGGCCAGCTCGGCGACGATCTTGTCCCGCTCGAGCCCGGTCAGCCGCTGCAGGCGCATGTCCAGGATGGCCTGCGACTGCCGCTCGGACAGCTCGAAGCGGTTCATCAGCCGATCGCGCGCGACGCCCGCGTCCTTGGACGAGCGGATGATGCTGATCACCTCGTCGATGGCGTCGAGCGCGATCTGCAGGCCCTCGAGGATGTGGGCGCGGGCCTTGGCCTGGTCGAGCTCGAACACGCAGCGCCGCCGGGTGACCTCGCGCCGGTGGCCCACGTAGTGCTCGATCATCTCCTTGAGGTTGAGCACCCGCGGCTGGCCGCCGACGATGGCGAGCATGATGATGCCGAAGGAGGACTGCAGCGGGGTGTGCTTGTAGAGCTGGTTCAGCACCACCTGGGCCACGGCGTCCTTCTTCAGCTCCATGACCACCCGCATGCCCTCGCGGTCGCTCTCGTCGCGGATGTCCGAGATGCCCTGGATCTTCTTGTCCTGCACCAGGGTGGCGATGCGCTCGATCATGCGGGCCTTGTTCACCTGGTAGGGGATCTCGGTCACCAGGATGGAGGCCCGGCCGGTCTTGGGGTGGATCTCCACCGCCGCGCGGCCGCGCAGCTGCACGATGCCGCGACCGGTCTGGTAGGCCTGGCGGATGCCCTCCCGGCCGTAGATGATGCCGCCCGTGGGGAAGTCCGGCCCGGGCACGAGCTTCAGGAGCTCCTCGATGGCGATGTCCGGCTTGCGGATGACCGCCACGCAGGCGTCCACCACCTCGCGCAGGTTGTGGGGCGGGATGTTGGTGGCCATGCCGACGGCGATGCCGGTCGAGCCGTTCACCAGCAGGTTGGGGAACCTGGAGGGCAGGATGGTCGGCTCGAGGGTGGCCCCGTCGAAGTTGGGGGTGAAGTCCACCGTCTCCTTGTCGATGTCCTGCAGCAGCTCCTCGGCCAGCTTCTCGAGGCGCGACTCGGTGTAGCGGTAGGCGGCGGCCGGGTCGCCGTCGATCGAGCCGAAGTTGCCCTGCCCGTCCACCAGCGGGTAGCGCAGGTTCCAGTCCTGGGCCAGGCGCACCAGGGCGTCGTAGACGGCGGCGTCGCCGTGCGGGTGGTACTTCTTGAGCACCTCGCCCACGACGCCGGCGCACTTGGAGTACTTCTTGTTGTGCAGCAGCCCCTCCGTGTACATGGCGTACAGGATGCGGCGGTGCACGGGTTTCAGGCCGTCGCGCACGTCGGGCAGCGCGCGCCCGATGATCACGCTCATGGCGTAATCCAGGTAGGAGGCGCGCATCTCGTCTTCGATGGTGACGTGCGTCCGCTGGGTCAGCAGGCTGTCGGTCATGGCTTCATCCGTCTCCCGCTACCACCGCACCACGCTGGCGGCCCAGGTGAAGCCGGCCCCGAAGGAGGCCAGCACCACCAGGTCGCCCCGCCGGAGCCGCCCCTGGTCCTGCGCGTCGCGCAGCGCCAGCGGGATGCTGGCCGCCGTGGTGTTGCCGATGGTCTCGATGTTGCTGAACACCTTCTCCGGGGGCAGCCCGAGCTGGGCCGCCACCGCCTCGGTGATGCGCTGGTTGGCCTGGTGCGGCACGAGCAGCGCGATCTCGCCGAGCTCGTGGCCGCTCGCCTCGAGCGCCTCGTGGATCACCTCGGGCATCCGCGAGACCGCCATGGTGAACACGTGCCGCCCGTTCATGCGGGTGAAGTGCCGCCCCTCGTCCAGCATGGCGTGGGTCAGCCGGGCGGGCACCGCGCGCGAGTTCGGCGCCTCGATCCACAGGCTCTTGGCGTAGCGCCCGTCGGCGTGCAGCCGGGTGGCGAGCACCCCGCGCCCGCCCTCGGACGGGCCGAGCAGGAGGGCGCCGGCGCCGTCGCCGAACAGGCAGGTCACGTCCCGCCCGGCGGTCGAGAGGTCCAGGCCGGTGGAGTGGACCTCCGCGCCCACCAGGAGCACGCGCCGGTGCTGGCCCAGGCGGATCCAGGCGTCCGCGATGCCGAGCCCGTACAGGAACCCCGAGCACTGGTTGCGCACGTCGAGCGCCGGGATGCCGTGCAGCCCGAGGTGCTGCTGCAGGAAGCAGCCCGAGCCCGGGAAGTGGTGATCGGGCGAGAGGGTGGCGAAGATGATGCAGTCCACCTCCTCGAGCCGGGCGTCTGCCCGCTCGAGGGCCTGCCGCACCGCCGGCACCGCCAGCTCGCTGGCGCCCGTGTCCTCCGAGATCCAGCGCCGCTCGCGGATGCCGGTGCGCTCGACGATCCAGGCGTCCGAGGTCTCCATCCACCGGGTCAGGTCCTGGTTGCTGACCACCCGCGCGGGCAGGTGGCCGCCGACACCCAGGATCATCGCGCCAGGCTGTGCCCTGTCGCCGCCCACGCGTGCCTCCGTCCGGTCAGATGTCCAGGTTGCTCACCTCGAGGGCGTTCTTCTCGATGAACTCGCGGCGCGGCTCGACCGCGTCGCCCATCAGCATGGAGAACACCTCGTCGGCGGCCACCGCGTCCTCGACCCGCACCTGGAGCAGGCTGCGGGTCGTTGGGTTCATGGTCGTCTCCCAGAGCTGCCCGGGGTTCATCTCGCCCAGGCCCTTGTAGCGGGTGACCGCCTGACCGCGCTGGCCGACGGCCAGGACCCGGTCGAGCACCTCCCCCACCCGCTCGACCTGCAGCTTGCCGTCCCGGGTCGCCAGGGCGAAGGGCGGCCGCCCCAGGCGGCCGAAGCGCTCCTTCAGCCGCCGGAGCTCCTGGAAGTCCGCGCGCTGCAGGAAGTCCCGGTCGATGGTGGTCTGCTTGCGCGAGCCGCTGTGGTGGGTCTCGATGCGCAGGCGGAAGCCGCCGTACTTCTCGTCGGTCTCCAGCTCCGGGTAGAGCGGCAGCACCTCGGGGTGGTAGCGCTCCAGGTAGTCCTGCAGGCTCTCGATCTGGCCCACCAGCGAGGCCTTGTCCTCCACCGAGGCGAGCGAGATGTCGGTCGCCATGACCAGCGCGTCGATGAGCCGGTGGTCGCGCTGCTTGGCCATGCGCTGCAGGATCTCGCGGTAGCGCAGGAGGTCCAGGCACACCGCCTTGAGGTCCGCGCCCTCCACGGCCGTGCCGCCGTTGCCGGCCGGGACCAGGCTGACCTGGCTGGCGCCGTGATCGAGCAGGTGGTCGTCGAGCGCGCGCTGGTCCTTGAGGTAGATCTCCTCCTTGCCCTTCTTCACCCGGAACAGCGGCGGCTGGGCGATGTACAGGTGCCCGCGCTCGATCACCTCGCGCATCTGCCGGTAGAAGAAGGTCAGCAGGAGCGTGCGGATGTGGCTGCCGTCCACGTCGGCGTCGGTCATGATGATGATGTGGTGGTAGCGCAGCTTCTCCGGGTTGTACTCGTCCTGGCCGATGCCGCAGCCGAGGGCCTTGATCATCGAGGCGATCTCCTCGGAGGCCAGGATGCGATCGAAGCGGGCCTTCTCCACGTTGAGGATCTTGCCCCGGAGCGGCAGGATGGCCTGGTTGCGCCGATCGCGGCCCTGCTTGGCGCTGCCGCCTGCGCTGTCGCCCTCGACCAGGAAGATCTCGGACTGGGCGGGATCGGTCTCCTGGCAGTCGGCCAGCTTGCCCGGCAGCTTGAGCCCCTCGAGCACGCCCTTGCGGCGCACCATCTCGCGGGCCTTGCGCGCGGCCATGCGCGCCTGGGCCGCCTGGATGAACTTGGAGCAGATGATCTTGCTCACCGGCGGGTTCTGCTCCAGGTAGGCGCCCAGCTGGTCGTTGACGATCGTCTTGACGATGCCCTCCACCTCGGAGTTGTTCAGCTTCGTCTTGGTCTGCCCCTCGAACTGCGGGTGGCGGAGCTTCACCGAGATGACCGCGGTCAGCCCCTCGCGGATGTCGTCGCCCGAGGGGTTCTCCTTGAGGGACTTGAACAGGTTGTTCTTGGTGGCGTAGGCGTTCAGCGTGCGCGTGAGCGCGGCGCGGAAGCCCACCATGTGCGTGCCGCCCTCCGTCGTGTTGATGTTGTTGGCGAAGGAGAACACGCTCTCCTGGTAGCCGTCGTTGTACTGCAGGGCGATCTCGGCGGCCACGTCGTCCTGCTCGCCCGCCAGGTACACGACGTTGGGGTGGATGACGGTCTTGGTCTTGTTCAGGTGCTCGACGAAAGAGCGGATGCCGCCCTCGTACTTGAACTCGTGGGACTTCCCGGAGCGCTGGTCGGAGACGGTGATCAGGATGCCCCGGTTCAGGAAGGACAGCTCGCGCAGGCGCTGGCTCAGGACGTCGAAGGAGTAGTCGGTGTCCTCGAAGATCTCCCGGTCGGCCAGGAAGGTGACCTTGGTGCCGTTCTGCTGCGTCTCGCCGACCACGGCGAGCGGGGTGATGGGCTTGCCGCGCGCGTACTCCTGCCGGTGGATCTTGCCGTCGCGGAAGATCTCGAGCAGCAGGTGCTCGGAGAGCGCGTTGACCACCGACACGCCCACGCCGTGCAGGCCGCCCGACACCTTGTAGGCGTCGGAGTCGAACTTCCCGCCCGCGTGCAGCACCGTCATGACCACTTCCGCGGCGGGTTTCTTCTCGGTCTTGTGCATGTCGACAGGGATGCCGCGGCCGTTGTCCTCCACCGTCACCCGGTTGTCGGCCTGGATCACCACGTGGATGGTGTCGCAGTAGCCGGCCAGCGCCTCGTCGATGGAGTTGTCCACCACCTCGTACACCAGGTGGTGCAAGCCCTCCTTCGAGGTCGAGCCGATGTACATGGCCGGCCGCTTGCGGACCGCGTCCAGCCCGCCGAGGACCTTGATCTTGTCCGCGTCGTAGGACCTCGAGCCGCGGGTCCCGTCCACGGGCGTCGGGGTGGGTTGCGGATCGCGGGGTTCGTTCGTCTCAGTCATGCTTAACTACCTGTCAGATAGGACGAAAACCACCTTTTCTCCACGGCGCGTCAAGCTACCATGCCGGTCCCCCCAAGGCAAGGAAAAAGAACGCCACAGTGACTTCGTAACTACCCATAAAAGCTCGGCTTAATGGACTTAACCCGCCTGTCTCCCCGGACGCCGCGCGGCCCGATTGACAACCGGCCCCGCGCCGGGCAACATGGGCCCGCGACCGACGGGTCGCCTACCTCCCGGGTGACCATGGACATCGCCTTCCTTCACGGCCGGATCATCCTCGAGGATCGCATCCTGGAGGACGGCGCGGTGGTGGTCCAGCAGGGCGCCATCGCCTGGATCGGACCCACCCTCGAGCTTCGCGCCCGGCCCGAGCCGGCCGTGGATCTGGGCGGCTTCTACCTCTCCCCGGGCTTCATCGACCTTCACCTGCACGGCGGCGGCGGGGTCGACTCGATGGTCGGCGACCCCGAGGCGCTCAAGACCCTCTGCCGCACCCACGAGGCGTTCGGGACGACCGCCCTGTGCCTCGCCACCCTGTCCGCGCCGATCGACGAGATCCACCGGGCGCTCACGGCCATCCAGCAGCTCGCGGTCCAGGGCACGGGCGGCGCGCGGCTGCTCGGCGCGTACCTGGAGGGGCCGTTCATCAACCCGGCCCGCTGCGGCCCCCACCCGACCGAGCACATCCTGGAGCCGGATCTCCGCACCCTGCAGTCCTTCGCGCTCGCCGCCGGGGGCTGGCTGCGCGTGGTCAGCCTGGCGCCCGAGATGCCGGACGCGGAGCAGCTCATCCACTGGGTGGCGCACGAGATGCAGCTCCTCGCGGCCGTCGGCCACACCAGCGCCACCTGCGAGCAGACCGAGGCCGCCCTCCAGTCGGGCTGCCGCCTGATCACCCACCTGTTCAACAACATGATGCCCTTCCACCACCGCGATCCGAACGCGGCCGGCGCGGCGCTGGCCTCCCGGGAGGCGTGCGCGGAGCTCATCCTGGATCCGAACCACCTGCACCCGGCCGCGGCCCGCATCGCGCTGCGCTGCCTGGGACCGGATCGGATCGTGCTCATCACCGACGCCACCTCGGTGGTGGGCGCCCCCGAGGGCACCGGCCTGCTCGGCAAGCGCAGGGTGATCTACCAGGACGGCGTGGCCCAGTTCGAGGACGGCCACCTGGCCGGCAGCGCGCTGACCATGATCGACGCGGTGCGCGCGTTCATCGCCCAGGTCGGCGTGGAGCCGGCCGTGGCCGTGCGCTGCGCCTCCCTGGTGCCCGCGCGCCTGCTCGGCATCGCGGACCGCCTTGGCAGCATCGCGGTCGGCAAGCACGCCGATCTGCTGGTGCTCGATCCCGACGACATGCGCGTGCTGTACACCTACGTCGGCGGCGCGCGGGTCTACAAGTCGTCCTACTGATCCGCCAGCAGCCGCCCCGCGCGCACCTCGAAGGCGCGGGTCCCCTCGCCCAGCTCGCCGACCAGGCGCGCATCCGTGGTGGTCACCAGCACCTGCCCGCCCAGCGCGCGCACCCGCGCGAACAGCCGCCCGCGGTTGCCCTCGTCGAGCTCGCTGGACACGTCGTCCAGGAGCAGCACCGGCTGCTCGGCCCCGGCCGCCACCACCTCGTCCACCAGCGCCAGCAGCAGCCCCACCGCGAGCGCCCGCTGCTGTCCCTGGGAGGCGAAGCGCCGGGCCGGCTGACCGTCCAGGCTGAGCTCGAGGTCGTCGAGCTGGGGGCCCACCGAGGTCGCGCCCCGGCGGCGATCCAGCCCCAGGGAGCGCTCGAGCTCGGCGGCCAACCCGGTGGCCCCGCCCTCGAGCCGCCAGCCCGGCCGCAGGCTCAGCCCGGCCGCCGCGGGTCTCCCCAGCAGGTCTCCGCAGGCCCGCTCGAAGGCCCGGCCGAGGAGCTCCACCGCCGCGAGCCGCCTGGCGCTCAGCTCCGCCCCCAGGCGGGCGACCTGCTCGCCGAAGGCCGCCAGCTCCTCGGCCTGGGCCCGCCCCGAGCGCAGCAGGCGGTTTCGCGCCCGGAGCGCCGCAGAGAAGTCACGGGCGAGCAGCAGGTGGGACGGCCTGAGGAGGAACGCGGCCCGGTCGAGGAACCTGCGGCGCTGGGCGGGAGCGCCCTTGACCATGGCCAGATCGTCCGGGGTGAAGGCCACGGCCTGCAGCCGGCCGAGGTACTCGGCCGCGTCCCTCGCCGGGCTCTCCCCGAGCCAGGTCCGCCGGCTGGAGCCCTCGATCGCCACCCGGAGGGACAGCTCGGCGCCGGCGGACTCCACCTGCGCCCAGAGCTCGGCCCGCGGCTGGCCGTGGGCCACCAGCTCCTTCAGGCGGCAGGCCCGGAAGGAGCGCAGGCTGGAGAGCAGGTGGATGGCCTCCAGGGCGTTGGTCTTCCCCTGGCCGTTGTCGCCGTGGAGCACGTGCAGCCCGGGGCCCAGCTCCACCCGCTGGGCGGCGAGGTTGCGGAAGCCCTCGAGCCTGAGGCGACGGACGATCAAGCGCCCGCGGCTAGATGCGCATGGGCATGACGACGCAGGTGTAGTTGTCGTCCTGCCCCGGCCTGAGCACGCCCGGGCTGAGATCGTCCTCGACGGACAGATCGATCTTCTCGGACGGGATGGCGGACAGCGCGTCGATGAGGTACCGGGCGTTGAAGCCGATGGTCAGCTCACCGCCGGGGTAGTCCACCGTGAGCTCCTCCTTGGCCTCGCCCAGGTCGGGGTTCGAGGTGGTCACCGCCAGGCGGCCCTTCTCCAGCAGCAGGCGCACGCCCGAGGTGCGATCGGAGGCCAGGATGCTGATGCGCCGCAGGCTGTCGATGAGGGTCTTGCGCTCGAGGGAGATGGTGATCTTCTGCTTCTCCGGGATGACGTGGCGGTACTCGGGGAACTGGCCGTCCAGGAGGCGCATGACCACGGTCACCCCGGGCACGCGGAACACCAGGTTGTTGCCGTCCAGCCCAAGGTGGCACTCGGCCGGCTCGGACTCCAGCAGGCGCTTGATCTCCATCAGCCCCTTGCGCGGGATGATCACGCCCTCCTGGAACTTGGGCTTGCCGCCCTTCTCCGCCAGCCTGGCGTCCAGCATGGCCAGGCGGTGGCCGTCGGTGGCCACCATGCGAAAGCGCTCGTCGTCGAGCTTCTCGAGAAACGCCCCGTTGAGGTTGTAGCGGGTCTCGTCGCTGGAGATGGCGTAGGCCACCTTCTCGATCATCTCCTTGAGCATGCCCGGGATGACCTTGAAGAGCGAGGCCTTGGCCACGTCGGGCAGGCCCTGGAAGTCCTCGGGGCTCATGCCCATCATCTTGAACTCGATGCTGCCCGAGCGGATCTCGGCCCAGTGGTTCGGGAGCTTCTTCACCTTCACCGTGCCCTTGGGGAGCGAGCGCACGATGTCGTACAGGTGCCGGGCGCTGACCGTGATGCTGCCCTCCTTGGCCACCTCGGCGGGGTGCTCGCCGGTCATGCCGACCTCGAGGTCCGTGGCGGTGATCATCACCTTGCCCTGCGAGGCCTCGAAGAGCACGTTGGAAAGGATGGGCATGGCCGTCTTCTTCTCGACGATGCCCTGCGCGCGGTACAGGCCCTTGGACAGCTCCTCGGTCTGAATCGAAAACTCCATGGGCTCGCTCCTCCCCGCGGGAGATCAGGATGATCTTATAGATCTAAGAGATCTAGTCGTCGTAACAGAGGGCTGTGGTTTGCGTGATTCACCGGCAACGCAATCTAGCAAAAGGGGAAGATGAACACAAGCCGGTGTGGAATGGGTGTGGCCCGGATGTGGGTAACAGGCGACGAGGACTTGTCCACTCCTTCTCCACCGGGTAGTCCCCATGTCCCGAACACCCTTGCTCACAGGCCGAGCTGCCTGCGGATCGCCTCGACCGCCTCGCGCACCGCCTGGTCGCTCTTGATCAGCTTGTCGACGTTCGACACGGCGGTGATCACCGTGGAGTGGTCCTTGTTGAAGTGGCTGCCGATGTCCGGGTAGGTGGCGCTCAGGCAGGTCCGGCAGAGGTACATGGCGATCTGTCGGGGCCGCGAGATGGAGCGGTGGCGGCGCTTCGACTTCATGTCCGTCAGCTTCACGTTGAAGGCGTTGCACACCGCCTTCTGCACGTCCTCGATGCTCAGCGGGGAGGAGTTGGACATGACCTCCTTGAGCACCTCCCGGGCGAAGTCCAGGGTGATGGGGATGCCCTGCATCTTGGACAGGGCGGCCAGCCGCTTCATGGCGCCCTCGATCTCGCGCACGTTCGAGCGCGCGGCCGAGGCGATGTACATGGCCACGTCGTCCGGGATGTCGATGCCGGCGCTCTCGGCCTTCTTCTGCAGGATGGCGATGCGGGTCTCGATGTCGGGCGGGTGGATGTCCGCGATGAGCCCCCACTGGAACCGGGTGCGCAGGCGATCCTCGAGCTCGGGGATGTCCTGGGGGTAGGAGTCGGAGGTGATCACGATCTGCCGGTGGGACTCGTAGAGCGTGTTGAAGGTGTGGAAGAACTCCTCCTGGGTCCGGCTCTTGGCGGAGATGAACTGGATGTCGTCGATCAGCAGCAGGTCGCAGTTGGTGCGGTACTTCTCCCGGAACTCGTCCATCTTGGCGTTCTTGATGCTGTTGATCATCTCGTTCACGAACCGCTCGGTGGTCGTGTAGATGATCTTGGTGTGCGGGCGGTCGGCGAGGATCCGGTGGCCGATGGCGTTGAGCAGGTGGGTCTTGCCGAGGCCCGCCCCGCCGTACAGGAACAGCGGGTTGTAGGACGCCCCGGGGTTCTCCGCCACGTTGATGGAGGCGGCGTAGGCGAGCTGGTTGGAGTCGCCCACCACGAAGTGCTCGAACAGGTAGCGCGGGTTCAGTCCCATCACCCGCGAGGCCTCGGTCGGGCGCGGCACGTCCGGCGGGGGGACGACCTCCTCGGGCGGCGCCTCCTCGACCGGGCCGTCCCCCGCCTCGAGCAGCCTGAGGACCACCTTGACGTCGGCGCTCAGCAGGCTGGTCAGCTCCTCCTGGATGATGTCCTTGAACCCGTGGTCCGAGATCCAGTCGCGGGTGAAGCGGTCGCGCACCCCGAGGTAGGCCGTGCCCTGGTCGAGCTCGACCAGGCTGATCATCTTGAACCAGGTGAAGTTCTTCTGGGAGACGCGGCGCTCGATGTGCTCCAGGGCCGCCTGCCAGAGTTCCTCGGCTTGCATCTAGCACCTCGAAAAATCGAACTGCCACGCCGCGATACCGGCCAACCGCCCTCTTTTTCCACAAACCCGGAACAGGAGCAATCTCTTTGCCATTCAGAGGGTTGTGAAGATTCACCCACAGGTTGTTGACAGCGGCGCTCCCGGCTCGCGGGACACCGGGGTCCGTCAGGCGAGGGGCAACGGGTAACAGAGAGCCCGGGCGAATGCAAGAGAAAAAAACCCCGGGAGAGAGACTTGACAGGGGGGACCTCTTGTGCTTCTTATTGCGGGCTTTTTTCCAGGAGGAAGTCCCATGAAGCGTACCTACCAGCCGAGTCGTCGGAAGCGCATGACGACCCACGGTTTCCTCAAGCGCATGAGCACCAAGGGCGGCCGCAAGGTCCTGTCCGCGCGCCGGCGGAAGGGCCGCGTCCGGATGGTCCCTGGCGTGTCCACCAACAAGTGAACGACGGCCGAGCGCCGCCGCACCAGCCCTTCCCGGCTTGAAGGCGAACGAAACCTTCCCCAAGCAGTCGAGGTTGCTGAAGCGCGCGGAGTACCTGCGCGTTCAGGGGAGTGGCCGCAAGCTCCAGACCCGGAGCCTGCTCATCCTGACGCTGCCGAACAGGCTCGGGCGGACCCGGCTGGGCATCGCGGTCAGCAAGAAGTATGGCAAGAGCGTCCAGCGCAACCGGCTCAAGCGGCTGGTGCGAGAGGTGTTCCGGCGCAACCGAGCCCTGTTCCCGGCGGGCGCCGATCTGGTGATCATCCCGAAGCGCGTGGGCCACGAGCTCGGGTACGCGCTGCTGGTCGCGGAGCTCGCCGAGCTGGCCAGGAGGAGGACGTGATGCGCTGGGTGCTCATCGGGCTGGTCCGCCTGTACCAGCTCACCCTCTCCCCGCTGCTCGGCGCGCGCTGCCGCTTCCACCCGAGCTGCTCCTGCTACGCGCGTGAGGTCCTCGAGCGGCACGGGGCGTGGCGAGGTCTGGGGCTCACCCTGCGCCGGCTCGGGCGCTGCCACCCGTTCCACCCTGGCGGGATCGACCCGGTCCCCTGAGGCCGCCCGAGAGGCAACCATGGACAAGAAGACCATCCTCGCCATCGTGCTGTGCATCGCGGTCTTTGTCATCTGGCAGCAGCTCTTCGCGCCAGCGCCCCCGCCCCCGGCGGGCGCCCCGGACGGCGGCGCGCTCGCCGAGGCGGTGGACGGGGGCGCCGCGGCGCCGGTGCAGCCCGGCCAGCCGGCCCAGCCGGTCGCGGCGGAGGAGCGGCCGCCCGCCGAGCGGCCGGCCGAGCGGCTGGTGACGCTGAAGAACAAGCTGCTCGAGGCCACCTTCACCTCCCGCTCGGCCGCGCTGAAGAGCCTCAGGCTGCTCGACTTCAAGGAGCGCGTGGAGGGGCAGTCCCTCCGGGAGAGCGCCCTCGAGGACCTGGTCTCGACCCAGGACGAGACGACCCTCCCCTTCCGGCTCCGTTTCCGCGAGGAGAACACCTCCTTCCCCTTCGGCCGGTTCACCGACTGGGAGGTGGCGGAGGAGACGGCCGAGCGGGTGGTGCTGCGCATGATCCCGAGCGGCGACGCGCGCCTGCCGGCCATCCGCAAGACCTTCCGCCTCCGGCCGGACAGCTACCAGCTCGAGCTCGAGGTCGAGATCGAGAACCAGACCGACGAGAGCCTGCAGGCGCAGCTCGTGCTGGAGGTGTTCTCCGGGGAGAACGCGCCGGTGGCCCAGGGCTGCTCTGGCTGCATGGGCGGCGCGCCGATGGTGCCGCGCCTGCCGACCTGCATGAAGGGCGAGGTGATCCACCCCGTCCCCGGCACCTGCTCGCCCGCCGCGCTCAAGCCCGGCGAGGCCGTCACCCTCGAGCCGGACATCCAGTGGGCCGGGATCAACGAGCAGTACTTCCTGGTGGCCGCCGTGCCGGTGGGCGTGGAGCAGTCGGTCTGCCGCATCGAGGCGCGCCACGACCGGGTCTTCATGGCCAGCCTGATGCTCCCCAAGGCCGACCTGCCGCCGGGCTCCAAGGCCGTGTCCCGCTTCAACCTGTACACCGGCCCGAAACACCTCGAGACCCTGGCCCAGGTGCAGGGCGGGCCCGGGGAGGGGCAGCGCCCGGCCCGGCTCGACGCCTCGGTCGACTTCGGCATGCTGGCCCCCCTGTGCCAGCCCATGCTCTGGCTCCTCAGGAAGTTCCACGGGTGGGTGAACAACTGGGGCATCGCCATCCTGTTCCTGACCGTGCTCATCAAGCTCCTGGTGCTGCCGCTGACCCAGAAGCAGATGAAGGTGATGAAGAAGACGGCCAAGGACATGGCCCGCATCAAGCCCCAGATGGAGGCTTTGAAGCAGAAGTACGCCGACGATCGCAGCAAGCTCAACGAAGAGATGATGAAGCTCTACAAGGCGAACAACATCAACCCGTTCGGCGCGCTGTCGGGGTGCCTGCCGCTGCTGCTGCAGATGCCCATCTGGATCGCGCTGTACCGCATGCTGTACGCCTCGGTGGAGCTCTACCAGGTGCCCTTCATCCCGGGCTGGATCGACGACCTGTCCTACCGCGATCCGCTCTTCATCCTGCCCGTGCTGATGGGCGCGAGCATGTTCCTGCAGCAGAAGCTCACCCCCCCGCAGCCGGGCACGGATCCGCAGCAGGCCAAGATGATGATGTACTTCATGCCGATCTTCTTCACCTTCATCATGCTCATGCTGCCGGCCGGGCTGACGCTGTACATCTTCATCAACGCCGTCCTGTCCATCGCGCACCAGCTGATCTACAATCGCATGACCGATCGGCCGGCGCTGGACGTGCCGGCCGCCAAGGCCTGACGATCCCGGGCGAGGAGAGGCGGTCCATGGAGACGCGAGAGTTCTTCGGGCTCGACGAGGAAGAGGCGCTCAGGAAGGCGTCCGCGCGGCTGCGGCAACCCGCGGGGTCCCTGCGCTGGCGGCGCCTGGGGGTCTTCCCCCACGGGATGAAGACGCCCAAGGTCTGCATCTGCGTGGAGTACGAGGAGGCGGCGCCCGGCAAGCAGCCGGGCGGGCCCGCGGCCGGCGGCGAGCTCCTCGCGGCGGTCCGCTCGCTGCAGGGACAGCCGGACCAGTGCGCCGCGCTCATCCTCGAGAACCTCCTGGAGCACCTCGGGATGCGCGGCAAGGTCAGCCCCCGCGAGGAGCCCCCGGGCCAGGTCACGCTCTCGGTGCAGTTCGACGGCGAGCACCCCGACTTCCGGCGGGGGGAGTACCGCGACCTGCGCTCCTCCATCCAGTACCTGCTCAACCGCATGGTGAACGACGGGCTGTGCAACCACCGCGGGCTCGAGGGCACCAGCGAGCGGCGCTACATCGTCGACTTCGCGGGCAACCTCGAGGCGCGGGGCGCGGAGCTGCGCGGCATGGCCGATCGCCTGGCCCAGCGGGTCGCGGAGGGCGGGAAGCCGGTCCAGATCCAGCTGATGGAGTCCCAGGACCGGCGCCTGCTGCACCTCGCCCTGGTGGAGAGCCCGGCGGTCGAGACCACGAGCTGGGGCGAGGGGCGCTTCCGGGTGCTCAGCGTCCAGCCGCGGGCGGGGAAGGGCGGGAGCGCCGCCGGGCACGGGGACGAGCCGTGAGCCCCGCGGGACCCAGCCGCTCCAGGGGCAAGTCCCGCGAGCAGAGGCTGCGGTCCGCGGCCATCGTCAAGCTGAAGTACGCCATGCTCTCCGGCAAGCTCGACAAGGGCTTCCAGACGATCTTCGAAGGCGTGCTGCGGGATCTCGAGCTGCGCGCCGACGAGGTCGACGCCTACCTCGACGCCCACCGCGAGGAGCTCTACAAGATCTGCGTGGACGAGGGCTGAGCGAGGCGGCCGCCCGGGTCGAGGGAGGCGGGGACGGATGCCCGCGCGATTCGAGGACACCATCGCGGCCCGGGCCACCCCCGAGGGTCTCGGGGCGGTGGCCGTGGTGCGGGTGAGCGGACCGCACACCCGCGCGCTCGTCGAGGAGGCGGTGCGGTTCGGCGGCCGGCCCGCCTGGGAGCGCCCCCGGCGCATGCTGCTCGGGAGGGTGCTGGACGGCCAGGGCAGGCTGCTCGACCAGGCGCTGGTGTGCTTCATGCCGGCGCCGCGCACCTACACCGGCGAGGACATGGCCGAGCTGCACGGGCACGGCGGCCGCGCGGCGGCGGCGGCCGTGCTCGAGAGGTTGCTCGAGCTGGGCGCGCGGCCTGCGCTCCCCGGGGAGTTCACCCGGAGGGCGTTCGAGAACGGGCGCATCTCCCTCGACCAGGCCGAGGCCGTGGCCCGCATGGTCGAGGCCGGCTCACGGGCCGAGCTCCTCGGGGCCGCGCGGGCGCTCGAGGGCGAGCTCGGGGACCGGCTGGCCCTGGCGCAGGACCAGATCGAGGAGGCGCTCGCCCGGCTCGAGGCCGGGATCGAGTTCCCCGAGGAGCAGGACGTCCAGGGGAGTCTCGTGGACCTCTCCCCGAGCCTGCTGGCCGTGTCCGGGCTGTGCTCCGCGGTGCGAAAGCGCGGCGGCGAGGGCAGCCCCAGGGTGGTGGTGACAGGCCGGCCGAACGCTGGAAAATCGAGTATTATCAATAAGATAACAGGAAAACACACGGCCCTCGTGACGCCCCAGCCCGGCACCACCCGAGACGCGGTGGCGGCCGAGGTGACGCTGTCCGGGCAGCGGCTCGAGCTGGTGGACACGGCCGGCCGGGAGCCCGGTCCGGACGATCGGGTCCCCGCGGTGCTCGGCCCCGCCGGGCCGGCGGACGTGGCGGCGGTCCGGCGGGCGAGGGAGCAGGCGGAGGGCGCGGACCTGGTGCTGTGGGTGACCGGCGCCGACCTCGGAGAGGAGGACGCCCTCAGGCGCGATCTCGAGGACGGCCTGCGCTGGATCCAGTCCATGGGCAGGCGAGGCCTCGGGGTGCTCCACAAGATCGACCGGCTCCCACCGGCCTGGCGCGACCGTCTGGGCGCGGCGCTCGGAGGGCGGGTCCTCCTGGCGTCCGCGCGGACCGGGGAGGGGATGGAGGCGCTCGAGGGCCGGGTGTGCGCGGAGCTCGAGCGCGCGCTTGGACCGGTGGACGGGTTGCCGCTGAGCGCACGGCAGGCCGAGGCGCTACGCCGCATCCAGGCCGCGCTGGGGCGCGCCGCGGAGAACCTCCAGGCGGGCGGCGCCGAGCTCGCGGCCGAGGATCTGCGGGAGGCCCTCGATGGCGTGGGTTTGCTGTGCGGGCAGGGGCTGGAACCCGACGTGCTCGGGCGCATCTTCGAGGTGTTCTGCATCGGCAAGTAGGGCCCGGGTTCCACGTGGAACGCGCGGGCCGGGAAGGGGAATCGAAGCTGGCGCCGAGGGTCGATATCGCCGTGGTGGGCGCGGGCCACGCGGGCTGCGAGGCCGCCCTGGCCGCCGCCCGGCTCGGACTGCGCACCGCGCTCGTCACCCTGGACCGGGCCAGGGTGGCGGAGATGTCCTGCAACCCGGCCATCGGCGGCCTGGGAAAGAGCCAGATGGTGCGGGAGGTGGACGCGCTCGGCGGGGAGATGGGCCGCGCGGCCGACGCCGCCGCCATCCAGTTCCGCCGGCTGAACTCCAGCAGGGGCCCGGCCGTCCGCGCCCGGCGCGTGCAGTGCGACCAGGGCGCCTACGCCGCCAGGATGCTCTCCGCGGTCGAGGGGTGTCCTGGGCTCGAGCTGATCGAGGGGCACGCCGTGGACCTGCTCGTGGGCCCGGAGGGCGTGGCCGGGGTGCGGCTCGAGGACGGCCGCGAGCTCCGCGCCCGGGCCGTGGTGCTGACCACCGGCACCTTCCTCGGCGGCCTCATCCACGTGGGCGACGAGTCCCGGCCCGGGGGGCGTTTCGGGGAGCCGCCGGCCACGGGCCTGAGCGAGGCCCTGGCGCGGCGCGGGCTGCGCACCGGGCGGCTCAAGACCGGGACGCCGGCCAGGCTCAGGGCGAGCTCGGTGGACCTGGGCTCGCTCGTGCGCCAGCCCTCGGATCCCGTCGTGCTCGCCTTCTCGCACGACCACCCGGCCCGGGTCATGCCGCCTGAAGTGGCCTGCCACCTGACCCGCACCACCCCGGAGACCCACGAGGTCATCCGCCAGGGGCTGGCGCGCTCCCCCCTGTTCACCGGGCTGATCCAGGGGATCGGGCCGCGCTACTGCCCCTCGATCGAGGACAAGGTGGTGAAGTTCCCCGACCGCCCCTCCCACCAGGTGATCCTGGAGCCGACCGACGCGAGCCAGGCCACGCTGTACCCGAACGGCCTGTCCACGAGCCTGCCGCCCGAGATCCAGGAGCGCTTCCTGCGGACCGTCCCGGGGCTCGAGCGGGTGGAGCTCCTGCGCCACGGCTACGCCATCGAGTACGACTTCGTGCCGCCCACCCAGCTCCGGCCGAGCCTCGAGGTCCGCTCCCTGCCGGGCCTGTTCCTGGCCGGGCAGATCAACGGGACCAGCGGCTACGAGGAGGCGGCCGGGCAGGGGCTGCTGGCCGGGGTGAACGCGGCCAGGCAGGTGCGGGGGGAGCCGCCCGTGGTGCTCGGCCGGCAGGAGGCCTACCTCGGGGTCATGGTGGACGATCTGGTGACCCGGGGGACGGAGGAGCCCTATCGCATGTTCTCCTCCCGGGCCGAGCTCCGCCTGCTGCTCCGGGAGGACAACGCCCTCTTGCGCCTCCAGGCCTGGAGCGAGCGGATCGGCCTGGTCCCGGAGGCCGCCCGGGAGAGGCGCCGGCGGCGGCTGGCCGAGGTGGAGGAGGTGATCTCCCGCCTGGAGTCCAGCCGGG
>Ga0116143_10003154_pt1 | contig 16867 bp, 13 predicted proteins | sample AD_UKC034_MetaG_FD_89745 | JGI IMG/M metagenome (GOLD analysis project Ga0116143, IMG submission 89745) | Active sludge microbial communities of municipal wastewater-treating anaerobic digesters from USA - AD_UKC034_MetaG | ecosystem: Engineered > Bioreactor > Anaerobic > Digestate | place: USA...
CCGCCGTCCACGCGCAACTCGGTCAGGGCGATGCCGCTGTCGCGGCTCATGGCGCCGAAGATGTCGGCCGACTGCAGGGCAATGGCTTCCAGCGCGGCGCGGGCGATGTGCGCGCGCGTGCTGCCGCGCGTCAGCCCCACCAGGGTGCCGCGCGCGCGGCCGTCCCAGTCGGGCGCGCCCAGGCCGGCGAAGGCGGGCACCAGGAACACGTCGCCGGTGTCGGGCACGCTGGCCGCCAGCGCCTCGATCTCGCTGGCGGTCTGGATCATCTGCAGGCCGTCGCGCAGCCATTGCACGGTGGCGCCGGCCATGAACACCGAGCCTTCCAGGCAATAGGCCGTGCGGTGGCGCGCGCCCGCCGCCGAGCCCTGCCAGCCCACGGTGGTGAGCAACCGGTTGCGGCTGGGCACGGCCTGGTGGCCGGTGTTCATCAGCATGAAGCAGCCGGTGCCGTAGGTGTTCTTGGCCATGCCGGGCGCAAAGCAGGCCTGGCCGAAGGTGGCGGCCTGCTGGTCGCCGGCCACGCCGGCGATCGGGATCGGGCGGCCGAACAGGGCCGGCGCCGTCTCGCCCAGCACGCCGCTGGACGGCACGATGCGCGGCAGCACGGCGCGCGGGATGTGGAACAGGCCCAGCAGCTGGTCGTCCCAGTCCAGCGTGTGGATGTTCATCAGCATCGTGCGGGCGGCGTTGCTGGGGTCGGTGGCGTGCACGCGGCCGCCGGTCAGCTGCCAGATCAGCCAGCTGTCGATGGTGCCGAAGGCCAGCTCGCCGGCTTCGGCGCGGGCGCGGGCGCCGGGCACCTGGTCGAGCAGCCATTCGAGCTTGGTGGCCGAGAAATACGCATCCAGCACCAGCCCGGTCTGACGCTGGATCGGCCCGGCCTGGCCCTGGCTGCGCAGCTGCTCGCAGCGCGCCGTGGTGCGCCGGTCCTGCCAGACGATGGCGGGCGCCAGTGGACGACCCGTGGCGCGCTCCCACAGCAGCGTGGTTTCGCGCTGGTTGGTGATGCCGATAGCTACAATTTCAATAGCTGCTGGCGCTTGCCCATGCTGCGCTGTAGCCAGTTTTTGTATGCAATCTCGGGCCACCGCCAGCTGGCTGACCCAGATCTCTTCCGCATCGTGTTCGACCCAGCCGGGCTGCGGAAAATGCTGCGCGAATTCGCGCTGCGCCAGCGCCGCCACCCGGCCCTGCTCGTCAAACGCGATGGCGCGGCTGCTGGTGGTGCCCTGATCGAGTGCGAGAACGTAGCGCATGGGTGCAAGGGTAGCGGATTCGGCTGCGCCCGGGTCGCCCGCCCTGCGCCAGGGCGCGCTTACACTGACCGCCCTCCGTCACCCGCCACGCCGCCCGACCGCCATGACCGCCACCGCCCTGCCCGCCTCCACCCGCATCGCCTTCATCGGCGGCGGCAACATGGCCAGCGCCATCATCGGCGGGCTGATCCGGCAGGGGCTGCCGGCGGCGCGCATCGACGTGGTGGAGCCCTTCGAGGCCACGCGCGCCGCCCTGTTGCAGCAGCACGGCGTGACCGCACTGCCCGCCGCCGGCCCCCAGCTCGCCGGCGCCGACCTGATCGTCTGGGCCGTCAAACCGCAGAGCTTCGGTGCCGCCGCGGCGCCGGTGGCACCACACGTGGGCAGCGCGCTGCAGCTGTCGGTGATGGCCGGCATCCGCAGCGGCGACATCGCCGCCGCCAGCGGCGCGCGGCGCATCGTGCGCTGCATGCCCAACACCCCGGCCCTGGTCGGGCGCGGCATGACGGGGCTGTTTGCCGCGCCCGAGGTGAGCGCGGCCGACCGCGCGCTGGCCGAAGCCGTGATCCGCACCACCGGCGAGGCGCTGTGGCTGGAGCACGAGGCGCAGCTCGACGCCGTCACCGCCCTGTCCGGCTCCGGCCCGGCCTATGTGTTCTATTTCCTCGAAGCCATGCAGCAGGCGGGCAGCGAGCTGGGCCTGTCGCCCGAACAGGCGCGCCGCCTGGCCGTGGCCACCTTTGCCGGCGGCGCGCACCTGGCGGCCGCCTCGAGCGAGCCGCTGGCCACCCTGCGCGAGCGCGTGACCAGCAAGGGCGGCACCACCTACGCCGCCCTGACCGCGCTGGACCAGGCCGGCGTCAAGCCCGCGTTCGTCGCCGCCATGCACGCCGCCTGTGCGCGCGCCAAGGAACTGGGCGACGAATTCGGGCGCTGAGCGCATTGCCTTTCAACCGGGTCGGCCGGGGCCTACCCTGCTGCCGGCGCGCCATGCACCCGAAACCTGAAGCCAGGTCAAGGTTGCGTCGTGTACTTTGATATTACTATTTCGCTCTGATCCTGCGAGTGGCAGGTGTTGACCGGGTTGACGCGGGTGCGCGGCCACTGGAAGGACACACCCTGACCCCGCCGCAGGAAATGGAGTGCCGCTCATGCCAACGCTTTCCCGCCGTCAGTTCGCCGCCCTGGGGTTGGTCGGCCTGACCATCCCGCCCGTTTGGGCCCAGGTCAAGGACATGAACGACGCCATCAACAAGGCCGGTCGCCAGCGCATGCTGTCGCAGCGCGTGGCCAAGGCCTACCTGGGTGTGGCGCTGGAGGCGCTGCCCGCGCAGGCGGAAAAGGTGCTGAGCCAGTCGATGGCGCTGTTTGACCGCCAACTGGTCGAACTCAAGGGTTTCGCCCCCAACCCGGGCATCCGCGACACCTACGGCCAACTCGAACGCGCCTGGCTGGATTTCAAGGACAGGCTGGTCGGCAAGCCCGCCTCGATGGCGGGCGCCGACGCCGTGCTGGCACAGTCCGAAACCGTGCTGGCGCTGGCACACCAGGGCACCACGCAACTGGAGAAGGCATCCGGCCAGCCGTCAGGGCGCCTGGTCAACCTGGCCGGGCGCCAGCGCATGCTGTCCCAGCGGCTGGCCAAGTACGCGCTGGCCAGCGGGGCGCGCATCCAGCTGGCAGCCGCCACCACGGAGATCGAAAAGAACCGCAGCGAGTTCGTGACCGGCCTCGAGGTCCTGGCCGAGGCGCCCCAGGCCACGCCGCGCATCCGCGAGACGCTGAAACTGGGCGAGCAGCAGTGGCTGTTGTTCGATGCCGCCATCAGGTCGTCCAGCCGCAGCGGCCAGCCGGTCAAGGAAGCATTGGCGCACATCATGACCACCAGCGAGAACCTGCTGCTGGTGCTGGACGATGTGACCAACCAGTACGCCGCGCTGCGCTGAAACCACCCTCATCGCAGCGCCAGCGCGATGCCGGCGAACACCGTGGCGCCCAGCCAGTGGTTCTGCCGGAAGGCCGTGAAGCAGCCTTCACGGGTGCGCCCGCGGATCAGCGTGTAGTGCCACAGCGCCTGCCCCGCGGCCAGCCCGAACGCTATGTAAACAATAGCTGTCGGCGCTTGCTGCAAAACGATCACAATCCAGATCGACAGGTAAGCGGCGTAAAACCCCATGATCGCCGCCACGTCCCAGCGGCCCAGGGTGATGGCCGAGGTCTGGATGCCGATTTTCAGGTCGTCGTCGCGGTCGACCATGGCGTATTCGGTGTCGTAGGCCAGCACCCAGAACAGATTGCCCGCCAGCAGCGCCCAGGCCTGCCACGGCACCTGGCCCTGCACCGCCGCAAAGGCCATCGGGATGCCGAAGCTGAAGGCCACGCCCAGCACCGCCTGCGGCATCGACACCCAGCGCTTGGCAAACGGGTAGGCGATGGCGATGGCCAGCGCCGGAAACGACAGCGCAATGGCGCTGGCGTTGGTGGTCAGCACCAGCACAAAGGCCGCCAGCGCCAGCACCGCGCCCAGCGCCAGCGCCTCGCGCACGCCGACCGCACCGGTGGTGACCGGGCGCTGCGCGGTGCGCTTGACGTGGCGGTCGAACTCGCGGTCGGCCACGTCGTTGACGCAGCAGCCGGCCGAGCGCATCAGGATGGTGCCGACCACGAACACCGCCAGCAGGTGCCAGCCCGGAAAGCCGCCCGCCGCCAGCCACAGCGCCGACAGGGTGGGCCACAGCAGCACCAGCCAGCCGGCCGGGCGATCCCAGCGGATCAGGTCGAGATAGAGCGACCACTTGCTGCGGGGCGGGGACGATGGGGAGCCTGTCATACTACTGAATCGATAGCTGTCGGCGCTTGCTGAAAGCGCCACGCAGCCCAGTTTAACCAAGGTTTCGAGTCACGACAGCCGCTGCACCCCCGGCAGCTCACAGGCGTAGATGGCGTTGCGCAGGGCGGCGATGGCTTCGTAGCGGGTGAAGCTGCGGCGCCAGGCCAGCACCACGCGGCGCGTCGGCGGTGCGGCGCCGCCGCCGTCGCGCACCGGCAGGTAGCGCACCGCCCCGGGCGCGTCGGCCTGCGCGGCCTGGGCCACCAGCGCCTCGACCGGCACCGCCAGCCGCGGCACCAGGGTCACGCCCATGCCGGCGGCCACCATGTGCTTGATGGTTTCAAGCGACGAGCCTTCGAAGTTCCTGCGGATGCCTTCGCCACTGCTGGCGAAGCCGGCGAACTCGGGACAGACCTGCAGCACATGGTCGCGAAAGCAGTGACCGGTGCCCAGCAGCAGCATGTGTTCGCCGCGCAGCTGCTCCGACGTGACGGCGGCGCCGCGCGCCAGCGGGTGAGCGGCCGGCAGCGCGGCCATGAAGGGCTCGTCGTACAGCGGCGCCATCGCCAGCCCCGAGTCGGGAAAGGGTTCGGCCAGGATGGCGCAGTCGATCTCGCCGGTGCGCAGCATTTCCAGCAGGCGCACGGTGAAGTTTTCCTGCAGCATCAGCGGCATCTGCGGCGTGCGCTCGATGTTGTGGCGCACCAGCTCGGGCAGCAGGTAGGGGCCGATGGTGTAGATCACGCCGAGCGTCAGCGGCCCGCCCAGCGGGTCCTTGCCGCGCTTGGCGATTTCCTTGATCTCGGCGGCCTGCTCCAGCACGCTCTGGGCCTGACGCACGATTTCGGCGCCCAGCGGGGTGACGGCGATCTCGCTGCCGCCGCGCTCGAACAGTTTGACCTCCAGCTCCTCTTCCAGCTTCTTGACGGCCACCGACAGCGTGGGCTGCGACACGAAGCAGGCCTCGGCCGCCTTGCCGAAGTGCTTTTCGCGCGCCACGGCGACGATGTATTTGAGTTCGGTCAGGGTCATGGCAGCTCCAGGCAAGGGTTGGCGACCCGCACGGCCGGAGCGCCGCGACGGGCCGGCGGCCGGCGCGCCGCCCCGACACGATAGCGCCAGAGCGTGCCGCAGGCCGGGCGGCCGGCGCAGGGCACGGCGTGTACCAGGTCAGTGCGGCTCAGTTTCACCCCGCGCCACCGTCAGGCCTTGAGGTATTCGGCCCGCCCGCCCAGCCAGCGGTCCACATGCCGCGCGGCCCGTTCGGGCCAGTGGTCGAGCAGGCGCGGCGCGGCGCGGCGGGCCCAGGCCAGCAGCGGTGCGTCTTCGGCCAGGTCGGCAAAGCGCAGCAGGGCGTCGCCCGACTGGCGTGCGCCCAGGAATTCGCCCGGGCCGCGGATGGCCAGATCGCGCCGGGCGATTTCGAAACCGTCGCTGGTTTCGACCATGGCCTTGAGGCGCTCGCGCGCGCTGTCGCCCAGCCGGCCGCCTTCGGGCGTGGCATACAGCAGCACGCAGGCCGAAGCGGCGGCGCCGCGTCCGACGCGCCCGCGCAACTGGTGCAGCTGGCTCAGGCCAAAGCGCTCGGCGTGCTCGATCACCATCAGGCTGGCGTTGGGCACGTCGACCCCGACCTCGATCACGGTGGTGGACACCAGCACCGGCATGGCGCCGCTGACGAATTGCTGCATCACCGCCTGCTTGTCGGCCGGCGGCAGGCGCGAGTGCAGCAGGCCCACCGCCTGCCCCGGCAGCGCGGCCGCCAGCTCGGCGTGGGTGGCGCTGGCGTGGCGCAGGTCCAGCGCTTCGCTCTCTTCGATCAGCGGGCACACCCAGTAGACCTGCCGACCCTGAGCGATCTGGGCACGGATGCGCTCGATCACTTCGCCGCGGCGCGCCTGGGCCACCAGCCGGGTGATGACCGGCGTGCGGCCGGGCGGCAGCTCGTCGAGGGTGGAGACGTCCAGGTCGGCGTAGTAGCTCATCGCCAGGGTGCGCGGGATGGGGGTGGCGCTCATCATCAGCAGGTGTGGCTCCTGCTCTGCTTCCGATAGCTTGTTGCGCAAGTCCAGCCTTTGCTGCACGCCGAAACGATGCTGCTCGTCGATGACCGCCAGGCCCAGCCGGGCAAAGCGCACCTGCTGCTGGATGACGGCGTGGGTGCCGATCACCAGCGCCGCCGCGCCGGATTCGATGGCGGCCAGCATGTCGGCGCGTGCCTTCTTCTTCTGCCCGCCGGTCAGCCAGGCCACCTGCCGGCCGCGCAGCGCCAGCAGCGGCGCCAGCCAGTCGGCCAGCTTGGTGAAATGCTGCTCGGCCAGGATTTCGGTGGGCGCCATCAGGGCGCACTGCCAGCCGGCGTCGATGGCGATGCAGGCGGCCAGCGCCGCCACCGCCGTCTTGCCGCTGCCCACATCGCCCTGCAGCAGGCGGTGCATGGGCTGCGGGCGCGCCAGATCGCGTGCGATCTCCTCGCCCACGCGGCGCTGCGCGCCGGTGAGCTGGAACGGCAGCGCCGCCAGCAGCGCCTCGTGCAGGCCACCGCGCTGGGCAGGCAGCACGGGCGCGCGCAGGTGCTGGCGCGCGCGCCGCGCCCGCAGCTGCGACAGTTGCTGCGCCAGCAGCTCCTCGGCCTTCAGGCGCTGCCAGGCGGGGTGGCTGTGGTCTTCCAGCTGGGCGAGCGCCGTATCGGGCGTCGGTTGGTGCAAAAAAGATAGCGCCTTGCGCAGGTCCCACGGGCGCAGATGGCCGATTTCGCTCAAAACCTCGTCGGGCAGCGTGTCGCTCAGATCGGCCTGCTCCAGCCCCCCCAGCACCGCCTTGCGCAGGTAGGGCTGCGGCAGCCCGGCCACCGTGGGGTAAATCGGCGTCAGCGCCTGCGGCAGCGCGCCGCCGGCGGCGCGCACCACCGGATGCATCATGGCGAGGCCACCGAAGCCACCGCGCAGCTCGCCGCGCACACGCAGGCGCGTGCCCACCGCCATCTGCTTGAGCTGCGAGGGATAGAAATTGAAGAAGCGCAGCAGGCAGCGCTCGCCACCGTCTTCCACCGTCACCAGCAGCTGGCGGCGCGGGCGATACGCCACTTCGTGATGCACCACGGTCGCTTCAAACTGCAGCGGCGCGTCGCTCAGGGTGCGCGCCGCCTCGGCCAGCGGCGTCAGGTGGGTTTCGTCCTCGTAGCGCAGCGGCAGGTGCAGCGCCAGATCGATCGGCCGCACCAGGCCGAGCTTGCGCAGCGCCTTCTGGGGCGCGGACAGCGCGCGCTCGGCGGCGGGGGCGGCGGTGGCCTCGGTGGCGGGCATGGGACAATTCTGCCTTCCCTTCTTCTTGGTACGGGCCCGTCCGGCCCTCAAGCATGTCTGACCGCACCTTCACCACCAGCGATTTCGACTTTGCCCTGCCGCCCGAGCTGATCGCCCAGCACCCGGCGCCCGAGCGCAGCGCCTCGCGCCTGCTGGATGGCAGCGGCGCCGCACCCATCGACCGGGTGTTTCGCGACCTGCCGGCGCTGCTGCAGCCGGGCGACCTGCTGGTGTTCAACGACACCCAGGTGGTCAAGGCCCGGCTGTACGGCCACAAACCACCCGCCCCGTTGGCGCGTTCGCGCCGTTCCCCTCAAGGGGCGCCCATCGGCTTGGGGCGGCCCGGCGCCGACCGGCAACCCAGTGGCGGCAAGCTGGAGCTGCTGGTCGAGCGGGTGCTGCCCGACGGCAGCGTGGCCGCGCACATGAAGGTCAGCAAGAAGCCCCCGCCCGGCACCGTGCTGCGCATGGCCGGCGACTTCACGGCCACCGTGCTGGGCCGCTGGCCGCAGGCCGACGGGCCGCTGTTTCACCTGCGTCTGTCGGGCGATGCCTACCAGCTGATGGCGGCGCACGGGCATGTGCCGCTGCCGCCCTACATCCAGCACACCGACTCGGCGCAGGACGTGGCGCGCTACCAGACCGTGTTCGCGCGCCACCCCGGCGCGGTGGCGGCGCCGACGGCGGCGCTGCACTTCGACGACGCGCTGCTGGCCGCCATCGACGCGCGTGGCGTGCAGCGCGCCTTCGTCACCCTGCATGTGGGCGCCGGCACCTTTCAACCGGTCAGGACGGAGAACCTGGCCGAACACCTGATGCACCGCGAGCGCTACCTGGTGCCGCCCGCCACCGCGCAGGCGGTGGCCGAGTGCCGCGCGCGCGGCGGCCGCGTGGTGGCGGTAGGCACCACCAGCGTGCGCACGCTGGAGAGCTGGGCCGCCAGCGGCCAGCGGCAGGGCGACACCGACATCTTCATCACCCCGGGCTTCGGCTTCCGTGTGGTCGATGCCCTGGTCACCAACTTCCACCTGCCGCGCAGCACCCTGATGATGCTGGTCAGCGCCCTGGCGGGACACGACCATGTGATGGCGCTGTACGCCCACGCGGTGGCGGCACGCTACCGCTTCTTCAGCTATGGCGACGCCATGTGGCTGACGCGCCGCGATGGCGAGCCTGCCCGCTGACCGCAGCATCGTCGCGCTTGACGGACAAGCGCCGGCGATCTTCGTTGCAGCCTGGCAACGGCCATTGGACGCGCCCGCTCGTGGCGCGCGCCGATGCGGTACGGACAGGTGCGTAGCGCGCTCACCGAACAGGTCAAACCCATCGATGCCGCGAGACCCCGTTGGGATGCACATCTCACCAGGGGCACCAGCGGTCAACTGGCGCATTGAGGATAATCCGGGAACCGACATCAGGGCTACCGACCGCGCGCTCGCGCGGCTCTGACGGTTCCTCCCCCAGGTCCACCGATGCTTGCTTCCACCCCCACCGCCGACCCCTTCACCCTCCAGCTGCAGCAGATCCGCGGCCTGATCGAAGCCCATCAACTGCCACAGGCCGCGCAGGCGCTCAACGCGGCCCAGCAGCAGGCGCCCAAGGACGCCCGCATCCCGCTGCTGGGCATGCGGCTGGCCGAACGCGCCGGCAACCTGGAGCGCGCCACCCAGGCGGCCCGTCGCGCGCTGGCGCTGGCGCCGGACTGGCATGTGGCACAGATCGAGCTGGCGCTGCTGCTGGCCAGGCAGAAGCAGGGCGACGAAGCCATCTCCCTGGCCATGCGGGCGCTGGCCAGCGCCCCCCAGGAGGCTCAGGTGATGGTGGGTGCCATCAACGTGGCCCTGTCGGCGGAACGCCATGAGCAGACACTGAAGTGGGCCGAGGACGGCGTGCGGCGCTTCCCCGAAAGCGCCGGCATCCGCCTGTTTCTGGCGCGCTTTCTGGCGGCGCAGGGGCGGTTGGCCGACGCCACCACCCACTACGAGTTCATCCTCCAGCGCCTGCCGCACCACGAGGAGACCTTGCAGGGCCTGCTCAGCTGCGCCCTGAGCATGGACGATCAGGCGCGGGCCCGGACTTACGCCGAGCGTCTGCTGGCCCTCAAACCCTTCGACGAGAACGCGCGCTACTGGCACGCCGTGGTTCATGGGCAAACGCCGCCGACGCAGCCAGCCCAGGTGGTGACCGGCATCTTCGACGGCTACGCCGACCAGTTCGACGTCCATCTGGTGCGTGGCCTGCAGTATCGGGTGCCCGAGCGCGTGGCTCAAATCCTGTTGGAGCATCACCCGGACCGCCGCTTCAACCTGCTCGACCTGGGCTGCGGCACCGGGCTGGTGGGTGTCTACCTGGGCCGCATCGAAGGGCACATCATCGGCGTCGATCTGTCGGAAAAGATGATCGAACAAGCCGCACGCCACCAGCTCTATTCGCGCTTTCATCGCGTGAACGTGCTCGACGCCCTGCGCGAAACGCCGGCCGAGCACTACGAAGCCATCACCTGCACCGACGTGCTGGTCTACGTGGGCGATCTGGCGCCGGTGATTCCCAACGCGCTGCGCATCCTCAAACCCGGCGGGCATTTCATCTTCTCGTGCGAGGCCGCCGCCGAGGACGAAGCCGACCTGGTGCTGCGTCCCAGCCAGCGCTACGCCCACAAGGCCAGCGCGGTCGAGCGCCAGTGCCGCGAAGCCGGCTTCGACGACATCCGCATCGAACACCTGCCCACGCTGCGCATGGAAAACAACCAGCCGCTGCCGGGCTTTCTGGTGACGGCGCGCAAGCCGCCGGCGGCCTGACGCAGCCATGCTGCGCTTCGAACTGCTGGGCCAGGACCCGTCCAGCCACGCGCGCCGCGGACGCCTGACGCTGAACCACGGCGTCGTCGAGACGCCGATCTTCATGCCCGTCGGCACCTACGGCACCGTCAAGGGGGTGCTGCCGCGCAGCCTGCGCGAGATGGGCGCGCAGATCATCCTGGGCAACACCTTCCACCTGTGGATGCGGCCCGGGCTGGACGTGCTGCGGCAGTTCGGCGGTCTGCACGGCTTCGAGAACTGGCACCAACCCATCCTGACCGACTCGGGCGGCTTTCAGGTCTGGTCGCTGGGCGAGATGCGCAAGATCAGCGAGGAGGGCGTGAAATTCGCCAGCCCGGTCAACGGCGACCGGCTGTTTCTCACGCCCGAGATCAGCATGCAGATCCAGACCGTGCTGAACAGCGACATCGTCATGCAGTTCGACGAATGTACGCCCTACGAGACGCGCGGCCACGTCACCACCGAGGCCGAAGCGCGCGCCAGCATGGCGCTCAGCCTGCGCTGGGCACGCCGCAGCCAGGCCGAGTTCGAGCGCCTGGGCAACCCCAACGCGCTGTTCGGCATCGTACAGGGCGGGATGTTCGAGCAGCTGCGCGAAGAATCGCTGGCGCAGCTGGTGGAGCTGGACCTGCCCGGCTACGCCATCGGCGGCGTCAGCGTGGGCGAACCCAAGGAAGACATGCTGCGCATCACCGCCCACACGCCGCACCGCCTGCCGGCGCACAAGCCGCGCTACCTGATGGGCGTGGGCACGCCGGAAGACCTGGTGTACGGCGTGCAGCACGGGGTGGACATGTTCGACTGCGTGATGCCCACGCGCAACGCGCGCAACGGTCACCTGTTCACGCGCTTCGGCGACCTGAAGATTCGCAACGCCCGCCACAAGAGCGACCCGCGCCCGATCGACGAGAGCTGCACCTGCCACACCTGCGCCGGCGCCAGCGGGGTGGCCTGGCAGGACGGCGGGCGCGAGGGCTTTTCGCGCGCCTACCTGCACCATCTGGAGCGCTGCGGCGAGATGCTGGCGCCGATGCTGGCGTCCATCCACAACCTGCACTACTACCTGAACCTGATGCGCGACATTCGCGCCGCGCTCGATGCCGGCGCGTTCGGCGCCTTCCGCCAGCGCTTCGCCGCCGAACGCGCGCGCGGCGTCTGATGGCCGTGGCGCCCAGGTGACTGCGGCGGCGCCACGCCGCGCCTATGCTGCGCGGCTCTGCCCCCTGACCCCCACCCTTTCCGGAGCCTCCACCATGAAGACCCGCATCACCGAGCTGTTCGGCATTGAACACCCCATCATCCAGGGCGGCATGCACTACGTCGGCTTTGCCGAGCTGGCCGCCGCCGTCTCCAACGCCGGGGGGCTGGGCGTCATCACCGGCCTGACGCAGAAGACGCCCGAGCAGCTGGCGCGCGAGATCGCGCGCTGCCGCGACATGACCGACCGGCCCTTCGGCGTCAACCTCACCTTTCTGCCCACCGTCAGCTCGCCCGACTACCCGGGCTACATCCGCGCCATCATCGAAGGCGGCGTGAAGGCGGTGGAGACGGCGGGCAACAACCCGCAGCAGTGGCTGCCGCTGCTGAAGGAGCACGGCGTCAAGGTGATCCACAAATGCACCTCGGTGCGCCACGCGCTGAAGGCCGAGGCCATCGGCTGCGACGCCGTCAGTGTCGACGGCTTCGAGTGCGGCGGCCACCCGGGCGAGGACGACGTGCCCAATTTCATCCTGCTGCCGCGCGCCGCCGAGACGCTGAAGATTCCCTTCGTCGCCTCGGGAGGCATGGCCGACGGGCGCAGCCTGGTGGCGGCGCTGGCCCTGGGCGCCGAGGGCATGAACATGGGCACGCGCTTCATCGCCACCCAGGAAGCGCCGGTGCACGAGCACGTCAAGCAGGCCATCGTCGCCGCCAGCGAGCTGGACACCCGGCTGGTGATGCGCCCGCTGCGCAACACCGAGCGCGTGCTGAACAACGCCGCCGTCGAGCGCCTGCTGGCCAAGGAAAGGCAGCTCGGCGCCAGCCTGAAGTTCGAGGACATCATCGACGAAGTGGCCGGCGTCTACCCGCGCATCATGCAGACCGGCGACATGGACGCCGGCGCCTGGAGCTGCGGCATGGTGGCCGGCCTGATCCACGACATCCCGACCGTGATGGCGCTGATCGACCGCATCATGGCCGAGGCCGAGGCGCTGATCACGCAGCGCCTGGCGGGGTTGGTGCGCTGAGCCCGTATCCAGCGCCCAATCGCCATCCGGCGCTTGTCCAGCAAGCGCCATTAGCTACTTTAATTGTAGCAATCTAGTTGTGCGGCAGCGCCATCGCGGCCGGCGATGGGCTGGCGGCGCTGCTGCCACAGGCGGGGCAGAAGCGGGCAAACGCGCTCTTGCGCGCCTGGCAGGGGCCACAGCGATCGAACAGACCGATGCCGCAGTGCGGGCAGAAGTCGGTCCTGCCGTCCTTCAGGTCCACCGTGCGCTCGCAGCCCGGGCACACGCCCTTGGCCAGGCGCGCCAGCGCCGTGTCGTAGCCCAGTTCGGCGCGGCGCTGCGCGTCCGGTTGGGCCTCGGCCGCGCGCTGACGCTCCAGGTAGCGCTGCAGCGCCACGATGGCCCAGCGCCCCACCAGCACGGTGGCGACGATGCCGACCGTGTAGCGCACATAGCCGCCGTAGCTGGGCAGGTAGGGCACCAGCTCGACGAAGAACACGAACACCGCAAACAGGATGAAGCCCCACACGAAGGGCCACCAGCGGCTCTGCCGCTGACGGGCGAACAACCAGCCGGCCAGCGCCAGCAGCGGCAGCGTCAGCGCCAGCCGGTAGCCGAACACGCGCAGCTCCTGCACCCGCAGCGCCTGTTCGTAGGCGCCCTGGGCGTTGCGCTGCATGTCCGCCAGCGTGCGGCGCGCCTGCTCGACCGACTGGCGCGCATCCAGCAACGCCTGCTGCTGCCGCTCCAGCTCGGCGCGGGCGGCGCGCTCGCGCTGGTGCAGTTCGTCCAGCGCACGGGTGCGGGCCAGCAGCTCGGGGTCCTGCTCGGCGCGCTCGGTGGCGCGGCGGGTGGCAATCCAGTTGGCAAAGCTCTGCCGCTGGGCGCCGACGTCGGACTGCGCCACCTGCAGCTTCAGCCGCGCCTGCTCCAGCGCGTCGGCGTGGTCCTGCGCCTGGCGTTCGCCGGCCTGCACGCTGTCGCGCGCGGCCTGGGCGGCCTGACGGTCCATGAAGTCGTCCAGCGCCGGCACGCTCTCGACCCGCGGCAGATCGCCCACCAGGGTGCTGCCCAGGCCGATCAGGAAGCTGGTAAACACCAGGGCCACCAGCCACAGACCGCGCTGAAACCATTTCTCCGACAGGCGCAGGGCTTTGCTCATCTCACGTCCATTCTCAAGCAATAACGGCAACGGCGCGCTACCAACAAGCGCCGGCAGCTATATTTAACATAGCGCTCTCAAAGGGAAAACGCGTAGTCGATGGTGATGGGCGCGTGGTCGCTGAACTTCTGCGCCTTGTACACCGCCGCCGCTCGCGCACACGCACCGAGCGCCGGCGTGGCCAGGTGGTAGTCCAGCCGCCAGCCCACGTTCTTGGCATAAGCCTGGCCGCGGTTGCTCCACCAGGTGTAGGAATCGCCGGTGGTGTCGGGGTGCAGGCGGCGGTAGACGTCCACCAGTTGCAGTTCATCGAGCACCTGGCTCATCCAGGCGCGCTCCTCGGGCAGAAAACCGCTGTTCTTCTGGTTGCTCTTCCAGTTTTTGAGGTCGATTTCCTGGTGCGCGATGTTGACGTCGCCGCACAGGATGAAGTCGCGCTCGCGCTTGAGGCGCTGCAGGTGCGGGTAGAACTCGGCCAGAAAGCGGAACTTGGCCTGCTGCCGCTCGGGGCCGGAGGAGCCACTGGGAAAGTAGGCGCTGATGAGCGAAAACCGGCGCCGCGGGGTGTCGAAACGCGCCTCCAGATAACGGCCCTCGGCGTCGAACTCGGGCGAGCCGAAGCCGGCCTGCACGGCGCTCGGTTTATGGCGGGTGTAGAGGCCGACGCCCGAATAGCCTTTCTTCTCGGCCAGATGAAAGTGCCCGCGCAGCCCGGCCAGCGACTCGAAGCGGCCGGCCAGATCGGGCGACTGGGCCTTGATCTCCTGCACACAAATACAATCCGGCGCGTGCGCCTCCAGCCAGGCCTGCACGCCCTTGGTGGCGGCCGAGCGGATGCCGTTGAGGTTGAGGCTGGTGAGCTTGAACAAGGAACGGACCCCCATGAGCGTGACACTGCCAACCCGTGACGAGCAAAACCGGCTGGCGCAGGAATTCGTGCAATTCGCCATCGAAAGCGGCGTGCTGCGCTTTGGCGAATTCAAGACCAAGGCAGGGCGCCTGTCGCCCTATTTCTTCAATGCCGGCCTGTTCGACGACGGCGCCAAGCTGGGCCGGCTGGCGCAATTCTATGCGCGCGCCCTGCTGGCGTCGGGCATCGAGTTCGACCTCATCTTCGGCCCGGCCTACAAGGGCATTCCGCTGGGCGCGGCGGTCGCCATCGAGCTGGCGCGCCTGGGCGTCAACAAGCCGTTTGCCTACAACCGCAAGGAAGCCAAGGACCACGGCGAAGGCGGCACCCTGGTCGGCGCGCCGCTGGCCGGTCGGGTGCTGATCGTCGACGACGTGATCTCCGCCGGCACCGCGGTGCGCGAATCGATTGCCCTCATCCAGGCCGCCGGCGCCACGCCGCACGCGGTGGCGATCGCGCTGGATCGTCAGGAAAAGGCCACCGAAAACGGCCAGGACGTGCCCTGGTCGGCCGTGCAGTACGTGCGCGAAACGCTGGGGCTGCAGGTCTGCGCCATCGCCAGCCTGTCGGATCTTCTGCAACACTTGTCACATACTGCACACTTCTCAGCGCATTACGACGCCGTGTCGGCCTATCGGGCACGGTACGGCGTTACACAGACGACATGAACGCATCGCCAGCAGCTGTCCGCTCGCCTGCCGCCACCGGCGCGGCATGGCGGTGGCGTGTGCTGGCGGCCGGCGCGCTGCTGCTGGGGGGTGGCGCTGGCGCGCTGGCCCAGGGTGGTGGCGCGGCGCCATCCAGTGGCATCTACACCTGCATCGACGCCCATGGCCGGCGCCTGACGTCGGACCGCCCAATCGCGGCCTGCATCGACCGCGAGCAGCGCGAGCTCAACCGCGACGGCACCGTGCGGCGCGTCATCCCACCCACGCTCAGCGCCACCGAGCGCGAGGCCCTCGAAGCGCGCGAGCGCGAAGCGGCGCTCAAGCGCCAGCGCGAACGCGATCTGCTGCGCCGCGATCAGGCGCTGCTCACCCGCTACCCCGACCAGGCCGCGCACGACGCCGGGCGCGCCGAAGAGCTGGCGCAGACCCAGCAGGTGATCCAGGCGGCGCAGCAGCGCATCGCCGAGCTGGGCCAGGAGCGCAAGGCGCTGGACGACGAGATGGAGTTCTACGTCCGCGACCCGGCCCGCGCCCCGGCCAAGCTGCGCCGCGCGCTGACCGACAACGCCGAGGCGGTGGCGGCCCAGCGCCGCGCCATCGCCGCCCAGCAGGAAGAGCAGCGCCGCATCCACGCCCGCTTCGACGCCGAGGCGCTGCGCCTGCAGACGCTGTGGCCGACCGCCCGCGCGGGCGATGCGCCCAAGCGCTGATTCGACCAAATCATCCGCTGGCGCCCGTCCAGACTGCGTCAGCAGCTATTATAAATATAGCTTTCGTCAAGCACCCAGGCGGGCCCGCAGCAGCTCGCTGGCCTGCTGTGGGTTGGCCTTGCCGCGGCTGGCTTTCATCACCTGGCCGACCAGGGCGTTGAAGGCCTTGTCCTTGCCGGCCTTGAACTGCTCGACGTTGCCGGGGTTGGCGGCGATCACCTCGTCGACGATCTTCTCCAGCGCCGCGCTGTCGTTCATCTGCCTGAGGCCCTTGGCCTCGATCACGGCGTCCACCGTCTCGCCCTCGCCGCTCCACAGCACTTCGAACACCTGGCGCGCGGCGGCGTTGCTGATGGTGCCGTCCTGGATGCGGGCGATCAGCTGCGCCAGCTGCGCCGCCGACACGCGCGCCGCTTCGATGCCGATGTCCTCGGCGTTCAGGCGCCGCGAAAGTTCGCCCATCACCCAGTTGCTGGCCAGCTTGGGCTGACCGCTGGCGGCCGCCGCCTGCTCGAAGTAGGCGGCCATGGCGGGCGACTGCGTCAGGGTCGCGGCGTCGTATTCGGGCAGGCCATGCTGGGCCACCAGGCGCTCCGCCATCTGGCGCGGCAGCTCGGGCATCTGGGCGCGCTCCTGTTCGATCCATGACTCCGAAATGCACAGCGGCGGCAGGTCAGGGTCGGGGAAGTAGCGGTAGTCGGCCGAGTCTTCCTTGGTGCGCATGGCGCGCGTCTCGCCGCTGTCAGGGTCGAACAGCACGGTGGCCTGCTGGATCGCGTGGCCGTCTTCCAGCTGCTCGATCTGCCAGCGGATCTCGTAGTCGATCGCCTGCTGCATGAACTTGAAGCTGTTGAGGTTCTTGATCTCGCGCCGCGTGCCCAGCGGCTGGCCGGGCTTGCGCACGGATACGTTGGCGTCGCAGCGAAAGCTGCCTTCCTGCATGTTGCCGTCGCAGATACCGATCCAGGTGACGATCTTGTGCAGCTCGCGCGCG
>Ga0116143_10003156_pt1 | contig 16866 bp, 17 predicted proteins | sample AD_UKC034_MetaG_FD_89745 | JGI IMG/M metagenome (GOLD analysis project Ga0116143, IMG submission 89745) | Active sludge microbial communities of municipal wastewater-treating anaerobic digesters from USA - AD_UKC034_MetaG | ecosystem: Engineered > Bioreactor > Anaerobic > Digestate | place: USA...
CGACTGAGCTACCGGGGAGTAGCTTCCTTGTTTCTTTCTTATTCTCTCCGTGTGCTCAGTGTTTGACCTAGTGGTTAATCCCGCCTGCGGCGGGACTCTGCCGACTGAGCTACCGGGGAGTAGTTCGCAAATGTAGGTTCTTGCTGTTTGTACAGTCCGATCAGGCTTTAAACAGCCTTCAGCGCACATCCGTCCTTTTTTACAGAAACCCTATTGGTTTGTCAAACAATTTTATTTCCAAATCTAGCTGCTGTCAACGACACTGCTGGCACAGTTTGAAATGGTCCTCCGGTAGATTTGCGATCTTCTTAAAATGCTCGAGCTGCTTGATGGGCGCAAAGTGACGTCCGCATTTTTCACATTTGGCCATGGGAAAGTCGGTGTTCCAGATACGGCGTACGCCGTTCTTGTCTTCCATTGGAATAACGTTTACCGGGCAGATATACGCACAAGAGCCGCAGGCAATGCAATCCGGCGGCGCCTGATCAAACGGCGTGGCCACCTTCCGCTCCGGCCCACGGCTCTCAAATCCGATCGCCGATACGCCGACAACTTCCCGGCAGGTGCGCACGCACTGTCCACAGAGAATGCAGCCTTTCACATCTTCTTCAAAGCGCGAGGATTCGATCCCCAATTCCTGGGCAATCCGTTTCATCGCAGGATGATACGGGTTGCGTGTCAGGAGAAGCTCCGCAACCAGCCTTCTCACCTGCAGCACCCGGTCAGTATCAGTCCTGACGACAAGGCCATCAACCACTTCATAATTGCAGGAGGTAACCAAGCGTGTCCGTTTCCCATGAGCGATCTCCACCATACACAGCCGACACGCGCCGTACGGTATCAATTCTTCGTTGTTGCAGAGGTGAGGAATGTAGATGTTCGCTTCAATGGCCGCTTCCAGAATCGTACTGCCGGCCGGCGCTGTGACGCTTGTATCATCTATAGTAAGTGTTACCATTTCGGTCATGGTTACTCCTTTAGTCGGCATCGCCAAAAGTCCGTTCGCGCTCAGAGCGTAACTTGAGCCTTTTACTTTGCCGTATAAATTTCGCTACCCACTTTACGTGGGTCGTGTTTATTGCACCTTTACGGCATCGAACTTACATGATTCAAAGCAGGCTCCGCATTTGATACACGCTTCCATATCAATCAAATGAACCTGTTTTTTCTCACCCTTAACCGCGCCCGTCGGACAGACCCGGGAACAGAGCTGACAGCCGGTACAGGTTTCCGGATCAATTTGATAGGTGATCAACGCCTTGCACACACCCGCAGGACAACGATGATCCCGAATATGAGCTTCGTATTCATCCCGGAAATATCTGAGCGTTGTGAGCACCGGATTCGGGGCGCTGCCACCCAACGCACAGAGCGAACCATCGATGATTGCCTGGCCCATCCATTCCAAGGTGTCAAGATCCTCCAACTGGCCTTTTCCCTCGGTTATTCGATCCAGGATCATGCGCATCTGCTTGACACCTTCCCGGCACGGGGTGCATTTTCCGCACGATTCCTCTTCCAGAAACTTGAGAAAATAGCGGGCGACATCAACCATGCAATTGCGGTCATCCATAACGATCATGCCGCCCGATCCCATCATCGAACCAAGCTTCGTCAGCTCGTCGAAATCAACCGGCATATCCAAATATTGTTCAGGAATGCAGCCTCCCGATGGTCCTCCGGTCTGCACTGCCTTGAACTTGCGGCCTTGCGGAATGCCGCCGCCGATCTCATACACAATTTCACGCAGCGGAATACCCATCGGAACTTCAACCAGACCGGTGTTATTGATCTTCCCCACCAATGAAAAGATCTTGGTGCCTTTGCTATTTTCGGTACCAATCGAAGCGTACCAGTCCGCTCCCTTGTTGATAATGAGCGGAACATTCGCCCAGGTTTCCACATTATTCAGGTTTGTCGGCTTATCCCACAAACCACGGTCAGTAGCGTGCACGTATTTGGCCCGCGGCTCACCGGTGCGGCCCTCTATGGAGGCAAAAAGCGCTGACGACTCACCGCACACAAAGGCCCCGCCGCCACGATTGATTTTCAGATCGAAATCGAAATCAGTACCGAGAATACCTTCACCGAGAAGACCGGCCTCACGGCAGCTTTCAATGGCAATGCCGACATTTTTTACCGCAAGCGGGTACTCATTGCGCACGTATATATACCCTAAATTGGAACCGATCGCATAGGCGCCGATCAACATGCCTTCCAAAACTGAGTGAGGATTGCCTTCGAGAAGGCTGCGATCCATGTATGCACCTGGATCACCTTCATCCGCATTGCAGATGACGTACTTGGGACTTCCCTTGGCCTTGCGGGTGGCATCCCATTTCCAGCCGGTCGGAAAACCACCGCCACCGCGGCCGCGCAGGTTGGCCTTGATTATTTCCTCAATGACTGCTTCGGGGGACACCCCTTTCAGCACCTTGGTCAGAGCACTGTAACCGCCGATAGCCAGGTAATCATCCAGGCTGGTTGGGTCAATTTGACCGTTCATCCCGAACACCAGCCGCATCTGCTTCTTGTAGAACGGTACCTCATTCTCGCACAGAATCTTTTCCTTGCTGACCGGATCGCGGTAGGTCAGCCGATCCAACACCTCTCCGCCCAGGACCGTCTTTTCAATGATCTCGGCAGCATCACCAAGACCTACCCGCTGGTAGAAGATCTTCTGAGGGTGAATCACAACCAACGGGCCGCGCTCGCAGAACCCGTGACACCCGCTGGTACGCACATCAATGGTGTCGGTAAGATTTCTCTTCTCGATTTCGCTCTTAAATCCATCAATGAGCTTCTGAGTGCCGTATGCGAGACAGCCAGTTCCAGCACAGATGGTGATACACGGTTTCTTCGGGTCACGACTGCTGCGAATCTTTTCCTGCAGGCTCAACAGTTCATCAGGCGATTTAATCTTCTTCATCAGTCTCTACCTTCTTACCCAACTTCTTAAATAGCTTGTTAGTTTTCGCAATGGTCATATTGCCCTGGTATTCGCCGTCAACTACCAAAATCGGGCCGAGTGCACAGGCGCCAAGGCAGTTTACGGTTTCATAGGTGTACTCCAGGTCGGGACTGGTCTCTCCGGCTTTGAGGCCGAGCGTGCGCTCCATATGCTCCCCGATCAACGGTGCCCCGCGCACATGGCAGGCAGTACCCAGACATAAGCTCAACTGGTGCTTGCCGCGTGGCGTCAGACTAAAGGCCTTGTAAAAGGTGCACACCTCAAACACTTGGCTGATGGACACGCCGAGTTCCTCACTGACCGCCTTCAATACGTCCTGGGGGAGGTAATTGAAAGCCTTCTGCACATCCTGCAGGATGGGAATAAGAAAGCTTTTATCGCGGTCATATCGTGCAACTATTTCCTGTACCTTTTCTTTCATCATACTATCCTTTTGTAAGCTCAATCAGCTAAACCACGTTCCCTAGTACTAGAGCTTTGTCTTCTGCGCGAGCTTGTCATACTCTTTATTGACCCGCTTCTGAATCTCCTCGATCAGCTCGGGAGTAAGGTGGCGAAAGCGGCCCTGCGGCTTAAGATACTCGATAACCGGCCGCAGTTCCGGCGTTTCCACGGTCAAACGGTACTTGCCATCCACCACCTCGTACAGAGGGAAGACCCCGGTCTCAACCGCCAGACGGCCGATCCAGATCGCTTTCTCAGTCGGAATGCGCCATCCCGTAGGGCAGATCGAGAGGATATGAACATATGCCGGTCCTGGTGCAGCCGCAGCTTTTTCGACTTTGCTGATCAAGTCAAACGGATAACTGGAGCAGGCCGTCGCCACATACGGAATGTTATGTGCTACAGCGATCTCCGCCATGTTTTTTTTCCAAGTTATCTGCCCTGGCTTCGTTTTCCCTGCCGGCGACGTTGTCGTGGCTGCGCCGAAAGGGGTCGCTGAAGAGCGCTGAATACCGGTATTCATGTACGCCTCGTTATCATAACAGACATACACAAAGTTGTGACCCCGCTCAAACGCTCCGGACAGCGCCTGCAGCCCGATATCACTGGTTCCGCCATCACCGCCCATGCCGAGGAACACCGTATTCTTCTCAGGCAGCTTGCCTTTGCGGACCATTGCTTTGGTACCCGCTTCCGCACCGGAAGCAACGGCTGCCGCATTCTCAAACGCTACATGGATCCACGGCACCCGCCAATTGGTATTCGGCAGCGGCGAGGAAACGATCTCCATACAGCCGGTAGCGCTGGCCACGACCACGTTCTTACCGAGAGCCTTCGCAACCAGTCGTACCGCCAGTGCTTCAGCACAGCCTTGGCAGGCTCGATGTCCGGGGCTGAAGTATTCTTTCTTGGTTACTAGTCTGCTTGCATAAACGTTTAATGCTTCCATTACTCATAGCCTCGTAATAGGTATGCGTTATACGGCGGCATTGTGCGACGCCGTTACTATTCTCGGACTCCGTGATAAACGTAGTCTTCCTGCCGCACCGTGCCCCGGCTCATTTCTTCAGCCTGCTGGTACATGGCAATGAAGTCATCCGGTGATACGTCACGGCCGGCCAGTCCACAGATAAAGTTCGTCACAGACGGAGCATGCTCTTCCTCATATAAGGCAGAACGGATTTCACTGGATACCGGTCCGCCGGGACCGCCAAACGAAATAGCACGATCGATCACAACCAGCCGCTTGAGCCCCCGGGTTACCTCTCGCAGTTCCTCAAAAGGAAATGGTCGCCAGAGACGGAGTCGTATCTGTCCAACCGGCTTGCCTTGGGAGCGAAGCTCATCTACTGCGAGAGAAGCAGTTTCACTGAAGCTTCCCATCGTCACGTATGCCACCTCAGCGCCGTCCAGACGATAGGTTTCCACCGGCTTATAGGAGCGTCCCACGACCTCATGCAGCTCGCTCCAGGCCTTCACAATCTCCGGCTTGGATGCGATCAAGGCCTCATCCTGGGCCTTCTTGGTCTCTGTGAAAATAAAAGGCATCCCAAACGCGCCCATCGTTACCGGCCGGTCAGGATGAAGCTGATTAACCGGCTTGAATTCCGGCAGATATTTCTTGACCTGATCCTCATCCCAGTACTCGATCGGCTCGATCATGTGCGTGAGAATAAAGCCGTCCATATTAATCATGACCGGCAGCGAGACATTCGCAGCTTCCGCCACACGGTACGCGAACATCACATGGTCGAATACTTCCTGTCCGTTTTCAACAAAGACCTGAATCCAGCCGCAATCGCGCACTGACATGACATCGGTATGATCGTTCCAGATACTCAGTGGCCCCGAGAGAGAACGGTTGGCCAGGATCATGACAATGGGCAGACGCAGTGATGCCGCAATAAATACAATCTCGTTCATCAGCGCCAGCCCCTGAGAGCTCGTACACGTGAAAGTCCGGGCCCCCACTGCTGAAGAACCGCAACACACACTCATAGCCGAGTGTTCAGACTCAACCGGAATGAATTCAGCATCCAATTCACCATCAGCCACCAGCTCGGAAAGATGCTCCACGATATGGGTCTGGGGCGTGATTGGATAGGCAGCCACCACATCGACATCGGCCATCTTTACCGCTTCCGCAGCAGCCAATGAAACTTCAATTCCAACTCGTTTACCCATCTATTCTTCCTCCTGGACCATGGTTATACACCCGGTAATGCACTCCTGGGCGCAGATGCCGCATCCTTTGCAGTAGAAAAGGTCGGCCTCAAAGAAACCATCCGCAGTCTTCTGGATTGCCATGTCCGGGCAAAATATATAACACACACCGCATCGAATACAGTGATCCGTATTCACTATGGGCCGCAGCGACCGCCAATCACCAGTTTTATAGGCGCACGCATTTCCGGCATTGCTTACCGCGCAGCCTACTTCGAGATCCTGCCAGGTAAGTTCTTCATCTATCTTTGCCACGGTATTCTCCTTTACCATGATTAATTCACAATTTTCGTTTCTTCATACGCCCGCTTTAAGGCATTGATGTTCTTCTCGGCAATTCTGCCGAAACGATGCTGAAGCGGAGGAATCAGGGATTCCTGATGAACTACCTCCTGGGCTTTCAGCAAAGCACCCAGCATGGTAGTGTTGGTGATCGGAAGACCCAATTCGGCAAGCGCAATACTCGTGGCGTTCACCGTCGCCAAGGTGTGCTTAATGTCTAGTTCCTTCTTAAGCTCCTCTCCCGAGAATCGCGTGTTGGCGATCAGGATGCCATCCGGTTTCAAGCCCGAAGCAACGTTTACCAGCCGCAGAATGCTCGGGTCAAGAACGAGAACCAGATCGGGCCGTGTAACGTTGGCTCGAATGCGAATCGGTTTATCATCAATGCGGCAAAATGCCACCACCGGAGCTCCTCTGCGTTCCGGACCGAAACTGGGAAATGCCTGAGCGTATTTTCCTTCTAGAATGGCTGCCAGAGCAAGCATCTCAGCGGAAGTCACCGCTCCCTGCCCGCCCCGTCCGTGTAGCCGAATCTCGATCATGACTCTACTCCTGCGATTTACAGAACGATTCTTTACACTTGAATGCTACTGAAAAAAATTAGCACATTGTTACTATCAGGAAGGCGTCTTGTCAAGCTCTTCCCGGTTCGGAATAAAAAAAAATTGCTAGATTTTAGCTAGTATAGCGCCTTTACCAAAGCTACTTAACTGCTGCAATGAAGCTAAACCTCCCGTCTCCCCTCGAGAGAAGAACGTAAGGTCGATTCATCGATATACTCGATCTCGGCGCCTCGGGGAATGCCCTGGGCAATTCTGGTGACTTTTACTGCCAGCGGCTTGATGAGCTTGGCCAAATAAACCGCAGTCGTCTCTCCCTCCCGCGTAGGATTGGTCGCAAGAACCACCTCTCGAATGTGCCCGTGCTCAAGCCGCTGCATCAGGCGTTCGACGGTGAGGTCGTCCGGGGATATATTCCGCAGCGGCGAGATCACGCCGTGCAGCACATGGTACGTTCCGCGGTACTGGCCGGTACGTTCGATCGCCGCCACATGGGACGGCGTTTCTACAACACAGATTGTATCCGAGTCAGCCCGTTCACTACGGCAGACCGGGCATGGATCGCTGTCAGTTATATTGCAGCACACCGAACAGAGTGAAACGTGTTCTTGGACGTCGAGAATTGCCCGAGCCAGCGCCTGAACTTCGGATTTCGGCCGGGAGATAAGATTGTAGGCCAGCCGGGTTGCTGTCTTTTCACCGATGCTGGGGAGTTTAGACAACTCCAGGATAAGCCGCTGTATGGTACCTGATTGCATATTTATTTCTCTTCAAGACGCTATAGTTCATTTGCCGAATTCGGCCCGGCCGGTCCGGCAAAGCGCCTGGTCAGGCGTTACTATGCATTACTTGTATCTCAAAAAGTAAATCTCGGAAGGGAATACGGTAAAGTATACTGCACCGGCAGATACTCACATCGAGATGAAATACTCGCTCGCGAAGGATAGAAGCTGGCCTCTGAGCACTGGCCGCGAATTAGGCTTTAAAACAAACCAGGTATATTGATGCCGAGGCCTCCAGTGAGTTTTGACATCTCCGCAGAAACCATTTCCTGGGATTTCTTAAAGGCGTCGTTCACAGCCGCCTGGATCAGATCCTGAAGCATTTCGACATCATTCGGATCGACCACTTCACGATCGATAGTGATGCTCACCACTTCCTGCTTTCCATTGGCAACCACGACTACCATGCCGCCGCCGGCAGAACCTTCAACTTTCCTTTCTGCAAGCTCCTCTTGAAGCTTCGCCATTTGCGTCTGCAGCTTCTGCGCCTGCCGCATAATATCGCCGAGTCCTTTTACCATGAGTCTTTCCTTGCCGTAGAGTGTGCAGCCGAGAAACCGGCTCGATCAGCCGGGTATGTTTTTCATCCCATGACTGCATAATATTACTAACATTTCACAACTTTTTCAATGCAATGACGAAAAAAGCATGTTCCCGACATGTCTAATTCGTTATTTTGATCTCTGCAATTCCGCCTCCGAAAAGGCTGAGAGCTTCCCGCACCAAAGGATGCGTCCTCGCCTCGTCGCGCATTTTTTCACGGGCTTGAGCTGCCGTAAGACCCGAATTGTCTGCATGCTCGGAACCGTTGCCCGCGCTTTCCAGCACAGCGACCTTCAGTGATTTTCCAAAGTGCTCAGTACAGAGTCCGGCAAGCTCCCGTCGTTTTGATTCTTCCCGCAGGCTCTCAGAGAAAATAGTCTTTGCCGGGAATTCGATCTGCAGATGTTCGTCATCGAGGCTAAGCACGGTTCCATGATCAAGCAATGAGCCAAGCAGCGGCTTGCGGGCCCGAACAAACTCTTTGAAAGCTAGCCAGCGCTCCTCCACAGCAGCTTTGCCGTGTAATCCGGCCATGGGGAAGGCCTCCGAAGAATCAGGCGCCGCCATACCGGTCTCCGGACGGAGAAGTGAGGCTCCCGGCAGCACCCCCCCTTCGGTCTGCAGATGCTCACTATCTGGCTCATCAGATACTCTCGTAGTCGATTTCGCTGAAGGCTTTTCCTGCATTTTCTCTTGCAAGCTGCCCAGTTTCTTCAAAATAGTCTGAAATGACGTGCCACTCGGAAGAAGTGCAAGCCGCAGCAGCAAAGCTTCGACCACGACTTTCGGCATTGTGGCGCGATAAACCAGCGTCTCACTTTCAATAAGCAATCGTACCATCATCTGAAGCCGTTCCAAAGAAACCGCGGCACTCCGGCGTCGCAGGTCGTCAATTGCCTGATCCTCGAGACCGGAAAACAGCACCGGTTCCTTGCTGATGCGGGCAATCATAAGATTTCGGACGTCTCCGACCAAGTCCCGGTAGAAATTTCTGAGGTCCGTGCCGTGATCGAAAACTGCAGCAGTCAGTTCGAGACAATCCGACAGCCGGCTTTCCAACACCGCATCCACGATGCCCGCCACGAGGTCATGGTCAGCGATGCCCAGGCATTCAATGACGTCCCGGTCCTCCACCGTAGTTCCCGCATAGGTCACCAGCTGATCCACCATACTCTGTGCATCGCGCAAGCTTCCATCAGCCTCTCGGCTGATCAGCTGCAGTCCACGCTGACTCAGCGTGATTCCTTCGGCCTGGGCAATCGCCTGTACGTGTCCGGCAATTACCTCGGCAGGGATCTTCTTAAAATCATAGCGCTGACAGCGGTCGACAACCGTACGAATAATCTTGTGCGGCTCAGTCGTCGCAAAGATAAAAATAACATGTCGCGGCGGTTCTTCGAGCGTCTTGAGGAACGCATTAAACGCGGGGGTCGAAAGCATATGAACTTCATCGACAATAAATATCTTGAAGCGGTGCTTCTGAGGAAGGTACCGGATTGTTTCCTGCAGGTCGCGCACATGATCCACTCCCGTATTGGAGGCTCCATCGATTTCAAATACATCGGGTGCTATGGACCGGGTGATCTCCAGGCATGAGTCACAGTGGTTGCATGGCACCGGACCAGGTCCTTCCACACAATTCAGCGCCTTGGCGAGAATGCGAGCGACCGATGTCTTGCCTACACCACGAGGACCGGCGAACAGAAAGGCCTGGGCGATCCGCTTGCTGCGAAGCGCATTCTGCAGTGTCTGAACGACGGCTTTCTGTCCGACCACCTCTTCAAATATTTGCGGACGCCATTTTCGTGCTAATACCTGATATGACATACTGGAGTTATTCAAGAATTTTCAGGTGAAAGGTGCCAGGATCCTGCTTTAGCGCTGAATTCCATTGGCTCAAAAAAATGGATAGCCAGGCACTCCTGCGGCACACGATCCAGCTACTACCGCTGCTTCCTTCCGGACCTGACGGGGTTCATAACCTTTTCGTTGCGCAGGACCCGGCTATCACAAGGCGGAGAGAGAGGGATTCGAACCCTCGGTACACCTTTTGGGCGTACACACGATTTCCAGTCGTGCCCCTTCAGCCAGCTCGGGCATCTCTCCGGATTCGTCGTGGTGTCTGCCTGCAGCTCACGTTCGCTATACTGATGAAGCGTTCTTCCCTTATAGCAAAGAACAGGCCCCTTGACAACCACTGAGATCATAATTTTTTTTCGGATTCAAAGATGCCCGGCCGTAGTCAAGAATTTCTCCAAGTATACGAACGCGGGGTCAGGGAGTCAAGACTATACCGCCTACCTCAGCATCACCGCAGGCCTACATTCCTTTTGAGGATCATCTACTGCGATTGCGTTCAGATGCTCAGGCGGTGATGCGCTCCCCCTCCCTAGACGATCAAAAGCAACTAATACATAAACAGAATTTTCTTTCAAAAACTGCATGACGTCTCCTGCTAGATACATCTTTCTACTGTATTGTGCCAAACATTCTACTCGTTTCCTTGACTTCTCCTACTGGGTTATTATCCTTTCTGTGGGAGAAAAAGAAGGGATAGAAAAGGAGATTATTGCATTATGAAAAAGTTTGTACCCAAGGATGAACAGATCATCAATGAGAACGTTCAGGATGACGTCCAGGCTGGTACTTCCTTGAAGGACACTGATATTAATGAGTACGGAGTATTGCCGGTAAAGGGGCTGGTTCTCTTTCCCCACGCTCCTGCACCGCTTGCAATCGGGAAGGATCGATCGATCCGCCTGATTAACAATACTCTTAAAGAGAATCAAGATATCGTCGTCGTCGGTATCAAACCCGAAGCGCTTGAGAAGGAAGAACCCGCACCTGACGATCTCTATACCGTAGGTACGCTCGCTCGCGCCTATAAGATGATCAAACTCAACGAGAACTATTACCAGATTGTTTTCCAGGGCATAAGCCGAGTCGAGATACTCGATTACACCCAGGTCAATCCTTATCTTCGCGCCCGGGTACGGGATGTCGAAGAGGATCGGAGCCGCGATCGGCAGGTTGAAGCTTTGGATATCAACCTGCGGAAGCTTTTTGATCGCTATCTGCAGCTTACTAACATTAATTTCCCCGTCGACCTTCTCACCGGTCATGATCAGCATCCGGCTGACTTGAGCTATACTGTTGCTGCCCATATGGATCTGGATGTAGCTCTGCAGCAAGAGATTCTGGAAATGTCTGACCTCAAGGAACGGCTGCAGATACTGATTCAGCTGCTCTCAAATAAGCTGGACGCGCTTGAGCTCAGTCAGGAGATCCAGAACAAAATGAAGCGCGGCATTGAAAAGAATCAGCGGGAAGCATTGCTGCGCGAGCAGATGAAAACCATCCAAAAAGAGCTAGGCATGGATGACGGTCAGTCCTCCGAGCTCGAAGACTTTCGAAAACGCATCGAAGAGGCTGATCTTCCTGCCGAAGCCCTCAAGACTGCCAACCAAGAGCTCGATCGGCTTTCCAAGATGTCTCCGGCGGCAGCAGAGTACACTGTCTCCCGGACGTATCTCGAGTGGATACTTGACTTGCCTTGGAACAAAACCACTGCTGACAATCTTGAGATTGAGAACGCTCGTCGCATTCTGGATGAAGATCACTACGGGCTCCAGAAGGTCAAAAAGCGCATTCTTGAATACCTTGCCGTGCGCAAACTCAAACAGGACCTGCGCGGTCCGATTCTCTGCTTCGTGGGTCCTCCCGGTGTTGGCAAGACGTCGCTCGGCCGTTCGATTGCGCGTAGCTTGGGCAGAAAGTTTGTGCGTATTTCTCTCGGCGGCATTCGCGACGAGGCTGAAATCCGCGGGCATCGGCGAACTTACGTTGGTGCACTGCCCGGCCGAATCATTCAAAGCCTGAGAAAGGCGGGCACGTCAAATCCGGTGTTCATGCTGGATGAAATTGATAAACTGAGTGCTGACTTCCGTGGCGATCCGTCTTCCGCGCTCCTCGAAGCACTCGATCCTGAGCAGAACAACTCATTTTCCGACCACTACCTGGAGATTCCTTACGATCTTTCCAAGGTACTGTTCGTTACTACTGCCAATCTGCTCGATCCGATTCCTCCCGCGCTTCAGGACCGTCTCGAAGTCATCCACATCCCGGGTTATGTCGATGAGGAAAAACTCCTAATCGCGAAGCGTCACCTTCTGCCCCGGGAACGTGCTGAGCATGGGATGACTGAAGATCAGATCACGATTACTGATGATGGTATGGCCGAGGTTATTCGTTTCTATACCCGCGAGGCAGGGGTACGGAACCTGCAGCGTGAAATCGCCTCGCTCTGTCGCGGAGTCGCCATCGACATTGCGGCCGGAAAAGCACAGCATATTTCCGTTGATCCGCAAGCTGTTCCCAGGATTCTCGGCAGTCGCAAATTTCTGCCGGAAACAGAGGTTCGAAACTGGGGACCGGGATTGTGCACGGGGCTTGCCTGGACACCAGTCGGCGGGGAGTTGATCTTCGTCGAAGTCAACCGCATGAAAGGCGGCAAGAGTCTCATTCTTACCGGTCAGCTCGGAAACGTCATGAAGGAATCTGCTACTGCTGCGCTTTCCTATATCCGGTCCCACAGCCAGGAACTCGGTTTGGATGAGGACTTCTACCACAACATCGACCTGCATATCCACGTTCCGGCTGGAGGAATCCCCAAAGATGGACCATCTGCCGGCGTGGCGATCTTCTGTGCCCTGGTTTCGCTGCTAACCGGGCAGCCGGTACGGAAGGATGTGGCGATGACCGGGGAGATCACCTTGCGTGGAGATGTGCTTGCGGTGGGTGGAATTAAGGAAAAAGTTCTCGCCGCTGCTCGCGGCGGCATGAAGACAGTGATTCTGCCCGAGATCAACCGCAAAGATCTCGAGGACATTCCTGAGCACAGCATCCAGGAGATTGATATCAGATTTGTCCACCACATGGGGGAAGTGCTCGATATCGCCATTCCCCTGGTAAAAGCGAATGCAGAGCGGGTACCCGCTTCTTACTATGAAGCGTGTCGGTATGGTACCTGTCAGCCGTACGAGCAGATTCACCAGAATTAGCTGAAAAGGCACGAGCCTTCATCAGATAACGCCTGCGTGTGGAGGGGCGAGGGTAACCTCGCCCTTTTTTCTCCCATCCCTTCCGGTACTCTGCCGTTCCTTTTCTACTCTTCACCGTGTCGCTCTTACCTTAAAACCCGACCGTAATCCTGCCTCACTGCCACAAAAATAAGGCGAATGCGAGCGGACAATGCGGCATTTTTCCCTTGAAATACCTCGCTGAATTTTACTATACTCGTTATTTTATAGTACACAAGAAGTCTGAACTCAGGCAGTCTTCCTGCATTACGATGCTCCACCCTGTATTGTGTAGTCGAAAGAACCAATGGACTGGATCAGATACCTTGGACGATTTACGCTGACGGCTATCAGAAATCTTGGCAAACCAGGAGTGTTTCTCCTGAAAAGCCTGTTCTGGACTTTCGCTCCGCCGTTCAAGTTCAGCCGCTTCATTAAACAACTTGAATTCATCGGTGTAAAATCCACCTTCATCGTTCTTCTCACCGGAGCCTTCACCGGTATGGTCCTTGGGATCCAGGGCTATTATTCCCTCAATAAATTCGGAGCCGAAGCCCTGCTCGGACCCGCAGTTGCGCTGTCGCTTATCCGCGAGCTCGGACCGGTCATCTCCGCACTCATGGTCACTGGCCGGGCCGGCTCGGCACTGACCGCTGAAATCGGCATTATGCGCATATCCGAGCAGATCGATGCACTGGAGATCATGGCTCTCAGCCCTTTCCGCTATCTCATTGTGCCGAACCTGCTCGCAGGTATCATTTCTCTTCCGCTCCTCGGCAGTATATTCAATGTCGTCGGCATCTACGGCGGCTACCTCGTCGGCGTGAATTTGCTCGGTCTCAACGAAGGCGCCTACTTTGGCGAAATGCAAAACTATGTCGATATGCAGGATATCATCGACGGTCTGACAAAATCGCTCTGCTTTGGAGTGATTATCAGCTGGATCTGCTGCTATAAAGGTTATACTGCAGGATATGGAGCTGCCGGAGTCAGCAAGGCCACTACTCAGGCAGTCGTGGCTGCGTCGGTTTTTATTCTCATTTGGGATTACTTTTTAACCTCTGTCATGTTCTAGGGTCACATGATCGACGTCATCGATCTTCGCAAGTCTTTTCAAGGCACCGAAGTGCTCAAAGGGGTCTCGCTGCGGGTAGAGAAGGGAGAAATCCTCGCTCTTATCGGCGGCAGTGGTAAGGGCAAGAGCGTGCTGCTCAAACATATTGTCGGTCTCCTTAAGGGCGACAGCGGCACAGTGCTTATCGACGGAGAGGAAATAGCCCGGGCCCGCGGAAAGGATCTCGAGCGGATTCGCAGCAAGTTCGGTTTTTTGTTTCAAGGAGGAGCTCTTTTTGATTCTCTCTCGGTATTCGATAACGTCGCTTTTCCTCTTCGTGAGAAAACCCGACTTCGGGAAACGCAGATTAAAGAAAAGGTCATGCACCAGCTGGAGCTCGTGGGACTTGTCGGCGGCGAGAACAAGTATCCAGCCGAGCTAAGCGGAGGCATGAAGAAGCGAGCGGCTTTTGCCCGCTCTCTGATTATTGATCCGGAAATCATGCTCTTCGATGAACCCACAACCGGTCTGGATCCAATTATCACGAACACGATTCATGAGTTGATCAAAGATATCCATACTCGCATCAGGTTCACCGGAATTATTGTATCACACGAAATTCCCAAGGTTTTTTCAGTGGTTCAAAAAGTAGCGCTGCTCGACCAGGGGAAGATCGTTGCCGCCGAAAAGGCTGACGAGGTGATGGCGACTAAAAATGCCGCCCTTCAGAATCTGATTAACGAAAGTATCTAAGACACACGTCCATATCTCTATAGGGAGCAAGAGTTCATGAGAAAACTTGATACAGAGCTGATTGTCGGTTTGTTCCTGATCATCGGTATCGCATGTCTTACCTATTTGTCAATTAAGCTCGGCAGAATGGAGATTATCGGTGGGGAAGGCTATCAGATTTACGCCGAATTCAGCGATGTCGGTGGACTCAAAAAGGGTGCAACCGTGGAAATCGCGGGTGTTGAGGTCGGCAGGATCAAACAGATTTCTCTCTCCGACTATAAAGCCAAAGTTACCCTTCAACTTACGGAAGGGGTTAAGATTCCTGACGATGCAATCGCTGCAATAAAGACAAAGGGGCTGCTCGGAGAAAAATTCCTCCAGATTTCTCCCGGAGCTTCTGACGAAATCATTCCACCTGGTGGGACCCTCTGGGATACGCAGCCGCCCCTCGACATCGAGCGAGCTATCGGCAATTTTCTTTTTGGTTCTGTGGAAAAGTAAGGCAATCAGAGCACTGGATAAAGGGAATAGGCTATGGGGAAAAAACCACATGTGTTACTTGCAGTATTTTATTTAAGTTTTTGCTTCATCACACTTTTTTGTGTTGGAAACGCAACTGCATCCTTCAGCACTACCAGCTTCCAGCACCATTCGGGACTTCATCTCTCTGATGTACCGCTTACTCTTTCCTCAAGCGACGATCCTGTTCTCCTGGCAGCCGCCTCTGATGAGGGCACTTCTGATCAGTCTGCCCCTTCCTCAAATCCGGCACTCGATAGTGATGATGAATTCTACGATCCCTTTGGCTACGACGAAGAGCAAGCAGACACCATCGCCGATCCGATCCAATCGGTCAACCGACCATTGTACGTCTTCAACGATAAGGTGTACTTCTGGCTTCTGAAGCCGGCGGCCCAAGGGTATGGCCACGTTATGCCTGAGCCGGCACGGCAGTCTGTAAAAAAATTCTTCTTCAACCTGCGCGGCCCGATCCGCTTCGTCAACTGTCTGCTCCAGGGAAAAGGCTGCGGAGCCGTGAACGAATTGAGCCGCTTCACGGTCAACACTACCGTCGGCATTCTCGGATTCTTTGATCCTGCGACGAACTGGTTTCACCTGCAGACCTCTGAGGAAGATTTCGGCCAGACGCTCGGCCGCCATATGGGGCCAGGGTTTTTCCTGACCGTCCCGTTCAAGGGTCCATCGAGCCTGCGGGACAGTGTCGGCTCTCTGGTCGATCTGCTGATCGTGCCGACCTGGTACGTAATCAGCAACTACGGCCTTCTGTATACTGGCGTGCAGGTTTTTGAAGCTGTAAATGAAACCTCCCTTACTATCGGAGAATACGAGGATCTCAAGGCGGGTGCAATTGACCCGTATATTGCTATTCGCGACGCATACTACCAGCACCGCGAAGATTTGATCGAGCGATAACCTCTCAAAGGAGTTATACCGTTATGACCGCTAGAAGCTGGACCATCGTTTTGGCATTGGCTGTTTTATTGCTCATGGCCAGTCCGGGCTTTGCCCAGGGAACCAGCGCAACCCAGCAGCTGCAGGAAGCTGCTCAAGAGATTACTTCTATTTTGGATCAATGCGCTAAGAAAAATGATTTCAATGAGGACTGCCAGGAGCAGATCGTGGAAGTGGCTGACCGCCGCTTTGACTGGAAGGAAATGGCTAAACGATCGCTTGCTCGCGCCTGGAGAGACAGAACTCCTCAAGAGCAGGAGGAGTTTACGCGTCTGTTCCGGGAGCTCCTCAAGTCAACCTATATCAAGAAGATTGCCAGCTACGGTGGTGAAAAGGTCGTTTTCGAAGGCGAACGCATCGAGGGCAAATACGCGATGGTTGAATCCTCGATCATTTTGCCCCGAGAGAACCGCAAGGTTCCAGTTAGCTATCGGCTTCTCCAACAGGGCGATCGCTGGCTGATCTACGACGTTGTTATTGAAGGAGTCAGCCTGGTTAACAATTATCGCTCCCAGTTCAACGACATCTTGCAGACGTCCTCCTTCGACGAGTTGCTGAAGAAGATCGAGAAGCGGATTTCTGACGAGAAGGCGACTTCCCCGGCACCTGGAGCAGTGCCAAAGAAGGAGCTTTAGATCCAAGAGTTTCCATGGGCAGACACGTGTGTCTGCCCCTGCGTCGCATTCAACACTCGACTTGAATCTTGAATTTCGTTATTCCG
>Ga0116143_10003157_pt1 | contig 16861 bp, 12 predicted proteins | sample AD_UKC034_MetaG_FD_89745 | JGI IMG/M metagenome (GOLD analysis project Ga0116143, IMG submission 89745) | Active sludge microbial communities of municipal wastewater-treating anaerobic digesters from USA - AD_UKC034_MetaG | ecosystem: Engineered > Bioreactor > Anaerobic > Digestate | place: USA...
CGGCCAGCCATCCGCACATCTGCTTTATCTCTTCAGGCTTGTCAGTCCAGCCAGGAACCACCAGGTGAGTGATCTCCAGCCATACCCCTTCATCACGATAGGTTCTGAGGCTGTCCAGGACAGGCTGTAACCTGCCTCCGGTAAGCTTGAGATATGTGCTGTCATTGAATGACTTGAGGTCTATGTTGGCACCGTCAATGTGTTTGCAGAGCTGCCGGAGCGGCTCCTTGTTGATATATCCGTTTGAGACCATGATGTTCCTGATCCCTTCCTCATGCGCTATTTTTGATGTGTCCAGCACGTATTCATAAAAGGTAACCGGCTCGGAATAGGTGTATGCAATTGATCTGCAGCCGCCGGCTGATGCCCTTCTGACAACATCCTCAGGGGGCATGTCGTAGTTCCTCGTCTTGTCAGGTGAAGTCTGAGAGATAGTCCAGTTCTGGCAGTTGAGGCATGCCAGGTTGCAACCGGCGGTAGCTATTGAAAAGGCTGATGTTCCGGGAAGAAAATGATACAGGGGCTTTTTCTCAATCGGATCAATATTGGCAGCACACGGATTGCCGTAAGCCATGGTATAGAGTTTCGACCTCCTGGCTATCCTGTTGCGGCAGTCGCTCAGCTCGCCATCCTTTAAGGTGCATTCATTGGGACAGATCAGGCAGACCACACCACGGGCACTCTGCTCCTGATACATAGCCAGTCTCTCTCCTGTGGAAGGTATTAACGCAGCACTCCCTGCAGGTGCAATAAAACCTGCGGCAACAGCCAGCGACCCCTGCCGGGCAAAGCTCCTCCTTGATATCTTCTTCCCCTTGTCTTTCAATCAGATGTGTGTTTCTATGCCCGGTTATAAAGCTACTGTTTTATAGTCAACGATGCAACAGTGCCTGATATCAAAATGAGGGCCGCAAGAATAAAACATGAGTTGGCTGTACCTGCCAGCGGCACAAGCAGGGTGGCTGCCGTGAGATATCCCAGGGCCGAACCGGCCATGTCTGCTGAATATACTTTGCCCGTGACCATGCCTGAGTCACGCGAGGTCAGGATCCTGTAGACAGCCCCGGTAATTATGCCTGATACCGGCAGCGCTATGAACAGGAATACTATGACCGGACCGGGAGGGGATGTGACCAGTGCGGGAGCCAGCAGGCCGGTCAGGACGAATATCGCTGTCAGTAGCAGTGTGCAGAGGCTGATCTTCTTCAGGGCCAGCCTTTCTCCAAGCACCGCACCTGTGGCCAGCCCGGCCATCAGCAGCGTCAGGATCACCGCCGAGAGAATATAGATGTTGCCAACAGCCATCTGCAGAATGAATATCATTATCATTCCGTAGCCTGCCAGACCGGCTGAAGAGGCGAACATCAGCAACCCCCGACGAGCCGCAAATAAAAATGGAATGGCTATCAGCACGGTCAGAAGAGTAATGATGCCTCCCCTCATCCCCATCTTTTCAAGAGAAAGCATGTTGGCAAACAGGGAGGAGACAGGCCTTGTTGCCCTGTTCATCCCTGCTCTCCTGTCAACCTGTGACAGAATCTGCTCTTCCTTGAGCCTGATCTCATGATCGTCAAGATAATCAGTATTGACATAGCTGTTGATCATCCCTTTCTGACCGGCCATCTGAGCTATTTCCGGGCTTACAGGACTCTCCGAAGCAATAACATAAAGCATGGAGCCGGGAATAAGTGTAATGTGGCTGAAAACCGACGAAAGGGCGTTAAAAAGGGGAGAAAATCCCCTCCTGTAGCTCTCAGGTGAATAGTTGAACCAGGGCATTGGTGTGCACATGAATACGCCTTCAGGCGACAGATGCTCACGGACCATCCGGAAATATTCTACAGTGTAGAACCTGCTCACTGACAGTGTTGAAGGTGGTGGGATCAGCTGAATGACAGCGTCATATATGTAATCATTTTCCCTTATGAAGGTCATCGGATCACTGCTTATTACTCTCACCTTCATGGTTCCGCAGACAGTGTCACGGGCTTCCTCGGCTGCTATAAGCCCGGGATCAAGCTCCAGGTAATCAACCGCGGCTATGGGATGCTTTACTAACTCATCCAGGTGTTTTTTGAGGCCCCCTGAGATGAGAAGCACTCTGTCATAACTATCGCGCTGCAAGAGGGCATAATGGATGTTCTCTTCTGAGCTTATCACGTCACCGGGATAGAAGAGCGGCCTGTGGTGATAATAGACCGTCAGCTCACCACCGTAAAGACCTGTTGTGATGTTGCCATAGGGTGTGTCTGTGCTCTTCTCTGCCCTGACACCCCGGAGAAGCTTGCTTCTGATGAACGGATCGGGCGGTTTGATGAACAGGACCGCCCCCAGCAAAACTGCAATGATGATTGCCGGTATCTTTAAATGTACATTTCTTTCAAGCAGCCAGACAGCTGTCACCACTGCCAGCAACAGGATGAGCAGGTAGAGCTGGAAATTAGGTATTCTGACAGTCACCGTAAGGGCGGTCAAAATTCCTGCTGTAACTGATCCTGCCGTTTCTGCTCCGAAGCTGTGGCCTGAATCTGCCAGATCCATGTTATACCTGATGACAGATATACGCACGAAAATAAGGGCCGAGATGAATGTCACCGGCGCAACACATGTACCCATGATGGCCAGTGTCTGGTAAAAGGAGGGTGTCTGGCCGGGACTGAGGATGATTGTCGATATCGAGATCAGCAACAAAGGGGCAAGGGCAGTGCAGGCAATGAGCGTCCAGATCATCTTCCTCAGTGAGGTGATCCCTGATCTGCCACCCGCCAGTGCTCCGGCTGCAGATATTATCAGCCATAGCCAGAGAAAGAGTCCCGTTACTGCCTCAGTTCCCCCTCCGAGGATGACTGCCTCGCGCATCAGGATAAACTGCGATGATGAGCTGACAAAACCGGTCAGCAGCAACAGCGGCCTGAATCTTCCCGCTGCGATATCAGCTGAACTCTTGCCTGCAGCAGTGGGCTCAGGTGAACTCTTGCCTGCAGATTCCCGGGCAGACTGGTTTCCGGCGTTCCGGCTTTTCTTACTGAAGTAATATCCAAGGTGCCATGAAAGATGAATGAGAGCTGCGAGCACCATTGCAATACCGGTCTCCACATGCCAGTGCCTGAGTGACTCAGCAAAGGACAGCTCCCAGCGGTAATTAATCCTGAGAGTCAGGAAGATACCAAACAATCCGGTCACCAGGAAGGAGACCAGCAATATCCAGTTCCAGAACCTGCGGTGGGATAACCTGGCTGTGAAACCCTGTGAGGAGAGGTAAAGGGAGAAGATATAAAGTACCAGAACAGTCAATCCTATGGGCAGGACATGATAGGTCATGATAACCACTTATTCGCCGAAGACGTAAGCTTCATAGACAAAGATCTCAGTCTCCCTGTCCTTCCAGCCGTCCCATCCGATCCCGGCCTTGTCACGGGCACAGTACCCGAGGAATTGCTCCACGCTCCAGCCGCGCTCAGTAGCCACCTGCGGCAGGAGGGTGCCCGAGCGGTAACCCTTCTTCAGGTAAATGCCATGACGCCCGATCTTTATTTCATCAGCAGACTGAATCTTCTTTATTGGCCCCAGAACCGATATCTCAATATGTATCGAGGGATATTCATCTTTTGTCAGCGGTGGAAAGCGGGGGTCGCTGAAGGCTGCTTCCGTTGCCATGGCACTGACCACTTCCCATAGTGGATCAGAGGAGGTGAAACGACCGATACAACCTCTCAGGTCTCCCCTGGAGGTCAAGGTGACAAAGGCACCGAGAGGTTCGCACAGGCGGGATGTCAGCCTGGCCTCATCCACGGATGAGGGCTTGCGTCGCTCCAGTCTTGCCAGGATAGCCTCCCGGGCAATTGAGAGAAGCACTTTCTTTTCAGGGGTGGTGAGGGTGAAGGCTTCCTGCGCGGGCCTCTCTTTCCTTCCGGCAGTCCTCTGCTCCAGCACTATGGCATTGTATCCTACAACCTCATCGTCCGAACCCATGGGTGAATCACCTGAATTTGTGTATTCCACATTGCGGAATAACAGGCCGTCACTCTTTTCAGCAAGATACAACAGTATCAGGCCGGCAGGCCAGCCACACATCGCAGTGGCAAGATTGTCAACACCGGACGATTCAATATTCCTTATAGTGCGTAAAAACCCTTCAGGATCACCCTTAACGATGGCATCACTTGTCATTTTGTCAACGCGGCAGGCATCCGCGTAGGAGGGGTAGTGAGAAAAATCACTGCTGATTATGAAGAGATTGCGCTCATTGAACCAGGGCTGCAATCCTGATGCTATTCCCTTCAAAACAGTAAGGTTGCGTGTCCCTATCAGAATGGGAATGATGGGCGGTGCAGGATCAAACCTGTATTGAATGAATGGGAGCTCAACCTCCAGCGAATGCTCGGGTCCGTGAGCCTCATTCTTCTCAATAAACCATTTATTGGTCGAGATAAGCTGATTACCCAGTTCCCTGTTGACCTTCAGAGTACCCAGAGGGGTGACCATGTTGCCGGATGTGAAAACTGCAGCGCCCTCAAATGCATACCTGTGACTGACGCCTATCAGGAAAATGTTTTCATATGTCTCACCGGCAGGAATAGCAGCAAATCCTGCCGCTGCCGTGTGACCGGAGAAGACATAACCGGCATGCGGCACCATGATAGCCCTCACCCTAACGCCCGGAGATGGGCTGACGAAGGAGGAGAAATAACCTTCCAGCTCACTTCTGAGCCGTTCACTGCCGGAAGGATAGAAACTGCCTGATACAACAGGCTGCCTGTTACGTTCCTGTCCGAATATGTTCATGAGTGGAAAAATTAAAATTACCAGGAAAAGACTAACCGTTTTCATAACAAAAGCAGTTGTATCCTGTAAAGTTAAGCTAAAAAACCGTAAAAAGCCCGGGTTGCCTGATCAGATGAGAACAATGTTCTCCTTGAGCGTATTGCCGTCTTCATCAATGCCGTAAAGCCTTATTCCGACACTGCATGTTGCATCTGCGGTGACATCAAGGAAGGGAGAAAGGGATTCCCTTACATCCTCTTCTCCCATTGAGTCGTATTCCTCAATGTCAAAGTAGAGATGAACAAACAAAATATGATCATTCTTCTTAATCTTCGTCAGAACCTTCAATATTTTCCCCATCCAGATCACGGAGGAAGTATTGAAGTAGTCAACATTAAACTTCAGATTTGTGCTCTCTGCCGGATTCTTGGCATACTCTGATGCCCATTTGTAAAGAGGTTCAAAAAATCCCGAGGCATTCTCTGGCAGAGATTTGCCGGTAAAGTTCAGATTGCCTGTTCCGGCCGTAAAACTTACAGCCGGCGTCTTGGAGGTTGCCTCAATCCTGATATCTTGTAGTTTAACCATAATCTGTATTTCCTTCCCATGAAATGTACTTGATGCCCCAATGTACAAGCTAAAGATAGACCGTTTTTCCCGATGCCGGTTTGGCTTTCGTCAAAAATTAATGAACAGTTATCAACTTTTTTGAACAATTTGTCCAACATCCAATGATCGGTTCAGGACTGAAAGTAACAAACTATTGTGCTATATTTGCAGCCAGAATAAAAGAGATGGAAAAGCTGCTCAGATCGGGGATAAGAGAGGCTGTGAGAAGCCTTTACGGGGTGAATGCCAATGATGATCTCCTTCAGATTCAGAAGACACGAAGGGAGTTTGAAGGCGACTTCACCCTGGTAGCTTTCCCGCTGGCAAGACTATCTCACCGTTCACCGGAACAGACGGCTGGTGAGATAGGTGAATATCTTGTACGTGAGATTGATGCCATTGATGGATATAATGTCATCAAGGGGTTCCTCAACCTTGTTATCGCCCCTGCGGAATGGAGCAGACGCCTGGATGCCATGCATGCTGACGACGCATATGGATTCGCCGGAGCCGGTCCCGATGCGGAGACAGTGATAATTGAATACTCCTCACCCAACACCAACAAGCCACTCCATCTGGGCCATATCAGAAACAACCTGCTTGGATGGTCACTCGCAAGGATCTGTTCCGCAGCCGGGAAAAAGGTGATAAGGACAAATATCGTCAATGACCGCGGGATACATATCTGCAAGTCAATGCTTGCCTGGCAGTTGTATGGTAATGGACGCACCCCGGCCACCGAAGGAAAAAAGGGAGATCATTTTGTGGGTGACTATTATGTGCTGTTTGAACAAAAGCTTAAGGAGCAGATAAAGCCGCTGGTGGATGCCGGTACCTCACCCGAAGAGGCACGTGAGAATGCGCCGCTCATGCAGGAGGCCAGACAACTGCTTAAGAAATGGGAGGAAGGTGACCGTGAAACCCTGGAGCTCTGGCAGATGATGAACTCCTGGGTTTATGAGGGCTTCGATGTCACCTACAGAGCCCTGGGCGTGGAATTTGACAGGATCTACTACGAATCAGATACATACAAGGTGGGTAAGGAGATCGTCCTCCGCTCACTGGAAGAGGGACACCTCATACGTAAGGATGATGGTTCGGTCTGGATAGACCTCACCGCGGATAAACTGGACATGAAACTGCTGCTCCGCTCTGACGGTACGGCAGTATATATGACACAGGACCTCGGTACGGCGGTATTAAGGTATAACGACTACCATTTTGACCGGCATATCTATGTCGTCGGAAACGAACAGAACTATCATTTCCAGGTGCTTGCCCTGACTCTGCTGCGGATGGGATTCGAATGGGCTAAAGGACTGCACCATTTCTCATATGGCATGGTGGAACTCCCGGAGGGTAAAATGAAATCGCGCGAAGGTACGGTGGTAGATGCAGATGACCTGATAGCAGGGATGACCGCCACCGCCACAACCATGTCCCAGGAACTTGGCAAGCTGGGAGGCTACAGCACCGGCGAGAGGGAGAATATATGCAGACAGATAGGCCTCGGGGCACTTAAGTACTTCATCCTCAAGGTTGATCCGAAGAAGAACATGACCTTTAACCCGAAGGAATCAATTGATTTCAACGGCAACACCGGCCCCTTCATCCAGTATACCTACGCCCGCATCCGGTCAGTGATGAAGAAAGCGGAAGAGATGGGGGTCAGATCAGTGTCTGACCGCAATGAAAAAATCATACCCAATCCAAAGGAGATAAGTGTCATAAGCCTGCTGAATGACTTCCACCTGCTGGTGCCGGAGGCTGCAAGGGAACTGAGCCCGGCACTGATAGCAAACTATTGCTATGACCTGGCCAGGGAATTCAACCAGTTTTACCATGATTATTCAATACTTGGCGAAGAGAATGAAAGCCTACGCAGCTTCCGCCTCCGCCTGTCCGAACTTACCGGCAGGGTGCTGGAGAAAGGACTCTTCCTGCTGGGTATTGAGGCCCCTGAAAGAATGTAATACCTAATTAGTTGAATAACAATGTTTGAAAGCCTGAGTGAACGACTGGAACGCTCCTTCAAGATACTGAAGGGAGAAGGAGTAATTAGCGAGATCAATGTGTCAGAGACACTCAAGGATGTGCGAAGGGCACTCCTTGACGCTGACGTAAACTTTAAGATCGCCAAACAGTTTACTGATACAGTTAAGCAGAAGGCTCTGGGCCAGAATGTGCTTAAAGCTGTCAAACCCTCACAGATGATGATCAAGATCGTCCATGACGAACTGGTACTTCTCATGGGGGGGGTGAAGAGCGATATTAACATTAAAACCAACCCTTCAATAATCCTTATAGCGGGACTACAGGGAAGCGGGAAAACAACCTTCAGCGCCAAGCTGGCAAAGCACCTGAAAAGCAAACGGGGTAAAAACCCTATCCTGGTAGCCGGTGACGTTTACAGACCTGCTGCTATCGAACAGCTAAGGGTGCTGGGCACCCAGATAGAAGTGCCGGTATATACTGAGGAGGGAAACCTCAACCCCGTGGAGATAGCAAAAAACGCTATCCGGGAGGCCCGGAAAAACGGGCATGACCTTGTGATAATAGATACTGCCGGCCGACTGGCTGTTGATGAGGAGATGATGAATGAGATAGCAGCAGTGAAGAACGCCGTCAGCCCCCATGAGACTCTCTTCGTGGTTGACTCAATGACTGGCCAGGATGCTGTCAATACAGCCTTCGAATTCAATGAACGAATTGACTATGACGGGGTTGTGCTGACCAAGCTGGACGGCGATACAAGGGGAGGAGCTGCCCTCTCTATCAGATCCGTGGTCAATAAGCCTGTCAAGTTCGTCAGTACCGGCGAGAAGATGGATGCCATAGATATCTTCTACCCGGAAAGAATGGCTGACAGGATACTCGGTATGGGCGATATCGTCAGCCTGGTGGAAAAGGCCCAGGAACAGTATGATGAGGCTGAGGCTCGTAAACTGCAGAAAAAGATTGCAAAGGACCAGTTTGACTTTAATGACTTTATCTCACAGATACAGCAGATAAAGAAAATGGGTAACATGAAAGACCTGATGGGAATGATTCCCGGGGTCAGCAAGGCAATAAAAAATCTGGATATAGATGATAACGCCTTCAGGGGTATAGAGGCAATCATCTCAAGCATGACTCCGGCTGAAAGATCAAACCCTGTTCTGCTCAACGGCAGCCGCAGGAAACGGATTGCCGAAGGCAGCGGAACCACTGTAACGGAAGTCAACAGGCTCCTGAAACAGTTTGATGAAACCAGGAAGATAATGAAGATGGTGGCCAAAGGAGGAGACCTGTCAAAACTGGCAGCCAGGGGGAGATGATCAGTCGGCAGTTGGCAGTCGGCAGTCGGCAGTTGGCAGTCGGCAGTCGGCAGTCGGCAGTTGGCAGTTGGCAGTCGGCAGTTGGCAGTCGGCAGTAGGCACATTGAACATCGCACATTGAACATCGCAAATCGCAAATCGAACATCCCTATGTATCAAATCATTGACGGAAAGAAGACCGCAGCTGAAATCCGGGGCGAGATAGCTGCAGAGGTCGCAAAAATGAAGGCAGGCGGAAAACGCGTGCCACACCTGGCAGCAATACTCGTCGGTAATGACGGGGGCAGTGAGACCTATGTTGCACACAAGGTCAGGGACTGTGAGGAGGTTGGATTCAGATCAACACTGCTGAGGATGCCGGCCACGGTCACTGAAGAAGAACTTCTTGCAAAGGTGAGTGAGCTGAACGACGATCCGGATCTTGACGGACTGATAGTCCAGCTGCCATTGCCTGAACATATCCGTGAAAGCAGAGTCATTGAGACCATCTCTCCGGAAAAGGATGTGGATGGATTCCATCCGGTAAATGTGGGCCGCATGGCGGCCGGACTGCCCTCATTTGTTTCTGCAACCCCTGCAGGTATAATGGAACTGCTGAAACGGTACAACATCCCGCTGAAGGGTGCAGAGTGCGTTGTGGTTGGCAGAAGCAATATTGTAGGACGCCCCGTGAGCATTCTTTTGTCACAGAAGGGGGTGGATGCCACCGTCACCGTAGTGCATAGCCGTACACGCAATATCGCCGAGACAATAAGAAAGGCTGACATCATAATAGCCGCTATAGGCCAGCCGGGATTCATCACTGCCGATATGGTGAAGGAAGGGGCGGTGGTGGTTGATGTGGGCACCACACGCGTTGAAGCCCCTGACACAAAAGCAGGATGGAGGCTGAAAGGCGATGTTGATTTTGACAGCGTAGCCCCGCGATGCTCATGGATCACTCCCGTTCCGGGAGGAGTGGGCCCGATGACCAGGGTGTCATTGCTGCTTAATACACTGAAAGCTGCCGGAAGATGATTGTTACCGTGGAAGGCTTATCCCGGTAAGATAAAGATCAAAGCCTCCCTTTCCACCCGGCCTGTCCGACGAAAAGACCAGGAACTGATTCTCAAACTTAAGATCAATGCCAAGAACCGGTCTGAATTCATTTGCCGGTGAGTTGATCTCCGGACCCATGTTGACCGGGGAACTCCATTTGCCATCACGGAAGATTGAATAGTACAGGTCAAATCCACCCTCTCCTCCTGGCACGTCAGATGCAAAGACCATATACCTCCCCTTTACGAACGGACACTTCTCATCATGGCTGCTGTTGATGCTGTCTGCCTTAACTGCCGGAGCAGGAGCGGAGGTGAACCACTCATCGAGTTCAGATTGCCATGGCCTTGTGATACAGTAAATGTCAAAATTACCACCCCTGTCGGAACAAAACCATGCAGTGTCGCCCGTCGTACCCAGGGAAAGATAGGCATCATTGTGCGGGCTGTTGAAAGGGGTTGCGGGAAGGGGGGCGTCAAAATGAGTGGCAGGAGAATAGGTGGGAATATAGCTGGTAAACACAATATCCAGCCCGTTCTCTTCAGTCAGGGTTGCAACAGCCATATACTCAAGCCCGTTCCGACTGTTAAAAAACCTCAGGGGACCAAATTCATCGGCTGATGTGTTGAAGACAGCAATCAGGTTACCCAGGAAAGTATCTGAGGTCATCTCGGAATATAAACGAAAGTAACCTGTCGTCTGTCCGAACTGGTACCAGATCTTGCCCTGCACAATGTTAAACTCGCCTCCTGCGCTTCCTCTGCTGGAAGAGAAAACCACCTGCCGGGATGACTCTATACAGCCTGCTTCAATGTCTATATTGTAATCATCATACTCGGTGTTGAGCCCCTCAAGTGCCATGACCGAATCCGGGAAAATGCCCAGTTCATGGTTGATCCTGAGCGGCTCCTCATGACAACTGGTTAGCGCTGTGACAATGCAAAAGACTGTTGATAAATAGAATAGCCTGCTGATGATCATGACAGTCGTTTATTAGATAACGGTTGTCATGATGGTTTAATATCAGGCCATTAAAAAAAACCGGGCCGTGAAGGCCCGGTTTCAGAAGGTAGAATTCAGGTTAATTCTAGGGTAATATTTGGTTTGAGGGTAAGCTTCTGAACTCAATTGTAAGATGAGATTGGGCGCCGGATGGTTGCGTCAGGAGGTAATTTTTTTCCCAAAACACTGTTTATCATGTTTATAAATACAAAACCCTGTTAATAATTGATGTCACATATAGGTTGATCGATTGATTAATGTGTTACATTTGCAAAATATTCAGGGGAGATGGAAGAAGAGAAATACGGCTTTGTACATGACAGTGAGGTGGAAGAGGTAATTCTCCGTTTTGAGAGAATGCGCAAGAACAAGGAAACCTGTTATTTCGACGTCATTGAGTTTGAGACAATAATTGATTATTACCTGGAAGGCAATAACCCGGTGCATGCCTTTGAGGCTACATCCCTGGCTTGCGAGCTGCACCCCAATTCAGTACCCATACTTATCAGGAAGGCACGCGTGCTGCTTGAGAAAGGAAAAGCCACCGAGGCTCTTGCCATAGCCAGAAAGCTTGAGAATATAGAACCGGGGAACTGTGATATTTACCTGTGCAAGGCCACAGCACTCGCTATGCTGGGAGATATCACCGGCGCCAGGCGTGTGTTCGATCTTGCACTGCAGACAGATACAGAAGAGGAGGAGACAATCCTTTTCAGCATCATCTCAGTATTGCAGAACCTCAATTATTATGAGGAGACCATCCCTTACCTGCACAGGCTTGCCGAACTTGAGGCTGACTTTCCGGCCCACCTCTATGACCTCGCCTATGCATATGACAAGAAAGGGAACCATCATACCAGCATCAAATACTATAACATGTACCTTGATGAGGATCCTTACTCTGACAGCGCATGGTATAACCTGGGCATAATCTATAATAAGACAGGCGAATACGGGAAATCAATTGAAGCATATGATTATGCCCTGGCATTGAATCCTGAAAATACATTCGCTCTTTTCAACAAGGCCAATATTCTGAGCAACCTCGAAAAATATTCCGAGGCAATGGATGTCTACCGCCAGTTTGTTGAGGAAGAGCCTGACAGCATGGAGGGACTGACCTACCTTGCTGAATGCTATGACAAGACCGGCGATGAAGTGATGGCCCGCAAATACTACACGGAAGCTATTGACATCACCCCGGACTTCCCCGAACCATGGTACGGCCTCGGCCTCCTGTCATTGTCACGCAACAGGCCCGCAGAGAGCATCAGCCCGCTGCAGAAAGCCCTTGAACTTGATCCGGAGAATCCTGATTTCTGGTTCTCACTTGGCAAAGCCTATATCATGCTTGGAAACGTTAAGGAGGCTGTCAGATGCTGGACACAAACAATCAGCCATGACGGCTATTATGACGAGGCATGGATTGAAATAGGCATAGTTGTCATGATGACCGGGCAATACAAATCCGCAATTCGTATCCTGACCAAAGCCGCCAGGGTGAGCGGAGAACTGCCCGGAACCTATTTCCTGCTCGCTTCCTCATACCTGCATACCGGGAACCTTGCCGAGGCTGCCAAAAACCTTATCAAGGCTATCAGACTGGACCATGAGGTGCTCGAAGAATACGCTGTCCTTCTTCCCGAGGAGAAGCTGACAAACGCTATGAAACGCCTGTTCAGAAAAACCAACTGAATCATGAAACAAGCCGGAGAACTGCTGACCCATATTCCCCCAAGACCCCCCAAGCCCAGAAAAGAAGGACTTACAATGGTCATGGATAAAGGACTGAGCCTCAGGGAAGCAGAGGATTTTGCCTCCGTGGGCGGCAACTATGCCGATTTCGTCAAGCTTGGCTTCGGAACCTCCATTATTACTCCCGGGGTTGAAAGAAAGATAAAGACATACCATGATGCTGGCATGACTGTTTACTTTGGGGGAACCCTGTTTGAGGCATTCGTTGTCAGAAACATGTATGACGAGTATGTCTCACTCCTGAAGGAAGCCAACGTCAGTATGGTCGAGATTTCTGACGGTTCCTACGAATTTGAACATAGCCGAAAGCTCGGTTATATACGCCGATTATCTGAAGAGTTCACCGTGATATCAGAGGTGGGGTCAAAAAAGAAGAATATTGTCTATTCACCTGACCAGTGGGTGGAGATGATGAAATCTGAACTGGAGGCCGGATCGGTAAAAGTCATCGCGGAAGCGCGTGAATCAGGTACCATTGGGATTTATAACGACGACGGCTCGGTTAACCTGGAGCTTATAAACACTATCTCCAGGGAGATAGGGTTTGAAAATGTTCTCTGGGAAGCCCCGCTTAAGCAGCAACAGGCATGGTTCATAACAAACTTCGGGGCCAACGTCAACCTTGGGAATATTGCCCCGCATGAGATCATTGCTCTCGAATCATTACGACTGGGCCTGAGAAGCGACACCTTCTTCAGCTTCCTTCCGGACGAAATGAAATGAAACTTTTCGGAATTATAGGATTTCCACTCGGACACTCATTCTCTCAGAAGCATTTTACGGAGAAATTTGAAAGGGAAGGACTTTCAGACTATGCCTATCGCAAGTTTGAACTCCCCGCTATAGAAATGCTGCCCGGCCTGATTGCCCGCGAGCCCGAACTCTGTGGATTCAACGTAACCATTCCCTGGAAGATTAAGATTATCAGTTACCTTGACGAGACTGACCCTGATGCTGCCGGTATAGGAGCTGTTAATACGGTGAAGGTTTCACGTCGCGACGGAAGGACCTGGCTTAAAGGCTATAACACCGATGCCCCCGCCTTCAGGGAGTCGCTCCTGAAAAACCTTGTCACTCTCCCCGAAAGTGCCCTGGTACTTGGTACCGGGGGAGCGGCCAAAAGCGTTATGCATACCCTGCTTGACCTCAATATAAGAGCAATACCCGTATCACGATATCCTTTGAGCGGGGGATACTCATACGATGAACTCCCGGGTGAACTGATAAGTGAAGCCGGAGTTATTGTCAATACCACACCCCTTGGAACAGCACCGGCAACTGAGACCATGCCACCCATTGACTACAGTTACCTGAGAGAAGGCCAGCTGCTGTTTGACCTGGTTTACAACCCCCCGGTGACATCATTCCTTGCCAGGGGAGAAGAACAGGGGTGCCTTACAGCCAACGGAGAGGAAATGTTCCTTATCCAGGCTGGACTGGCCTGGGATATCTGGAACAGTGAATGAACCCGGCCCGATCACATTGTTAATTGATAATCAGCAGTATGGCATCTGTTCCTGGAAGACGGGGCGCTTCAGGGATCAGGCTAGAGTCTCCTGGGAAAGTCCCTTATTAACTCCCGGGCTTTCTAAGTTATAATAAAGACTTCCGGCTGGTATTCAACATAGCCCTGTCAAGGGCTCAAGAAATCAGATAAAGATCTCCGGCGGGTACTCAATTCCGGTAAGCGACAGTCCGTGTGCAGGTGCAGACTGTCCTGCCAGCCCCCGGTTCTTTCCGTCTATGACACCCTCAAAATCAGCAACTGATAACTTCCCTCTGCCTACCGGAATAAGGGTTCCCACTATTGCCCTTACCATGTTTCGCAGGAACCTGTCAGCCGTGATGTTGAAGACGAGCCTGCCCTTCTCTTCAGTCCACCGTGCAGCGGTAACACGGCAGAAATTGGTCTTATTGCTTCCATGCAACCGGCTGAAGCTTGTGAAATCATTGTGATTCATCAGGATGGCGGCAGCCTCATTCATTCGGTCAACGTCCAGATGCCAGTAGAGCAGCCAGGCGGTGTCGGCTGAAAAGGGATCTTTTTCCCGGATGATGGTATAGGTATAGCTCCTCGAAAGGGCATCAAACCGTGCACTGGCATCGGCCTTGACCTTTGTTATCCTCTTCACCGCAATGTCGGCAGGAAGCAGGCTGTTCAGATTATATATGAACTGTTCATCTGTGTCAAGCATGTCTCTGATACTGTCAAAGTGAGCGCAGAAGAATGATGCATGCACTCCCGTGTCAGTGCGGCCGGCACCGGTAACCGGCAACTGCGAGGCGAGAACAGTGCTCAGGACTTTCGTCAGCACACCCTGAACCGTATGCCTGCCGGGCTGCATCTGCCATCCGTGATATGCAGTGCCGCGGTAGGAGAGAAAGATGAAATATCGAGTCATAACCTTGGAAAGCGTAAAGATAGTTAAAGAACATTGCCCGGACAGTTCATTTTGACTAAATTGCGCATCTTAAAGAGCGAACAGATGAGCGAACCGGTACTTAAAAGAGGCTTTGCCAGCGATAACAATTCAGGTGTCCATCCTGCAGTTATGAAAGAGTTGTTGCGCGTTAACAGGGGACATGTCGTCGGATACGGAGATGATCCTTTTACCGAAACCGCCAGGGAACTGATAAGAAAAGAACTGGGTGATGAGACAGAGGCCTTTTTCGTCTTCACCGGCACGGGCGCCAACGTGCTGGGACTGGCTGGCGTGATGCAGTCATGGAACTCGGTCATTACGGCACATACCGCCCACATTGAGACCGATGAATGCGGGGCCCCGGAGAAATTTACCGGATGCAAGGTGCTCACAGTGGATACCCCTGACGGCAAGATCACTCCGGAAATGCTTGCCAGGCACATGCACGGATTTGATTTTGAGCATCATAGCCAACCCAGGGTGATTTCAATATCACAGGCTACAGAGATGGGTACGGTTTATACTCCTGAAGAGGTTGGAGAACTGGCGGATTATACACATGACCACGGTCTGCTGTTGCACATGGACGGTGCAAGGATAGCAAACGCGGCCGTCACCCTAGGGGTGCCGTTCCGCACATTCACAACCGATGCCGGTGTGGATATCCTCTCCTTCGGAGGAACAAAGAACGGAATGATGTACGGCGAGGCGGTCTGCTTCCTCAGACCAGGATTATCCGGGGGATTTAAATATATCAGGAAGCAGGGGATGCAACTGGCGTCAAAGATGCGGTTCATTGCAGCACAATACATCGCCTACCTCTCCAACGGCCTCTGGAAGGAGTGTGCGGCACATTCAAACAGGATGGCCCGCGAACTGCAGAAGAAGCTGAGGGAGATTAACGGAATAAAAATCACCCAGAAAGTGGAAGCCAACGGCATCTTCCTGATAATGCCACAAAGGGTGGCCGCATTGCTGAGCAGGGAATACTTCTTTTATCCCTGGAACGAACAGCTCTCTGAGTACCGGCTTATGACCAGCTGGGATACAACTTCAGATGATGTCACTCAATTTGCAGAAAGACTGAAGGTTATACTCTCCGAAAACAGCTGACCGCTAACCTCTCCTGAACCTTGTAAGAAGAGTGGCTGAGAAGATCAGCAGGGAGGCGAAAAGATAAAAAGGAAACCAGAGGTGTGCCGTTGCCCGTGACTCATCTCCAAAGTTGATAATCATTATTACAGCCATCAGCGGGATGGATGACAGCCAGGTGACCATCCCGGAAAAGGCCAGGTCATGCCTCTGCTTCTCATCATATACTGTACGATCAGTTTTGGTGGCCAGCCTGAAAATCCAGTAGGCCACAAGGGCCAGCCAGGGTATGATAATGACTGCGCAGTAGAAGAGCATAAGCCACGTAAGCCAACTCTTCAGAGCAGCATCACCAAGTACAGCATATGCATACACTGTGAATGCAACACCTGTCATTCCGCATACAATGCCAACCCATTGTGTTGCCTCAAAAAGGGCCTCGTCCACAACCAGCCCGGAGGCCTCTGTCAGAGCTCTCTGGCTTCTCATGATCAGTACAATAAACAAGGCCAGTGATATATAAAAGGCCATCCTTAACATTAACGATCCAAACAGCCAGAACCACTCGCCGGTGCATCTGTATCCGTGAACCAGATAATCATTGCCGATATCGTCCAGGGCCGCAAAATCAAAGAACATTGCTATTACTGAGGCAGTTCCGGTGATGATAGTGATAATAACCGGAAGGCTTGCCTTAAAACCGTTCCTGAAAGCCTTCAGCAGCAGCACGGCAAATGAAATGAAAAGGAGGATCCTGACCGGGAAACCTAAACCCGCTAATCTTCCAATTGCCTCAGAATCAGGCGACTTCCCCTTTATTGCAATATAGGCATAAAGATCATAAAAGAGCCAGAGGAAGCA
>Ga0116143_10003158_pt1 | contig 16861 bp, 14 predicted proteins | sample AD_UKC034_MetaG_FD_89745 | JGI IMG/M metagenome (GOLD analysis project Ga0116143, IMG submission 89745) | Active sludge microbial communities of municipal wastewater-treating anaerobic digesters from USA - AD_UKC034_MetaG | ecosystem: Engineered > Bioreactor > Anaerobic > Digestate | place: USA...
GAAATTCCGGAAAAGATGTCAAAAGAAGAATATTTACGCCTTGTAGTCGATACAATCATCCCGCGTGTAGCAGAACTAAACCTTGCTGACTTTTGTGATGTATTCTGTGAAAGAGGTGTTTTTTCGATCGAAGAGAGTGAATTGATATTAAACAAAGGCTTAGAGTATGGACTAGTTCCTAAAATTCATGCCGATCAAATTCACAATACAGGCGCCAGTAGATTGGGAGTGAAGGTTGGGGCGGTATCGGTAGATCATGCTGATCACATTGATCAGGCCGGAATCCAACAACTCGCGGAATCAAATACGGTTGCCGTGCTGCTCCCAGGCTGTAACTTTTTTATGGGGTTGGACTCTCGCGCTCCAGCGCGGTCCATGATTGATCAAGGTGTCGCAGTCGCTTTAGCTACCGATTTCAATCCCGGTTCGTGCATGACCCAAAACATCCAGCTTATAATGACAATGGGTTGCGTGCAATTCCGGATGACTCCCGCTGAAGTGCTTACTGCTGTAACTACTAACGCTGCTCACGCAATCGGTCGCGCACATGATCGCGGACGCATCCAGTGCGGTTTCCAGGCCGACATGACGGTCTTCGATGTGAATGATATTCGGGAACTCGTTTATCATTTCGGTGCGTTGCACACCTGGAAGACAATCAAACACGGACTAGTCTGTTGGGAACGAACGCAATAGCCCCCCTCGGTTGCGATGTTTGGTATGCGAACGATTAATGAGATTATCGCAACCGTCGAAAAATCCGCGCTTATTCCCGTGCCTCTGGTCGTTGTTTCAGCATGGAATGCCATCGCAGGTGATACGCTGTCACAGCAGGTCATTCCAGTCGGGTATCAAGATGGCGTGCTAACGTTGGCTGCTAGCAGCCGTCATTGGGCAAACGCAACACGGGAAACTGCCGTAATTCTACTGCCCCGGCTTCAGCAGTGCTGCGAGAAACATAAGATCAGAGAAATTGCAGTGTTGTTAGATATCAATAGAAAACCATCCGAGGAATTCAAGTCCGAGAACAAAACCAATCCCCGAAGTTTCGAGTTATCTTCTTCTGAAATAACAGAAATCAAAGCGCTCACAGCGACGCTGGAGCCCCCGACACTGCGAGCATCGGTCAGACGGTTTTTAATGGGACAAGCGAGATTAGAGAATTATCGGAAAGGGCTCATCAAACCGGAAATAGATTGACTTGTTTTTAGCTTTTGCGGAAAGAGAAGAGTTTGAAAGCGATGAGAATTCGTCGTAACAACGGTCGGGAGACGGCAGTTGAAGCGGCCATCAGCATGCCATAGATGGGCCGGCGGGCGAAACATCATACTCAACATCGGAATTTTGAAATCTAAACTGGAGATCGTACAGCTTTTTATACTCTTGCCCGAGTGTGATTAACTCATCATGCGTGCCATGTTCAACAATCTGACCGTCTTTCATCACCAGGATTTTATTGGCATTTCTTATAGTTGAGAGACGATGTGCAATAACAAAAGTCGTTCTGTTTCTCATGAGATTTTCGAGAGCCTTCTGGATTTCGGCTTCAGACTCTGTATCGAGTGACGATGTCGCTTCATCAAGGATGAGAATTGGTGGATTTTTCACTAAAGCACGAGCTATTGCGATCCGCTGTTTTTCGCCACCTGACAGATTAGCTCCCCGCTCACGGATCTGCGTCGCATAACCATCAGGCATTTTACTAATAAAACTATCGGCGAACGCAGCCTTAGCAGCCTCTCTAATTTTTTCCATAGGAACATCGGATCTGCCGTAGGCGATGTTATTCGCTACTGTGTCGTTGAAGAGAACTGTCTCTTGAGACACAATACCGATCAATTCGCGTAAACTGCGCAAGATGATATCGCGCAAGTCTGTGTCGTCGATAGTAATCCGACCGGAGGTCACGTCGTAGAACCTTGGAATGAGGCTGATCAGCGTGGTTTTTCCGGCACCGCTCGCACCGACGAGTGCGATGACCTCGCCTTTGTGCGCCGAGAAGTTGATATCTCTGAGCACGATGGTATCTCCGTAACAAAACCCCACATTTTGAAAAGAAATTTCGCGATTAAAATCAGCAACATTTAGTGCATGGGGTGCATCAGTGACACTTGTGGATTGGTCTAAGATTTCAAAAATACGATCTCCGGCGGCAGCAGCCTTTTGAATAAAATAATTGAAACTCCCTAATTTTTTCAGTGGGCGGTACATCATGAAGAGGCCTGTAATAAAAGCTAGTAATGTTCCTTGGTCCATTTTCGCTTGGATGACCATTTCGCCGCCCAGAATTACCATAATCGAAGCACCAATCGCCCCGATCCATTCCATGAGAGCAGGTGAAAGCGCATCAATTCTTTTAGCCTTTAAGATGGCACGAAAATATTGGCTGTTGAATTTAGTAAATTTTTCAACGGCTCGTGGCTCCATGTTAAAGGCTTTAATTACTTGGATACCATAAAATGTCTCAAACATCGTGTTGTTTAAATCCGCCATCCGCTCTTGACTCTGACGACTGGCACGTCGAAGACGTTTTGTGAAGCGTGCAACAGGTGCCAACGTAATCGGAACGATCACGAACGAAAAAAAAGCTAGTTTCCAGGAGATAGTAAAGAGATAGACAACAAGAAAGATCAGAGTGCAAAGCTGTTCCAGCAGTTCGGTCATGACTTTTGTCAAACCGAGCTGGAGCTGAGAAACATCGTTCGAGATGCGCGACATTAACAGGCCTGTCGGAGATCGTGTAAAAAAACCAAGAGGTAGCCAAACAATATGGGAGAACAGTCGATTTCGGATATCGAAAACGATCCGTTGGCCAACCCATTCCATCAAATATGTTTGCCAATAAAAACACACACCCTTAAGGAGATACACGAGTACGACAAGGGCTGGAACGAGATATAGCAGAGTCCGGTTGTGCTGACCGAATATCTCATTAAATACTTTCTCTACAAAAAGAACCGGAGATCCCGACAAAGCGCCAGTTAACGTGCTGAGAATAATTGCTATAATAAGGACTTTGCGATGTGGCCGAACATAGATGAGCAACCGGCTGTAGGTTGCAAGCGACTCTTGGGATAAAAAAATTGATAACGTCTTCTTTAACACACGGCGGAACGTAGCAACCTGCTGTAACGCTGTCAACCGGTCGATAGGTTTTCGCTTCTGGTGGAAGATTTCTTGACTTATCATCAAACTGGCGAATAATCAATTCGAGGAAGGGGTGAGGTTTCACGGAGGAGATCAATGTACGAGCTAAGTGTGGAAGATGAATTTTCTGCCGCTCATCGGTTGCGGAATTATGAAGGGAATTGCGAGCGGTTACATGGACACAATTGGCGAGTTTGTGTGACTGTCCAGTCTAACGAATTAGATGATAGAGGGCTTGTGGTAGATTTCAAGCAGCTTAAGGCGATGTTGCGACGCGTGCTCGATGGACTCGAGCACCAATATCTTAATGAATTACCACCTTTTGATGCGATCAATCCCACATGTGAGCATCTGGCCAGCTTCATCTTCAAGTCCGTGAATCAACAGATCTTATCAGACCAAGTCCGAATCAAATCGGTTCGCATCTGGGAGTCAGCCAAATCGTCTTGCACGTATCGAGGAGAAACTCATGACAATGGTTGATCTGCAGAGCGAAATCGTCGATCACGGACAACCTATTGATAAAGTCGGAGTCAAAGGTTTGCGTTATCCGATCACGGTTATGGACAAACGGAACCGTCGTCAGACAACAGTTGCCGAAATCGATATCCACGTGAGTTTGCCATCTCATTTTCGCGGAACTCACATGAGTAGATTCATTGAGATTTTTGATAGATATCGCGAGGAGTTTTCACGCAAAAAACTTAGAGAGATGCTCAATGAAACAAAAGCGCGTCTTCAAGCGGAATCAGCGTGGATTACGATTGCGTTTCCCTATTTCATTATGAAGTCTGCTCCAGTTACTGGATTAGGCAGTCTGATGTCGTATGATTGCATTCTTACCGCACGGTTGGATTTGAATGACAACTTTGAACAAGTTATAGATGTCTCAGTGCCAGTCATGAACCTTTGCCCCTGTTCTAAAGAGATCAGTCAATACGGAGCTCATAATCAACGAAGTCACGTCACAGTCCGGGTAGCATCCAGCAAACTCGTTTGGATCGAGGATATAGTTGAAGTCGTCGAATCCTGCGCAAGTTCGCCCGTCTATTCGCTTTTAAAACGTCAAGATGAAAAATACGTAACCGAACATTCCTATGAACAGCCTCGTTTTGTTGAAGACATTGTGCGCGAAATCGCAATGAAGTTAGGTGCATGGCCAGATTTGGAGTATTTCAGCATCGATGCTGAGAACTACGAAAGCATACATAATCACAACGCTCATGCGTTTTTGGAACGGCGGTTGTAATTTTAGATAAGAGCGAACAGCATCTCCCTAGCGGTGGCGTTGTGCCGAGAAATGTCAGATTACTACGTTAGAAGAGTTCAGCTCAGCACTTGTTCGAAATTTTGATAGGCTATTCTTGTTGAGATGATCTAGTGATTTGTCTGGAGTCGTTCAATGACGGAGACAGATGCGAGACTGCCAAATGATGAATCAATGCTACAATACAGAACCGCTTGCGGACGTGATTTATCTCGATTGATACAAAACGCTCGTCCAGAAGCTTTCGTGTTTATCCTCCAAAATGTCAATCTGGAGGAGGCGCATCTTGTCGAACTTGGTCGTTCGCGGCGTTTAACACCAAATCAGTTCCAGAGGTTGTTATCGCATCCGATTTCCAAGAACTCATATCAAGTGAAAGTGGCGATTGCAAATAATCCCGCCGCGCCACAACCGATGGTATTGCCTTTCATAAAGTATTTGTTACGTAAAGACTTAGCGAGCGTTTCCCGGAATGTGAATTTGTCGCCTGCAGTCAGAAAGCTTGCAGAGCACCTTCTTCAGACCAGGATGGCAGACTTAACCGTCGGCGAGAAGATGGCCTTGGCTAGAGAAGCTTCCATGCCCATTGTGCGCGTCTTGTTAGTGGATCCGGATCCGCGCGTCGTGAGGGCAGCAATTTCCAACTCGCTCCTCAGCGAATCTGAGTTGCTGCCGATTGTGAATGATTTTAGAACTAATCCTGTGACTTTGCATGAAGTATCACTAAGTCCCCGCTGGAAAAATCAATATTCAATCATCCTCGCTCTTGCCCGCAATCCCTCAACTCCAAGCGCGCTCCGGCAAGCCGTGATGATTCGCTTACTGTTCCAGGATTTATTAGCACTCGTGGAGAATCCTGATCTCCCCCTAGATATACGAGTTCCTGCACGAAAACGCTTACGGGCAAAAATACAGTCACTATCTTCTAAAGAGAAAATGGCGTTGATTGAAAGCGGGGTCACGGCGCTTCAAACCATTCTGCTTGATGAGCCTGATGAATCGCTTCTGGTGGCAGCAGTAAGAGAGATGAAGCTCAAGCATAAACAAATTTTGCGCTTAGCCCGCAGTTGCCAGCTGCCCAAAATTCTTTCTTTGCTCTCAGTAAGTCCGCATTGGCAAATTGACCATGAGATTATCCAGGCGTTATCAGCTAATGAGTTTACCCCAAGGGGTAACGAGATCATTCCGCTAACTGCTCAGCAAAAATTGAATGAGATTGTGACTCAAAATGAAAACCTTTGGTGAATACTTGCGTTCGGAGAGAGAGAGGCGCCAGATTGCACTCGACGATTTACAGCGCCAGATCCGTGTGAGCATGAAATTTCTAAAGGCGTTCGAAGATGATGATGTTGCGAACTATCCCCAGGAAACATACGCAAGGGGATTTTTGCGGTCCTACGCCAAAGCCGTAGGACTTGATGAAAACGGAATAATCAAGAGATATCAGTATTTCCTAAAGAAACACAAGGAAACACAAGAGTCTTTACGAAGAAAACGATGGAAAGTGCTTCGGCGAAGAGTCTTTTTCGCGTTCACGCCTCTCATCATCGCAGGATTTCTCATCGGCAGCTATGTATATTTTAAAAGACTGACTTTAATGGAGCAGTTAATGGACGAGACGCGAGGCGGAGAAACGGGCGGAGTCGAGGCAGAATCGAATGCATCCGGGTCGGTTTCGACAGAGTCACGCCCGTCGTCATATGGCCAGGAGGTCATCGATACCGATCTCAATTTTGTAATAACCGCGAAGAGTGAGACCTGGGTAAGAGTCAAGATTGATGGCGCAAGAGAATACACTGTATTAATTGGCGAGGGGGAGCAGCGAAAATGGACCGCGACAGAATCGGTCGATATCGAAGCTGGAGATCCCGATGCCGTGTTCATCAGTTTTCGTGAACAAGAGTATCGTCTTACTAATTCACTTGTGGGAGGTTCGGGAACTTGGCATTGGCCTCCTGATCCGGTAAAAGGAAGGTGATACGTGATACGAGGTTTCTATCCACGTCCTGCCGATGGGGCCGTTGATCCTGAACAGGAAATTCTACGACAGATACAGCAAGGAAGCGCTCCAGATGATCTCAAACTTGCGGTCTCAAGTGGCATCTTTCCTCTATCTCCCCAAGTGATTCATCGCGTTTTGTTTTTTTTGGCTCATGACCGTAATCCCGTTGTGCGCGATGCCGCAGAGCAAACTGTGCGCGACATGCCAGAGGTTTCGTTCTACAATGTTGTGCGAGATGTGCGAACCCCAGTTGATTTTCTAGCTTTTATTGCCAGGCTCCGCAGCGATGTAGAATTGATGACGCAAATCATTGCCGCGCCCCATGTGACGACGCGAATCATCCTCAAAATTCTGGATAATGCTTCCCCGAAGCTCCTTGAGAGAATCGCGAACAACCAGGATTTGTTACTCCGATCTCCAGCCATTATTGACGCGCTGCTGAAGCATCCGCAAAGTCCCACGTTGGTTAAAATCCGCACTCGGGAGCTTGCAGAGCAGTTTCACGCAGTAATCGAAGAAGCACGCAGGCAAGAGGCTGTTGAGTTGGAGCGACAGACTGGAGAAAATTTGGCGCGCTCACAGTTACATCTAAAGCAATCTTCCGTAAATCAAGTTGAGCTTCAACTAGATGAGACTCAGAAACGCAACCATACAGGCCAAGTCAAACCATCACAAGCTCCTATGATTCCAGCTAGTCAGCCTCCATCTACATCACGTATTGCTGAATTGCATTCGAGTGTTTCGGGAGTCCCAGAACGCGATCTTCAATCACAACATCCGGTTTTGCAGCAGCCAATGCAAGTGCCAGGTTTTAGCCTTCTTGATGATGATGATGAGATCGATATCATGGATTCGGACCTGCCTGGGATGGTTGCGCAAACCATTAGGAGCGCGTCTCAACAGCCAGAGTATGATGATGAAGAATCCGATTCGTACTACGACGAAGAGAATGAAGATGAGATCATGTTAGATACTCGGTTGCGATTAATGAAATTAAGTGTGGCAGAACGCCTTCTCGTCGCCCAGATGGGCACAAAACAGGAGCGCGCAGTATTGGTCCGGGATGGCAATAAAAAGATAGCGCTTGCTGCCATTCAGAGCCCAAAGATAACTGAATTCGAAGTGGAACAAGTTTCTAAGTTGAGATCTGTTAGTGAAGATATTTTGCGTGAGATTGCAAACAATCGCGAATGGGCTAAATCGTATCCTGTGATAAATGCCTTAGTACATAATCCCAAAACACCTACTGGAATTAGTCTTCGTCTTCTATCGCGAATTAGAGACCAGGATTTGAAAGATCTCTCAAAAGATAAAGAAGTTGGTTATGCTATTAGGGCAGCAGCGCAGAGACTTCATGAATTACGAGAATCCCGTCGCTCGGGCGGCGCAAAGAAGGCGGGGAAGTGAATCCAACCCAGCGCATCAGCGTGGATATCGACGATGGGATTCGACATGTATAGGTTTGCCGGTGTAGTGTTTGGGAATATATCCCTATGAGTATGGTGCGTAAATGACCAAAATTTCTGAACTGATAATTCTAGGTGCGAGTTCGGTACTCGGTAAAGAATTCCGGGAATTACTGAACGATCATTTGCTGGACATCGGATCAATACGGCTTATGGATGAAGAAGATCACTCAGGTGAGCTTCTCTCTTTGCGAGGTGAACCTGCATTGGTCACGAAGTTCGATCCCGATGTTTTTTCGCGCGGAAAAATCATAGTGAACGCTCATTCAGCGCAGGCTCATTCTGATCTTCTGCATCGTGCGATTCTGTCTGGTGCAAGTTGGGTTGACATGAGCGGCACATTGAACCTGAATTCAGGCGTGCCTCTGGTTATTCCGGCTATCAACCGTGACGCAATTACCCCTGAAACTAAAATCGTTGCTTGTCCATCATCACCGACGGTCATGATACTACAGGCTATATATCCCATCCATCAACAGTGGGGTATCTGTCAATTGAGTGGAACAATTTTATTAGGTCATTCTTTTCACAGCCAAGAGGCGATGGATGAGCTATTCGAACAGACCCGTAAATTATTGAGTTTTCAAGAGTTACCGCAGAAAATTTGGCCATTTCAAGTGGCATTCAATGCCTTTCCTGACATGCGGGGAATCGACTCATCAGGTTTTTCGAACTTGGAGCGCCTAATCGCTGATGAGATGGAAAGGATGTTGGGTGTTCCCAATTTGATTTCGATGTTTATGGCGGTCTGGATACCTACTTTTATCGGCTGTGGCATCTCCTTACAACTTCAATTCCGAGCCGTGCCTGATCTTGAAACAACCCACTCCTTGCTCTCTTCGAATTTAAAAATTTACCTTGGAGATATGGAGAAGGGACCAGAAGAATTGGCCATTTTTCAGACAATGCGACAAGAGAAGATTTGTATCGGCAGGTTAAGAACAGACCGCACAGATCGAAGCATACTCAGTATGTGGTTGGCGGCCGATAATTTTAGAACGGGATCCGTTTCTAACGTGATAGAGATATGTAATCTAATGAATCAGCAAGCGTAGTAAGGAGATGGTGCATGAAGGTGGGAACATATCACGTGTGCAAAATCGTGCTGATTAGTTCTACTTTTCTCATGCTGTTTGGCAGCAACGGATGCAATAAAATCCGCGATTCTATCGATAAACAGGCTGATGATGTTATCATCCAGCCAGTTGAACGGGCCAAAGAAACAAAACTGATGTCTGACCTTGGTACAATGAGGCGTGCTATTGATGCATTTCAGGCTCAGGAAGGGCGATTTCCGAAGGATCTGACAGAATTATCGCAGCGAGGCATAATCTCGCGGATTCCTTCTGAGCCCTTTGGCGGAGAATGGTTGTACGATGAAAATACCGGCGAATTGCATAGTTCTTCCAATCAGGATTTATAACATCATCGAGGACGAATGAATGGACGCGCCTGAGTTAGTGTCCAGGATAATCCGCCGAAAAAATGAACGCGATGCCCTTATTCTTGTTCATAACTATCAGATTGGAGAAGTGCAATGTATAGCTGATTGTTTAGGAGATTCACTCGATCTTTGTGTAAAAGCCGAACATGTAGACAATAGATTTATTGTTTTTTGTGGCTTTTCGTTCACGGCGAGAAGCTCGCTGATGAAGTCCTCGGAACTGGAAGTATGGTTAGCTGTGTTCGACGGTCAACGGGTGCCGAATTCATCGTGCTCACTGAAGTGGGATTGGTCGAGAGGCTCCGGCGCGAGAATTCCGGCAAGGCATCTACGGGATTGATCAGGCTATCTGCGCTTCGATGAAGTTGACGACGCTACAAGATGTCTATAACGCACTTATATTCGAGCAATATCTCGTGTCAGTCGATACAGATGTTATGTCGCGTGCCCGCATTGCGTTAACGCGGATGTTGGAGTTTAGGTGATGCTTGACATGAAGACAGACGTTCACGATGCGATTGTCGTTGGGAGTGGCGCTGCGGGACTAGTCTTCGCTATTGAACTGGCAAAGACATGGGATGTAACGATTCTAACAAAGGACGCGGCGATCGAATCGAGCACTCGGTATGCGCAGGGAGGTATAGCTGCCGTTCTTAGCGTTGATGACGATTATCAGAAACATTATGAGGACACATTGCGAGCAGGTGACTTTTTGTGTGACGAAGATGTAGTGAAGCTGCTTGTGCATGAGGCACCGGCGCGCATCAGAGATCTGATGTTGTGTGGAGTTCAGTTCGACCGTCGCGAGGACAACACGCTTCTATTCACTCGTGAAGGTGGCCATCGGTCATGGCGGATTCTACATGTGGGAGATCTCACCGGCCGTGCTATAGAAGACGCATTGGCGAGCAGCGTATTGAAAAATTCGCGGATCAGTATCCATGAGCATGTGATGGTCGCCGATCTCATTGTCAGCGACGGAGTCTGTTACGGTGTTCATGCGGTTGATGCTGAGGGGAATTTCCGTCAGGTTTTTGCGCGTTGCGTGTTTCTAGCGACTGGTGGCGCGGGTCAATTATATGATCATACCACCAATCCAGAAATTGCCACAGGAGATGGCATTGCGATGGCTCACAGGGCCGGAGCGCGGGTTAACGATCTCGAATTTATCCAATTCCATCCGACTGCCTTCTACAAACCTGGAGTGCCTTTCTTCCTGATATCAGAAGCTGTCCGAGGTGAGGGGGGAGTACTAATTAATATTGAAAGACAACGATTTATGCCCACGTATCATCCCGATGCCGAACTCGCCCCACGGGATATCGTGAGCAGATCGATATACCAGGAGTGTCAGCGAACTGGTGCAACTAACGTTCTCCTCGATATTTCTCACCGTGATGCCGATTATCTTCGGCGTAGATTTCCCACTATATATCAACGTTGTCTCGAACATGCGATTGACATAACTCGCGATCCAATTCCTGTTGCTCCAGCGGCTCATTATGTATGCGGAGGAGTTCAGACCGATATTGACGGGAAGACCGATGTTATCAGCCTCTATGCAGGGGGGGAAGTGGCTCGGACGGGCGTTCATGGAGCTAACAGATTAGCGAGCAACTCATTATTGGAATCAGTTGTGTTTGCCTATCGTGCTGCCGTTAATGCTGACCGTTATCTCCGGTTTTTACCGTTAATGTGGGACAACAAAGTCCACGATCTATCGGCGACCGCGAGCAGACGCGACCAGAAATTGCCTGCGGTTGACGAGCGAGAAATAGATTCTGTCCGACAGGAATTGCAGAGGACAATGTGGAGAGACTGTGGAATAGTTCGAACAGATGCAGGATTACGTAATGGGATTACAACAGTTGTTAATTTAGCAAATCACTTTTCGGCACTGATGGCCGACAAACGCAAAACACCCAAAGCATTAGAATTGTTGAATTTACTAACTGTTGCCCAGCTTGTGTTGGCAGCGGCTCTCAAACGCAAAACCAACGCCGGAACCCATTATAATCGCGATTGTCCTTAGCTTGGTCGAACGCCGAGACGAACCTCTCAATTCACGGGGATGTGGCCCGTCCATCTTGATTAATATAGGTTGTCGGTCTCCCCGTGATCACTGTGAGCGCTGCTGCTGCTGTTCTTCTCACTTGCCACGATGTATCTTCTTGCCGAATCGTGTCCAGAGTTGGCACAGCACGTGCGTCGCCCAACCGCGATAATGCATCGATTGCGCTCATCCGTACAAAAGGGTCTGGATCTGCTAATTTTTCTATAAGAGGTATCAGATTTCTCGGGTCATCAAGCTCTGACAATTGGACTATCGCTAAGGTTCTCACATCTTTATTCGGATCTGCCAATGTATTAATCAAGAACGCATATCCACGGTTATCGCCGAGGATAGCTATTGCTCTGGCAGTCCGAACCCTTAAGGTAACATCCCGGTCGCTGAGCAATGGGAGCAATGCGGGCACTACATGTGGAGAGTTGATAAGCTCTAATGTCCAAACGCAATTCTTCTGTACAGTTAAGTCTCCTGATTTTAACGAAGTGAGCAATCCGGGGATGGCAAGCGGACCCAATTCACGAAGCTCGTAAACACCCGCTGCTTGAATTCCGGGGTCTGGGTGCGAAAATAACCTGATCAGCTCAGGGACGGCTTCTGCTCCAAAATTTTGTATCAAAGATTCAGCTTTTTTCAATTCAACTGTATGATTCTGTTGCCTTGCTTTGATCAGTAACTCGACTGCTTGATGGGGAGATACCGGTTCGTAAAAACACCCCACGAGCAACCACCCTAAACCTAACATGATGAATTTTTTTATGGTTAACACGCCTAGCGCCCCCTCTCTTAATACTCATCATATGATTAGCAAAGGCACTCATTCCTGCCAAGTCACTTATGCTGTGTATTTACGGATTTTCGCTTATCCAGTTTCCCGCTTGGACACAATCAAGAACGATAACGTGCTCATTCAGGCATAGTGAACGAGTAAGTTGGTTTAATGCTCATTTAAACGATAGCCAAGAGTATTATCCTTCAGCGACGTCGGATCAAATTTTGTTATACTGGGAGTGATAATGTAAGCGATAGGGAAGGAGTTAGCTGTGATGCAAATTCCACAAATTCTATTTGTCACTATAAGATCTGACGATTATCGGGAGTTACTAAAACTTTTGGAGAGTCTTAATACGCAGATCATCATCACCGATAACTCCGAGCGTGCAAAAGTTATTGTTGAAAGGCGACGCGTTGATGCTGTTGTAACCGATTATCAACAGCCCGAGGAGCAAGTGCTCAACTGGATTTCTCACATTCGAAAATCATTCCCCCAGATGTTGAATATCGTTTTGTTTACCCAAGAGCATGCGCGGGCAATTTTGGCAGCGTTCAGGGCGGGAGCTACTGACGTGCTTTTACCCCCTATCTCCAGAGAATTACTGCAGCAACGGCTTCTTGGTCCTCTGCTAGATAGCTGGAAGAGCGAACGGCAAGACTCCGTCATCGCCAAATCCATACCACGTGATGAGGGGCAATACATCGTCGCAGAGAGCGCTGCAATGAAGCGGATAATGGACATTCTGCCCAAAATCGCCGCAGCGAATTCGCACGTCCTCATTGAAGGAGAGAGTGGAACTGGCAAAGAGTTAATTGCACGGGCGATTCACGGGCTTAGCAATCGGAGAATATTCCCCTTTATTGCAGTCAATGCTGCAACTTTACCTGAGGGTTTGCTCGAAAGTGAATTATTCGGTCATGTCAAAGGTAGCTTTACGAGCGCTATTTCCAGCAGAAAAGGATTATTTGAACACGCACACCACGGTGTACTTTTTTTGGACGAGATAGCCGATGTGCCACTCAGTGTACAAGCAAAACTCCTACGCGTGATTCAAGATGGCGCAGTTCGACGCGTTGGTAGCAATGATTATGTATGGGTTGATGTTCGATTGATCACCGCTACGAATCGCGGGCTGGGAGATCTCGTCGAAAAGAAGTTATTCCGACAAGATTTATACTATCGGCTAAATGTCTTTTCCGTATGTTTACCTCCTTTACGGCAACGTGCTGCCGACATCCTTCCCCTGGCAGAAAAAGCACTCGACTCCTTTGCGCGGAAAGCAGGGAAAGGGCCAATGGTCCTAGCTGCTGAGACTCAGGAACTCTTTCTAAAGTATGATTGGCCGGGAAATGTTCGCGAATTGGAAAATGTCATTGAACGGGCAGTGGCGCTTGCGCAGTCAAAAGTAATACAGGTTGATGATCTCTCGAATCTGGTTCATGGGAATGTGAACAGACCATCAGGAAACCCCACGGATTCCGCAACGTTGGCTGCTGTCGAACAGCGCCATATTCTCTCCATCTTGGAGCAAGCAGAGGGTAATCGAGCCTCCGCCGCAGAGATTCTGGGCATAAGCCGAACGACTTTGTGGCGAAAACTGCGCGAATATGGCATGACGCAACCTGACGAATGATCGAACAACGGCTAACGACGTTTTAGAATTTTTCGGTTGAGCATTCGGGCAATTGCATATAACCATTTGTAAAATTTTGAGAATATCGGATGATCCAGCAGGCTTACGATCTTTTTCCGAGTCAGAAGCCGGATCAATCGAGGCGAAAATCCGTGTCTTATCAAACCTAAGATAATGTTCAGATAAGTCGCCTGCCGTTGATGATAGTCGTGCGAATAATCTGGGGGAGATTCAGGAACAGGTAAACCTGCTTCACGCAATTGGTGGAAAAGCGCTGTTTCTGGGAAAACGACAAGTGAGAACAACTGCAGACGGTTTGGCTTCGGCAACGTTAACATCAGATCGACTGTTTCAAGGATATCATCCCTAGTTTCCAATGGGTTATCAATGATGAAGTCGTAAGTCGGAGGAAGGAGCTTATCTCTGAATTTGTTAATAACCCGCGCTGACTCCAGCACTTTCTCTATCGGTATCGGTCGTTGGTATCGTTTTAAAGTCCTGCGGCTCCCTGTCTGAATTCCCATCTGTAATCCGAATAACCCAGCCTCGACAAGGTGATTCAATTTCGTTTCTGTCATAGTTAGCGGGCTTCCTAAACAGAAGAAGGGGAGTCCGATACGCTCCTTGTAGCGTGTAGAAAAATCCTGGATTTCTTCTTCTCGCGCGGCGAAGAACGAGTCATCTGAGAAACCGATAACTCGTATAAAATCATAGTGTTTTGTTATCCGTTCGAGTTCGTCCAGAATATTCTCAATCCCTCTGCGGCGCAAATATGGTTGACCTTTGTACAATTGGCGCAACGTACTGTTGCAGCAGTAGGCGCAGTTATGCGGGCACCCTCGTGTTGCGATTGTCTGGTAAGCTGCTTCGTTTCGGATTCGGGAGATATGGCCGGCCATCAGCCAACGATAAAAAAGAGTAGGGTTAAAAAGCTGTAAATCAGCAGCAGGGAAATCCCAAACCCAATGATCATCCAATGAATAATCAGGGTGCGGGAGACTATCGAGATGTTGGATGAGAGGTCTCGGCGGATTGAGCTTGATTTTGTTGTTGATGCGGTAACCAATGTTGGGGATTGGCTCTCCGATGCGTCCAGCTTCAACCGCGCGGGCATACTCCAGCATCGCCTCCTCACCCTCGCCAACGCAGATTGCATCGGCGAAATCGAGGCATTCCATAGGTCTGATTGTCGGATGGATTCCACCCCAAATAACCTGAGCAGCAGTCGTCTGTTTAAGGCGTTGAGTTAATGCTGCAACCCTAACAAAATAACTTGTCATCAACGAAATTCCAATCAATTCAGCGTCTTTACATAATTCAGCAACATGATCAAGGATAGTTGTGGGGTAGATGTCATCAGTCGATGCCCATTCAGAAGGTGTGTGTGGGAGAAAAATTAGCCTCGTTCCAATCCCAGCTTGGCGTAGCGATGCGGACAGTGACCGGATACCAAAGGATGTGATGTCAGAATATGGAGATATTAATACAACTTTCATAATGGCATCTTATGAAGATATGGATGTGTGTTCAAGTTGTAAGGCGGTTAACCAGGCGATGATTAACAACAGCATCTGCATCAGAACACGATATGTCGCAACACATCAAGCATATCCCTTTATAGACAACAACTCACGTGGTCTGCTCTTGCTTATCAGGACCACTGGAACGTAGAGGACATCCCAGACCATTTTCCTCTTTGGGTTTTCATTTTGGATCGTCGCACAACAATTGTGATCCAACAGGGGCACTGCTATATTAGATCGCTATTGGTTGGCTCACTTTTTCGCGAGGTATTAGCTTGTGAACAGCCCACTTACCCCCATTTTGTTCTATTGCACTGTGCAACTCATTCATCTTGCCGTTATTCCGATCGCCTGGCTGCTGTTTAAGCGCGAACCTGATGGTGGACATGGAATCGGCAAAATATTCGGACTTGTCCTCGTAAGCTATATAAGCTGGATCGCACCCCAAACCCTCCATGTTCCTTATACTAGATCCACGATTTTTACAGTTGTGCTTCTGATTGCTCTGATCTCAGCTGGCATCTTTATCGCGCATTTGAAGCAATTTCGGGAGCATTTTAAACGCACCAAGTTCGATCTGTTGATTGTAGAGATCTTGTTCGCAGTTGCTTTTTTTGTTTTTGTCGGGTTCCGGATGTACAACCCAGAAATTTCTTATGATGTAAATCTTTACGCGGCAGAGAAATTTCCCGACATGGTTTTTTACCATGCGATCTGTAATTACGATTACCTCCCGCCACCGGATCTATGGTTCAGCGGTGAGGGGAATTCCATAAACTACTATTATTATGGTTACTTCATTCAAGCGAATATCACGAAACTCGCGGGGATTGAGCCGGCTATCGGGTACAATTTATCCCTTTCTCTTATTTTCGCCCTCAGCGTGTTAGGCGCGTATTCACTCATTTTTAATTTAGCATCAGGCATTCGAGCCATATCGCCCCGGACCTCTGGGGTCTTAGCAGCGCTGGTGTTGGTCGTGATGGGTAATCTGTATGGCGCTGTGCACATGGAAACTGGTCAGCCATTTGGACCGCTAGAGATTTGGGAAGGATCACGAGTCATCGAGAAGGAGACGATTGAGAATGGGATCACGAAGGAAATCGATAAAACGATCAACGAATTTCCAGCGTTTAGTTTTATCTTGGGAGATCTCCATGCCCACTTGTTAGCGCTTCCCATGTCCTTGTTAGTGATTCATCTGTTAATGAGCATCACTCGCGTTCGTGGAACCATATTTCGTCGTGATGAATTGCTCACAACGCGGTTGCTACTCGCGGGAGCATACATCTTGTCGTTGGGCAGTCTCATCTGCGGCAATTATTGGGACTTGCCCACTTATTACTTATTGAGTATTTGGGCCTTCTTGTTAGCGGGATGGACTGCGCCCAAAGACAGAGTTCTTGCGATTGTCTCGTTGGAGTCTGTTGCGTTTGTTAGTTATCCGCTCATTCGATTCGTTATCTTCCAGCCATTCTTCCGGCATTACAATCCTCCACCGGCCGAAATTGATATTTTGGAATCGCTTCATCGGAC
>Ga0116143_10003160_pt1 | contig 16860 bp, 19 predicted proteins | sample AD_UKC034_MetaG_FD_89745 | JGI IMG/M metagenome (GOLD analysis project Ga0116143, IMG submission 89745) | Active sludge microbial communities of municipal wastewater-treating anaerobic digesters from USA - AD_UKC034_MetaG | ecosystem: Engineered > Bioreactor > Anaerobic > Digestate | place: USA...
GTACTTTTTCTTGAGAAGATATTACAGATTTAACAAGCTCTGTATCCCTATTATTAAATGCTGATATCAATATTGTGATACTACTATCTATTCTTGCCTTATCTGTAGAATCTATTTGCTCTTGAGCAAATACCTGCTGTAAGGAAAATATTAGAATAAATGGGAAAAAAAGAAAGAAATACTTTTTCATAGAACAACAATCTAATTTATTACTTAAGTATAAATATATATATTTAGGATAACAAGTACAAATAAATTACTTTGAACATACAAAATACATTAATCTCTCTATCTCACCTTTATTCTTTTTCCTCACCTCTCCCTTACCAAATGCATTTAAAGATGTATTTCTAACACCTTTGATAATAAAAGATGGAAGTCTGTAATATATATTTCTTAGTAAAAAGTTCTCTCTAAGAGACCTAAATGTTTGATGTAGTAGGTTATTCTCTTTAATAAAACTTTGACCATACTCTTCTTGAATTTTAAAACCATAAGATTTTAATAACATATGAAACTCTGCAGATGTAAACTCCTGTTTATGATCAGGACTCATCTTTGCTTTCCCATTTGCTTCTTTATTTGGAGTAGAGATAAGTAATATACCACCATCTTTCAATACTCTATATATTTCATTTAACATTCTATTTACTTCAACCATTGGAACATGTTCAATAGTTTCAAAGCAAGATATTACATCACATGAATTACTTTCAAACGGAAGCTCTTGTGCATCTAAAACTACAGAAGGGACATCTCTACCATCCATATTCTTAACATATTTATACTCTTTATCAGAAGCAATCATTCCCCTTTTATTTGATATTTCTGAAATACCTATTCCAAGATTCGAACCGATATCAACCCAAGTAACTTTTTTATCCTCAGGTAACAGCATTTCCACCTTATTCAATCCGAACTGATATCTACACTGTATTAGTTCTATTTGGGCACTAGATTGTTCAGAGTATGTTCCTAAATGTTCTTGTTCCATATGTTTAAAAAAAGTTTGAGATTATAGCACTTCATTATAACCATAGCAAAATAGGGCAGCCTATAACAATGCTTTTAGAATAATCCTTGACTTATGTATACCCAAATGATAATACAACTCACCTAACTACATGGTTGTAGTTAATAGAAATAAGAAACCGAAATCTCACCAATTTCAACTATTTATTTAGTAAGGTTTCTTATTTCGCTTTTTACAACACTTCTCACAACATATTACCTTGATACTCTCTTTCAAAAGAGATATATTCAATCTATAAACTTCAAATACACGAATATGAACCACTTTCGAGGAGACCTATGCGTAATAGCTTGTGAATCAGGAAAAGAGTTTGCACTAAGAGTATTAAAAGAGATTAACAAAGCAAGGAAGAGGAAAGTAAAGTTACTAAATACACAAGAGATAGTATTTGCGAATACAGAAGTTAAAACAGTTCTAAATGAAAGTGTAAGAGGTAAAGATGTATTTGTCATTCAAGATGTGGAAAATCATTATAACGGAAAGTGTGTAGATCAAAATCTTAGAGCACTTTATACAGTCCTTGGTGCTTGTAAAAGATGTGATGCTAACTATGTAACAGCTGTAATACCATCTTTCCCTTATGGAAGACAGGATAAACAGTGGGGTAGGGAGGATATCTCTGCTTCAAGGGTTGCTTGGGAACTAGAGGGAGCTATGGGTGCTGATCATATAATTACTATTGATTTACATAATACAGCAATACAAGGTTTTTTTAGAAATTCATGGGTTGATGATTTAAAGGGTAGTCATGTACTAATTCCATATATTAAAAGATGTTACAAAGATTTAGATAATGCCGTAGTTATGCCTACCGACTTAGGTGGTGCAAAAAGAGCAAATTACTATGCAACAACCCTTAATACAGATGTAGCTTTTACTTACAAAGTAAGGAATTACAAAAAGAAAAATTTAGTAGATGATATGAAGATAATGGGTAATCTAAAAAACAAAACTGTATTTATTATTGATGATATGATTGATACTGGTGGAACATTCTGTAAAGCTGTAGAGTTAGCAAAACAAAACAGTGCAAAACAGGTTATTGGGATAACTACATTTGGACTTTTAAATGGCCCAGCAATCGATAGACTGGGAGAGTTGAGTAGTAAAGGATATATTAATAGATTAATATGCACAGATGCAACATATATTCCAAAAGATATATTACAGAAGTACAAATGGATTAAGGTAATATCTGTTGCAAAACATTTTGCGGAAATAATAGATAGACTAAATAATAGAAATTCTATTGGGAGTCTACTTGATTAGAGTTATAGTATTGATATTATAAACAATTTATATCTATAAACTAAATACTCCCAATATTTAATAATACCCCAATAATACTATTTGAACAAATAATTATTGACATTTATCTTACCTCAAATTAGAGTATAAATACTAGGACTTTTAAATCCTAACAGGTTGCTAGCGAACTCTAATTTAGAACCGATTTTTCTATTTTAGATGTTTCTGTGGATTTAAAGGATATGTTGATGATTCGAACATTGACACCTTGGAACATTAACAAGTATCGAAGTTTTATTATTTCTTTACTTGCGTTTCTTGGCCAAACCCAGTGTGTCGTAATGCACACTTTCCTGGTGTTTGGATGGTTGTATGTCGGTACTCCATCCTTTTTTTTTTGCATATACCTTTTTCAATTACTGTATAATGAATCATGAAAATCTCTTTTAAAAAGATTGTATATATATACTTGTATCTTTACTATTAATAGTATTACTCATATACATATCTAATAAATTCTCACCACAGGATATCTCAACTTTTATTACAAAGGCAGGTCCCTTAGCACCTGTACTTTATGTGTTGATTCAAATAATAGGACAGATATTTGCACCATTAAGTACATCGGCACTCTTTGTGGCTGGTTTCATTATGTTTGGTAAGAACGCAATATTTTACTCTGTTTTAACATGGTTAATATCATCTATTACAAACTTCTATTTAGCAAGAAGATTTGGTAAGAGAGTATTAAAAAGATTTATCGGTGAAGAGGGAATAATTAGAATAGAGGAGATTGCAGAAAGAATCGATACAAAAAGATTCTATTTACTTAGGTTCTCTACCTTTTACATTAATGATTTTGCCTCATATGCATTTGGTTTAACGAATATATCCTTTTTTAAGTATTACATAGCAACAGTAATAAGTATGATACCCTGGAGTATAGTTATGATGTTAGTAATGAAAAATGGTGAACACATACTACTTACAACATTAAAAATATTCTTAACAATGATTCCATTTGCATTCTTAAGCTATCTCTTTTTAAAAAAGAAAAGAAAATGATACTATTAAACATATGAGAGTAATATTAAAAGTTATATTTATACTACTTCTTACCTCTGTACTTGCCTGTTTACCCCTTCTTAAAAACTCTTTCCCTACATACAGTATTGAAAATGAATTAATGATAGTTCAAAGACCTCCTATTGAACAAGAAATTATTCAAGAGATGACTCTTGAGGAGAAAGTAGGTCAGTTATTTGTATTCGGATTCTCTGGATTGGACGGAAGTGGAGAGATATTAGAGTTTATTCAGAGTATGCATATAGGAGGAGTATTACTGCTTGGTAAAAATATATCCTCAAATGATCAACTAAAAACATTAAATGAAACATTACAGAGTATGTCTACAATCCCATTATTTATATCTATAGATCAAGAAGGAGGGATAGTAGCAAGAATTAAAGGTAATGATACACTTACACTTTCTCAAAAGTATATGGATACTCCACAAGAGGCATACGATATTGCAAAAGAGAGAGGAAAAATATTAAAAGATTTAGGTATAAATGTTAATTTAGCACCAGTTGTTGAATATATAACTAACCCTAGCTCTTTTCTGTATCAAAGGGTATTTAGAGGAAATGTGGAAGAGATTTCTTTAAAGTCTAAATCTGCAATAGAGGGGTATACCGAGTCAAAAATTGCCTGTGTTGCTAAACACTATCCTGGACATAGTAACTCATCCGTAGACTCACACTTTGGACTCCCAAAAGTGTATATCTCACAGAACGAATTTAATGATTATATATATCCATTTAAATATCTCATTGAACAAAACAGTGTAGATATGATAATGGTTGGACATATTCTATACCCAAATATTGATAGTAACCCATCTACAGTATCTACAATACTGTTAACACAGAAATTAAGAGATGAACTTAAGTATGATGGAGTATTGATTACAGATGATATGGAGATGGATTCAATTGAAGGAGTAGGTGAGTACTGTGAGGTAGCTAAAGATGCCTTAATTGCTGGTAATGATATTTTACTTTACAGTGGATTAATCAATGTTCAAAAAGAGGTATATGAGTGTATTCTAAGTGCAGTACAAAACAAAGAGTTAGAAATAGATATGATAGATGAAAAAGTAGAAAGAATACTTAGATTAAAAGCAAAGTTTAATATTGTAAACTATACTACTCTACAGGGCTTATCGGAAAGATAGGGGCTGTTTCTGTTTTAAATGATTCCCCTTTTATATCTGTAGTAAATCTTTTTGAATATTTCTTACCATCAGTAAATTCGATATTAATATCAAATTGGATATTACTATCTAAATCATTTAAAGATATTTCGCTATACTCCAGATATTTAGCACCATCGAAGATTGAATCCCTTTCTAATATAGCTTTGTAATCTACTGATGCGATATTTTTAATAATTACCCCAAAGTATGGAGATACCGTATCTTTATTTGCTACCTCATTGAAGTTTTTAACTTCAGAAGTAACAATATATTCTATACTGTTCTCACTAGATTTAAGATTCTCCTGTTTAATATCATCCTGTTTTGTAAACAGGAATGTTCTACTTAATGTGTCAATTGGCAAATCAGTAGGGTGGACTAGAATCACTTCATTATCACCAGTATTAGTTGCTTTAAAGTTTGATATATTAAAACTTTTAATTTCTTTTTCTGAAATATTAAATGTTAGAAATGGAGTAAGATTAATATTAATTACATGATTACTTGGACTCTCTTGAGTAACAAAAACAAAAGATGAGAACTCTGACTTTTCTATTTTAACTTGTTTCTCTATCTCTAGGTCATTCTTTTTAAGATTACTAAAAATGTCTTTTCCTTTTACTAAAAATATTACTAATATACCCATTAATATTACTATAGAAATAATTAATGGTATTACTAGTCCTTTTTTCATCTCAAATACCTTCTAATTTATATACTCTAGTATATCATCTTAATTTACTCTTCTGTATAGTCATCAAAATATCCTTGTATGAGAATTACTGGAGTACCTTTATCACCACTTCCACTTGTTAAATCACATAAACTACCTAACAAATCTGTTAACTGTCTCGGGGTTGTACCAAGGGATTTCTCTACCTTGTAATCAGGACCCTTTTTCTGTTTGATAGCATCTTTAACATATTCATCTATACTGCCTTTCTTGTTCCAATTTTCTGATATATATTTTAATTTCACTTCATTAGGTCTACCCATTAATCCTTTTGTAAAACCAGGTGATACAACTGGATCAGCAAGCTCCCATATCTTTCCCACAGGGTCTTTAAATGCACCATCTCCATATACCATAACCTCAATTAATTTCCCTGTTTCTTTTTTAATCTTTTTTTGAATAGAGTTTACTAACTTATCACACTCTTTAGGGAAAAGTTTCAACTTCTCCTCTCCTACCTTATTCGATCCAAGTAGTCCATAATCCGGATTAAATCCATGTACCTTAGAAGGTTTTGAACATATATCAGACATACATAATACTGTTTTTGCACCTGCATTCTGTAATATCTTCTTTGTCCTAAATCTTGTATGAATATCAGCAACCAATACATCTTTTGTAAATTTAAGAATATACTTTGGATTATTTGAAAAATGAATATGTATATTCCCCTTACCTAAACTTTTATAATATTGAGCGTAATCTATTTTGGTAAATTCATGCAGTATTTCATCCTCTTTAAAAAGTTTTCTATACTTATCTTCCTCAAAGGAATCCGTAAACGGATTTAATCCTACCTCATACATTTTATCTATATTCATAAGGTGATTACCAACCTCATCGGATGGATAACTAAAAAGCACATGTACCTCTTTACACGCACTTGCAATACATTCAAGAATTAATGAGAACCTATTCCTACTTAGAATTGGAAATACTACACCTACAGTATCAGGGAATACTTTTTTAAACTCAGCTATTAACTGTTTTTTTGATATGTAATTACTCTGCGTAATTGCAACTACTGCCTCCGTTACGCCTACAACATCTCTATCTCTTAATTCAAATTTGTGCTCCTTAGATGCCCTCAGAATAGAATCAACAACTATCTTCTCTAAATTATCTCCCTCCTTAATAATTGGAGTTCTAATACCTCTAACACATGTTCCTATGTATCTCATATACAAATGTATAAAATTAGATAAAAAAGAAATACAACTATAGATAGTAAAACAATGTAAAAAAGTTGTCTACTATTTTCAATTAATAGTGCCAGTAAGCCACCAATTCTCTACATTAGTAAAAAAGAAAGGAGTACAGCTATAGATAAATAGTAAGAGAAGGGGGACAAGTATGATATATCTTAACCATTTCTGTTTAATACAAAAGAGTGATTTAGAAAGAAGTATATACATTATTGATATTACAGGAAATATATATCTACCCTGTAAACCTAAGTAAAAATGATTATATTTTAAATACATATCATAATTTTGAAAAAGAAAAAGAGTAAGAAGATAGAAAACAAAGATTAGAATTAAATATATATCTAATCTCTTCCATTTCTTAAAATTAATTAATCCAAATATTAAAGCTATAAGGAAGTAAAAGAGGAACACATAGGTAAATATATCTTTCATAAACAAACTACTATCACCCATAATCCCATATATCTTCATAGTAAAATTAGGAATCCATTTAAAGAAGTATGATACAGGGTCAATCCTATCTCCTGATTTAATTAATTCCACAATCCCTGGAAAGCCATCTATTTCTGTTTTAGGAAATGTTACATTATCTCTGTAATATACACCATTTTGTAGACACTGCTCATGAGTAAGGATTCTCTCACAATTTGGTTCTAAGCCCCCATATTTAAAAAGGTTAGTTGCATAAAGTTCAATATTTAAAAAACCAAGTAGAAGAATAGGGATAAAGAGTAGGATACTCTTTCCTAATTTTATACTTTTGAATAACTCTCTCTTCCTTAAGATATTAACTACAGAGAGAACTATTAAAATGAATGCTAGTGGTAAAGTAGTAAATTTCGTTAAGCCCCCTAGACATAAAATTACAATCATCCAAAGAAGATATTTAGTATCTAATTTACTTTTTACAAATTTAATAAAAAGATAAATAGCAAGAATACATAAAAGATTAGCAAGGTTATCATAATTAATAGATGAACTTAAAAACAGAAACATTAATGTGTTTGTAAGAAAAAATACAGGTAGAATTCTCTCCAATTTCTTCTTTAATACCTCTTTTGATAAAAGATAAAGAACAAATACAGTAGCCAGAGAGTATATTACATTTACTAATCTAAGAAGAATAACCTCATTAATAACACCATTGTTTAGATTTAGGATTTTTCCATTTATCCAAAAGTATAGATATGTAATTCTAGTAATATCCCTATACTTAAAAGTATCTGGTGTGTTTTCTGGTATTCCCAGTGTGGTAGAGTAAGCTTTTGATACATCAAAATGATAGAAAGAGTCAGGAGATATTCCCATTCTTACTTTAAAAGCTAAGAGTATTGCCACTATAGCAAATGTTGATAAAAGTAGTATTAATATTACCTTTTCTTTATCAATTCTCTTTTCCAAAGAATATACTCTTTAATGTTAATTTCTTAGACAAAATCATTAATATGATTAAACATATCAAAAGGAGTATGAACATAACACCTCTATCTAAAAATGCCAACCTCATTATCTCTGCCTCGCTTAAACCTAGGGATTGTGATGTAATTAAAAATATACCCTCTCGTATACCTAAAGATCCGGGTGTAATACTAACAAGTAAAGATACACCTGATATTGCAGTATACAGTATTACATCTAATATCTTAGGTATTTTATCTATAGCTATAAATTCTATAAACACTATTACTGTATTTAGAAAGATATTTCCTAATGCAATTAGAATTAACATGAGGAAGTTTTTTCTATCTTTTACTATTAAATCCCAACCTTTTACAAATTTATCTATAAAAAGAAATGCTTTTTCAACAACTCCATCTGTTTTCTCAACAATCTTTTTTATTGGTAATCTAACAAATATTAGTATTAACATTCCAATTAACACTAAAGAAAAGAATAGGATTAATGGGAAGAATAGCGCTCCGTCTATTAAATACTTAGAAAGAAGTATTATAATTGATATAACAGAGTTTGTTAAAAAGAATATTACATAGTAACCGTAAAAGGTTGATAAAAAATTAGAGTAGGGGAATTCATACTTCTTTTTTAAATATGTTGCCCTAAATACAGCTCCAGCTCTCATTGGTAGTAAATAGTTCCCTATTCTTGATACAGTAGCAAGAAAGAAGCTTTCTTTAACTTTAATTCTTTTTTCAAATATATTTAAAGATGTTTTTACAAACAACCCTTCAAAAAGAAATACCCCAAGATATATTATCATTATCAAAACAATATATATCCAATTTGTAGATAGAATCTCGTTAATGATTTGAGGATTTTTGTACAGATATATTCCAAAGAGTATAAGTACTGATACTGTAACTATTAGAGATATATATTTTTTAATTAGCTTCACTGTTGTTAATGACATGTATTAATCGACAAAGTATATCAGTAAAAGGAAGGTATGAGAATAATTAAGGAATCTCTTTTTCAATATTAAAAAATACTGTAATATGTACTTAGTAAATACAACTGCTCAGATATGTTTCTTTCTAATCAAACAATTAAAGAGTATATAGATAGAGGTAAGATTGTAATAGATGGAGATTACAGTATAGAACCCAACGGTATTACAATACATCTTGGTAATGAATTGCTCATTCCTAAACCGTATCAGATAGTAGATAGCACTAATCCAAAAGATATTGAATATATTAAATACTCTTTAATAGATAACCCTTATGTATTAAAACCTAATGATTTTGTATTAGGTAGTACAAAAGAGAACATAAAAACAGATAAAGATGTACTTACACTTATAGATGGAACTAGTACATACGCCAGATGTGGTATGAGTATACATATCTCTGCAATGGTATTAGATGGATTACCTTTTAATGGTGAAAACTCTGTATTAGAGATAAAGAATAACGGTTTTTTTAATATTGTTTTACACAAAGGAGAAAGAGTAGGTACTTACCTGTTCTCCTTGCTTACGACAAGAATAGAGGGAGAGAAGAGTAGTGTATACAGTAATCAAAATGGTGTAACACCACCTGTGTTTAAATAAAAAAAAAGAGCAGGTTTAACCTGCTCTAATCTCAATATCATTCCATTAATTAATGATGATGTTCCTCCTCTGCAGCCATTGCATCTGCTTTTGTTGCATGAATTGTACCCTCAGGATGATTAGCAGGGGCATATATTGTGTATAGTTTTAAATCATTAGTATCAGAGGTATTAATAACATTATGAAGTGTACCTGCTGGTACAATAGCTACCATATCATCAGTGAGAATTGTCTCTTCACCATTCATAACTACCTTTGCTTCACCTTCCTCTATCCTAAAAAACTGATCTACAGTATCATGTACCTCTTCACCTATATCCTCTCCTGGTTTAAGTGACATAACTACTAACTGCATATATTTGCCTGTGAATAGGACTTTTCTAAAATTACTATTCTCTAGAGTCCTATCCTCTATATTATCTGTATATCCCATATTGATATATATTAAATTTATACTCTTAATGCTATCACTTAAATTTCTTACAAGCAATTAAAACAGATACATATCACAGTGACTCCTAATAGCTTCAAGATTCTCTCTGTATATAGCTACAAAGGGAATACCACAAGTTCTAAACTCCTCTATCTGTCTTTTTTTTCTTTGAATACTTTTTTCATCAGCGGAAATTCTCTTAAATTGGCTATCATACAAAGTTAATTCTACTAATTTACCTTGAATACATCTTGGATTGTATACAAAGAAATCTGGAATATGGCTTAAACCATCAATAATTGGTTCTCTAAATACAAATAGACCTCTTGTTTGCAATATATTAGCAAACCTTTTCTCATATGAGTTCATACCTGGGATATATTTATCTGGTTCAATATATTCTAAGGGAGAAGATATATGCATCTGGGGATACATTGTATTGACTTCATTTACAACATCTATATATTTTTCTTGATCTAATAAGCTTTCTTTCTCCACAAGAATTTTAAGTCATGTATTTTTCTAATTACAACATACACGAAAAAATATATTAAAACAATAGATTACTATAGGACTTTGTGATAAAATATCTCTATGAAAGAACAACACTATATCGTTGATTCAATACCATCAGAAACAAAACCCTCTGAGTATCTTACAGAGTGCCAGGATATTGATACACGATTAATCAAAATGTATACAGGAAATGGTGAATATTTTGTCATTAGACCTCCTTCCCTTGAAGAAAACAGAAGATTAGAATATCCAAAAGAGTCATACTTTGAGATTAAAGATAACTTTAATCTTTTACTTGATGAAATGAAACAGTTTGATTTCAAAATCCCAACCTATCATCTCTTTGTTTCTGATATTCATACAAAAGAAGGACAAAAAGGACAAGGACTATGTATTGCCTCAGAGTATATCCATGGTAAATGTTTACCCATGGAGAATTGTAACGGCCTTTGGGATAACAATAAAACCCTTTATTACAAAAATATGAATAAATGGTTAGAAAACATTTCAGAATACATGGCTTATAAATATCTTGCTAAAGAAGAAAGTCCTAAATTTCTTACAGATGTAGCTAGACCTATACAATTTGTATTCTCTTTTGATGATTCACAAATATATTTAGTAGATTTAGATCCTTTGTATTCAAATATCTTGGATAAAGATGGTAATGTTAATACAAGATTTCTGGTATGTCTTGAAACTATCAATACTATTAGAAACACATATTTTAATAGAGGATACAAAGAGGGATATATTGATAAAAATTGGGGGGATAAATCAAAAGAGATATTAAAAAATTTCCTTTTTAAAACAGATATTTTAGAAAGAATAGCGGAAAACAAATATTCAGAAAGTATTGTTCGTAATCTAATCAGAGGTTTAGAATACTCAAACCAAAAGAAAGTTGACAGCCCTAAAGTCCAAAGATAGTATATATCAATATATGATACTGATAACTGGTGCAACAGGGAGAATAGGAAATGTTCTTTTAAGAGAGCTATCTAAAAGTAACAAATCGATAAGGATACTTGTTAGAAAGACTTCTGATTTATCAGCTATTAAAGATTTACCTTTTTCCAAAATATATGGTGATATTTTGGATTACAACTCTGTTAAAAAAGCCGTATCCGGATGTAAAGCTGTATTTCATTTAGCAGGGAATATTAATATATCGAATAAAAATAAAGATCTTACATTTGAAACAAATATTCAAGGTACAAAGAATGTCATACAAGCATGTGAAGAGGAAAATGTAAAAAGATTACTCTACACAAGCTCTATACATGCATTTCAAGCCCCTAAAAATGAGGAAATAATAACAGAGGAGACACCACTGTGCGACAACGATAGCTCCAGAGGTGTATACGACCAATCAAAAGCCTTAGCAACAAAAGAGGTACTTAGATCTAATCTAAATTCCGTCATTGTATGTCCAACTGGTGTTATTGGACCATATGATTTTAGGCCATCTTTCTTTGGGCAAGGAATGATAGATAGTATAAAGAGCAAACTTAAAACCTCAGTACCAGGTGCTTATGACTACGTTGATGTCAGAGATGTTGTTAATGGGATAATTACAGCTATGAATCTTGGGAAAAAGAAAGAACTATACCTTCTTGGTGGAGAAAGAATAACAATGAAAGAGTATTTTAAATTACTTCAAGAGTTTACGGGGATTAATAATATAGTTAAAACTTTAAAGTACGAGAAAGCAATAATGTTAGGGAAACTTTTAAATTTCTTTTCAAATAAGTCCTCTATTACCCCATATTCAATAGAAACATTAATGAGTAATTCTAATATCTCTCATAGGAAAGCAGAAAGATTTTTAAATTTTAAACCAAGAGCTGCTAAACAATCTTTACTTGATCAATACACCTGGTTTAAAGAGAATAGTTACATCTAGGTATTTTCATCTTATGTCAAATATGATACCCTCATAATAATTAATATTATACCTATCTATACAAATGGATAAGTTCAAAAGGCTAAGAATATTTAACTTAATCATGGGTCTCTTTCATCTCATACAAGGAGTCGTCGTGCTTCTAATTAGTGACCCAGAGAAAGGTGTTGTTCCAATAACGATAAACTATCTAAAATACGATGTATCATTACAAAAACTCTTACCTGCTACAGAGCAGATAGGAGAGGCTAATATAGCTTGGTTTGTAGCTATCTTCTTCTTCATGAGTGCATTCGCACATCTATTCATTTCAACAGTGTATAGAAAAAGATATGAAGAGAATCTAAAACTCGGTATTAACAAAGTAAGATGGTATGAGTATGCACTAAGTGCGAGTGTAATGATGATAGCTATCAGTTTCCTTTCTGGAATATATGATTTATCCAGTTTGGTAATGATATTTACGCTAGATGCATTAATGAACCTTACAGGTTTAGCTATGGAGGTACATAACTCTGGCCAAAAGAAAGTTAACTGGCTAACCTTTATACTTGGTTGTATTGCTGGAATTGTTCCATGGATTGTATTTGGTATATATGTATACGGTGCTAGAGAGTTTGGTGGAGGTAATATTCCTGATTTTGTATATTGGATTTATGTAAGTATCTTTATCTTCTTTAATAGCTTCGCTATTAATATGTTCTTACAATATAAAAAGATTGGTCCATGGAAAAACTATCTATATGGGGAAACTTTTTACATAATACTGTCCTTGGTTGCTAAAACATTACTTGCATGGCAGGTATTTGGAGGAACATTAAGACCATAAAATAAATTAAACATATACAAAAATGGACTTTGATTTTGAGTCTGCATTTCCAATACTCTTAATAGTTCTATGGGAATATGTATGGAAAGTAATTGCTCTATGGAAAGCATCAAAAAATAATCAAAAAGCCTGGTTTATATGTTTAGCAATTTTTAATACAATAGGGATACTACCTATGCTTTACATATTCGCTTTTCAAAAGAAGAAATAGATGGGAAAAAAAGTAATTGTAAACGATTTAATGCAACAGGATTATGTATATTTTCTTGTTGAGCCAATTGGTAAAAACTTTGATCCAGAATTTAAACCAGAACTTACTCCCAAAGAAATGTTAGAGTTGGGCGTATTTGGTGGTAAATATATGACAGATTGTAAGAATGAATTTCCAAGGGACTGGTTTACTAATGCTAAACTATCACCATTAAAAAAAGATATCACACTTAACTACTTTGAAGTAGACGCAAGTATGCCACTCTCATACTGGAGAAAGAAAGGTTGGATATATCATGAGGATCCAAGAGGATGGTTCCAGTGGTACTGTAGGTATTACATGGGAAGAAGGATACCTCCAGAAGATGAAAGACAGATTAAAAGATGGAAAGCTATTCAAAGACATATTGTTGCTATAGAGAAAAACTGTAAATATCTTGATTTAGAGTGTAGAAAGAAACAAAGACAAGCGGTCCTACACTGGGCATATGATAGTAGAAAGATATAGGTAAATATCAATATTAATGATAAAATTCTCACTATGAACAAAATCATATATATGGATAATGCAGCCACTACAAAAGTACATCCCAATGTACTTAAAGCAATGCTTCCATATCTAAAACAAAACTACGGTAATCCTTCAAGTATATACGCTCTAGGACAAGAGAGTAGAAAAGCTATTGAAACAGCAAGACGACAGGTAGCAAAGGCATTAGGGGCTAACAGTGATGAAATATTTTTTACAAGTGGTGGTAGTGAATCAGATAACTGGGTTATTAAAGGTATTGCTTTCGCTAATCAAGATAGAGGTAAACATATCATTACTACCAATATGGAACATCATGCAGTACTTCATACATGTAAATATTTAGAAAAATACGGTTTCGAAATTACATACCTACCTGTAAGACAAAATGGCATAATTGATATAAAAGATTTAAAAAAAGCTATTAGAAAAGATACCATCCTTGTATCCGTAATGTATGCTAACAATGAGATAGGTACAGTACAACCAATAGAAGAGATTGGAAAGATTACTAAAGAGAAAGGTATATATTTTCATACAGATGCGGTACAAGCAATAGGAAATATTCCGATAGATGTAAAGAAGTCAAATATAGATTTACTCTCAATATCTGGGCATAAATTTAATGCACCAAAAGGAGTAGGGGCTTTGTATATTAGAAAGGGAACTAAGATATTAAATATGATACATGGTGGTGGACAGGAGAAAAACATGAGAGCCGGTACAGAGAATGTAGCAAGTATTGTAGGTATGGGAAAAGCTATAGACTTAGCAACAGAAAATATTGAGAAGAAAAATAGATATATCAAAGAGTTAAGAGAGTATTTAATTGATAACATATTAAAAAATATTCCAGACACAATACTAAACGGTGATAGAGAGAAAAGATTAGCAGGAAATATCAATCTTTGCTTTAAATATATAGAGGGAGAATCTATACTCTTGATGTTAGATAGCCTAGGTATATGTGCCTCTAGTGGCTCTGCATGTACATCTGGCTCTCTAGAACCATCTCATGTACTTTTAGCACTTGGTTTACCTCATGAGATTGCTCACGGTTCCCTTAGATTAACTCTTTCAAAAGAGAATACAAAAGATGAGATAGACTATGTATTAAGTGTATTACCTGATATTGTGAAAAAATTAAGAAGTATGTCACCTTTAATTAATTAGTGAATACATTATGGAGCAGTATAGTAAAAAAGTTATGGAGCATTTTTTTAATCCAAAAAATGTAGGAGAAATAAAAGATGCTGATGGAATTGGAGAGGTTGGGAATCCTAGATGTGGGGATATTATGAAAATGTATATTAAGGTTAAGGATAATGTAATAACTGACATTAAATTCCTAACATTTGGATGCGGTGCCGCTGTAGCCACTAGTAGTATGGTAACAGAGTTAATAAAGGGAAAAACATTAGATGAAGCATTAAAGATAACAAATAAAGAGGTAGCAGAAGCTCTAGATGGATTACCTACATTAAAAATGCATTGCTCTAATCTAGCAGAAGCAGGTGTAAAAGCAGCTATAGATGATTACAGAAAGAAACATGAAACAAAGTAAGAAAAGAGTTTTACTTGGTATGAGTGGAGGAGTAGATAGCTCTGTTGCTGCCTATCTATTAAAAGAAGAAGGCTATGATGTAATTGGAGTTACATTACAAATGTGGCATGGAGAAACAGATAAAACTGTTTTAGAAAATTCTCAAAAGGCTAATGATATCTGTAATCAATTAAATATTACTCACTACACTTTTAATGTTGAAAAAGAGTTCAAGAAGTATGTCTTAGATTACTTCATTTCAGAGTATGAGAATGGAAGGACTCCTAATCCCTGTGTAATTTGTAATAGATATGTTAAATTTGAAGGATTAATCCAGAAAGCAAGAGAATTAGATATTGAATATATTGCAACAGGCCACTATGCAAATATTGAGAAAAAAGGAAACAGATTTCTTTTAAAAAAAGGTGAAGATATTAATAAGGATCAAAGCTATTTTCTTTATAACCTGTCTCAAGAACAGCTTTCTAAAACAATATTTCCATTAGGAAAATATACAAAATCTGAAGTAAGAGAGATTGCAAAAAAAATTAAACTATTAAGTGCATCAGAACCAGATAGTCAAGAAATCTGTTTTATTAAAGACAATAACTATAGAAGTTTTCTTCAAAACTATGGTACTAAAATAATACCAAAAGGTGAGATAGTTGATACACAGGGAAATATATTGGGATATCATGAAGGTATTTCGAAATATACGATTGGTCAAAGAAGAGGATTAGGTGTACACACAGGGGAACCTATGTTTGTAATAGATATTGATAAAGAAGGTAATAGAGTAGTACTTGGTTCAAATGAAAATTTACAATCTAAAGAGTTAATTGCAAATACAATAAATTGGATATACTTTGATAAGTTTGAATCTAATTTAAAAGCTAAAGTAAAGATTAGGTATGGGGCAAAAGAGGTAAGTGCAAATTTAATTCCATTTGGAGAAAATAATGTAAAAGTAGAATTTGATTCTTTACAAAGGGCAGTTACAAAGGGACAATCTGTAGTTTTCTATTTACATAATTATATTCTGGGTGGTGGAATAATTACATAAAGATTTAATGTTGTATTAAACTTCTTAAGATGGTACATTATTTATAATAAAATTTTTTATTATAGCTATGCAGGAACAAACTGTCTTACCTAAGGAGAAGAATAAAAAACCTTTGATAATTTTTCTTCTAATCATCTCAACCTTATCGCTTGTTGCAATAGGATTTCTCGGATTTCTGTACGCGAAGGAAATGAAAGCACAAGGGAAAACTGTTTTTAATATTGATGGTGTTAATCCTGAGATTGCTAATAAACTTTCGGGGGCTATTAACTACTCCTCTGATAAAGAAGATGACGCACAGTATTTCTCACCCACATTAGAAATTACACTTCAATATGATGA